>Ga0123355_10000496_pt1 | contig 52393 bp, 41 predicted proteins | sample TergutEmb28metaG_3_FD_89872 | JGI IMG/M metagenome (GOLD analysis project Ga0123355, IMG submission 89872) | Embiratermes neotenicus P1 segment gut microbial communities from Petit-Saut dam, French Guiana - Emb289 P1 | ecosystem: Host-associated > Arthropoda: Insects > Digestive system > Gut ... | reverse complement strand
CTTGCACTTTTCTTGTATATCATCTCCCCATGGGAAATACGGAGAAAGATCCGCATCCGGGTCTTTAGTCAAAATGGTCGGCAGATAAGTAAACAAATGCTGTAGGTATTGGAAAGGGTTCAATGAGTCACATCTTTCGTGTGTTATATAATTCTCTATGGTGTTGGCTGGCGTTTTAGGGACGCAGTATTATTTCACCGGTCTGTCAAAAAAGATATTCTTGCCCGAAGTGGAAAGACCTATACCAAAGCACATTTTTATCTCATCAGCAAACAACTTGAGCTTAAGCGCAGCCATACCAGCAGTATAGAGCACGCGATTGTCCATGCGCAAGTCCATTGCGGTAGCCGCAGCAGAACCTACCGCAATACCCAAATCATTGACGGATAAGGCACAAGCGATGCCATCTTTACCTGCTTTTGCGCAACTTTTAACGCCGCACAAACCGCAGTTTAAGCCCCGTGCTTTAACACCTGCGCCAACGAGGACAATACAATGACAGGCATCCACATTACCGGCATCACGGAAGAAAAATGAATCACCACCTCCGCCGATTTCTCTCATTGCGGCGGTCAATCTGTCTTTGTCTTCGCCGTCGAGGATCATTGTTTCTGTCAAATCAATGCCACAAGCTTTGGGCGCTGTCCGTGCTGCTGCAGACATGAGTTCGGCGGCTTGCATGGCTGCGCTTCTTTCTGTTGTTGTGCTTGAATAAATCATTTTATAATGCTCCTTTTTTGGTTTTAACATGATTGTATGACGAATAGTGCGAAGTCAGGCAGCAAATTACGCAGATATCCCATTGTGGTATAGCTCGTTACATGCGAGGTCTATCTCGTCATTCCAACTGATCCCATATCCTCCGATGTCAACCTTGACTTGCTCAAACAACCCAACGGTGGTGGATAGAGCTTGAAATGGTTCCCATTTGTCTAATAGTGGGTTTATGTTATACCGTTTTTGTTCGCCATTTTGAAAAACCACAAGTAGATTTAAGTCCGGTAAAGGGTGTACAGCGTTTACTTTATAGAACATAGTTATATCACCTCTATTCAAGTGGCGGTAATGTCTTGAAGTTTTGAGTATTCCATATTTCAAGCAGTTCTGCTGTGTGTGGCTTCATCCATTCACGGACAAGCGCTACTGCTTTTGAAGGCAAATCTCCCTCCATGACCTCTAGTGTCTGAATATTAATCACACCCATACATTCCCCATAAATGGCATGGATATGTGGTGGATTGTGTTCGCTTTGTCGGAAATATATCTTGATGACAATGCCGTAAAATCGTGCAATAACTGGCATTAAACCTCACCTCCAAAATCTGAATTACTTATAATATTATACGCTTTTATCACAGAAAGTGCAATGTCAAAAACAATCTAGACGGATACAATTTCGATACGCAATCTGCATACTATTGAGCAAATGCAACCATCGGTTGCGACGCTTTAAGATGGATTTGGGTAGAAGTTCAAGGTAAACTTGGTAGATAGAACATGAAAGGAGGGTGAGCCTGTGAATCCTATAGCCTTTTTTAATACATGAACTTGCAACATCTAACGAATGGCTAAAACGGCTGGGAGGTTAGTGCTCAAAACAGAGCACTAACCTCCCAACAGATTCCACAAGGTTTCAAACCGCGCAATCTTCTGCCCTGGGGTTAATCCCTTTTATTTCAGGTTTTCATAAAACTCTCGGCTATACGCATAAAGCTCTGTAGCAATGGTCCACACCTCGTGCTGGTCGTTTCCACGTATGAGCGGTAAAAACCCACCATTCTTGGCATATTTATCAACAGATTCGCGTACACACTTAATAATTTCATCTTCGGTGTAAGTAACGCCAGGAACCATGCCGTCGAGCGGGAAGTTAAAGCCGATCTTGTCGCCATACATGGCTTTCATCTTAACCATATCATTTGCCCTGGGTTGCAGCCAAATGAGATCGACCCCCATGTCTATGATGTAGGGTAGGAAACGTTCAATCTTACCGCATGAATGCAGTTCGAGAATTTTACCCTTGCTTTTAATGTGGTCTGTAAGCTTTTTTGTTGGCTCGAAAACGAGCTCGGCCATCATTTTTTCGGAGAAGAAAGTATCACGTTCGGTTCCGTAGTCATCATGCCATGTGACATAGTCGATAGGGTATAGCTCGCACATGTAATCAAAGAAATCAATCAGATGCTGTGAAAAGCGCCAGAAGAAATCTTTACACGCTTCCGGCTCTTCGGCGAGCGCCATCATACCCTCGCCATATCCACCCAGAAAAGCGATGAGCATTTCTGTAAGCCCTTGATAAATGTTGATATGCATGACCTTTTCCGGGTCATATGTTTCTTTCATGTACTTTGCAGCAACCTCTTTGAAGTTCCAGTCATCAAAGTTTGGAAATTTAATGCACTTTTCCCAATTGCAGATATCATCAACGACCTTTGTACCTGGTGTAAGCATTGCACCTCCGGCAGAGGCTTCCCATGTCCATGAATTTCCGAACGGGTCATAAAAATTATAATTTTCCGATGCCGGGTGCTTAAATCTGGGGCCTAACTGATGGCCGGGGTTGCCGGGCTTTTCATCAGCTTGCTCATTGGCTTGCAGCAGTTGTATATCAGTATATGCAACAGGAACCCAAAGAGGGTTGTCACGTCTGGCAGCTCTGAAGAAGTTCTCGCGACGCGATATAGGTGTATCAAATACAGGAGCTGTAACCGGTGTAGCAGCAAAAAATCCTGTTGTATTTGTAGTTGTTTTAGTGTTGGGATCCATAAACGGTGGACGAGGATATGACATAAAGTGTTTACTCCTTTAATTATTTTCGTATAGCTCTAAGCCGCGATAATAGCCTTCCGCGCACGCATCCCAGAGTAGTTTTTCATCCGGGGTGAATGCAGACAGATAGCTGCCTCCGCCTTCGCTATAAATATCGATAGTTCTTTTAACAGCATCAATATACTGCTCGTGGGTGTATGGCTTTGTGAGGTCAAGCCCCTCCGGAGCCGCACAGAAGCCTATTTTATCACCATATAGCTCTTTCATTTTGGGGAAATCAATTACACGTCTTTGGACTTGCGCAATATCCACACCCAGCTGATACATGTACGGGAAAAATCGGGTGACGTTGCCGCAGGTGTGCCATTCTATAAACACACCTTTTGACTTGATGTGGTCAATAACTTTCTTTGTTGGCTCAAATACGAGGTCTTCCATGACCTTTTCTGAGAAGAATGTATCTCTTTCGGTGCCCCAATCGTCATGAATAGTAATGATATCAAGCGGATACAATGCGTGGAGCATGTCAAAAAAACGAATTTGAAAGTTTGAGTAAACTTCAAAGAAATCTGCTACAGCCTCCGGCTCAACAAGTAGCGCTTCCATGGAGTCCTCATAACCGCCACATATGGAAACAAGCCGCTCAGTCAAACCGCGACCCATATCATAGGACAGAGCCTTATCAGGATCATAGCCAGAAGCCATAAATTGTTTGGCTTTTTCCTCAAATCCCCACTCGGTCAAATCGGGAAACTTAACTACTTTTTCCCATTTTGTAATATCATCCAATAATTGAGTGCCTGGAGTCAGCATTGCACCACCGGCTGAACAAACCCAAGTCCAATCGGTATCAAACCAATCCTTAAACTCATAATCTTCAGTAACTTTTGTCAAGAAGTCGGAATGTATTTGCAGGCCGCGCACTTTGTGCAACATGACATCGTTTGCACCAAGCGTAATTTTATCAATGACGCCGATAGGCATCCAAAGTGGGTTTTGCCTGGAGATGCTGCGGCGGAAGTTTTCGCGTGGAGTGATGGGTGTGTCAAACTTGGGCGCTGTTGCGGTCAAAGCGCCGTAAGGTTGCTGGACAATTTGTGTTTTAACCTGAGGATCAAGGTATTTTGGACGTAGATGCTTCATCTGGTGTCCCTTTCATTTTTTCGTAAATTAGTTTGGTATTATAGCAAAATTTTTGTTTTGGCTACCCTCTCAATACAAGGTGTTGAGAGGGTAGCCACTGTGATGAATTTGTTCCAGGTAAAGCGATGCTATCGGACTAAGTTGTTTGCTAATGGATACAGAACAAAGATAACAGGGATGTATGCCAGCAATAGATACAGCAAGTTATATCTCCATGTATTGCCAACTGTGATATGCTCCGGCCCAAACATGAGTGGCGATGATACTGTTGAGGAAGGAACAAGTGCCCCGAGGCTTGCTGCAAGACCAATGAGGATGGTGACACCACCAAGGCTGATGCCTGTGCCTACAAGCAACGGAATGGTGATATGAACAAACAGAAGCATTGTGACAGTGTTTGAAATAAACTTTGTTAAAATCAGTGAGCCGACAAGCGCAATGCCAACAATAATCGTTGGGCTTAGCTGTGCTGTAAGGGGCTCAAGGACAGAACGCAGCTGGTTAATAATGCCGGCATCCGCATGATTCAGTGCACTACCAAAAACAATAACAGCTGCGACGAAACCGAGAACGCCCAGTGGTACGATTTTAACCAGCTCAGAGTATACGGCTATAGGCTTGCCAGCAACCCTAAGGATGCAAAGGATCGATACGCCAATAATCGGTGGTACCGCAAAGCCCAGACCTCTGACCCAAGCGGCTGCTTCCGGTGCAAATGGTCGTGCATACTCCGGGAAAAGCCAAGTGAGAATAACCAAAATGGTTACTATAGCAGAAATCTTACCCTCTGTAGACAATGGTGGCGAGTTTCTTTTGGCAGCCTCGACATCATACGAAGCAAATTTTGAGGTATCCAGTTTTCTCCAAAAAACACAAATGACCAGCATCATAAGACCGTACATTATAAAGCCCCATGGCAAGCCAATAGATATCCATTGCCCCCAAGTGATGTAAACCCCATGAGCGGCATAGACAGCATCCATCATGATTAACGGAAGCGCATTTGAAAATGGTGTGCCGACCGACGAAACAGAGTTGACCCACAGTATGCCGAGCATAATCGCTGTGTAGAAAGAATCACCTTTCTTATAGCCCATTTCCTTTAAGAAAGTCTCTGCAATCATAATGAAAATAATCATTAGAGCGAGTGCTTCAAGGAATATGCCTAGGAAGAAGTTGGCAAATATGAACATAGCGATAAAAGCTCTGGGTCTGCCTTGAACAAACTTCCTGGTTACAAACCATCTTGCAACTTTTTCAATAACGCCGGTTGCTTTAAGGATTGCATTAAGCACTAAGCAAGAGATAATCAAAATAATAATTTGATTACCAAAACTGAGCTGCCATACCATCACTGGAGATAGAACGCCTGTGATAATAAGACCTGCGCACATGAGTAAGCTCACCCAGTCCGTATGGTTAGTTACCCAGAGATAAAGCGTTGGAATCAATACAGCCAGGACATGAACGCCTGTTCGTGTCAGATAGCCATAAGGCTGAACAACAACGAGAATGAGAACAGAGATAATCAGTGCCACGATATAATGTGTATACGATTTTGTTTTAGTCATTGTATAAGCACCTTTCTTTTTGATAATTTTCTAAACTAAGTCTAGCCGGCAAAGTATGCAGGCGGATCCATGCGTGCAGAGAACATATCAAGTGTTGGAGTGACATCAAAGTCGCTTATGTCAAGACCTGTGTAAAGATCAACCCACTCGAGGTAGTATTGATACGTTTCATATGTGATTATAATTGTAGGAAGCATGAGGTATGCATAAGTTTCGTTGTTTGAACGGTTAATCCACTCAGGTGCCCACAATGTCTCTTCTGTTGCATAACCTCTGACAAGAGAGTACAGACCAAAGAACATTGGCTCAGTAAAGATTACACCAACCGACACGAAAGCAGCTTTGAAATCATTTGTGATGCCAGCATCCCACTGAGCTAATAGACCCGGTCCGCCCATGGCAATCGCAACAGTTTGCCCCTCAAGTCCCGCATCTCTGGCAGCGGAAACAGCGCCATCTGCAAAGTCGTCAATTGTGCCAACGATAAGCCAGTGCGTGATATCAGGGTTTGTAGCAAATACTGCTCCCGCAACTTGGTATGCAGTTGCGGAGTTAATTGTTCCGACAATTGTGTCCGGTCTGAAGAATCGGTCTTCGATTCCTGGAATAGCATCAAAAATTGGACCCATAGCGCCGTCAATTCGCACAGAGATCTCATATACATGCGACCAGTCAACACCCATGAAACCAATATTTTCTACAGGCACATCCTGCCAGTTTTCTCTCCAGTATTCCACAAGCCAATGCCCCATCTGCTCACCGACGAAACGGAAATCAAATCCAACAAACGGATTTAACAAATGACCTGTGTCAGCGTCAAGTGGAAGACCTAGTCCCGGCATAAAAGGGATACCGAGGTCACGAACGGAAGCGACAACCGCAGGGTAGTTGACCATTTCCGGATCTAACAGGAAGCCGTCATAGCCGCGCATTGCAAGCATTTCCAGCATTGAGATGAACAAGTCGTCGTCATCGTTTGCGTCATAAATGTTGAGTTCTACATTTGCAAGCTCTGCCCAAATTCCAAAGGAATTTGCCATATCAGCGTATATTGGGCTGTTTCTGATTCTGAGGTATGCAAATTTGAGCCTGTCGTTTGCAAAGTAATCATAGTCAGGGTCGAAAAAGCCAACTTCGGCTTTAGTCTGGTTGTTTGCCGTTGCGCTGTCATTTCCGGAAGCTCCATCCGGTGCAGGTGCAGGTGTTGCAGTGCCGCCTCCATCAGAGGCACAAGCTACGAGTGTGAACATCATCGCAAGTGTTAGTAGTAGGACCAGTGCTTTTTTCATTTTTTCTCCCTTTCTGTTTTTAGCATGAATGTTTTACGATTTTATACAGGACGCAACTCACAGGCTTCTGCGGCCTATAATATTCTTCCAGCCAACGGTTCTCAGGTAGTCAAATGCCATAGAAACAAGCAACAGCATACCAAACATTGCCTGATTCCAAAAAGAGTCAACACCCAGCAGGAACATACCGTTGCCAAAGGCAGAGAATATTAACAGACCGACAAAAGCGCCGCCGAGACCGCCTGTGCCACCGCCGAACGAAACACCGCCGAGAATCGCGGCTATAAGACCAAAAAACTGTCTCTCAGTAATGCCAAGTGTTGTAGCAGCAGCAACGCGTGAGTTGAACATGATGCCTGCTATAGCGCCAAGCATTGAACTGTTGATAAACAATATAAACGAGATTTTTCTGGGGTTGATGCCCACGAGCCTGCTTGCGTGTGGATTCCCACCAACCAAATATATCTGTCTGCCGAATTTTGTCTTAGAAAGTATGAGACCATAGACAATGAAAAACACCAGTAATATTAATATTGAAAATGGGATTGTGTTATTCATGAAACGACCCGTTGCAAGCGCCCTCATGAATGGATCGGATAGGGAAATGTTAGCACCGCCGGCAAATAGAAACGAAACCCCCTCAGCAACAAAGGCCATGCCCAGAGTTGCGATAAATGCGGGGAATCTTGCAAAATTAACCAAAATTGCGTTGACTACACCAAACATTGCCGCGAGTGCAAGGCAAATCAAAAAAGCGACAGACCAGTGAACGCCATAGTATCTCAGCAGAACTGCGAAAAGCATACCTGCCATAGTGCCAACCGCGCCCATAGATAAGTCCAGTGCACCGGAAATCAAAAGCATAGCCGATCCAATGGTCAGCATTCCGGTAATAATCATCATGTCAAGAATCGTTCTGATGTTTATTGGATGCAAAAACATTCCGTCTGTGCCAAATTGCATAAATGTCGTAAGCATGGCTAAAAGCATGATAAGCGCAAACATTTTTGACTTAATTACTTTTTTTACGCTTGTTGCTAACTCTGCCATATTTGTGTGTCCCCCAATCTAATGGTGCATCGCAAGCTTCAGTACGTTTTCCTCTGTAGCTTGTTGCCTTGTCATAGTTCCCGTAATGCGTCCCTCAGCCATAACTATAATTCTGTCTGCGAGATTAATGACTTCGGTAAGCTCTGAAGATATGAAAATGACTGCCAGACCTGCTTTTGCGAAATCGCATACAGTCTGATAAATTTCAGCTTTAGCGCCGACATCAATACCCTTTGTAGGCTCATCCAAAATAAGCACTTTTGTAACTACTTGTTCTGAAGTCCATCTACCCAATATGACTTTTTGTTGATTTCCACCGGAGAGCTCAATACATTGTTTCTCAATGGTGGGCGTTTTGATTGAGTACATTTTAACAGCATCATTGGCAAGCTTCTGTTCTTTTTGCTTACTCAAAAAAGGCCCGGTTCTGACTTTTGAAAGCACAGCAGACGAGACGTTGTTGCTTATGGTGCGCTCAAGCACAAGTCCTTGTTCTTTCCTATCCTCAGGGCACAGTGCAAGCCCGGCGTTTATGGCATCTTTTGGGGATTTAAACCTTACGGGCTTGCCCTCAAGCAGAATTTCTCCTGACTTAATTGGGTCAGCGGCAAATATTGCACGAGCAAGCTCTGTGCGTCCTGCACCAACTAAGCCTGCAAATCCAAGAATTTCACCTTTTCTGAGCGTGAGATTGATGTCATGGACATCATCTGTCTCAAGATGCCTTACCTCAAGAACGACCTCGCCGATCTTGTCATTTCGCTTGAGTTCAGCATAGGTGTCACCGATATCACGCCCGACCATAGCTTTGATGAGCTCTAATTCATTGGTTTCGTCAGATTTTAGCTCACATACAAGATTTCCGTCTTTTAAGACAACAATGTCATCAGAAATTTGGAAAATCTCAGCCATACGATGCGAGACATATATAATTACTTTTCCATCTGATTTAAGTTTTCTTATCACCTTAAACAAAGTGTTTATTTCGTGTTCAGACAATGGCGCTGTAGGCTCATCAAACGCAATAATGTTTGAATTTCGCCTATAAGCTTTCATTATCTCAACCATTTGCTGATGAGCAACAGACAACTTGCCGACAATCTCACTCGGACTAAAATCGAGCTCAAACTCATTGAGTATAGCCTGAGTCTTACTTCTAAGGGCAGCTTTATCAATGCGAATACCTTTTGTAGGCAAGTCCTCAATAAAGATGTTTTCCATAACAGACAAACCCGGAACAAGCTGTCTTTCTTGATAAATGACGCTTATACTGGCTTTTATCGCACCATGCGGAGAGGAAAAGACCACAGGTTTTCCATCAATTAATATATTGCCTTCATCGGCGATATAGTCACCGCTCAGAATTTTTAACAAGGTGCTCTTTCCGGCTCCGTTTTCCCCCATCAGCGCACAAACGCGTCCGCCCTCAACACGAAAGCTGATATCGTCAAGAGCTTGAACTCCTGCAAATCCTTTTTTTATGTTGTTAAACTCAACGTAGTTAGCCAACTACACCACCCCACAGTTAGTATCCCAATTTCATAAGCCTATAGTAAAACTGATGAAACGCTGCCCATCATTTTGATTTGGCAGCAGTTTTTTCAGCAGTGCCTGCTCTGATGACTTTTTCTCTTTGCCTCGATCGCAAGTAGTCTAGCAACAATGCTGCGATTAAAATTGCGCCTCTGGCAAAGGTTTGCCAATATGGGCCGACACCACTGATGTTAAGCCCATTGTTAAAGAAGCTGAGTAGCAGCAACCCAACTAAAAATCCGCCGGTTCCGCCAGCACCGCCGGCGAATGAAATGCCGCCAAGAACCGCCGCTGTGATCGCATCCATACCCAGAGTAATTGCAACGGGGTCACCCCTGCGGAAATTTGACGCAAAGAGTATCCCGCATAATGCCGATATCGCACCGGCATTAATAAACAGAATGTTTTGTACTCTTTTTGGGTTTATGCCCGCAAGCCTTGCGGCATTTTTGTTCCCGCCCACTATATATATGCTTCTCCCGAACTTTGTTTGAGAAAGCATAAAGCCATACAGTACGACCAAAAACAACAAAATGACAAATAACAGAGGTATCGTGTCAAAGAATCTGATATCAGACAATGCCCAAAATCCGGGGTCGTTAATGGTTATGGGATTGCCGCGTGTAACCACCAACGCAAGACCCGACCAAACCGACATCATACCGATAGTGGCAATAAATGACATCATCCCCAATCCGTTAACGAGAAATGCGGTGATTGCCCCGGCTACCGCTCCGAAAACAAGTGTAATCAGCGCGGCCAGAGGCCAAGGGATTCCGGCGTTAATTAAAAGCGCAACCAGAACAGCAGACATGACCGTCACAGCCCCGGTAGAGAGATCTATCTGACCTGAAATCAGAAGCAAACCCACACCAAGACCCAAAAAGCCAATGAAGCTGGTTATTATAAGCATGATGAGTATGTTTTGTTCTCTGAGGAAATTCGGATTCATTGTCTGAAAAAACGAAACAACGATAATTGTGATTACAACAAGCAGTGAGACCTTATGATTGAGCACATACGACACAATACGCCCTAAGCGACCGTCGGATTTTTTTACAGTGACTGATTTATCCATGAACATCTCCTAGTCGATTTTATCTCAATCGCTCTTATTTATATGTAGTGACTTCGATGTAACCGTCATCCGCATTGACAAAAATGATATCTCCTGTTTTGATAAATGGAGTTGGATCCTCTTCAAAGTCTGTAATTGCAGGTACGCGCGCTTGCGAGAGCAGCAAAACGGTCAGTGGGCTTGATTTTGTGTGTACTAATGCTGCGGGCTTTGCCCCATATCCATAGCGCATGAATCCGCCGGAACCGCGAGGAGAATAGAAAACCAAAACCTTGTTTGTATACGGGACTCTGCAAAGTGGGTGGTTGCGCTCGGTTGTGAAGCCGCGAGCCGGATCCACATTGGTGAAGCCTTGCAGATACTTTGGTGCAACAATTGCTTCGGCAGTTACTTTGCCGGGGTACTCACAACGCCCATAAAATCGCCTTGTTTCCATAAATATAACTCCGTATTTCACTCCAACTGTTTGAGACAGTGATTATTCACAAATTAGCATCCTATATTGTTAACTCAATTGCTGCTTATTTACAATCGCTGTTTGGAAAGTTTTTGTGTCCGCATTTGGAGTGTTTGGGTAAGTTTTTTTGAATAGTTCGCGTTAATGAAAACCGGACTCAAACACTCAGTGTAAAAGGCGATGTTACTCTGTTAGCGCGACAAAATAATATAGCTTTTGATGTTTATAAAAATGTTCGCAAATACATGTAATATTCACTGCATTTCGATTTTGGTTTGTAAAAAAATCATACCTAACTGACCGATGTTAAATTTTTGAGTGGTGTTTCCGGAAGAAAATTTCAACCGCGCAAAAAATTTGCAGCTTAAAGTGATGGTTAAAAAGAAAATGAGTGGCGTTAAATTCGCGTAATCTGCAATGCTGTGCGGACACAAAAACTTGTCGGAAACAGATTGTAATCGGTTACTAATATTTTATAATAATTTTATGCCTGTGTTTATACGGGCAACATATACTATATAATATGGAGGGCAACATGAAAAGGAACAGAAAATCTATAGCCATGATACTGGCATTAGTAATGGCGGCTATGTTGCTGGCGGCTTGCGGTCCGACAGCAGACACCGGCGGAGCGCCACAGACTGGCGGTGAAACGGCTGCACCGACACCTGTGCCCGAGCATGTAGAAGCGCAAGCGCCCCAGGAAGGTGCAAATCTTGCGGATCACATTGACATTATTATAGACGCGACTCAAATCACCGTTGTTAATCCGTTAGTACCTGCCGGTTCCGGCGGGCCGACTTCGTGGACTTATATTTTAGTCTACGATAAGCTTCTGGAGCAAATAGGCACTGAATTTGGGCCGCAATTGGCAATGTATTGGGAAACAGAAGATTACCAGAACTGGAGATTCCATTTGCGCGATGATGTGTACTTCCACAATGGCGATCATTTTACAGCCGAAGATGTTGTATGGACGGCAAACATTGCGATGACCAGCCCCGGGTCTCCTGCATATGCCAGATGGCGTTGGGTTGACAGCATAACTGCCTATGATGATTACACCCTGGATATAGTATTGACTGAAGTGTATGTTGACTTCCTGTTCGAAATGGCACATGCACACGCAGGGATTCTCAATCAAAGGTCACACTCAGAAAATTCTGACGATCCAAGTTGGGCTCATGTGGGAACCGGGCCGTTTCGTATCGTTGATTTTGCCACAAACGATTTTGTAACGCTTGAACGTAATGATAACTATTGGGGTGCTCTTGCTCAAACGAGAAGCCTCACACTTTGGACAATTCCTGAAATGGCAACGCGCACAGTGATGATGCAAACCGGCGCTGCACAGGTCAGTTTTCTGATGACACCAGAAGATTTGGATATGCTTTATGCAAACGACGACTTTACAGTGCTTTCCGTAATATCAAATGCTCCGGTAATTATAGGCTTTAACAATCAAGGCGATGAAATAGTAATGGATCCGAATTTTAGACGTGCCGTGGCGCACGCTATAAATGTTGAAGACATAGCTACAGTAGCTATGGGTAATTGGGGTCTGCCTGTGACTGATGGCAGCTTTTGGGGGTTTGAAACCCAGTTCAGACTTCAGGGCTTACCCAGACGCGCACATGATCCTGCACTAGCCAGACAATATCTTGAAGCATCTGTGTATAATGGCGAAACCCTCGAACTCATTACCGCTGTTGCTTACAATATTAGAGCATCAGAGCTGGTTCAGCTACAACTTGCTGAAGTAGGTATAAATATTAATGTAGAAGTTACAGATCATGCTGGGTTTACAGAAGCACATGCGTTTGATCCAGATTCTGACCGACAAATGCACATATTCGCAGTAGGTGCAGCACCGGTTGCGCTCAATGCTCTGCGCACCGCATTTTACCCGGGGATGTTCACGAACAGACTGAACTACAACAATGACCAAGTCACAGCGCTTATTGATGAGTTAGCTGCTACGGCAGAGTATGATAGACGGGTAGCCATAGCGCATGAAATTCAAGAAATCTTTTACGATGAAATGCCTGCAATACCACTTTGGTGGAGAGTAACCGGGATACCAACCGTTAACGGCATCGGCGGCATGAGGCTTGGTGCAAATCCGTTTGATTTCTGCTTGAGAGGAATCTTCTGGGATTTGAATGAAACACCAGAGCATCTGCGTCCATAAGAACCTATGGGGCTTTACTCCCAGCGGCTTTGGCTGTTGGGAGTAAATAGCATAAAAATATTCAAAGCACTGGAAGGTCAAGTAATCTGAGGAGATGAGTCTATGCTTCGTTACTTTTTGAAGAGAATTTTACTACTTATTCCCGTAATAGTTGCCGTTTCTTTCATTGTGTTTACACTTATGGATCTCGCGCCGGGTGATGCTTTGGCGGGGTGGGATCTTAGCGACATGTCTGATGAAGCTGTCGCTGCATTGAGAGCAGATTTGGGGCTTGATGATCCATTGATTGTGCGGTACGGCAGATACATGCTCAGGCTGCTTCAAGGAGATTTGGGAGTATCAGATCTCAGCGGCATTAGCGTTTGGGAGACATTCATTGCCAGGCTACCAAATACATTGATACTTGCTCTGGTTGCGTTGGTTTTTGCTGTGGTTATCTCGATCCCGATGGGTATGCTTGCGGCCAGACGCGCAGGGAAAATAACCGACAACCTAACAACTGCATTTACTATGTTGGGCATGTCGATGCCGGCATTTTGGCTTGGTATTTTGTTGATTCTATTCTTCTCTTACCAACTGACATGGTTTCCTGCCGGAGGGTTTAGAGATGGCTGGCGCAGTATCATTTTGCCTGCCGTTTGCGTTTCAATGACAATGCTTGCCTCGTCTACGAGACAGACGAGGTCAAGTATGTTAGAAGTTTTGAGTTCAGATTATTTGCGTACAGCCCGTGCAAAAGGTGTGCCAGAGAATCAAATCATAAGAAAACATGCTTTGGGGAATGCGCTCATCCCCATTGTCACCAATATAGGACTAAGCTTAGGTGTTTCAATTTCTGGATCTGCAGTTGTTGAGACAGTGTTTGCTTGGCCTGGTATAGGCAGGTTTGTTGTTGAGTCGGTAGCGTCGAGAGACGTAACAGCGACCACAGGAGCTGTAATTCTGACCACGGTATTGTATGTAATGGTGCAACTATTGGTAGATTTAGCTTATGCGCTTATTGACCCACGAATAAAGCAGCAATACATTAGTGCAGGCAAATCGAAAAAGCGCGCAAAAAGAAAAGAACCCACTACATATGCTCCTGTAGCGCAAGAAGTTGCTGCACATGTGGTTGCTGCTGCAACATTGACACAAAGAGATGAAACGACAACATCCATTGTTTCAACTGATGATGCTGAGCAGCAAGATGCTCTTTCTAAAGATATTGATGCGCAAGCGTCTATGAGCCGTGCAGAGGCAAGTGAAGCGAATATGCATGAGGGCAGCTTCGTTAGTTTTGCAACAAAAGCGCGACAAGATATTGATTCAAAGAGCATGTCTAAAACTAACGATAATTCCGGTGAGTCTGTATCAAAAAAATATAAGAAGCGCAGTCAAATAGGTGAAATCGTGCACCATTTGTTTAAAAACAAAGGTGCGGTTGCTGGCTTGGTCATAGTTGCAGGCCTGATTGTGTGCTTTATTGCTTCATTATTTATGTCATTTGAATCAATGACGGCAGCGAGCATACCAGACAGATTTTCACCGCCATCATGGCAATTCTTGTTTGGTACTGATGGAATGGGGCGCAATCAATTTTTAAGGGTTATCTACGCAACTAGGTTTTCTTTGCCTATTGGGTTTGGTGCCACCGCGGTTGCTGCAGTTGTTGGGGTTTTTCTAGGTTCTCTTGCAGCTTATTACGAAGGCAATATTGCAGATGATGTAATCATGAGGTTCTCAGATACACTGGCATCTATTCCTGGCATCTTATTGGGAATGGTCATCATAACAACTTTGGGAAGGTCGCTGACCAACTTGATTATTGCTGTAGGCGTTGCTGCTGTTCCTATTTTCATTCGACTATCACGAGCATCAATACTATCAATCAAAGGCAATGAGTTTGTTGAAGCCGCGCGAGCAGTTGGGCTTCCAAGTTCGCGCATCATATTCACACAAGTTCTGCCCAATGGACTGGCGCCACTTATTGTAGCTTTTTCAAATGTGCTGGGCTTATCCATCCTTATATCGGCATCGTTATCTTTCCTCGGATTTGGCATTCCAATTCCTAATCCAGAATGGGGACAACTTGTTGCGGCAGGAAGAGACAACATAAGAAATGCATGGTGGCTGACAACGTTCCCGGGGTTGTTCATCATGTTGGCGCTCATGGCATTTAACTTGCTTGGAGATGGATTGCGTGATGCGCTTGACCCGAAATTAAAAAAATAAGACCTATAAATATATAAATTAAACGAATGTATTGGAGGAAGTTATGAAAAAAAGCATGAGACTAATTGCCATGAGTATTGCACTTGCAATATGTTTTGCACTCGTTGTCGGATGTTCGCAACCCAATGCAACCGGCGATGCTGCACAAAATGGGGGCTCAACACAGACCGCACCGACAACGCCTTCTGCCCCAAGTCCTGAGCATGTTGAGGCAGCGACTCCGGACGAGGGTGCAAATCTCGCTGATCATATAGATATCATAATTGATGCAACTCAAATCACCGTTGTTAATCCACTTGTTCCTGCGGGAACAGGAGGGCCAACGTCGTGGACTTATATCTTGGCTTACGATAAATTGCTTGAACAGTTTGGCACTGACTTTGGCCCACAACTTGCCGTAAGATGGGAAACAGAAGACTACAAAACGTGGCGTTTTTATCTGCGCGATGATGTCTACTTCCATAATGGCGATCATTTTACAGCAGAAGACGTTGTGTGGACTGCCAATATTGCTATGACAGCTCCTGGATCCCCAGCTTATGCCAGATGGCGGTGGGTTGACACCATTGCGGCAGTTGAGGACTACGTTCTCGAAGTAGTTTTAACTGAAGTATACGTAGACTTCCTATTTGAAATGGCGCATGCGCACGCAGGGATTCTCAATCAAAGAGCGCATTCCGAAAGCCCCGATGATCCGAGCTGGGCGCATGTTGGAACTGGGCCTTTCAAAATTGTAGATTTTGCCACGAACGACTTTGTAGCGCTTGAACGTTTTGAAGATTATTGGGGAGGGCCTGCGCCGACAAGAAGCTTGACACTTTGGACAATTCCGGAAATGGCAGCGCGCACAGTAATGCTGCAAACAGGCTCTGCACAACTGAGCTTCAATATGACACCTGAAGATTTAGATATGCTTGTTGCAAACGATTACTTCACAGTGCTTCCGGTGCTCTCAAATGCGCCAATCATTATTGGGTTTAACTATCAAGGCGATGACATTATGAGAGATATAAACTTTAGGAAAGCGGTTGCTCATGCAATCAATGTAGAGGACATTGCAACTGTGGCGATGGGAAATTGGGGTATTCCGGTTTCAGACGGAAGTTTCTGGGGATATGAAACGCAATTTAGATTGCAAGATTTACCGAGGCGTGAACATGACCTTGAGTTGGCTCGTCAATACCTTGAGGCGTCAGTTTATAATGGAGAGACTATTACACTAATCACTACAGTAGCGTACAATATCAGAGCATCCGAGCTCATTCAATTGCAACTGGCAAATATTGGCATCAACGTAAGTGTTGAAATAACTGATGTCGCAGGGTTTGTTGACATTCATATGTACAATCCTGATTCTGACAGACAAATGCATGTGTTTGCAGTTCCGGCAGCACCGGTTGCTCTAAATGCTTTGCGCACAGGGTTTTATCCGGGCATGGCGACCAATCGGCTCAATTATAATAATGAATATGTAACTGCACTAATCAATGAATTGGCAGCTACTCCGGATGTTGCGGCACGTACTGCTATTGCTTATGAAATACAAGCGATTTTCTATGAGGAAATGCCTGCGATACCATTATGGTGGCGTGTAGCGGGTATTCCAACAGTCAATGGAATTGGTGGCATGAGATTGGGCGCAAATCCATTTGACTATTGCCTGAGAGGAATCTTTTGGGATTTGAATCAAACACCTGAGCATTTGCGCCCATAAATCCACCCTAAATCCTTGCGGCAGTTATCTCACGAGTGGACACAAAAACTTGCCGGATACCGATTGTGATAAATTGTTGGTATTTCTATAATTAATGAATACTGGATGTGTTGTTAGAAAAGTGGCAAAAATATATAAAAAGAGTTGGAGAACGACATGAAAAGAAACAGAAAAGCTATAGCCACCATACTGTCATTGTTAATGGCTGTTACGTTGCTGGCGGCTTGCGGTCCGACAACGGATACCGGCACGACACCACCGACCGGCGGTGAAACGGCTACACCGACACCTACGCCCGGGGTGACTCCGGGAGCAGGTGACGAAATTGCTGCGACACCGGAAGAAGGCGCAAATCTTGCGGAACATATAGACCTTATCCTGGATACCCAAATTACAGTTTTAAACTCAACGCTACCGGGCGCAACAGGAAACCCTGTTACTTGGGCAAATAGATTAGTAAAAGATAGACTTATTGAACATACGGGGCCAACAACTCTGGGGCCTGGACTTGCAACAAGATGGGAAACTGACGACTATGTCACTTTCAGATTCTATCTTCGCGATGATGTCTACTTCCACAATGGAGATCACTTTACGGCTGACGATGTTATCTTTACTGTTGAAGTAGCGAAAATGCATCCCGGATCACCTGCATATAATAGGTGGCGTTTCATTGAAACAATTACAGCAGTTGACACTTACATCGTTGAGATGGTGTTGCATGATGTAAATGTTGACTTCTACTTTGAACTGTCTAACTCACATGCAAGTATATATAACCGGACAGCATTCGAAGCAAATCCCAGCGATCCGAGTTGGGCGCATGTCGCGACCGGGCCTTTCAGAGTGACAGGTTTTTCAACCAACGACTTTTTAAGGTTGGAGCGTTTTGAGGATCATTGGGGTGGCGTGGCACCAACAAAAAGCTTGACACTTTGGACGATTCCTGAAATGGCCACACGAACACTGATGCTTCAAACAGGTGAGGCTCAAGCAGTATTTTCATTGACAGCAGAAGATTTGGACATGTTCAACGAGAGTGAGGATTTCCAAGTGTTTGCAGTGACAAACAATATGCCCACTTCAATTGGTTTCAACAACCAAGGTGATGCTATCATGATGGATAGAAACTTCAGGCTTGCAGTTGCACACGCTATAAATACTGCGGATATTGCAACTGTCGCAGAAGGTCGGTGGGCATTGCCGGCTATAGATGGAAATATTTGGGGACTGGAAACACAATGGCGCATATCCGGTCTTGAGCAACGTGAGCATAATCCTGAACTTGCCAGACAATATCTAGCAGACTCTGTTTATAACGGCGAAACCATTGAACTCATCACTGCAAATGCTGAAAATATAAGAGGCGCTGAGATGATTCAACTTCAGCTTGCTGAAATTGGTATTAATATTGCAATTGAAATCACAGATATGGCAGGGTTTACAGCAGCCCATACATTTGATCCAACATCCACTCGGCAAATGCACTTCTTTGCTGTTGCGGCACAACCGATTGCTATGACAGCGCTTCGCCAAGGATTCTGGCCTGAAAACCATCTGAACTGGCTAAACTACAGCAATGACCGTGTCACTCAACTTATAGAAGAACTGGCAGTTACAGCTGCGGATGCAGATCGTGCGGCAATCGCGCGAGAAATCCAAGAAATTTTCTACGAAGAGATGCCTGCACTGGCTGTTTACTTCCCAATCAGAGGCATTCCGGCGGTCAACGGAATTGGTGGCATACGCTTTAGTCCGCTCACTTTTGAGTGGGATATGAGGGGGATTTTCTGGGATCTCTCTGAAACAGCAGAAAACCTCCGTCCCAGCTAAGGACTCGCTTTATACATTATTTACAAAACACAGCAGCGTTGGGTCTATACCCTCCGCTGTTGTGTGAAGTATTATATATGGATGTGCGTTGTTAAGAACGGTTGAGGAGAAGACACATGATTCGCTTTTTCATTAAAAGAGTTATTATGCTTATCCCTGTTATCATAGCTGTTTCATTCATAGTATACACCCTATTAGACTTGGCACCCGGTGACCCGCTTGATGCATGGGATTTATCCAATATGACTGAGGCAGGTATCGCAGAGTTAAGACTTGAATTAGGTATCGACGATCCGTTGATTGTCCGATATGGACGATACATGTTCAGGTTGGTTCAAGGCGACTTAGGTGTGGGTGACCGCAGTAGGATTAGTGTGTGGTATACCTTTATGACCCGGCTTCCCAACACGCTGATACTTACTTTTGCGACTTTCGTAATCGGTGTTACGATTTCCATACCCTTAGGTATTTTTGCTGCAAGAAGGGCAGGGAAAATTTCGGATAACTTGGCAACGGCATTTACGATGATTGGTATGTCTATGCCGGGATTCTGGCTTGGAACCTTGCTCATATTACTGTTTGCATACCAACTCGGCTGGTTTCCGGCAGGTGGCTTTCGAGAGGGATTTCGCAGCATCGTGTTGCCGGCAGTTTGTGCTGCACTGATACTTGTAGCATCAGCAGCAAGGCAAACGCGCTCAAGTATGTTAGAAGTTTTGAAAGCAGACTATTTGCGTACGGCAAGAGCAAAGGGTGTTCCGGAATCCATAGTAATCAGAAAACACGCGTTGGGTAACGCACTGATACCTATTGTAACAATTATTGGATTAGGGCTTGGCATTTCAATTGCAGGTACTGCCGTTATTGAAGCTGTATTTGCATGGCCTGGTATCGGTCGATTTGTAGTTGAGTCAGTTGCCATCAGAGACGTAAACTCCACAACCGGTGCGGTTATCCTTACAACGATACTATACGTTTTTGTGCAGCTGCTGGTTGATTTGGCTTATGCACTAATCGATCCAAGAATTAAAGCTCAATATATAAACTCAGCCAAGAGGAACAAGCAAAAAAAGAAAACTAAAAAGGCAACTGAAGGTAGTGTCTTGGTAGCTGGAAAAGAACGTGTGAAGGGAAGTGCTTTAGCTGCTAAGCGTGATGAAAATGTTGTTTTTGTTAGTCAACAGTTCAATAGATTTGCAGAAGAGCCAAAAGAGGAAGCCCCAGACGAGGCACCCGCTAAGAGTTTTGCAACGAGGTCACGCAAGGATATAGAGTCTGATAATATAAGCAAGGCCAATCTTGCAGAGGGTGAGTTAGTTTCTAAACAATACAGAAAACGTAGTCAGATGGGTGAGATATTCCATCATATTCTGCGCAATAAAGGTGCAGTCATTGGATTGTTAATCATTGCGATTATGGTTTCTTTCTTAATCGCGTCGTTATTCATTCCGTTTGAAGCGGTGACTGCGGCAAGCGTGCCTGACAGATTTTCGCCTCCGAGTTGGCAATTCCCATTTGGCACTGATGGAATGGGGCGCAACCAATTTATTCGTGTAATCTATGCAACAAGATTTTCGCTTCCTATTGGCTTCGGTGCAACAACAGTGGCTGCGATTATTGGTATTGCGTTGGGCGCAATTGCGGCATACTATGAGGGCTCATTGACTGATGAAGTGATTATGAGAATCTCAGATATTCTAGCATCAATTCCCGGAATTCTACTGGGCATGGTCATCATCACAACTTTGGGCAGGTCGCTTGAAAATTTGATAATAGCTGTTGGGGTGTCAATCATCCCTCAGTTTATACGTATGGCAAGAGCCTCAATACTCTCGATAAAGGGCAGTGAATATGTTGAAGCCGCAAGGGCGATTGGGTTGCCAAGTGGTCGCATAATCTTTACCCAAGTACTTCCTAATGGACTGTCGCCAATCATAGTTCTTTACACATCACTGCTGGGTATTACAATCCTTGTATCTGCATCCCTCTCGTTTTTAGGGTTTGGTATACCGGTGCCGAATCCAGAGTGGGGCGCATTGGTTGCAGCGGGCAGAGATAACATACGCAACGCACCTTGGCTAACAACATTCCCCGGCCTATTCATAATGGTAACGGTCATGGCGTTCAATCTCTTGGGAGACGGTTTGCGATGCGCTGGATCCTAAGCTCAAAAAGTAAACGACACGAAACAGGCCATTGATACATTTACAGAAAACAGGACAAAAATATATAAAAAAGTGGAGGACAAAATGAAAAGAAACAGAAAATCCATAGCTATTATGCTGGTATTGGTGATGGCGGCTATGTTGCTGGCGGCTTGTGGCCCGGCAGCGGACACAGGTGGGGCACCCCCGACTGGCGGAGAAACGGTTGCATCGCCACCCGCGCCCGGAGCGCCTCCGGTGGTCGATGGAGGTGACGAAATCGCTGAGGCTCCTGAAGAAGGTGCAAATCTTGCAGACCACATCGACATAATTGTTGACACCCAAATTACGGTGCTTAACTCAACCTTGCCGGGTGCGACTGGTGCTCCGGTCACATGGGCGGCCACGCTTGTTCATGATAGGCTACTGCAACACATTGATGATACAGAACTCGGCCCTCAACTTGCAACGCACTGGAATACGGACGATTTTCAAACATTTACCTTTACACTTCGTGATGACGTAGTTTGGCATAATGGTGATCCGTTTACGGCGGAGTGTGTGGTTTTGCACCATGCTATTATTATGGAGCATCCGGGGTCGCCTGCATACACAAGATGGCGCTGGATTGATAGCATTACTGCGACTGGAACATATGAGTTAGAAATGGTTCTTACCGAAGTTTTTGTGGACTTTCTTTTTGAAATGGCAAATCCACATGCAAGTATCTACAATGCGCGTTCATTCAATGAGAATTCCAGTGATCCCTCGTGGGCATGGGTAGGCACGGGGCCTTTCCAAGTTGTTGGATTTGAAATAAATGACTTTTTGACAGTGGAGAGATTTGATGCATTTTGGGGTGAAGCACCACCTACACGCAGCCTCACGCTTTGGACAATTCCTGAGATGGGTACACGAACTGTAATGCTTCAAACCGGTGCTGCACAATTAAGTTTTGGCATGACACCAGAGGACTTAGACAGCCTCGACGATAATCCTGCATTCCAGATGTTTACAGTTATGCCCAATGCCCCGATGGTCATAGGGTTTAACAACATGGGCGATGATATAATGATGGACAAGAATTTTAGGTTAGCGATAGCTCATGCAATAAACACTGACGATATAGCGCTTGTAGCGAATGGCCGGTGGGCAGTTAATGCTTTTGATGGAAATATCTGGGGGCTCATTACTCAATTCCGTCTTGATGGCCTTGAAAAAAGAGAACATAATCTTGAATTAGCTTTGCAGTACCTAGAGCAGTCTGTCTACAATGGCGAAACGATTGAGCTGATTGCTGCGGGTGCGTATAACATCCGTGCTGCAGAGATTATCCAGTTGCAACTGGCAGAAATAGGCATTGACCTTGCTGTTGAGATAACTGATATGGCTGGGTTTACAGCAGCGCACCTGTATGATCCGGAATCTACGCGTCAGTTGCACACATTTGCAATAGGAGCTATGCCAATTGCGTTGGCTGCTTTGAGAAATACTTACTATCCGGGCGTTCATACCAACAGGCTTAACTACAACGATGACCGCGTAACAGCTTTAACTAGAGAATTGGCGGTTACCTCTGATGTTGCAGCACGTGAAGCTATTGCTTTTGAGATTCAAGAAATCTTTTGGGAAGATTTGCCTGCAATACCTGTTTGGTGGAGAGTTACAGGTATTCCGGCTGTAAACGGAATCGGGGGCATTCGGTTATTCACAAATCAATTCGACCACTGTCTTAGAGGTATATTCTGGGATATCAATGAAACTGAAGAGTCATTGAGACCATAGTGATGATATGCGTTCTGTACATATATGGCACGGCCTAATAAATTGTATTAATGATTAGATTGTACGGCGGCAAGGGCTATGTCTCTTGCTGCCGTGCGTGAAACTGCAACATTTTTACGCGAATGCACATACACATGATGTAAGGAGGGGAACTCTTGATTCGCTACTTTTTGAAAAGGATTCTTATGCTGATCCCGGTTATTATTGTTGTGTCTTTCATAGTATTTGCCTTGATGGATTTAGCTCCGGGAGAGGCAATTGACGGATGGGATTTGTCAGACATGTCTCCTGAAGCAGTTGCTGCGCTGCGATTAGAGCTTGGATTAGATGACCCATTGATGGTTCGCTATGGAAGATATATGTTTAGGCTAATCCAAGGTGATTTGGGTGTGGGTGACCGCAGTGGAGTCAGTGTTTGGACTATGTTCATGTCTCGGTTGCCGAACACACTTATATTGGCATCAGGATCGTTTCTTGTTGGCGCGACATTATCAATCCCTTTAGGCGTACTTGCTGCAAGACGTGCAGGAAAACTAGCAGACAGCCTTATAACAGCATTCTCTATGGTGGGTATGTCCATGCCGGGGTTTTGGCTTGGGATGTTACTTATCCTAGTATTTTCCTACCAACTGGGTTGGTTGCCTGCAGGTGGATTTCGGGACGGATTTTTGAGTGTAATCATGCCTGCTGTTTGTGCCGGAATGATGCTGCTAGCCTCTGCAACAAGGCAGACCAGGTCGAGTATGCTTGAAGTGCTGAGATCTGATTACTTGCGGACTGCGAGAGCTAAGGGTGTGCCGGAAAACGTTGTTGTTAGGAAACATGCTCTGGGTAATGCACTCATACCGATTGTTACTATAATGGGCATTAGCCTGGGTATTGCAATTGCAGGTACTGCGGTTATTGAAGCTGTATTTGCATGGCCCGGAATAGGCAGGCTTATTGTTGAATCTGTTGCAACACGCGATGTGACAGCGACAACTGGTGCGGTTGTATTGACCACAATTCTGTATGTTCTTGTTCAGTTGTTGGTCGATTTGGCGTATGCATTGATTGACCCACGAATCAAAGCTCAGTACATAACCGCCAGCAAGAAGAAGTCTTCGCGCAAGGCCAATGCATCTGATCAGCAATCTTCAAACAGTGTCTTTGGTATGCAAGCAACGGCTGCAACAGTGGGGGAAATTGAGATTGTAGACAATATGTCAAAAGCGCTTGATAGCAATTTACCAGCAGCTAAAACTGGTGATGAAATCGCAACCAATTACGCCACATCTGACTGTGATTCTGATGCAAGCATGGTCAGTATAGAAACAGAAAAAAACTTACACGAACATGTAAGCTATGCAACACGCAGCAAGCATGATTTGGAGAGTGAAAAAAATGAACACGTTTCTGGTGCGTTGGTGTCAAAAATGTATAGAAAGAGAAGTCAACTCGCAGACATATTTCATCACTTACTGCGAAACAAGGGCGCTGTTGTGGGACTGGCCATAATCGTTGTTATGCTTATTCTGTTTGCAAGCTCGTTTTTCATCCCATTTAACGCGGTAACCGCATCAGATATACCAAATAGGTTTTCTCCACCGAATGTACAATTCCCGTTCGGAACTGATGGCATGGGAAGAAACTTATTTGTAAGAGTTATATATGCAACGAGATTTTCCATTCCAATTGGGTTTGGAGCAACTGCGATTGCGGCTATAGTTGGAGTTATGCTTGGCGCTTTGGCTGCATATTATGAAGGGACGGCATCTGATGAAGTCATTATGAGATTCTCTGACATTTTAGCATCAATACCAGGAATTCTGTTAGGGATGGTAATTATAACAACGCTGGGGCGGTCGCTCACCAATCTCATTATTGCGGTAGGTGTTTCAGCGATTCCGCAATTCATCAGACTTTCAAGAGCCTCAATACTTTCAATCAAGGGAAGTGAATATGTTGAAGCGGCAAGAGCAATAGGATTACCTAGTTTTCGAATCATATTTACACAAGTGCTTCCTAATGGTTTGTCACCCATAATTGTTCTGTTTACATCGCTTCTGGGCATTACGATTCTCATCTCTGCATCCTTGTCATTTCTAGGTTTTGGTATACCCATTCCAAACCCGGAATGGGGGCAACTGGTTGCGGCGGGCAGAGATAACATACGTAATGCACCTTGGTTGACAACATTCCCTGGTCTGTTCATAATGATAACAGTTATGGCGTTTAACCTTTTGGGAGACGGTCTGCGTGATGCGCTGGATCCTAAGCTCAAAAAGTAAGTAACACAAAACATTCTGTGATTTTGGAGGGCGTATGAAACATAAAGCAATAGAAGCAGTTCTGCAAACCTACTTTGATGCTGCCTATGAGAGCGATGGAGATAAGTTTAAGGAAGTATTCAACGATGTAGCGCACATATATGGAAAAGCAGATGGTAAGGTCTACGACAGAACCCGAGATGAGTTTGCAGACTTTGTCATGGCTGGAAGTTCGCCAAATGGCCCAGATTGGCCGCGCCAAGATGAAATCCTCTCAATTGACTTCACGAGCGAGCACACTGCGGTCGCGAGAGTGAAAGTCAGAGTCAAGGACACTCTGTATACAGATATCTTGAGTTTAATCAATATTGATAACAAGTGGACAATAATCGCAAAAGTTTTTGCCGGGGCTCTCGCTGAATAAACCAGAACGCCTTGGATTTACAGTGTTGCTTCGACCTCGCAGGGGACGATGTCCACATCGTCCCGTAGCCAAGCGCAGGTCGCCCCTACACCGGTTTTCGGGGATGTGTGGGTGTTATTGATGATTTTGTTGTTTCGCTCGGAACGGGTCTCGTCGCCCTACACTTCGCGAAACAAAAAACCATCAGCAACACCCTGTCAATCTGGAACACTGGGGTTCGACTCCCGGCAGCTTATGCCTGCAAAGTATATCCACCATCTACAGTAATCACCTCGCCGGTTATGTGCGCGGATGCTGCTGAGGCAAGAAAAACAGTCAGTGCGCCGATTTCAATAGCCTCCCCCATGCGTTTGAGCGGTTGTTGAGCGTTTACCATATCCAGTATAATTTGAACAGGGTTTTCTCCAAACCCGGCACGAGTGAACCCCGGAGCTATCGCATTTACCCTGATATCGTGCTCGCCGAATTCAACGGCCATGCATCGTGTGAAATGATTGGCTCCGGCTTTGGCGACAGCATATGGAGATATCGCTACACCTTTGTTGACAATAGTGCCGGCATTAGAAGTGATGTTGATAATTGAGCCGCCTTTATCCGCATCTCGCATTAATCTACCCACAGCGTAAGTCACATGAGCCACACCTGTTAAATCAGTGTCGATGACTGTGTTCCATGCAGAAAAATCTGGCTCCATGTCCAGGAACTTGCCTCCACCTGCAATACCGGAGTTGTTGACCAAAATTTCGATGGATCCAAAATCTTCAAATGCCGCTTTTGCAGCGCCCATACAACTTTCAATGTCGAGCACATCGCAACGATAAGCCTTATATGTCCCGCCAAAAGCATTGAGTGACTCAAGTGCAACCTTTGCCTTATCCATGTTGCGGCAGAAAATGGCTACATTTGCACCACATTCAGCCAGCGCTTTCGCAATGCCAAGGCCTATACCACCATTACCGCCGGTAACAATTGCGGATTTGCCTTTCAAACTAAAAGCGTCATTCATGGTTTTAATAAAATCTATCATATCATTCTCCTTTGTTTTATTATACTCCACCGCCGCTGGGCGATGGGGTTATATTAGCATATCAGATTGACAGGGTGTTGCTGATGTTTTTTTGTGCTTTGCGAAGTGTAGGGCGACGAGACCCGTTCCGGGCAAAACAACAAAACCATTAACCAGCCCCCGCACCCCACTATTACGGAGTGGTCAGGCGCATAAGCGCCGAGCGTAATCGGGACACACGTTCTTCATATTCGATATCAGGAGGAACACCGGGGTTGCCAAATGGATACTTAATACTTGCAGATTGCATCACCCTATTCACACCAACGGAATCTGCAACGGGCGTCATATTGCAATATTGCACTGTAGGAATACCGGCCTTTTCTAACTCCTTGGTCATCACTGCGCCGCAGCGAGTTGAAGTTCCTCATGTCGAAGTTAAAATGACGGCGTCAATGTTATGATCTTTAACATAGTCAACCATTTTTTGCCCCATCTTTGTACTCGCAACGACCCCGGTAACAAGGCCTGATGTGGACAGAAAAGCGTTGTGAAATTGAGTCACACCTTGTTTTTCGAGCTCGCGCATTGCATCAAGCGGCACAAGCCTATTGGGATCCTCCTTGACAAAGCTTGTGTCAAAACCACCATGAACACAGGTATACTCCTCTTGAGACAAAGAATCTAGGCCGGAGAGGGAGTATTCAAAAAACTCAACAGAATCACCGACCTTCATACCATCCGGATTCCCTTGCGGGCATAGTGCGCCATCTGTGGCAAGGAGCACCACCGCATCTTTAAGGAGCGGAATTGGAGCGGGCGATTCGATTTTTTCATTTTTAGGCATACCAATTTCTGACACAAACGGCTCACCGGACAACTTCTTTAAGAGCATGTCAACCACGCGTTTTGATGCCATATCATCATATTTCTTTGCAACCATCCATCCGCGCTCGTAAAAACCTTCCGCTTCTGGAATGCGCTCAAGGGTGCCGTCGAGCATTTTGTATCCAAATTCAGCCATACGCTGCACAGTTTCAGCCATTTTGCGCGCGTTGTCTGGAGCTTTGAGCATAAAGATATCTGAAACATAGATATCCTTGCCTGGATTTTCTTCAAACATTGCGGTGATCGCAGGAATGCCCAGTTGGTTCTTTACAGCAGTGCATATTGCACCGCAAGCAACCCCATAGCGCCCTGCATTAAAAGCCGGGCCGGCAAAGAACATATCCGGCTTGTGTTTTTGTATTTCAGCCAAGACCTCCTGCAAAGCATTTGGCTGCTCATTGAAATAGTTGTCACCACAAATAATCGTACATACTATTTCAGCACGATCGCCAAGAGCGGCAGCCAACCCCAAGCCGGGGCCAACTGGCTTCATCTCGACAGAAACCCCGATTCCGGCACATTCCTCCCCGCCGATTTGTCCAAAAAACTGGTTGATATAATGCACAACTCTAATTTTTTTTGACATTGGATACTCCTTTCTTAGAACTTTAAACTTCCATATCGCGTCCATCCCAATTGGCTTTGGCCGCCTTTGAGAGCGCGGTGGTTAATTGTCATTTCGCCAGCTTCATTTATGGTCATATTTCCTCTGAAGTCACTGGAATTAGAACCTATTACCCGTTTAGCTACAGGTAATGTGACAAAAGATGCGCAACCGGTAGAGACCATCGCATCTGCGTAATCAGAACTGAAAATAATCTGTCCATTTGAATCGTTTTTTGCCGAAAGCATCTCAACAAGCACAATGGCAGTCTTAATCCCGTATCTGCCTTCAAGTGTATCTACTGCTATTCCGATATCAACTTGCGGATGCCCGCCACCCTCCTTGGTAATGATGACGGCATCTGCGTTTAGGTAATTTGCAAGCAAAGCAGAGGCCATAGTGGCATTAGTTTCTTTCCATGAAAGCTCATGATGGACATTGCTCACAACAACACCGACAAAGTTGAGATCAACGCCATGACGCCTGTATAACTCCAGTATTATGGGGTGGTTTTGCCATACAAAAGTCGGGTCTGCATTGGTTGCATTGTCGTAATCCCGGTTGGTTAAAGCACCGTCCAAAATCTCGTTCGGGTGCAAAATGGTTGGAAGTGACTCCAGCATACTGGCACCATAGATAAGCGATTCTGTATAGGGTCTGTGGCAGAACACATTAGCAAGATAAGCCACACGAGGTAGCCCGCAGGTCAGACCGATACACTCCACTCCGCAAGCATCTTTGGACTCTAGCTCAAAAATCTCGATTTCATCAGGCTCAAGATTTGCTGCCAGAGTGGCTATATATTGAGCCACACGTTTTGAAGCAAGATTCAATGCAAGCAGATAATCATATTTAGCGATTCCGGGGGCGGCAAAAGCATCTATGGTGATATGCCACATATTTGCAAAGTCAGTTATTTCAACGGCCTCTTCGGATAGTTGCATATAACTGGGGATGTCTACATCGACTTCAACCACTTCGGTTACCACAACGCCGCGAAGCGAAATACTCCGACCATCTCCCACCGTATACATTTTACCTGAGAGCCCGGGGAATGTGGTATCCTCTTTGCCTAGCCGAACTGTGGGTTGTGTGATGTCGCCCACGTTCATGAGCCGACAGTCGCTGCCCGGAGCCGCGACGTCAATCTCTACGCGTGAAAAAGCTGTGTCTTTGCAAAGCAATTCAAGCTCGCTTTTTGCAAGCATGAGCGTACCGTTTGATATGTCAGACTTTTCACAAAAATCGACACGCTCTATATCAAAATACAACCGTTCAAGCCGCATATATTCACCTCTTTTAGGATCATTTCAATATCAGTTTTGTCAAATCAGAGGGTCAATTACCATAAAGTATGACCCTCTGATTTAAAATACTCAGTGCGAGACCTAGCCTCTACCTTGTTCCTTGTCGTAAAACTCACGACTGTAACAATACAATTCAGTTGCAAACGCCCAAAGCGCTTTTTGTTCGGTCTCAAAAATCCACGGGAAGTAACCGCCGCCTTTTGCAAACATATCAACACAGGTGCGCGCCATTTCGGCCATTTGCGTTTCGGTATAAGCCATGCCGGGAATATGTCCCTCTATGGGGAACATGAACCCGATGCGCTCACCAAACTTCTGCTTGAGTGCTGGGATGTCGATTGCATTACGTTGCACTTGGAGATAGTCGAAACCGATTTCGAGGATCTGAGGCATGAGTGATTCAACATTTCCACAAGTGTGCAGCTGGAACATAACACCCTTGCTTTGGACATAATCAACGAGCCTCTTTGTAGGTTCGTATACAAGTTCGTCAAACATCTTTGGAGAGAAGAATGTAGAGCGTTGAGTGCCCCAGTCATCGTGATAAGTGACCATGTCAATAGGGTATAGTTTGCATGCGTAATCAAAGAACTTGATTTTTTCGTCAACAAAGTAGTTGAAGAAATCTTTGACCGCTTCAGGTTCTTCTGCCATTGCCATCATGCCCTCACCATAGCCGCCAAGGAATGCTACGAGCATTTCTGTACAGCCTTGGAAAAGCTCAAAAGTGAGTGCTTTGTTGGGGTCGTGTTTCTCCGCCATGAACTCTTCAGCAACCTCTTTGAAAGTCCATTCTTCGAGATTTTGCCACTGGATGACTTTTTCCCAATCTGTGATATCTTCAAGAACCTTGGTGCCGGGTGTGAGCATGGCACCTTGCACGGTGGCCTCCCAAGTCCAACTGTTGCCGAACGGATCAAGGAATGTGTAATTTTCCTTAGAGGCACGACGGAAATTCGGGCCGGCTTCAAATTTTCCTAACTTATGAATAGCTTGCTCACAGGGGTTAAAGTCTTGACAATCTGTAAAGAGATTTGGAACCCACAAAGGGTTATTGCGTCTACCTGCACGGATGAAGTTCTCTTTTGGTGTGATAGGTGTTTCGAATGCAGGAAGAACAACAGGAATGTTGCCATATGGCAGAGCCGTTGAGAAAGTTGGGAATCCGGGTTCCATAAATGAAGGTCTGTGATAGTTCATTGATATCCTCCCTAAAATATTTTGTTATCAGGAATGTTTGCAGCGCTCATTACCTGAAAGTGTTAAAGTGTACAAGCCTTAAACTGACGGGAGCTTGACTCCCGGCAGATTATTAAGGGCCGTAGATTCTTTCCATTCTGTCTAGGAAATCTTGATAATTATCTCTTGTGATGATTTCTGAAGTCGCTTCCCACACAGCCCTTAAATCACCATCGTTGAGGTATTGCGGCCATAGTGTTTCAGGTGTTGCGCGACCGTCAATCAGAGCAATTAGCCCGAGTAAGGTTGGTGTGGCATAGGCATAGTTACTGATTGCCACGACGGCTCTCTTGCTTCCGTCGTAGCCATTATTCCACTCATCAACGATAAGAGGATGCCCAACTGTTGTAACGAGGAATTGATCATCTCGACCGAGGTCTTCGGCTGCGCGTGCCGCACCCATGGAATAACTCTCTACAGTGCCGCCCACGAACCAATGCGTGACATGTGGGTTTGCAGATGCGATTTGTATTGTAGGATCGAAGCCGCCTTCAAGTGCGAACCAGAAAGCTTGACCGGCAGCAAAGCTATCCCATTCAAATACATTTTCATTACCAGGGAAAGCTTCTCTAAAAGCATCCAGGAAGCCTTGTGTACGATAATGAAGGGCAGGGGATACTGAAAAGTCTATGCCGATGACACCGAAATTGGCAGAATCCACATCGCCCCACCATGTTTCGCGATTATCTATGAGGTATTGCATTGCGGCAAAGCCGACATCATGCTGTCTCAGACCAACTGTGGGTGTAACCACTCTGCCCTGAGCGTCAAAATACTCTGTGAACAGGTTAATCGATGGGATGCCTGATCTTTCCATCATAGCCAAAACAGCATTTTGGACAGAGTTTGTGGTCTCAATAATGAAGCCATCTATATCGCCACGGTCAATGAGGGTTTCAAGATTTGTGATGTAGATTTCATCATCTGTATTACCTGTCATACGCACAAGTTCAAAATTGTATTTTTCTTGCAGGGAGACAAACGCTTCATACATTTGTTCTTGCAGGATGCTATTATCATAATGCGTATAAGCGATTCGGTATGTGCGGCGGGCATGGTGGTCTACAACCTCATCAGTTGTTCCAATGATTGGGTCGCCAACAGGTGGAGCTTCACCGGTTGCAGCGTTGTCGTTGTTGCTGTCGTTTCCACCAGGTGTAGGTGCAGTACCGCCATTGTCAGCACATGCGGCAATAAGCAGGAGCATCATTGCCAATGTGAGTAAAATAGCCAAGGTTTTTTTCATCGTGGTTCTCTCTTTCACTTTATTATTTTTTAGGTGTTTAACGGCACACCTATAACCCATTAGTTGTGAGACCTCAGTGCATGTTCCAGCGCACGGCTACGCGCACCAGAAATCACATAATCGAGGCACAGTGCGAGCACAAGGAGGCTGCCACGCGCGACAATCTGCCAGTATTGAGGGAATCCGACAAAGGTCAGCCCGGCGCTAAAAGAGTTGATGAGCAATATGCCGATGAAGCAACCGAACATGCCGCCGCTTCCACCTTTAAAAGCAACACCACCTAAAACAGCTGCGGTAATTGCATCAATGGAACCAGTCTGGCCAGCGACAGGAGAAGCTGTGGCCATTTGTGAGGTAATTATTACACCGGCAAGTGCACCGAGTGCACCGTTGTTGATGTAAAGAAAGTAGGAAATCTTTTTAGGTTTGATTCCAACCAAACGTGCAGATTTTCGATTGCCGCCGCACATATAAACACTTCGCCCAAATCCTGTGTTTGAAAGTACAAGCGTATACGCAATCATTAATACCAGCATGATAATGAATGGGAGCGGAACGATATTGCCAAAAGATGTCCCCCCAATCAGTCTAAAGCCCTCATTGGGAACAGGAATGAACACATTTCTGGTGATTACAAGAATTACACCTTGGTACACAGACATCAGCCCAAGTGTAGCAATGAAGTGCATGAAGCCCAATACATTAACAAGCAGCGCACTGATGAGCCCCAGCGATGCACCAAAGGCAATAGTGATGACTATCGCCCAGCCCCAGGGTATGCCTGTGTTAATGAGCATAGCAACGAGCACCCCACTCAAACCAGCTACAGCGCCGGATGAAAGATCGACCTCGCCGCCGATGAGCAACATACCCATTCCGATGGTGAGTATGCCGACAAATGCCATGGAACGCATGATGTTTCTGATGTTATCATCGTGCAGAAAGTTTGGGTTCTGGCTATAGAATACGAGAATAACTACAATTGCAACAAGCAAGATAGCGATGTTGTTGCTGACAAGAAGCAGTTTTCTTGAAAGTGACTTGATACTCATACTTACCTCCTGACATCAAGCTGATGTGCGTTTTCTGGAACTCAGAAAATCAGCGGTTAGTGCGGAAAGCAGCACCAAACCGGAAGCTACACTTTGCCAATGCATGGGCACGTTAATCATGGTCATACCATTGTTGAATGTGCTGAGTATGAGAATGCCTATCATAGCGCCACCCATGCCACCGCTGCCGCCGCCAAAGGCTATGCCGCCTAGGATTGCCGCTGTCAACCCCTGGAACTGTGCGTTAGTTATTCCGACAGTATTTGAAGTCATCATTCTGCCTGCGAGCAGCATACCTGCGAGTGCTGCCAGTGCACCGGCATTCATAAATAGCAGGTAAGAGATGCGTTTTGGGCGCAGCCCAGCCAGACGAGACGCATCTGCGTTTCCACCGACAAGGTAGATGCTTCTGCCAAATTTCGTATTTTTGAGCATAATGCCGTAAAGTACCAACAGGACTAGGGAAATGATTAGTGAAAAAGGAATTAAGTCATCCCAGAATCTTGCACCGCCGATGAAGTTGAATGTGCGGTCAGAAATGTCAATCTGCCTGCCTTGACTGATTACCGCCATAAAGCCTTGTGCTATTGATGCTGTGGCCAGTGTGGCAATAAATGACTGGAAATTAAACTCGTTTACAAGCACAGCATTAAAAGCACCGCAAATCGCGCCAAGCACCAAAGCTGCGAGCATAGATAGATGCCAAGGAAGACCGGAACGCATCAAAAATGCTGCCATCATGGCGCACATAGTACCAATGCCGCCCAGAGATAAGTCGATTTGGCCGGAAATCATGAGCATACCCGCGCCTATTGTCAAAAGGGAAACAACAACTGTTGCTTGAAATATATTTCTGATATTTCTCGGTTGTAGAAATGCGCCGTTAGACAAAATCGTAAATGTAGCGATTACTATGGCTAACAGAATCAGTAACGTAAAAATTTTTGAATGTGCAATCTTTTTGATGTTCACTGGGCATCACCTCCTGTTTCGTCCTTATCTGCCATGGCAAGTGAGAGGATACCCTCTTCTGTTGCATCACTGCGGTCTACACAGCCGGTTATACGCCCGTTGCGCATTACATAAATCCGATCGGCCACCCCGATTACTTCTGTGAGTTCGCTGGAAATGAAGATAACGCCAATGCCTTGCTTTGCAAAGTCGCAGATGGTCTGGTAAATCTCAGCTTTTGCACCAACATCGATACCTTTTGTGGGCTCGTCCAATATGAGAAGCTTGGTGTTCATGAGCTCATTTGTCCACCGGCCGAGAATAACTTTTTGCTGATTTCCACCAGACAGTTCAACAACAAGCTTATCAATGCCGGGTGTCTTGACAGCATACTTTTCAACTGCGGTGCTTGCAAGTTTTGCCTCAGCTTTCCTATCCAGGATGAGGGCTTTGCGTATTTTTGATAGTACAGGGATGCTCACATTGTCCGTTATAGATCGATAGAGTACCAGGCCTTCTTCTTTCCTATCCTCAGGACAGAGTGCGAATCCGGCCTTGATTGCATCAAAAGGTGATTTGAAATCGATTTTTTGACCCTCGAAAATTATTTCACCGGAAGTGATTTCATTGGCACCGAATATTGCACGCACAAGCTCTGTTCTTCCTGCGCCTATTAACCCGGCAAAACCAATGATTTCACCCCTTTTTAGGGAAAAGTCAATGTTATGAACGTCATGGGTGACGAGATTTTTGATCTCTAGCAACGTTTCGCCAACTTCTGTATTGCGGGATAGATTTTCGTAAGTGTCGCCAATGTCGCGCCCAACCATTGATGTGATTAACTCATCAACAGTTGTCTCACTTGTGATAAAAGTGGTAACCAGTGCACCGTCTTTCAAGACGACAATGTCATCCGACAACTCAAAAATTTCCGGCATACGATGAGATACATAAATGACAATCTTGCCTTCTTTTTTGAGCGCTTCAATTAATTTGAATAAGACTGTGATTTCTTCCTCTGCGAGACTCGCAGTGGGTTCGTCAAAGGCGATAACAGCAGAGCCGCGTCTATAAGCTTTCATAATCTCAACCATTTGCTGATGAGCAACTGAGAGGCTCCCGACAGGCACCGAAGGGTCGATTGAAAGTTCAAATTTATTAATGAGCGCCATGGTTTCTTTTTTTAATCTGGGCTTATCAATCAGACCCAGTTTGTTTTTTGGCAAGGCACCTGCAAAAATGTTCTCCATTACACTCAAGGCAGGTATCATTTGTCGCTCTTGATAAACGACGCTGATTCCCGCCATGATTGCTGAGTATGGAGATGTGAAATTTTGCAAAATGCCATTGAGCAAAAATTCACCCTCATCTGCGAAGTAGTCACCTGCCAATATTTTCAGCAACGTTGACTTTCCCGCACCGTTTTCTCCCATCAGAGCAAGCACGCGTCCGCCATCTGCACGAAATGAGACATTGTCAAGTGCTTTGACACCAGGGAAAGATTTGCTCATTGACTTAAACTCTAAACTATACCCCACCAGTTAATCACCCCTATATGCTTGCTTCAATGTTTTCTGAAAGTCGGCATTGATTAAAATGCCGACTTTCAAAAATTTAAGCAGATCCTTTTTTTGTGACTTCGATATATCCTTCGTCCGCATTTACAAATACGGTATCGCCTGATTCGATGAATGGCAGTGGGTCTTCTTCAAAATCTGAAATCGATGGAATGCGTGCTTGCACAATTGCTCCGACCGTAAGTGGGCTGGATTTTGTATGAACAAATGCTGCTGGTTTTGCTCCAAATCCATACATCAAAAATCCTCCGGAACCGCGAGGTGAGTAAAATACCAAAACCTTTCCGGTATATGGTACTCTGCATAGAGGATGATTTCGCTCTGTTGTGTAACCACTGAAAGGGTCAACATTTGTGAAGCCTTGGAGGTACTTTGGTGCAACTATTGCCTCAGCAGTTACTTGGCCGGGATATTCGCACCGCCCATAAAATCGCTTGCTCATAGGCTATCTCCATTCTCCGCGCCACTTGCCTGTAAGAGCGGCGTCAATACATTCGTCCGTGGAACCATAACTGACATATAAGGGATCGTTTTCGTCAGGGTAGCAACCGGTGATGTAGTAGGCCTGCTTTGCAGTGTCCACGGCGATGTTGCGGACGCCATCCGGCACTGAGCCTACAGCGGCAAGGCACGTGCCGCTGAGCAGCAGGGCACCTGCTTTTTCAAATTTTTCTAAGTATCCAAGCTCCTTAGCGGGGGCATAGAGCCAAGGCGCAGTGACTATCCAGAGCGGAATCTTGCACTTTTTGCCTTCGAGTTTAAGTGCAAGCGTCATAAGGTCAACGATGTTCAAGTGAGGACATCCGAGATATACCATATCAATGTCATCTTTATTGCGATAGTTGAGCACATCATATGTGCGTCTGAGTGCGGCCTCATCAATATGTATATATTCTTTTATGGGTTTTCCACCTGCGGCAAATGAGGCTGTGGGAGCCTCCGGGGTGATGCCAGGTAGGTGGTACATGCGTACAGCCCCGCCGGTTGCGATAGCTGAGTTGAACTTTTGGTATTGTGTTGTGTTGGGGATTACTGTGTTGTTGACAATGGGCACTTCAACGTCACAAGCTTCACCGACTGCAAAACCATAGACATCCCACTCAATATCGCTGGTAATGAGCCTGTCTGTAGTTACCATAATCGTACCGTGGCGATTTTCAGTTATATGCATGTCATAGTAGGGCGCTTTACCCAAAAGGCATGTGGCCAGAGTTCCGTCAAAGTTTGTTCTTGCACCGAGTGTAGCATTACAATATGTTTGCTGACTGCTTTCAAACCATGAGCAGTGCTGACCAACGCTCGGCAGATACGACATAACCAAATAATTGGCGCATGAGTGGGTGGTGATTAGCCCCATCTTCTGTAGTATTTGAAATGTTTCGCGCTGCATTGCTTTCTCGTGAAAAATGGGGTCGTCCTGACGTGCGTCCGGTCTTTTACCTGCACATAGATTACAATGCTCCCAACCGTGGATGGGGGGTTGATCCATAAAAGGCGATTTATCTGCAAATGTGGGAATTTTGAAACGCCCACCTCTGTCTGCAAAATCAGAAAGTTCATCGAGTGTAATCACATGATGTTGGCTCAGATTCAGTCCGGGTGTGTGCATGTCTCCGGTGCCGTTGAGGTCAACAAGGCGCTCAGCTCCGGAAATCTGACACAGCTCCACCAGATACTCCATACATTTTTGCTTGACTATGCCTTCGCCTCCGTCAAGTATGCGCTTTTCCTCATCTGTGAGATTAGGGGCTGCAAATAAACTCATTGTGGTGTCTCCTTTAGTTGGCGGGAGTCGAGCTCCCATTATATCAAGCCTTTTGCTTTGGCATAATCATCATCGCAAACGACGATGTTTTTTAGTGCGCCGCGCTCACTATCGTTGAGGGCTTCTTGGATATTGTCGAGTGTGAACCAATTGGACAGCAGTGCGTCGATGTCGATTTGGCCATTGCGATACATCTCCATGTATTTTGGAATGTCGCGCCTGAGCGTTACACCGCCCATGACACAACCTGTGAGCTTTTTGCCGAGCAGGAAGTCGAAGAAATTAAATTCCTCCATGCCTTCATTGCGTGGATGTTCGTGTCCTACAACGACCATTTGACCATATGGAGCTGTGAGATCCCATGTGGTACGCTTTACTGGGCCTGCAACAGCGACCATGCTGTGGTCAACGCCAAAACCTTTTGTAATGGCTTTTACAGCCTCAACTGTATCTTTGACTTCCTTTGGATTGATGCAATGTGTTGCACCAAACTTCTTTGCTGCTTCAAGTTTAACGGGGTTGATATCAATGGCGATGATTGGAATACAGCCTGCATGTTTTGCAGCCATGATAGCGGATAAGCCCACGCCGCCGCAACCCATAACTGCGTAAGATTCGCCCGGTTTTGGTTTTGAACGGTTCAGAACTGCGCCAAAGCCCGACATAAATCCGCAAGCGAGTGCTGCACCGACTTCAAAGGAAATGTCATCATCAAGTTTGCATAGCATAGCTTCATGGACATTTGTGTATGTTGCGAATCCGGCAGTTCCGGAGCAAGTTTGGGTTATTCGGTCGCCATTGAGCCTGGTAAAGCAACTGGCAACACGAAATGACATCGGAGGGATATTTTCGCAGAACCAATGCCTGTCATTGTAGCATTGTTCGCAGTTGCCGCAACCTTGACGTACTTCGCTGCATAGCACGCGATCGCCGGGCTTGACATATGTGACTTTCTTGCCAACCTCAACAACTATGCCGGAAATTTCGTGGCCTGCAGCTCCGGGTTCTTCATATTCTCCATGCTCGCCTGTGTTTGCATGGATATCACTATGGCAAATGGTGCAGGTTACGACCTTGAGTCTTACATCATGATCACCGAGTGGATCCAAAATGACCTCTTCAACAACGACCTCTCTGCCCATCGTGGGTGCTAAAGCTAATTTTACACGCATCTCTGACATCACAATACACTCCTTATTATGGCAAATATATGAAAATACCGCATGGAAATTGCAATAAAAGCGTCCATAATGGGCAGCTTTTATACAATTTAATATGCGATATTATACAAATTGACATTAAATGTTTACAATCGCCGTTTGGCAAGTTTTTGTGTCGGTATTCGTATTGCGACTTAATCATCGCTTACCTAGGGGTTTCTTTGCTAAGAAAACGTATCAAATCACCGAGTGATTTTTTTGGAAGTTCGTTTTTGCATACAGCACACATTGTGAGATGCGGAGGGTCATTAATGCTCAAAACAACATTACCTTCGATATCCTGCATTTCAACAGTATCTTCTGACAAAAGAGAAACACCGTTGCCGGCAGAAACATTAATAAGGATAGTACTTATGCGCATTTTGCTTTGTTCGACACGCGGAACAAATCCATTTGCGATACACACGTTAAGCAGATATTGATACATCAATGTGTCGCCTTTGTATAGAAAGAACTTTTCGTCTTGGAGTTGCCTGAGTTCAATAGCCTCACATTTTGCAAGAGGGTGAGATTCGGATACGACGGCACATAATCTGTTCGTACTCAGTGGGTAAGAGAGCGGGTATTTTTTGTTGATGATCTGCTCATATACAATTCCGACATCAACAGCTCCGGAATCAAGCAGCGAACATACCTCGCTGGCCGAAGCTTCAACAATGCTCACTTTCATGTTAGGATTTATTTTCATAAAGGCTGTCAGTTGTCGCATGATATGGGACTGCTGAAACCCTATAGCGATCTTGATGGACGAATCATAGAAAGAAGTGATTCCGGATATCTCGGTGCGCAAATCATCGTATTGCTTGACAATGTATTTGATGTTTGGGTATATTAACTCACCCTCGCGAGTCAAAACCCTGCGAGAGAGTTGCTTTTCAAACAGAACTGTTGAAAGTTCGGCTTCCATTCTGTCAATATATTTTGAAAGGGTCGATAGGCTAAGGCCAAGGGATGCTGCCGTTTCAGACATTTTTTGCGTTGTGGCCAAACTGGTAAAGCACATCATCTGTAAATAAGTCACACAAAGGCCACCTTTCGTTTAATCTGAAAACGGTTTGTTTCATTCTTGCTTGACGTTTGTTTTGCAACCAAAAAGAATGTATCATATTTGGCGTGTAATAGCAATGTAGTAATTGTGTTCGTTTATTTCAAATCCAAAATTGGAAAACGAAGTTTGCTGAAATCAGGAAGCCGTAGCATTTACAAAGCATTGTATGAAAGCTATAATTTAGCATAAAAAACATGTTGTTCTTCTATATTTGGAGGTAGGTAAATTTGAATCAATTTTTAATTGAGCCGGAGCGCAAGTTGGACGTAACCGATTCATGTGAGGTTCTTGTAGCAGGTGGTGGTATTGCCGGAATAGCAGCAGCTATTGCTGCTGCGAGAGGTGGCAAAAAGGTAGTGCTTGTTGAGCGTGAATTTGGGCTTGGAGGCATGGCCACACTGGGTCTGATTACAATATATCTGCCGCTGTGTGATGGAGAAGGCACCCAAGTTGTCTTTGGCATTGCTGAAGAGCTATTTCGGCTATCAATTGAGCATGGAGCGGAAGCTGATACATATCCTGAGGCGTGGTTAAATGGTGGCACTAAAGAAGAACGAACAAAAAAGCGATTTGTGGCCCAATATAATCCGCATCTGTTTGCCCTTAGAGCCGAAGTGCTTTTGACGAAACTGGGTGTTAGAATTCTTTATGGCACCGTTGTTTGTGCGGTAAAGAAAGAAGAAAAAACAATTACCCATGTGATTTTAGAAAACAAATCCGGGCGTACAGCAATTGCTGTAAAATCCGTAATTGACAGCACCGGAGATGCCGATGTTTGTCATCTTGCAGGTGCAAAGACAGCGCTTCACGGCAAGGGTAATGGTCTTGCGAGTTGGTACTATTACATCAAGGGCGGAGAAGTAAAGCTAAAGATGTTTGGTCTTGCTGATGTGGTGCCGGGCAGGGAGCCTGTAGGGCAAAACTCGGCGGCAAGTGAAGAGTACAAGAATGTCAAGGTAGAAAGCCTTGATCAAAATGTGCGGTTTTCCGGTGTTGACGGAGACGAGCTCAGCGAAGCGGTTATAGCGGCTCATGAGAAGATGTTTATGGATATTCAAGAACACCACAATACCGACAAATCATATTTGCCTGTCACGATTTCATCCATACCGCTGGTGAGGATGTCGCGCAGGCTTGTTGGTGCGTACACCATGGATGCTGAAGAAAACAGGAAATACATGGAAGACAGTATAGGCATGACCGGAGATTGGCGCAAAAGAGGGCCGGCTTATGAGATTCCATTTAGAACAATGTATGGACATGAAGTGACAAACCTTTTGGCTGCCGGGCGTGATATTTCAGTCACTGATGAAATGTGGGATATAACGCGTGTTATTCCTCCTTGTGCCGTGACTGGTGAGGCGGCCGGGACTGCGGCTGCGATGACAAGTGATTTTGCAAATATAGACATTGCGGAGTTACAGAAGAAGCTGGTTGCTGCAGGCGGAAAGTTGCATCTGGATTAGCTTGTTGGTACATCATATCAAATATATAAACAAAGTCCCGATTATGATCCGAATTACGGATTTAACCGGGACTTTGGTTTTTATAAAGCTGGCAGGAGTTCGACTCCCATCAGCTAAAGCAGGGATTTACTTCCCCACGCAAAACCGCTCGAAAATGCGGGTGATAATATCCTCGCGCATGGTCTTGCCTGTAACCTCACCCAAGCACGACAAAGCAGATTCAATGTCGGTTAAAACAGCGTCCGGCGTTACAGACACAGCGATTGCATCAATTGCCAGCTGTACAGCCTCCAGTGCTCTGGATATAGCATCGGCTTGACGGGCGTTTGTTATAATCTCGCCGGTTGGAGAAATGCCAAGTAAAGGGAACATTTCTTTTATTTTTGCGTCAAAAGCATCAATGCCCTCGCCGGTTTGAGCAGATATATGCAAATAGTCAAGCCCCAATTGTGATATGGTATGAGTATCAAGAACCGGTGGCAAGTCCGATTTATTGATTACAGCGACCTTTGGCACATCGGGCGGTATCGAGCGCAGCGCCTCATAATCCTCTTCACATAGCGGCATCGAACCATCAAGAACCACAATGACAAGCCCTGCCCCTTTCACTGCGGATAATGTGCGCTGGACACCGAGCTTTTCGACCGTATCATCCGTATTTCTAAGCCCCGCTGTATCAATAAGGCGCAGCACAACACCGCCAAACACCAGCTTTTCTTCTATCGTATCACGTGTAGTGCCCGGAATGTCTGTGACTATCGCACGCTCATAGCCCAGCAGAGCATTGAGCAAAGATGATTTCCCGGTGTTAGGCCGCCCGATTATTGCGGTAGGCACACCCAAAAGCATTACCCTACCCCTGTTATGCGTCTCCAGCAGACGCTCAAGCGATTCCTTTGCACCCACAAGTGCAGCAATATAGATCTGCATTTGAAATTCATCGATATCCTCATCAGGATAGTCGATAACGGCATGAAAATGAGCCGAAACATCTACAAGAGAGGAGTAAATAGTTTCTAGCTTTATACCCACTGCACCTTGCAGTTGCCCTGCGGCATTTTGAGCTGCAAAAAGCGTCTCTGATTCAATCAAATCGATAACTGCCTCGGACTGTACAAGATCCAAGCGCCCGTTCATAAATGCCCTTTTAGTAAATTCACCGGGCAAAGCTTGCCTTGCCCCTAATGAAAAGAGCACTTTCAAAACCTCTGAAAGCACCAGTGGAGAACCATGGCATTGAAATTCAGCGGTATGCTCTCCGGTGTAGCTGTTTGGGCCTCGTGAGACAACACACAATACAAGATCTATGAGTGTTCCGTCCGCACAAGTGAGCGCACCATAATGCATCTGCCTGTCTTTTGCATCGGTAAGCTTAATTCCGCTTGATGCACGAAAAATCTTGGAGGCAATGCTAATCGCCTCATCTCCACTCATTCTAATTATCCCGATTGCCGACACCGCTGTACCGGTGGCAATTGCGGCAATAGTATCAGACAATTTTAATTCCTCCTAAAAAAAGATGCAAATTTATCGTGAGTCCATTATAATGGCACACATGGAATATCACAACTCTTAATTACAAAGCTGACGGGAGTCAAATCTCGTCTACTGAGGGAGAAAGCCTATGTTTGAATACACACGTCCGGTATACTACTATGAGACAGACAAAATGGGGATTGTCCACCATTCAAACTATGTGCGATGGTTGGAGGAAGCCCGAACAGAATACTTCAACAGTGTAAACCTTGCGTATGTTGAAACTGAGAGATTGGGGTTGATGAGCCCAATTACCGACATTGCGCTTAAATACAAATATCCTACACGTTACGGTGAAACATTTACAGTAAAGATGAAATTAACGAAATATTCGGGTGTGAGATTTCAGGTGACCTATATTGTGGTCAATCAGGACGGCAATGTTTTGCTCGAAGGCGAAAGCAGTCACTGTTTTGTCGATGCAAACCTCAAACCTGTTTCCCTTGCCCGCGCCATACCCGAAAGACATGAATTGATGAAAAAACTTGTTGATAGTAATTGAGGAAAAAATATGATAAAAATATTTATAGTCGAAGACGAAAAACCGATATCTGACCTTTTGCGCATGAGCCTTACAAAAGCAGGGTATGAGTGTAAATGTGCTTTTGATGGGCTCCAGGCCGCTGACATACTTGAAACAGAGCGTTTTGATTTGATTCTTTTGGATGTCATGCTGCCGGGCGCTAGTGGGTTTGAGCTCATGGAGTATATTCGCCATCTCGATATGCCAGTGATATTCATTACGGCAAAGAATATGGTCGAGGATAGAGTCAAAGGCCTGAAAATGGGTGCAGAGGACTACATTGTAAAGCCTTTTGAAATAATTGAACTTCTGGCAAGGGTTGAAACAGTACTCAGGAGATATAATAAGTTGGGTCGAATGATCGAAATTGCAGGCTTGAACATCGACACACTGTCTATGATTGTCAAGAGGGGCGATGAGGAAATCTCATTGACACGCAAAGAATATGAGCTACTGTTGTTGTTTGCGCGTAACCCTGGGACGGCGCTATATAGAGAAACGATTTATGAACGCGTGTGGGGAAGTGATTATTTCGGAGATAGCCGAACAATAGATCTGCATGTCCAGCGTGTCAGAAAAAAAGCCGGATGGGAAGACAGACTGCAATCAGTGTATAAAGTGGGCTATCGGTTAGAAGTGTAAATGCGGGGAAGCCTCCGCACACTTTGCCTTAGTCGGAGGGGATAAATTTGAAATTCGGAACAAAACTGATGATAGCCTTTACCGTCATGCTGGCGCTTGCGTATGGTGTTGGCGGTAGCGTGCTGATATCTGCATCAACCGGCAGTTCTTTAAATCAACTGCAAGATGTTGCGGCAGGTTCGCACAGGTTGATTCTCTTTACGCTTTCGGCAGTCAGCGAAGCGACTCAGGCAAACCGACAAGGCGGCGCCGATGAGGAACTTGTAGATGCGCTGACAAGGCTCGATGCGCAAGGCGGCCACAATTGGTTGGCTTTGCGCCTTTCCGATTCTAGCGGAATAATATATGTCAGCCGTGAACCAGGTGTGTTTGTGAGCAATCTCGCGGTGATTGACAACGCAGAAAGGACATTCTTCAGCGATGACCTGACAGGAAATGTGAGTTCTGAGCAGTTTGCAATGATCACGTTGCGCAATGAAGAAGGCGCTTACTTTCTTCAAATCGCTGGGCAGTTAGAATTCGGCACACGAACACTATTTCTGGAAAGCATTTATGACCTGAGCCCAATATTTTTGAGCAGGCAGTATCAGCAAACAATATACCGGCAGCTTTTTATAGTGCTGATCGTTCTTGGCGCAGCGCTGTCTTGGGTGCTGTCTCATTGGATGACCAAGCCACTCAGGCGACTCTCAAGGGTGACCAGAACGATTGCCTCGGGTGATTTGAGTTGCAGAGCGGCAATGAATGGCAGGGATGAAATCGGAATTTTGGCAGCTGATTTTAACAATATGACGGAAAAACTTGAAAACAATATCAATGAAATGAAAGACACGATGCGGCGTCAAGAAGAGTTTATGGGAGGGTTTGCCCATGAACTGAAAACGCCGCTTACATCAATTATCGGTTATGCTGACCTGCTCAGAGGGCATTCATTATCTGAAACAGACAAGCAAGATGCAGCCAACTATATATTTATGGAAGGCCGTAGACTTGAAGTTTTGTCGCTGAAGCTATTGGATCTGATTGTATTGAAAAAACGCGATTTTACATTTGTGCCGATTCGCATTGCAAAAATAGCAGAGGATGTGACGAAGCTCTGCAAACCAATTCTGCAAAAAAATGATATAACGCTGAGATATGAATGCGATGAAGGTGTATGTATGATTGAGCCGGATTTGTTTATGTCTCTGATAATAAATCTAATTGATAATGCGCGCAAAGCAATAGACGGCGGTGGAGACATATATATTTCTGCGACAACTTCAGAAGGAATGTGTGCACTTAAAGTTACCGACAATGGGAGAGGTATACCGGAGGATGAACTCAACAAAATAAAAGACGCATTTTATAGGGTAGATAAATCCCGGGCTCGGTCACAAGGTGGTGTTGGACTGGGTTTGGCACTCTGCAATGAGATAGCTGCGTTGCATGGAGGCGAAATGGTGTTTGAGTCTGAGCTTGGAAAAGGAACGACTGTGTCAATCAAGCTGAAAGCCGAATAGTAAAGAAAGCTTAGGGGCGGAAACTCGCCCGGCAAAACCGATGGGAGATGGGCGCATGAAACTGAGACATTATATGGCAATAGCTGTTGCAGTTATGATAATTATTGGCAGTTTCTTTCTGCCAAATGTTGTGGCACAATTCACCGATTTAAGGCGGATAGACAATCTGGTTTTTGCGGATTCGCAACGGTTGAGCTTTGATGCGGCAGACGAACTGACCCTGGTCGAGCGCATAGCGCTCGCAGGGAGCGCTAACACTGAAATCCTGCCCATGATTACCGGGAACGCACTGGATCACGAAGCCGCCCGGGATAGGGCGGCTTTGGAGATAATTCGGTTTTTCTACGGAGGGACATTTGAATTTGTTTTTGATGAAAAATCGGTCTCGGAAGGTTTTGCGTCACTGGTTATAGATATCCGACAGCCAAACAGGTATATGATTGTTTGGGAGTTTGATATTACAGATCCTTATGGCAATTCGGTCACCGTGATTATTGATGATGAGGTAGGTGTGATCGTTAGGCTTATATACAGGATGGCCGATAGGGATGGTGCAATGATAACCTACAGGCCGTCAGCTCCGGTTGATGAGCAGTTTTATTTGGTGGCATCACATTTGGCAAATTTGATGGCAGATTACTATGGCATGACGGTCACACTTGCAGACTATCAATTTAGTGGAACACTTTCGTACTACAGAGCAGACATTTTAAGCGGTGGCCTTGTAATTCCAATGTTTGGCGTAGTGAGAACGGCAAGCTTTACAATGAATGAAAGGGTTTAATTGCCGGGAGTCGAACGCAATCGGTTCAGACGAACATCAAAAGTCCCAATTTGGGACTTTTAATGTTGAGGGCTTTCAGAGCAGCCCCAATCCGCCCGGTAAAACCGCCGGGGGGTTCATTTTCCCACATCCTTTATATCATATGGGGTCGATTGATATACATAAAAATTAAGCCAGTTGGAATACATGAGCTGCGCATGAGCGCGCCAACAAACATGCGGGGTTGCTGAGGGGTCATCGCCTGGGAAGTAATTTTTCGGGACATCAATAGCAAGCCCTTTTTCTATATCACGAAAATACTCAAGAGCAAGGGTGTCGGCGTCATATTCCGGGTGACCCGTTACAAACACTCGGCGATTGTCGATGGACTTGACGGCAAAAACTCCAGCCTCATCAGAGACGGATAGAAGCTCAAGGTCTTTTATCTTCAACACATCGGACTGAAGCACCTCTGTGTACCTGGAGTGTGGCATATAAAACTCATCGTCAAAACCACGGAAAAAGGGGGATTGAGGCTTTAAAACACTGTGTTTGAACAAGCCGGACAGTTTTGGGCCTATAGGATACTTTGGTATGCCGTAGTGGTAATACAGTGCAGCCTGAGCACCCCAGCATATGTGGAATGTGGAATGGACATTGTGTGATGTCCATTCCATGATTTCGCAGAGTTCGCCCCAGTAGTCAACATCTTCAAATTCAAGATTTTCCACCGGGGCGCCGGTTATAATCATGCCGTCATAATACTTGTTGCGCACATTCTCGAATGAAGTGTAAAAAGATTCGAGATGCTGAGGGTCAACATTCTTAGATGTATAACTGAGCATTTGCAAAAACTCTATCTCAACTTGCAGAGGCGAATTAGAGAGTTTTCTGAGCAGTTGTGTTTCGGTAACGACTTTTGTAGGCATGAGATTAAGTATCAGCAAGCGAAGCGGACGAATGTCTTGGCTCATAGCTCTATGCTCAGTCATAACAAATATGTTTTCGTTTTCGAGTACGTCTTTAGATGGCAATTGGTCGGGGATCTTTACTGGCATGTTTGGCTCCTTTTGGGGAAATTGAGAAATATAGAATCGTTATTTGACCACAGGCAGCGATAGCTTCGAGTGGTGCGCATCGTCTCTGTAAATCTTATGCAGAGTGGTACGCGCTTTGCATACATGCCAGTATACATCATAAGTAGCCCAATCGGTAGGTACATCAATACTGGAAATTTCGATTTTTATCTGCTTGCCTGTTTTGAACAGGTGAGAAAATGGACGCAATTGCACTTCATATTCATAGACCTCGCCCGGATTTACATAATCATACTCAGTGAAGTCGTGTGCAATCTGCCAAGGAGTATCCTTTTCGGGAACGCGTTTTCTCAGCGACGCACGCAGCCAACCGGATGCCAGTGGATAAACAGCGTCTGAATCTGCCTCGCGAATCTCAACACGCCAGGTGGTGTCGTCTTGGTCTATCGAAGCGTAGAACTTGACACGCGGCGCACCTGAAACCTGCATGTCCTCTGCCAACGGCGGGCTTACATATTTTACGATGCCTCTTTCCTCAGATACAAATAGCGGTTCCTGCACAAAGCTGTCCGGGCAGTCGTTATATAATTCGGGCGTTGGATATAAGTTGCCCAAGCTGTTGAAGTAGAAATCCTCATACTCCATATGCTCAAGCGGCCATTGTTTTGCCCCCTGCCATTTGTTCAAAGCTGTGGTGTAGTACCTAACATCGTCTTCCTCCATGATGCCCGTGTCGATGCCCTTTAGCCAGTAGTCATACCAACGCAGAAGCTCGTCATGATCTGTGTACCATGGACGAACGCCCATATCTGAATAGAAGTATGCCTTTTTCGGTACATCCTTGTTCAGGCGGTTGTACACGCTGATCTGCGGATCCATAAAGAAACTGAAAAATGGGCCGCCTACATATGTTGGAACATTGATTTTGTCAATTTGCTCAATGACAGAGCGTTCCCTCCAGAATGGGCCGTCTAGTGGATTGAGCATGTAATCGAACAAAATGGGATTCTTTTCCGGATATTGAAGTAGATGGTATAGATATGGGTATTGCCTCAAATCAGGGTCGGCAGAGAATTCATCGACCATTTTTTTGAGCTTTTCTGGAGAGATATTCTCGCGCATCCACGATTTGACATTGTTGATTGCATAGCCGCAGCGGGCAGGGTATGTGCCTGTATACAACCCATACCAAAAAATATCCAAAACACCTCCGGGATATATGGCTTGAGTGTATGCGTCCGCACCATAGATTTCCCACGGTGCGATACATTTGAGGCTTGGTGGCTGCTCAGTTGCAATCCTGAGTTGAGCGTTGGCAAAATAGCAGATGCCTGCAAGCCCGACGCCACCGTCGCACCAAGGCTGTTTTGCCAGATACTCTACGATATCATATCCATCTTCGCCCTCTTTTTTGTTGAAAGACCCAACATATTCACCTTCCGAATGCCCAAGTCCTCGAAAATCTGCGATAGCAAACACATAGCCCCTTGAAGCGTAGAATCTAGGGTCGCCTGATTCTACAGAGGCCTCAAATATTGATTTGCCGAAGGGTTGAGGTGGTGTTTCGAAAACCTGCGAATTTTTGCCATATGGCGAGAAAGCGAAAAGTGCGGGGAACTTACCCGGAGCATCAGGGCGGTAAATGTCAACAGGGATTTTGACTCCATCGCGCATCTCTACCATTACATCTTTTTCGACAATCATTTCGTATTTTTTTTCAGATGCTGCAAACTTTTTACTCATGTACACTTTCTCCTTTTAGTTATATTTCTATATTTCCGATATTCAAAGATTCTTCGATAGTCACGGTTTTTTCTTTGCCGCCTGCTTTTATGGTGTATGTGCCGGGAAGCAGGGCGTCGAATTTGAATTCGCCAAAATAATTTGTTTCCTGCTCTGCATGAGCATCACCGGATAAAGTCACTTTAACTGCCTCAGCGCAGTCTCCGCTCTTTAAAATGCCGCCGGTGATGAAGCATTTTGTGAACCTGTGGAGATTTTTGTAATACACATTCGGGTTTGCTCCGAGTTCCGCCCTGTATTGCTCCAAGCCCTCGGCAGCAATGATTTGATCCATCTCAGCTTTCTCGACGGTGTGCAGTGCCATAGCCCCTGTTGGGCAGCTATGGACACAGCGTGGCATATCCCAGCCATTATCAAGCAGATGGGCACACATAGTGCATTTTTGTGGGATTTCCTCACCCTCGTTCCAGTAAATCGCGCCGTAGGGGCAGCTATCGGCAAGGCCTTTCTTGCCTTTGGATTTTACCGGGTCGATGAGCACAACGCCGTCATCACGTCTTGTGACGCAATCTGGATGTTCTTTCACACATGGAGCTTGCACACAGTGCTGGCAAGGCATAGGCAAAAACGCGCAGTCGATGCGTGGGAATTGCCCACGCTCTTTGCGTAATATATTCATCCAACGCGGGCCATGGCGTGGCTGAGCTTTGGAATAAGGAAGCCAGTCGTTCATGACAAACTCATCTTTGCACGCGATAAAGCAGTTGTTGCAGTCATGACAAAGTTTAACGTCTATGACCAGGTATCTCTGTTTTGCCATAATCAATTTCCCCCTTCCCATTTTTCAACTTCGATACGGAAGTGCTGTGTGGCCATTCCCGAAGTGTGTTTTCCGATGAATTGATCAGAACTCAGGAGGTTGATGCAACCACCGCGATCTGCCGATTCACCGGGCTTGCCTATGGGTTTGTATTCCGCTGCCGACTCGTAAGAGTGGCATATACCCGGCGGCACGCGTTCAGTAATCTGGGCAGCCAAAATAACAGCGCCGCGATCATTAAACGCTTTTACGATGTCGCCATCTTTGATGCCCCTTGTTGTTGCATCTTTGCTGTTAAGGCGGATAATCCAATACTCATAATCACCTATTTTGACGCGATGATCTTTAATATCGTTCATGAAAGCATCTTTGCCGTCACCCATAGTATGGAAAGAAAAGCGCGGATGCGGCGACAGTACTGACAATGGGTATTTCTCTGTGTTTTCGTAGTGCCAGCCTTCCCACGGTTTGATGTATTGCGTGAGTGGTGGACGGGTTTCGTCCTCCGGGAGACCCTTGTCGGCAAGTGATTTATTAAAGCGACGGAGGCTATTTGAAAACAGCTCAATCTTCCCGGTTTGCGTTTGCAGTGTTTTGCGCTGGATTGTATCACCTGGACGGAATTGACCCGGCATAGGGACATCCTGTTCGCGACCCTCTGCAAACCAACGGAAAGCAGGTGTCCTCGGGCGAGTTGGATTATCAGGAACTACCACATAGCCTTTTTCAAGAAACGCTTCCCAGCTGATCAGTTTGGGGAGATCCGTTGCGTGAAAGTATTGCTTGACCCAGTCAAATTCGGTCTTACCTTCTGTAAACGGCCCTTCGATATTCAGCCGCTGAGCAAGCCCGCGGAATATCTCGTAGTCTGATTTGGTTTCGCCCAAAGGCTCAATGCATTTCATCTGGAGGCTGATAACTCTGTGGTTGGGCTGTGAGAATGAACCCGGTATATATCCTGCGCAGTTGCCAAACTCGGATATATCCCAGCGCTCAAAGTTTGTACATGCCGGCAAGATGATGTCGGCAAACGGAGTCTCGCCCTCAAACCAGATGGATTGCGAAACCACCATAGGCATAAGCTCTGACCTATACATCTTGGCATAGCGGTTGGTGTTGCCCATAGTTCCGATATGTGGGCCGCCGTACTTATAGTACATTTGGATACGCGAATAGCCATCCATAGGATAGCTGTACTCATGGAACTGCTGTTCTATAGATGCGCCGACAAAACCTTTGCCTCGCCATTTGATCTTGCCGTCGCCCATAAATGCTTCGGGGATTTTGAACCTTGGTATATGCACACCCTGCGGCACATTGAGGTTTGAAGGAACCGGGCGACTGTTGACCCCGTCGAACATACGGTTTACAAATGTGATTCCTGCCGCTGAGTTGTCGCAGTCTCCGGAGATTCCACCCTCGGCATAACCGGGGAAATAGAAGCTGTAATCAGTGGGCGCTCCTTGCGTGGTTGACCACATGTTGCTGCCGGGTTTGCCGAGTCCTTGGAGTGCGGCAAGGGCAATCATCATGCGTGCCCACTCCATCCCGGTGGGGCCGCGACATGCGCCGCCCCATCCGCCAAGACCGCCTGCGGCCAGTTGGACTTTGCTTTTCGCCCACGTCCTGGCCAATGCGCGGATTTCTGCGGCGGGAATGCCGGTTTCTGACTCTGCCCACTCGGTTGTCTTTTCAATGCCGTCTTCGCCTTTTCCGGTCAGATAATCTCTAAACTCTTCAAAGCCGTGGACTTTTTGGGAGACATATTCCTTGTCGTAAAGCCCCTCTGTTACCCATACGTAGGCAATGCCGACGGCAAGTGCCGCATCTGTTCCGATTTTTGGCGCAAGCCATTTATCTGCATAAAGCACTGCGGAATGATTATAATATGGGTCGATAAATACAATTTTGAAGCCGAGCTTTTGCAGCCATTGACGGCGGACTGTGCTTTCGTGAGCGCCGTAAATGCCGCTATTGGTCTCCGGATCTGCAGACCAGAAAACAATCATATTGCTGTTTTGTAAGGTGTCTTCCATAAGATCCCACTGCTCAGGGTTGCCGAGTCCCCCGGTGAAGCCCCATGAATGGATACCTCCCCAGTGCCAGCCTTCCCATGAGTCAGGGTTATGGTCTGCATAAGTAATTCCCGCAAAGTTCATGAAGCGGAACAATGTGCTATGCCTGTAACCTACATTGCCCCATAGATGGTGTGATGAGGGCTCTGCAAGGATTGCACCCGGCCCGAACTCACGCTTGATGCGCATCATCTCGTTTGCGACGGTGTCAAAGGCTTCGTCCCAACTGATGCGCTCATAACCGGGATAAAGCGGGTCGCCGCCTTGTGCAGGCTCGCCGCGCTTATCAATGTTGCGCGCACCATTGACATCAAAACCTATGCGCTTGAGTGGATAGAGTACCCTTCTGTTGGAGTGAACCATTGCTTTGTAGCCTGCCGTGTATGCCATGTACGTTGTCTTTCGCGGGGGTGTGAATTTCTGGCCGTGTGCTTCAATCGTCCAGGATGCCGGGTCATCTTCGGTGAAATCCATGGGGTATACGCGCACAATTTTGTTTTCATCGACATCGACATCGACAAAAACCGGACCACCCGTTGTGGCATTCGTCTTCTTAACAATCTTCCCCAAAACTTGCCTCCTCCTTATGTAATATATGATGTAATATATGCATCTAAATTCTATATGATGATTGCATGGCAATCATTATATCATAGGCGCAAAGCTTTGCGTCACAATTAGAACAGACTTGGTGCGCCGAAATGATATATGCATTTAGATTCTATATGATGATTGCATGGCAATCATTATATCAGAATAATTTATAGATTGATAGATGTTTTTGGTTAGATTGTTGCTACTTATAATGATAAGATAAAACGACACACCCGGGTACGCGTGAGGAAAGTGAGTAGGGAGGAAAAAAAAGGAAAAAAAGGTGTTGACAAAGTGGAGGTGAAGTGGTAGTTTAGTCAAGCGCAAAATGCGGAAGTGGACGCG
>Ga0123355_10000495_pt1 | contig 52401 bp, 37 predicted proteins | sample TergutEmb28metaG_3_FD_89872 | JGI IMG/M metagenome (GOLD analysis project Ga0123355, IMG submission 89872) | Embiratermes neotenicus P1 segment gut microbial communities from Petit-Saut dam, French Guiana - Emb289 P1 | ecosystem: Host-associated > Arthropoda: Insects > Digestive system > Gut ... | reverse complement strand
TAAGGCTATTTTTGTGTTTTTTACCCCTGACAAAAGACAGGAGACATGTGGTGGGGCAACAGCATCCCCAGACGAACACCCTCTGCTCAAAAGCAATAACGGATTCACTTATTTGGAAATTCGTATTTAACTAATTGACAGTTTATCATATACAAAAGTTTATGTCAAACATTTTCAAGACCCGCAGGGCAAAGTTTCCAAGACAAAGTTCTGGCATAACTTGATGCACCAAAATTCCACCGTAGACATTTGACATACTATCCAACATCAATCCTATCGCCGAAATAAAACGAGGTATCCTCGTTGTTTCTAAACGCGGGTGCAGGGCAGAATGCCTCACACCCTTATCCTGTTGTTTGATTCTAAGACTTTTTCAATCCAAACTGAGACATTCTTAGTTCTAGTTTTTACTTAAATCAAAGGAGCATTCCCCGCTATTACAATCGCACTGCCACATTAATCATATAAAGTGTTTACAACAATTTATCACTGACTGATTCGGATGACTTTTTGTAAGAAAGTTTTGCGACACTTCCCAACTCATTAAAGATATAGGCACAAAGGAGGTCAACGAGATAAATTTGACCGACAACTGTTGCGAGACTTCCACCTTCAAAAGGATTCTCTTTTCTTGCGTTGTATAAGATAAAATCTGCTAAGTTAGCTAGCGGTGATTTTAGATAGTTTGTTATTGCCAAAATAGATGTTTTATTTTTTTTGGCAATTTCAGCAAGGTTGATTATGTCCTTGGTACTTCCGCTGACACTAATCAAAATCAACAAATCCTCTTCGGTAAGATTTGCCGTAACTACAGTTTGCACATGTGGGTCAAAAGCATGGTCAATATCAATGTTAAATTTTAAAAGACGATATTTTGTAGCAAGTGCCGCTATATTAGAATTACCTACCGCAAAAACACATATTTTGCGTGCGGAAAAAATCTTGCTTGTTGCTTTTTTTAAAGTTTCTTTGTCAAATGATTTAGAGGTTTGGTTAATGGTATTATTCATTTCCGCCGCAACTTTCGCATTCATCTCCGCAACATCTTGCACATTTGTCGCCACATCATAAGATAAATTTAGCTTAAAATCTTGAAATCCCGAAAACCCAAGCTTGCGACAAAAGCGCAAAATAGTCGCTTCTCCTACAAGCGTTTTTTCTGCAAGCTCTGTTATTGACATATAAATTAATTCCGCCGCCGGAATCAACTTTAAGTGCGATATAAGCTGCACTTCAGACTTGGTCGCATCTTGTGCGATTGAAGTAAATTTTTCGTAAACACTGCCTCTTAGCATATTATTTTCCTTAGTTGCTACAGATTTTCCCATGCAAGCTGAATGCCACTTTCCGTCAGCAATGATTGAAATCTCTCCAAGATGCCTTTATCAAAATAAATTTCTCTCGGCAAAAGTTTTTCATTAATACAGAATGCCGCCAAATATCCTGCTACTTCACCTATATTCCACTCAATAGGATGCAATCGGTAACAGCCATTGGTAAGATGTGTTGTACCGATATTTTTACAACAAGGCAAAAGATTTGTTAGCCTTTTTGGGATCATACTTCCAAGCGGAATTTGAAACGGATACACAGAATCATAAAAGAAAGTGTGGGATTTAGTTGTAATGTGCAAGTCTATATGATAACTTCCTACGCCTACGGTGTCAACAAAAACAGGTGCCTTTTTTTGATTTTTTTTCGAAATCATATTTTCAGTAACTGTCAGAAGCGGTACAATGCGACGACTTTCTCTGATGTATGGATACTTTGCTAATCCATCCAAAGTTCCTAACACATCTCCGCGTAGCGAAATTCCACGATATCCTTTTTTACCATCCGGTCTTTCGCATTCTGTCTGCAACCAATATATTAATGACAATGTGAGTTGTTTTGCCATATATTTGTTATACTCATCATCGGCAGAATCAAAAATGTTATCCATAAAATAATCGTTCTGTGGCCAATTAATTAGCGTAACATCATATGGATTACCATGCTTGTAATGATGTGCTGCAATTATCCTTCGATAAGTCCAAAGCGAAAAAAGCTTCTCGCCATTTTTTCCGACTTCATTTGTAAACATACCAAATTGTTTGGCCTTGCCTGTCGAGCTGTCTGGTCCATACATAGACAAAACATGATACTTGTCATAAGGTGTCCTTAATTTTCTAAACCAATCATACTCAGCAGGTTTCTCCCCAACACAATCTTGATTGCCACGATTGTCGACGGCAGCAACCCATGTTACTGGCTGCATATCAAACTTGTTTCCAATTTTTGGTGCGTGAAACTCACCAGTTTCATCAAAGCTTTCAGCACCCGTACGATATTCAGCCCCACATAGTTTCAAAAAATCGCCACATTCAGTCCCGTCAAGATAAATTTTTGCCGAAATTATTTGCTTGTCTGAAAGAGTTACATTCATAATTTCGTCATTACTTACCGCCGCACTTATTGCGGTTGTGTTAAGCAAAATTTCTATCTTTCCAATATCGACAAAAGGTTGCAACATTTTGTTAAGTAGCATTAGTGCAACCTTCGGCTCATGAGCTATTCTTGATACGCTTGACCCCCCTGGACAAAAAAAATCTTTTGCCTTAATCTCATCGACTATATTCCTGAGATTTTGATAATGCTTCCTAACAGCATCACGATATTCGCGGTAGGTTTTTGTGCAACCTTGACTTTCTATCAAGTTATGCTCGTCGGGCGGTACGGCTTGACTTGTCAACTGACCACCTATCCAATCTGTTTCTTCGGTTAGAATAACTTTTTTTCCGCTCTTCGCAGCACTATAGGCTGCGAGCGTTCCACCGATGCTTGCACCTATAATTAGTATATCACATTTTTTCATATTTTTATATAGTTAGACTTTATTTTTTGAACCCGTTAGGGTGCATTTGCTGGAACTCCCAATAGTTTTTGCGAGGCTCATCAATTTTTATGCCATTGTAATCTAAAAACAATTTTTTGCGCTTTATATATTCTGACAAAAACTGATTGCTCCCGCGCTCCTTAAACAAAATAAATTCCGAAAAAATCTTCTCGTCAATATTAGGCAAAGAGAAAAAAATTTCGCATTCTGCCCGAATATTTTTGATATGCATTTCTATTTCCGCTTTCAATTCACTATCCCTTGCATCACTCAAAATATTGACCGCTTGCAAAAGTTTTTCATAATAGTGGCTTAGTTTGTCAAAATTCTCACTGTCCCACCATTTTTTCAAGTTTTGATCAAGTTTAGAAATCCGCATAACATTTGACTTATTAGCTTCAACAAAAACCATAAAAGCTTTTTTATCTAAGTCATTTTCATTTGCAATGCTATTTACAGCAATTCTTAAAGATTTTTCCGCATCATATTTTGCGCCGTTCCAGCCAAAGTGCGCCATTGTTAATACAGCGATTTGACTAGCATACCATTTTTCCATTGGATTAATAATATAACCGCTATGTATTTTATATAAATCTTGAGAGCGATTCGTAATCGCTCCCATATATATTCTACCTTTTGGCTCAAAGTCATTGACAGGATAATTATCCCAAATCATTGTTTCTACACCAAATGTCTTTTTAACCTCAACGCTCTCGCTTGTACATATTTTCTCTGCGATAGTATTATATCCCGTCCAAAAAACCTTAATCGATTTATTAAGATTTTCCCTTAGTGACTGCTTATACGGCGTATCAAAATACTCTATATACTCGGTTGGGCAAAAAACTAATCGTGATGACAAGTTCTGTGCTTTTAAGTATTCAAAAGTTTTATTAGCCAAATGTGCTTGTGCTTTTGCGGTACAGTTAAAATTCATTTTATCCGTTTCGGACAAATCCATACTTATGTCATCCATAAGCAATCCAAAATTACAAACACAAAACTTCTCAACTTGCGATATTTTTTCATACAAAATCTGGTAATCATTTGGGTCGGAAAAGCAAAAATCTTTGCCCGGACTTATACAAAACCAAAAATCAATAAGCTTTTCATTGCAAGCATCAATAAGTTTTTCAAGCTCTTCAAGAAACTTATGACTGTATAATTCGCGCCATTTATCTCTATGGTACAAGTCATCTTTTGGCGCATAAAAATATGAATTCAGTTTGTTCTCATCACAAAATTTAATTAGTGACTTACGCGTCGAAAATGAATAAGGTGTGCCATAAAACCCCTCTATTATGCCTCTTATCGGAAAATCAGGGTAATCACATATTTGTATAAAAGGCACTGTTTTTTTATGTTTCTCGCACAACTCCTTAAGCTCCCGCATGGCATAACGAAAGGCTCTTTGATTTGAATATTCGATTACTACAGTCTTGTCGTACCGTACCGTAAGCGTATATCCATCCACCGGCATTGTACTTACTTGCTTAGCCGTGAGAGGAAGTTTATTGAGACTGCCGTTATAAAATTCGTTGCGACAGAATATATCTTTTGTCAAATAGTTCATCTAAGTCGCTCCGATAATTCTCTATTATGCCACTCAAATGCTCCTAGCATTCCAGCGTCGTTACCTAATTGTGCTACAACAATATTTTTTGTTGGCAATATTTTCTGCAGTCTTGGTATCCACAAATCAGCAGACCCTGTTACTCCGCCACCAATTACAAACAACTTAACATCAACTAATTCGTTAATTTTTAATAGCACAGAAGCGAGATCCCCTAAAAAAGACTCTAAAATTTTATGTGCTTGAATATTGTTGGCTCTTATATGCTCGAAAAATTCTTTTCCATTACTTACGGCGAGCTTTTCCCTAGCATCCTCTATTAGCACCGATGTGCTAACATATTGCTCCACACAGCCTAATTTGCCACAGTTGCAAAGTCTCCCTTCCTTAACAAAACACAAATGTCCAAAACGACCAAAAGAAAAATCTTCCCCAAAAACTATGTCATCAGCAAAATAAGCACCCCCCACTCCAGTGCCAAGCGTCATCATTGCAATATTCTTTTTTTCTCTCGCAACACCGTAAGTAGCTTCTCCTAGCAATGCAGCTTGACCATCGTTTATAACACTACACCGCACCGAATATTTTTTCTCAATATAGTTTTTAATATTAAACCCTGTAAACCCAGGAAGATTTTGCGTAGCGTAAATGCATTTGCCCGAATAAGGGTTTATTGTACCAGCACTAGAGATAGCTATACCTGCAGTTCTTTTAGAATAGAAAAAATCAATCAAGCTATCGAGTGAGAATATTATTTCGTCAAATCCTTTTTCCGCATTCGTCAAAACGCTTGTCCTTTTTTCAAGCATTGTCGGCAAGCTACCACTCTTCGTAATGCCGCCCTTAATTTCCGTTCCCCCTATATCAACGCAAATATATTCCATAGACTAACCCTTTACTGCACCAACCGTGATCCCCTTAGTAAAATATTTGAGTACAAGAGGATAAATCATCAAGACAGGGATTATTGCCAAAACAATAGTCGCCGCCTGAATATTTTGTCGTGCCATAACTTTTTGTGGGTCAGACAAAATATCACTTAGTGCAGCACCTGTCATCAAATCGAAAATATATCTAGCTAACGGAAAATATTCGGGTCGTGTAGGCTGATAAATCAACGAAGCAAAATAATCATTCCAATAAGCAACCGCAGTAAAAAGCGACACCGTTGCCACAATAGGCAAGCTAAGTGGCAAAAGAATCTGAAGAAGAATTCTATAATAACTCGCTCCATCAAGCATTGCCGACTCTTCAAGGCTTTTCGGAAGTCCTTCAAAATATGTTTTTAGTAACAATAGATTAAATACTCGCACAAGTGATGGGATAAAAAGTGCGAAGGTCGTATCCAAAAGTCCCAGTGTCCTTACAAGGAGAAAATTAGGAACAATTCCGCCTGAAAAAAGCATTGTTATTAAGAAAAAAATCATTATCGGCTTGCGGAACGGCAAGTCTGGTTTTGAAAGCGGATATGCCGCCAAAAGCAAAACAAATACGGACAAAAAAGTGCCCGCTATTGCAACAAACAAAGATACACCCAATGCTCGAAAAAATGCTTGCCCCTCAACGACCTGAATATACGCAAAAAGTGTGAAGTCAACCGGCAAAAGCGTTACCGAAGTTCCTGCTCTCGAGAAAGAAAGACTTAGCACATTAAGCACAGGCAAAAGACAAAACAATGCAAACGAAATTAACAAAACCCATTTGGTTATTTCAAATAAAATATCTGCTTTGCCAAGCCTTATCTTGCTTCTGACCTTTTCTTTTTTAGCGATTACCATATGCCTTTACCTCCAATTCTTTTTGCGGTCCAATTACCAAAAAGAATTAAGATTAAAGCAATAATCCCATTAAACAGTCCAACAGCTGTAGCAAATGTAAAATCGGGACGTACCGAGTCAAATGACAGTCGATATACATATGTGCCTATGATTTCCGCAACACTCCTAACCTCAGGATTTATCATGGCAAAGATTTGCTCAAATCCGGCATCCATAAGAAAACCTATTCGAATAATTAGCAACAATGCAATAGTGGACACAATGCTAGGTATTGTGATATACCGTACTTGCTGAAACTTATTCGCACCGTCAATTCTTGCCGCCTCAAACATTTCTGTATCGATTGCCATGATTGCTGCAATATAAATGATACAACTCCAACCAATATCTTTGTATCCTGCAGTAAGCAACATCATAAAATGAAACCAACCCCTATCAGCAAACCAAAAAGTAGGTTGCTGATAATTCATCAATCCCATTCTAATTAGAATATTGTTGACGGCTCCGCTACTAGGATCAAAAACATTCATAAATATTCCAATTACAATCGGCCAACTCAAAAAGTGCGGCAAGTATAATATCGCTTGAACCGTCTTATTAGAAAATTTGTTTTTAACCTCAGTAATAAGAATAGCAAAGAAAATAGGCAACGGAAAAAGAATAACTATCTTCAAAAAACTTATTACAAGCGTATTTCTCACAGCCTGAAGAAACTCTGTCGAACCAAAAAGTCTTGTGAAGTTATCTAATGTCCAGTTAGCGTTTGCGAACGCCTCAAATGGTGTGAACGCTGTTAGATTAAGCCTATCCTTAAATGCTACTATCAATCCAAGCATAGGTATATAGCTAAATACGAATGCCAAAATCATCGCCGGCAAAAGAAACGGCAATATTTTACGATACTTTTTAACCTTATAAAAAGTTGATTTTTTTTTAATTTTAACTAGCACAAGTTCCTCACAAATGTTTTATCTATTAGTGTACCATCTATTAATCGCTGCAGTCGCTGCCGTTCCGCCATCAGCTCTCCATCTGTTTAGTGCAGTCGCATAAGCAGCGTTTACATTGCCGCTAAAAATAATAGCACGGATAGCGTCCTCTACATCTATTTCAATTCTGTCTCTAACAGTCGCATATTCGGTGATTGTCGGCGCTGACCTCATTGGATTTCTCTTGCCAATAATAGGGTTATTAGATGTGATGTGAGTTGTTCTTGGTTGCATAGATGCCCAAAAATTAAATAGATAACCTCCATCAGGAAAATTGCCGCTTTTTCTCAACCGCGCAAACCAAAAATCAGAATAAAAAAGCTCGTTACTTCCCATCATATAATTATCTGCATGGTTTAGCTCATCAAAAGCAGGCAAAATAGGCCAATATTCATTATTGATAAATTGATGATGAACACCTTGCTCCCCAATTGTAAGAAGTCTAAAGTTATCTTCTCCCAATTTTTGGTCAATCCAATCAATAACAAAGCCACCCTCATTTGCCGCCCACCACGGAACAACCGTCACAAAGGATACTCCGCTATTTTGAAAATTTACAAAATCACCGTCAGCACCCTCAGCTCTTAGTCCGGGTAGTGCGGCAAACCTGTCATTTACATTAGATGCGTTTGTATGTGGTGCATTAAGAAAACTGACGGCGTTCGCCCAACCTGCGACAATTACTGATGCATTGCCATTAATAAACTTACTCATAGCATCGGCTGCCGATTGAGTCAAAAAGCTCTCATCAATCAATCCTGTAGTACTTCTCAAACTATGCATAAATTCGAGATAGTCCCTCATTTCAGGTTGCTCAAAAAAGAATTTCAGCTCACCATTTACATCTCTCCATTGATTTCCTAATCCAAAACTCGCAGCAATTGGGTCAATAAAGCTATCAAATCTGCCAAAAGTCAAAGCACGGTAAGAATGATTCTGAGCTCCGCCATGATGTGTGTAGAGTGCTTGAAGTGCATGCCTAAGTTCTTCTCGTGTAGTCGGAAGGGTTTGTATGCCCGCAGCGCGCAAATGAACCATATTAAAAAACAGTGTTCTGTCTACATTGTCATTAGAAACAATTTCTGGAATTCCAAAAATTCTGCCTTCGTAGGTTACCGCATCCCAACTCGCATCACTTATTACTGTGCGCATAGTCGGTCCAAATTTTTCAATGCCGGCTGTAAGATCAACAAGTGCGCCATCAGCAACAAGGCTGTCAAATTGAGCCTTAGTAACCTTAATCGCATTCATGTTCGTTTGATTAGTAAAATGCAACTGCAAAGCAGCAGGTGTAGCCGCAAGTTGCATATAATTGACCGTATACCCTGTCAGCTCTCTTGCTGTTCTTACAGTTATATTGTTTTGGTCATTAAACACATCGTTTGACAGCCCTGTGTTTGGAAACATTATGTTGAGATTAGGTTTGTTGTTAAGGTCAATGTCCAAATTAACCGTCCTAAAGCCTCCCCCGCCTGTCAAACCACAGGCAGAAAACACAAGCATCGAAAACGCAAGCATCGAAAACGCAAGAATTGTCGAAAGCAAAAGGATTACAATTTTTTTCATTATATTTTCTCCTTGTCAATATGACAACAACATATTTGCCATACTCATCAAACAACTACAAAATATGCCTAAATAAGCAATCATTAGAGTTGTTCCGTAACCCAAGCGGCACACTAAAGCACATCTTTTAAGGGCTTGTCTTTGAAATACAATTGACAACCCCTTAAAAGTGCGAGTTTTTTATATCTTATAAAAATTCTTAAGAAGAAGGAATTGTGACTACATTAGGAACTGCAACTCTAATGCTAGCTGCCGCAAATCCGCCTTGAGCGTTAAGACTTGCTCTCAAATTATTGACAGCCCAATCACGCACATTATTTCCTCCAGCATTTTGTTGTATCAAAATCACATAACGACCTGGTGTAACAAGGTCATCAAAACCTTCGACAATCAACTGACGCATATCGTTATATACAAGACCAACCCCTGTTACAGGATCTCTGTAATCTGTGCCTGTAGGATGCTCGGCAGTATAAAGATTTTGAAGTCCCGACAAAGCAGCCGTCATTACAAACATAACAAGCGAACCGTCAGCTTCGATTATCATTGCCGCTCCAAAATTGGCAGGAATAGTTCTGTCATTGCTCATAGCGTTTCCGCCAGTCCACCACTCATACGAGAAAATTCCTATCTGCCCTGTGCCCGCAGCACTACCCTCATTAAAGATGATTGGATTGGTGTTAGCAACAGGTACAAAATATTGAGCTGGATTAGTTCCGAAAGTAATATATGTTGTCGGAGCAACTACACTAATATTTCTTGTAAAAATAATATAACTATCTGTAGCGTAATTTAATTTGATTTCAATTGGATGCGAACCTGCACTGGAAGTATCAATTCCGCTTGAAATATCTGTCAGGATTTCAAAATCACTAGCTTGTGGCACAAAAGAAGTAGCAATGCCGAATGTTTGAGGAGTACGCTCAAAAGTCATACCTGTAAAAATATTAGCATTAATAAAAGCCTCATTAACTGTCGCACCAACAAAAACTGTCATTGCTGCTGTGTCCCTACGGAAAGGTGAACCTTGCGAATAATTAGTTATGAGTGTACCCTCTGCATAGGATTGAACCATTCCGCTATTTGCAAGAGGTTCTGATGTTCCGTCATTAAGGAAAATTCTTGCAACTCTACCAAAGCTATTGACAAAGTTATCTCTAATAAATGATGTGCTATTTGCATCGCCGTTACTGATATTAGCAAACACTCCCGTATTGATATCTGCATTAGAAGCATATATCATTGTCCACCCCGGAAGTATAGGAATATTAATTCCTATGTCACCTGTTGCATTATCAATTGTAAAACTATTTTCGCCGTCATTAAAAGTCACCGGCACTGCACCCAATCCGCCTACACGGACAGGATTGTTAGCCGAAATAATAGCTCTGGGATTCATTCCTTCGATAGCTACCTGAACAATTCCTCTTTGGCAAACCATTGCAAGCATACCAGAACCACCAAGCTGTGTTACTAATCTTGTTTGGTTGCCTGAATTATGAAAAAGTCTAATACTCAATGCATTTCTAACAAATGCAGGAAATCTAAAGCTATACACTCCGTCATCTCTATGGTCAACAAAAGTATAGCCGTCCAATCCTGAGGGGTCAGCGTCTTCGCTAAGAGTTGCAACATCAATAAAATTATTTTGGTGAACTGACATAAATCTACCAGTTGTTCCCACAAGACGATTAATAATTGCCGCTTCGCCAGCCGGAATGCCAGTCATATTTGCCCCAGTTCCCCAAGGACCAGGATTTACCGAAGGCACACCCAATTCAACAACATATTGAGGCAAAATGTCTGTAACAATTATTCTTCTTGTGGCTGTTACTGGAGTGCCGCCTACAGTAACGGTTTCACCATCTTCGTCTGCAAGTCTAAGTGTTATGACATACTCACCAACTTCTATAATACCATACTCATCAAGAGCCGAAGTATACGAAACTAAGTTTGCCAAAATTTGATAGCCGTATTCACCTACGACAATTTCCTCATTGGCATCAGTTACAGTAACACCTCTTACTACATCTGCAGGTCCAAAAACATCTCCGTAGAAATATTCTGTAATTAAGTCTGTTAATCCGCTCCAAACAAAACGTTCTGCCGGTGTAGACTCATCAGCAACAGTAATTGCTTGAGTCGTGGTTCTGCCGCTCGGCGTATGGGTAATAGTGATTACCGTATCACCAAGTGCAAGCGCTCCTGCAGGAGCAAAAATCGTATCTGCTGTTACATTGGCAGTTGTGTTGTCACTCATCGTTGCAGTTACAACCATTCCCGCTGGGTCAAAAGTTTGCCCTACGGTATATGCCGTTGTTGTCGGCGGTGTTGTTACCGCAATCGAGCTTACAGTAACAGCCGGCGGCGTGTCATCGCCACCACATGCCACAAACACTAACGACACCGAAAGTGCCATAATTAGCGCAATCGCAAAAGCCAATAATCTTTTTGTTTTTTTCATGTAATTTACTCCTTTATAATCATGTCGCTTAGCGACACAAATGTTTTTAGTGTAAAACTTTGAAATTTACTTATTTTCTTTTGACTAGTATTACTGCAAATGCCGCACTCGCAATCAATAATAACCAGGCTACAGTCGAAACCGAACTTCCGCCACAACCACAGCTACTAGGGTCATAGACTTGGGTTGTTGCTCTTACAATATTTAGAGTTAGGTCAACTGTTTCTGACTGTGTACCTATAGATGCAGTAAATCTCAATGTTACTTCACCTTCTACTGTAGGTGTCCAAGTAAATACTCCTCCCGAAAGCCCAATACGGTCAGCCGTAATATTGACATCTGCAAAACTAAAATTAGGGTCATTTTCAAAACCAAACAAATCTGCCATGTTTATTGTTATTGGTCTGCCTACTTCGTAGCTTGTTGCTAAAGAAAACTCTCTTGCAAACAATGTTCCGACAACACTAAACTCAAGCGGGGTAGGACGAGTCCGTGTTTCAACAGGAATCCAGTCTCCTGCAGCAATCATTAGTCGTGATACATGAATATCCAAAACTGATATAAGCAAATCCAAGTCATCGCGAATTCTGTGGTTAGCTGGTGCTGCAGCATACGGATTAACATTTTGTGCTATAATATTCCTTAATGCGACAACGGCATTCATAGTAGCATAAACATGGAATGCACTTCCTGTGTTCATTTCCATAATTGCCTCGTACCTAGCTTCAAGTGCCGCTCTTTGTGCTTGGGTCATTGCATTGCCCGGAATATACAAATCATCGGCTTTTCTTAACGAGTCTTGCAAAATAGCTCTAATAATAATATCAGGTGCTTCGTGCGGCAAATATGCTTCCCGTCTATTAAAGCTGGCTCTAAGCAATCTTTCGACATGATCTTGGAATAGGATGTTTTGACTTGCGAATATAACATAACCAAGTGACTGTCCTGCAAGTGCTGCAGAGATTTGGTCTATATTAGAGAAGTCAGGCAAGCCTTGATAGCTTGGTGCAAGTCCCGCATAATTAAATGTAAGACCGCGCACGCTTGACACCATGCTGGCAATTTGAGATCCTACGATAGCAGCATTAGGCGAATATGCCATAGGTGTTGTCATACACAACCAACCGCTTTCTGCCCATCTGCGCCAATGTTGCATTCTGTCGTGACGGAAACCAAGGAATCCTTCATTGCCGGGGAAAATTGCCGTCGAAAGCATTAAGTTTCCCGGAAGTTCTTTAATTACTTCGGATAATTGCTGAACAAAGCCCGAAATTTGATCTGCTCTCCATTGTTTCCAATCAGTAAACGCCCTTTCTGCCAAAGCATTTCCTACCGCAGCTGGGTCAAACAAAGAATTGATTTGAGCTCGCAATTGAGCAAAGTTTGTTGAGTTGACATTAATATGGTCAGTATAACCCATATCTCGTGCAAATTTAGTAATAGAATGAACACTATACCCTGTGTCGTAATTTGTTGTTGAGTTGGTTTGTGTATGAAGTGTTCTTCTGCTTACATTGTAACGGATATAGTCAATATTGATTCCTCTAATTGTGGGTGCTCTTCTTGCTACTTCCCTAGTTAAGTCAAACAACACTTCGTGATAACCAGGTTGCGAGGGGTCTATCCAAAGATAATCAAAATCTGATGTGCCTAGCGGTGCGGCTATTTCACCATTAGACAAATAAGAACGCCATGTAGGATTGTTGAGCCACACCTCTGAGGGCGAACCTCTTTGACCCACATAGAATATATGAAACCATGCATGAACTTCGATACCTAATTTGTAAGCTTCTGAAGTAAATGCAGTAAAATAGTCAGGGTATGGAGCGTAACAAAAGTCTACCGTAGGATGCATCGGGAAAACACCTTCAAGCGGTGTTCCTGCGGGGTCGAACTTAACAAAACCATTTCGTTTTGTTTCTACAAAAATTAAGTTAATATTATTATCCTTAAATTTTTGCAAAGTAGCCCTGATTCCGTCTAGGCTTTCTTCTGTTCTCAGCATATTGGGGCGATGCCAAACTGCCCTTGAGTCAACAATGCGAGACTCAAACATGAGTGCCCTAAGCTCCTCAACCAATACTTGCGACCGTTGCAAGTAATTGTTAAAATCAATCATCGCTCTAAAATATCCTGACTCGCCATACTGCGGATTGAGATCAATGATCGTTTGTATTCTTCCAATTAAATCTGTTAATTCGCCGTCATTTTCGTTTGCAATCGCATGAGCACGGTCATAGTCAATATCAAACATATTAGCTTGTCTGTCCGCAAGAGTCACAAGTGCTTGTTCGCGTTCGGCATTAATCGCTGCAAGATAACTTGCTAATGTTGTAGTAACTGTAAGTGTTCTGTTGTCACGCACAACAGTCGCCCCCATAGAAACATTGCTTGCAAGCCAGCTCGCACTATCGCCATTGCCACTAAGAACAAATCCCCCTGCAGGAAAAACTGTTATGTTTTGCGCACTTTCTACAACAACACCCTCGCTACTGATAGCTACTTCCCAACCCCAAATGTTAGTTAGTGGAAGACCAGGGAAACTTGTCGAACTAGAAAACGGTCTCCATTGTTCAGTAAAAGCAATTAAATCACCAGGACCTCTAAATCCAGGGAAAAATGCTGTTGTGCCATCGCTAAATACGCTGCCCGGCTCCTCTCTGTCCGCAAGCTGATTAGCATTTAAGAGAGTGTTGCCTGACGGAGCAGGACTAGCATTGGTCGGATTTACAAAAGTAATCCTGTTTTCAAAAGTATTAGTAGCAACAATCCCTCTAAGAAAATCAATACCAACCAGCTCTACCTTGTCGCCCATAGAAAACCTGGTATCCTCTTCTAAGAATCCTCTAATGTTTCTGCCAAATGCGGAAAGAGCAAAAGAGTTGTAAGGTATAGGTATGCCTTGTTGTCCGCCATAGCCAAATGGTCTAAACCGCATAACCTCAAACTGATATGTTGTGGGATTGACGGTAAAGATTATTTCCGTACCCCACATATTTGAGCTTGTAGTCGGTCTCCACATATAGTCATAATAGTGTACACCCCGCTCTCTTCTATCTCTGTTAATAGCACTTGTTGCATCATCGCGTATGTTGTGAGTACGACTAAATGCTCCTTCAGCCGGTTCGGCAAACGAAACACATTGTCCTACGGCAACTCTATTGCCTACATTTGCATTATCTGAATGAGTTACATCAACAACAACTCTAGGGAAACTTACTGTTGCAGGTCTATTTTGAACACCGATAATAGCTCCGACTGTCCAATTTGAGGGAACATCTTGTGTCGGTATTGATATCGCAAATCCACCCGCTGGAATTATTTGCTGGGTAGTCAAATCAGGGTTCTCGACAATTGCAATAATTCTAAAACGATTGCTTTCTTCTGTAAATTCGGCTGTTATCTCGGTAAGATGTGCCCCAAAACGCCTAGATGTATTAAAAATCCAGTTAGGCGTATACATTACGGTGTCGTTAGCTCCTATCGTAATTATGCGCTCTCTTACATCGGTACTTGTACTAGCCCCGGTAGTGTGATCTGAAAATTCGATAGGGTCCCACTGATCTATCGTGATTGAGCTTCCAAAAGTCACCCCATCGATAGTTATTCCAACACTAAATCCGCTTGCCGATGCCGACAATAAAGAAAAGGCATTTGAATAAAAAGTAAATCCCATAACCAATGCAAATACTGCAGCAATTAGTTTTTTGTAGTTTTTTTTCATTGTTTGCTATTTTCCTTTTTATTGTTCTATGATTTGTAATCCTGTTTCAAACATACGCCGCCATGGCATATAACAATCTTTTATTTTATATCTGGCAGTCACTTCGGGTAAATTTGTTGCCACAAATTTTTCTATCTCTTCCTTTACTTTCTCTGAAACAATACCCCTAGCTTGTCCGCTATCAAAGTAATTAAGACCTAACTCTGGCAATATATTGTCACACATATATTTTTTGACATAAGAGCAATAACCTACATCTTCAAAATAACGAAGTGCCAAAAAACGCAAATGTGTTTCTCCCATACCAAAATGCCTTGCAAGCATCGATTGGGTTATAGCTGTTCCAAGAGTGTTGCCCGAGGTATTCCATCCACTATATGCCGCAACCTTAAACATAAGTTCTTTTTGCGACATCATCTTTACTAGCTCTAAGTCTCCACCATTAACAAAAGCAACATCAGCAACAGCAACAAGATGATTTTGGGAAATAAGATAACTCAGCTTTTCGACAAACTCACAAAGATTTCTTTCTATGTCATATTCTCTGCTGATTGTGTGATTCTCCCCCACACTTTTCATATTGCCTGACGGCGCATTTATTAATAGATCAATGTCACTGTCTGTCGACCTTTCTACAACAATGCCGCCTGCTGCCAATATTTGATATTTTACACTTTCACCAAGCAATCTATCCTCATATAGGGGCACAACCGTGTGTGCTAACACTGAAGAATATGTGATAGAAACTGTAGGTTGCGTATTTTTGCTTTGATTAACTACACGCGCCAGTAGAGTCATCCCGACTTCGTCGGCTCCGGGATAAATCAACACATTAAGTCCATTGTTGGTGTTTTTTACATGCTGTCTGACAGCAGTTTGGTCTTTTGCAATATAACCATACACACTACTGTCATCTTGCGGAATAATCAGGAAATCAACGCTTTTCCCAACCTTGTCAATTACTGCAATATTTACACTTACATTTTGCTTTCGACGAGCTAGGTAATCTTCAAGATGTATTTTTGTTTTTTGCCTAAGCAATTTGACAGTATCTATCTCCGCTTGAGATGCTATACCTAATTCAGTTTTGTGCTCGATGACACCTAGCTTCCAGATTTCTTCACCACAAGTTTCGTAATACTCCGGCTCTTCGTCACTTGATGAATATTGCGGGCATCGCATAATCAAATTAAACGCATATATTTTTAGTTTCTTATTTGCTTTCTTTAACTTGTCTAGTATCCCAAGGCGTGAAACTAAAGTTTCTTTATCTAAATTATGCAGACGCGATGGCACTATACCACCATATACCAGGGTATCAATTGAGATTATAGCGGCATACGCATCTTTGCTTTCTCGAATAAGCCATCGCAAAATTTCTTCAAAATCAGCAGCAATCTTTTTTTCACCCATTATCTCTCGAGACGGTCTAGCAATAAAAAATTCTTTATTATCGTCCCCAAGCATTTGTGTCGGGAAATCAAAATTACACGGTCTCTCATCAAGCGGAAGGTAAATTATTTTTTTTCGACTTGTACTCATAATTTAACATATCCCGAAAATCTCTTAACAATTTCTGACGGACGAGTAATTGCCGAACCTATCACAATGGCATAAGGATTTAACTTAACTACTTTTTTAATCTGTTTCGTTTCCCAAATTCCACCTTCTACAATTACTTTGGAATTTTTTATAATTGCTGTAACTCTTTTGATAAACTTGTAGTTAGGTGCTCTTAATCCGTTAGTTTGTTCTGTATATCCGTAAAGAGTTGTCCCAATATAATCAAACCCTAGTCTCTCAGCATTTTTTGCTTCTTCTTCAATTGCAATATCCGCCATTATTTTGACAGCAGGTGCATTATTTCGGATATGACTGACAAGCTGTTCTAGGGTTACGCCCCCATGTCGTGGTCTCATTGTGGCATCCAGTGCAATACAGTCGCACCCACTAGCAATTAATGCATCGACTTCCACAATAGTAGGCGTGATATAAACACTACTTCCAGGATAATTCTTTTTAACTAGACCGATAATCGGCACATCGACCTGTTTTTTTATTGATTCAATATCTTCGCACAAGGCTCTAATTCCAACGGCACCCCCCAAAACGGCAGCATGTGCAAAATGACTCATAAGCCCCAGTCCATGTAGTGGCTCACCCTCGGCCGCTTGACAAGATATTATTAGACCTCGCTCTAATTCCATTAACCCCTCTATTTGATAGTTTTTTTCATATTACGGCATTTTTTTGAAAATTATTTTCATAAAATCATTATAACATACCATATCTGGTGTGTCAATATAAAATTAAAATATTCATGGTGCAAAAGTAATGGTATTCTTGTATGTAAAAATTAGACTGGGTTTACTTGTGATTTCATTAGTAATTCAATTTTTGCCGCAATTTCTTTGCCTTTTTTTTGGGACATAGCAAAATTATACAACTCTTCTAAATCAATCAGTGGCAAATTATCATCATTTTTCGCTGCACGCTCATTAATCCAACGCATTATTGCTGTATGGTGATAACTCATTAATTTTCCTATTGCACGAAATGAAAAACCCCATGCATGAAGAGTGATTGCACGACACTCATCTACACGAGCACGGCGTTCAACTTCTATAGTAAATTGAAAGCCGCATTGCTTACATCTATGACACTGTACGCCATTTCTCTTGCCCCACTTAACATTCTCTTGTGAGCCACATTTTCGACATGTTTTTTTCTTGAATTCTTCCATTTTTTATTAGAACTGTTCAAGTTTAATTGTAACTATCTCAAACGGTTTTAATTTTAGATTATAATCCTTACCTTTTATTTTTTTGCCCATATTCTCTTCAAGTAAGTTGCATTCTTTTATGACATAGTCTCTATCAAAACTTAAAGTGGTTTTGGCATAGTTTCCTTCACATTCATACAATCTAAGCACAACACAATCTCCATCTTCAGCAGGCTTAACAGTTTCTATAATTACGGCAGGATTGCTGCTAATTACTATGGGTTTCAAGTTTATGTTGCCATTGATTACTATTGGTGGAATATTGTATTCATACGCTTTTTTAATTACAGAATCAAAGCTAAAACCACCACTATGCGGCGCAAAACAATAATTAAAATATTTAATTCCGGCATCTGCAGAATAATCAGGTTTGGCTCCGCCTTTAATTAAGGTAAGTCCCATTTTGCCACGCTTAACACTTATTCCATACTTACAATCATTGATAAGAGTAGCACCATAATTAGGCTCAGATAAATCCGTCCATTTATGATTGCAGACCTCAAACATGGCTTGTTGCTCACTCGTATTATCAAGAACATTTTTTTCAATATGACCAAATTGTGTTTCAACACGACAAGTTCTCGCAAAAACAGTCGTATCAAATTCAGCTTTAAGAAGGTAGTGCCTGTCGCTCCACTCTAGTTTGCTTACAAAATCAACCGCCGTTGTGTCCGCTCTAAATACTATATCTTGCGTTAATTTACTGCTTTTCCCTACTTCATAGAAACAACGCAAACGAAACTCATATTCATTGTTTACTACTTCTTCAATTGTTTGGATACGACACGACTTCCCCTTAAATTTATAATCCGCATCAATATCCCAATTGTCCCACAAAAGTGGCACATCTCTATATAACACCAAGTCGTTAAGCACGCCAGACGCAAGTTCTCTATCTGCCACCTTATCTACCATGCTGATAATCCGCATATTTTCATCAAATTTGACAGACAAACAAGGTGTTGAAAGTCTGCTATGCTTAGCTCTCTTAAATTTGAATCTTGAGTTTTTGTTTGCTTGCTCTTTATTATCCGTTCTTAATGCAACACAACCAAAAGCTAATATATTCGTCTTAACAACTGTTTTGATATTCCCGTCTATGTCCGTATATCTATAACACGGAACACCTTGAAAATCATAAGCACCTTCTATCTCAAAACTTCCCTTGCGATTAAAGCTAAGTGTATTAATTAGTGTAATAAGATTTTTCTCGGCAATGTTATTCGTTAGCAACTCTATTGTAAGTACTCTAGCTTCTTCTAATGCTTGATTATTTTCGGCAACAGCAACATTATTAACTTCTGTGATACAAGTACCAGGTAAAATATCGTGAAACTGATTAAGCAACAATATTTTATATAAGTTGTCAATCTTTGCTTTATATGCAAAACTTCCTGTTGCCGAGCAGACATATTCTAAATCATGTAAAGCTATTTCAAGTTTTCGATTTGTTCGCTTTATATCATGTATTGCCGTAAAAGTCCCTCTGTGTAATTCTAAATACAAATCTCCTGCATATATTGGAAGTTTAGAATCATCAAATCCCCGCATATATTCCGATATAGTGGTATGTCTTGTTTTTGGAATGTGCGGCATATCTTCACAACGGATAGCATATTCCACCATTTTCGCATCTGGACCGCCGCCGCCGTCACCAAAACCATATGCGATCAATGTCCGATCTTGCGTATGCTTAGATTGAATTGCATTAGCTTTTTCAACTATAGTGCGAGGCTCCGCATAACAATGAATGGTATTAAAGCATGCCGTTACTTTATTGCCATCTATTCCTTCCCAAACAAAAGCATCGTAGGGAAATTTGTTTGTGTCATTCCAACTTAATTTTGTTGTAAAAAAATATTTAACTCCGCATTTTTGCATAATTTGTGGAAGTGCAGCTGAATAACCAAATGTGTCTGGAAGCCAAAAACAATCGGCACGATACCCAAACTCCCGCTCCAAAAATTTCTGCCCCATAACAAATTGGCGTATCATAGCCTCTCCACCCGTTAAATTACAATCATATTCTACCCACGCTGCACCGTTTGGCTCAAATCTCCCTTGCGCCACCAATCTTTTAATATCTTCAAATAAAGCCGGATAGCTATTTTTTATCCAATCCAAGTGTACAACACTACTCATTATAAATTTATACTTATCATATTTTTTGAGCAAGCGCACAGCTGTAGCAGCCGTGCGTGCCGCTTTGCGCTTAGTTTCCTCTACCGGCCACAACCATGCCGTATCTAAGTGGCTATGACCTATAATTCCTACGCGATAATCTTTCCCTTTATTGCCTGCGACACTCAGATAGCCTTCTATGATTTTTGATGCTGCATCCAAATCAAGATTGCTCACACCCTCACTAGGCATCAAATCCACGAGAATAAAAATCTTTTCATAACATGCTATAAGTTCCGCTTTATAAAAATCGTTTTCTGCAAGTGCACCGTACAAACTATTTAAGAGCTTTAGATTATCTAAAAATCTTTCGACCGACTTATTAAAAACAACCAAATAAAATCCACCGTATTTCCTTTCTGAACCCATATTTTGATGCGAACCATTTGTGAACGGCTTTTCGTAAGGATGAGTGCCTGCTATGGTATGACTCGCATATGCTTCAACATCTACCCTCACCATGTCATTACTAAACTCTAACGGCAAATACTTGTGTAGCCTTTGCGGATTGTTATCATGGTCGTCAAACATGCCAAAAGGAACAGCATTCACGTAAACAAGACTCTCCAGTGCACCGCAATGACTTTCTAAATAGACCCTCTTTCCCTTAAAAGAAGATGGTTGAGCGATACTCGCTCCAAACCAAGCATAACAAAACTCACCACCCCACTTGTCGCCTATCTTAATAGGACGATAAGTCTTCGCATCTGGTGGCACATACTTTGTCTCAAAATCCAATGGATAACTTTTCCCCAACTCCGCAATTTCAAAAACCACTGTCTCTCTCTCTGCCACAAGATACTCTTTATATACAACTTCTAGCTTGACAATTTTATCAATAAGCCTATCGTTTTGTTTTCTATTAATCATAAGAATTGTAGTATACTCCAATTGCAAGCACTCTGTCAAGACTTTCATTACGATTTTTTTGAGTAGATGTGCTAACAAAATGGAGACTATCCACAAGATAATCTTAAAGCAAGCCGAGACCCATTCTACAGATGCAGTATACTCTGCGGATGAGGGCGACAAAGACTCTCCTCTCTATTAGCCTGTTACGAAACTCATGTTTAAGTGACACTTTATTATCTGTCATCCTGAGCAAAGCGAAGGCTGCTTCTGATGTTTCGCAGGATAGACCCGTAGTTCCAAATATCTAATCACTTATTAAACTCCTCAATAAGTACGCCCTGATTTAACTCATTTTTTGCAATATTTTTCTACATATTATGCTTTTGTACATTTGCCAACAATTTCAGTATGTTTTTTAAACATCGTGTTGTCGTGCAACCAAACTGGGCATGGGTATTAAGAGGTCAGCGGTTACAATCTTTGTGTGTATGATTTTGGTTATTGTTATATATCCATTAGGTTAGAAAATATAACTTGCTATTGTAAAATAAAAACCATTTTCCGATAAAAACTTGGAAGTAGATTTTAGCGATTATCTCTAATCTTCATTGTTATTGCACTTTTTTTACGTATGCCTTGTTTGCCGTGTTACTACTCGCTTTTGCGTTGGTACTAGGGCAATAGCCAAATAAGGATAGAAACTATTCGGGCGCAGAGAAAAATCTGTCCAGTTTTAGACGACTGTTAAAATAGTTTCCGCCAGTTTTGCGAACCTATTTAAGGCGTAAAGTCATTGCAAATATCGGGTTGGGCAAATTTGCCCAACCCGATCCAAATTTAGTTAAAACAGCCTAAAAAGCCAAGCAGGATAAGGGTGTGAATCAGTACGGGCTTTCGCCCTGTTTCACACCCCCTTGTTTCGGCTATCGGGACACCCGATACCGAATTTGGTTTGCACCCTACTCCCCAGCTTTGACAATATTGTTAAAGGTCACTTTAGTGTTTTTTACTAAATAGGGTTTGGCAAATTTGCCAAACCCTATTATACAACTCTTATCAAAAAATATTTGCTTATAGTGGGCATAACCTTTTGACAATTTTGTCGACAGGTTGCTGTTAATTTTTGTGTCAGCCTTGTCCAAATTTGGGCAAGGCTGACAATCACCCCAAATTTTGTGGTAAATTGAAAAGGAGTTACCGAGCCTATTTTTAACATTCGTCTAAATCTGGACAAAAGTTTTTACCGCATAGGGTTCGCCAAAATTAGCAGACCCAATTTTTACCTTTTTATGTTTGTTTAGACAATTCTGTCAAAACAAACATAAAAAAATTACAAAAAAACCGTTCCGCAAAATTTGGCGAAACGGTAAAAATAGGTTTGTTCAAATACAGCTATGATTTAGTTAATAAAAAATTAGTTATCAATGAGCGTGAAACCGAAATCGTCCGAAAGATATTCACTGATTGCTCAAGAGGTGTCTTACTAAAAAATATAGCCACTGAGTTAAATGAGGACGGCAGTAAAAATAAAAACAATATGCCTTGGACAGTCAATACTGTTTCCAGCATACTTAACAATGAGAGATATTGCGGTATAGTTAAGATAGCAGATGAGATTTATACAAACATAGTACCGCAGATTATTGACGAGGAGTTGTTCAGTAAAGTCGGTTTGAAAATGGGAGCTAATTCCCGAAGGACTTCACAGTTTAGGCCACTTACCCCTTTCTATCTTAGTGGTAAGCTCACTTGCTTACATTGCGGAAAACCTATTAACGGCGAATCAGACACAGGCAGGGCTAGTGTTTATTATTACTACAAATGCCAATCTAATAAAAAAACTAAAAACACTTGTCAAAAAAAATCTATCCGTCGGGATATGCTTGAGGATTACATTATTGAAAAAATAGAGCAATATATCCTGCAACGCAAATATATTATAACTGTTGCTACTGAGATGAGCAATAACTTTAATGCAGTAATTAAAAACGATAGTGAATTGAATTTATTGAAGAAAGAATTTAGCCAAAACGAAAAAGAATTACAAAACACTTTATCAGCTATCCGTATGGGAATCGTTACTCAATCGACAAAGGATATGCTAGAACAGCTTGAAGAAAAAAAGGAACAGATTACTGTTGAAATAGCGAAATTAAGTAACCGCAAACCGAAGATTGTTGACATTAACGATTGTGCGGATTTTCTGTTTTCACTAACTGCTCTTGACTTCTCTGTCGCTGAAAACAAAGAACTTCTATTCAAGCGCTTTATTAGACGGATTGAACTCGGCAACCGCAAAATTCGTATTTATTTCAATCCTGTCGACAAACCTTACCTCTACTCCGAAAAAGAGGACGATTTTACTCCATCCGATAGTAATAATAAAAAAACTCCAATCGATTCACCTATTATTGGCGGTTCGACTGGAGATGCTTTTGGTGGAGGTTAGCGGGCTCGAACCGCTGACCCTCTGCTTGCAAAGCAGATGCTCTACCAACTGAGCTAAACCCCCACAAAGACTTTTATTATTTTATAGTATTTTTACCGACTTGTCAAGCAGAAAAGTATGCCAAATAAATAAAAAGTTTGTATGTTAAATATTTTTTGTATCTAAACCTTAATAGAATATATTTTTTTCCTTAGATATAATTCTCCTCATGTATTTCATGTTGACAAACTTGTCGAATAGACGCTTCGCTTACTATAGCACTAAACTACTTGCAGAGTCTTTTGGCTAATTTGAAATACTCATCCTTTGACTCGTATTTGCGAGGAACGAAGTAATCCGCCTTAGAAAAATCGTATTTGGATTATATACTACTCTTTTTCTAAGGCGGATTACTTCGTTCCTCGCAAATACGATAATATGGCTAGCTTTTCATTCCTTGCCTTTCGAGTAATGCACTTAATAGAAACGATAATTCCTATTGACACAAAAAAGAGGTCTGACCTAAGCCAAACCTCTTTTGTCTTAATAATTGAAATTAGTTTATGCGTGTTGCATTGCCTTCCATTGCATCAAGTGCAATTCTTACAGCCTCTGGATTGCCAGTTACAATGATACGACCATTACTGTAGGCTACTTGAGGTGCAGCAGTTAGTCTAGCGGCATCTCTGCCAACATTGAACAAGCTGTTGCTTCCATAGTACCAAACAGTCACGCCTCTAAACTCACTATCAACCCCAGTAATTGACCTTTGATTAGATGCCTCTACTGGTCCAGTAATAGTAAAGCCTGCTTCCCTTAATGCCTCATGTGCGGCATCAAAGTTAGCAGCGTTGTTGTTACTGCCCCCGCCACAACCTACAAGAGCCACACCAATCGCAACCATCATTGCGACAGTAAGCATAGCAAAAAATATTCTTTTTTTCATCGGATTCCCTCCTTTGCACACTCATCCCAAAATAGAGCGTGCATATTTTTTGATAATCATATAAGACTTTACTTTATTTAGTTATTATTATCACTAAATAAAGTAAAAGGGGTACCCCTTTTACTTTATTTAGTTATTATTATCACTAAATAAAGTAAAAGGGGTACCCCTTTTAGACGATTTCTAAAAAAGAGTTTATCCCTATGACTGTAATTATATCATATTCTTTGAGCTGTTGTCAACCATTTTTACAACTTATTTTACCATGCTCTACAGCTGTCAAAAAACTACTCCTCAATCAGTAATTCATGTATCGCAGTATAAACTTCGGCGGCTTTTTCTTCCCATTTGTTGTAGATTTGCTTGGCGGTCATTCGGGTTGGGACATTGAGTTTGAGTTCCATAGTTGTTTGCACGGGGTCAACGATTTTTAGCACGACTGTGTGATTGCCGTCTGAATTTCTGAAATAATCTCTTGAGTACTCTTGACGGCGGCGGTAGGACATTCGGTGTTCTTTGATGTAGTCCTTGATTTCGTTACGCACAGATGCAGGGATTTGGCTAAAAAAGTGCGACAAACACTCTCTCCCGTCGGGAGTGACCGAATAATAGTTGTTTTTTTTGTCTGGAGCTGTTTTATAAGCAAAACCCGCCTCGGCAAGCTGCGGAAGCGTAAGCATACAATCCATATAAGTTATCCAGCTGTTGTGAGAGGTGCACATAACAACTATGGTATTATCCGTCATCGGGATATCCATAGTATCAAGCACAAACAACATCAACAGCTTGTTATAAGCGTTATTGTCTTGTATTGATAACGGTATCGGTGGTTTGCTTTTTGTTGGCATGATACTAATTGACTATAAGAGAATCTTCAATCTTCTTTTTTTGCTCAATGTACTTTTCTAGTTTTGCTTTTTCCGAATCTATCAGTTCTTTGGGGGCTTTTGCAACAAATCCTTGATTATTAAGCTTTCCTTGCGCTCTAACTATCTCGCTATTAATCATTTCCAACTCTTTTTTTAGACGCGCAATCTCCGCTTCTTTATCAACAAGCTGTGACATAGGAATAAATATCTCACATGTGTTTGTTACAATAACCGCATAATCACCGTCAGGTTTAGCTGTTACAATATTAAGATTATTCCCCATCGCAAGTTTTTCGATATAACCCGCCGCACTTTTAAGAAGTTTTTTCTTTTGGTCATTAACAGGCAATACGACAATAGATGTTCTTACGCTTTGACTAACATTGTTATCGGCACGCATTACCCTTATTTTGCGGATAATGTCCATCACTTCTTCCATTTGCCGTTCGGCGGCACGGTAGCTAAGTTTTTTGTCAAATATAGGAAAATCTTGTGTAATAAGCGGTTTGTCACCAGCAATATGTCCGTAAATTTCTTCGGTAACAAAAGGAGTAAAAGGATGCAATAATCTTAAAACCATATCTAACACATAAGTCAATGTTGCCTTAGTCGAATCTCCCCCGTCAACCTTAGACAGCTCGATGTACCAATCGCAAAATTCACCCCAAACAAAGTCATAAATAAGTCCTGCTGATTTGTTGACATCGTACTTATCCATACATTTGGTCACTTTGGCAACAACGGTATTAAGGCGGGACAGTATCCACTTATCAGCTAATGATAATTTGACCTCACTTATATCAAACGCTTTGCCATCCACCGCCGACAAAACATAACGAGAGGCATTCCAAATCTTGTTGACAAAGTTGCGATATCCGTCCACCTTATCAAGGCTGTACCTAATATCCGAACCCATTGATGTGCCGTGTACAAGACTAAACCTCAGAGCGTCCGCCCCATAAGTATCAATTACTTCTAGCGGGTCAATTCCGTTGCCAAGACTCTTACTCATCTTGCGACCCTTTGCGTCTCGTATCATTCCGTGTATAAGCACATCGTTAAACGGAACATCACCCATATACTCAAGTCCGCTAAAAATCATACGAGCCACCCAAAAGAAAATGATGTCATACATGGTAACAAGGACATTACCCGGATAAAAATAACTCAAATCGGGATTATTATCGGGCCAGCCTAAAGTAGCAAAGGGCCAAAGCGCACTCGAAAACCATGTGTCAAGCACATCCTCGTCTTGCCTTACATTTCCCTTACACTTAGCACAAGCTGTCACCTTGTCCATAGTCACTTGCATATGACCGCACTCGCAATAATACGCAGGGATACGATGTCCCCACCAAAGCTGACGGCTGATACACCAGTCCCTAATATTCTCCATCCAGTTAAGATATGTTTTTTGATAACGCTTAGGCACAAAATTAATTTGTGCCTTTTTACCCTTGCCTGTAGCCTTAACGGCTTTAACCGCAGGCTCTGCAAGCGGTTTCATTTTGACAAACCATTGCTTAGACACAATCGGCTCAATAACAACATTGCAACGATAACAATGCCCGACATTATTAGTGTGCTTGACGGTTTTGACAAGTAATTTTTGAGCGTCCAGGTCTGCCAGGACTTTTTTGCGTGCGGTGTATCTGTCAAGTCCGTCAAAAGCAATTCCTGCGGCGGCGTTCATTGTCGCATCGTCATTCATTACCCTAAGCACAGGTAGTCCGTGCCTTGCACCGACTTCAAAGTCATTAGGGTCATGTGCAGGAGTAATCTTAACCGCACCGCTCCCAAAACTTGCATCAACATAATCATCGGCGATTATAGGTATAAGTCGGTCGGTAAGCGGCAACCTTAGCATCTTGCCTACCATACCGGCATATCTCTTGTCCTTAGGATTGACAGCAACGGCTACATCGCCAAGCATCGTCTCAGGGCGGGTTGTCGCTACAACAATCTGACCGCTTCCGTCTTCTAACGGATAAGCCAAATGCCAAATATTCCCGTCTTGCGGCTCATGCTCTACCTCTGCGTCACTAAGTGCGGTAAGACATTTCGGACACCAGTTGATTATCCTGTCACCCTTATAAATCAGTCCCTTATTATACAGTCTTACAAAAGCCTCAAGTACCGCCTTGCTACATCGTTCGTCCATAGTAAAAGCAAGCCTGTCCCAATCACAGCTATTACCCAACCGTCTCATTTGCTCTACGATACGACCGCCATACTTATCATTCCATCCAAAAGCCCTCTTAAGAAACCCATCCCTTCCGACATCGTCCTTAGTTAAGCCTTCTTCCTGCTTCATCGTATCGACTATCCTAACCTCGGTAGCAATAGATGCGTGGTCAGTCCCCGGTAGCCAAAGTGCCTCAAAGCCCTTCATACGCTTGTACCTAATAATAGCGTCCTGAATTGTTTGATTAAGTGCGTGCCCCATATGCAATTGCCCCGTAATATTAGGCGGCGGAATAACTATACAAAAAGGCTCTTTGCCACTATCACTTTTAGCCGCAAAATATCCGCCTTTGACCCACTTATCATAAATACGGTCTTCAAAATTCTTCGGTTGGTATGTCTTATCCATTATGCTCCTAAATTATATATGGTCAACAGCGACTACAAAAGCACTGATTATTAGTCAGTGCTTTATATTTGATTAGACTTGTGCCTAACGCAAGTGGGCAGATAAGGTACAGATTTTTTATACCCTCAAAACTTGATTTTTGCAGACTGTACTAGAAGTACAGGCAAAAAAAGCGAGTGCAGAGGGTATGAAAAAGATGTGTCTTAGATGTACTGCTTGCGTTAGGCAATAAGTCTAGTTTATCATAATTTAATCATTATGTCAATCAAATCTTTACTCAGCTTGTAATTCGATTACATCTATTTGTTGACTGTCAAACAGCCTACGCAAGTGGTCAATAGTATCTCTATTCTTGACTCTCTTTTTTAGAATATTGAGTTCTTCCAGCGACAATGGTTTTTGGCTTATTATGTGCCAATACTCCAAAGCCTCACAACAAAGCGTAGGAAATTTGTTTTGACCTATTAACTCTATTTTTATTTTCGCAAGTCTATCCGCCACAAATTTATCTTTGTCCTCAAATTTGAGCGAGGTCAAATCATCGTTTTGATTAAAATAGTCTGCCAGTTTTTCAAATTGTATGTGGTCAAGTTTGTACAAACTCCACCCTAGCTCATTTACTTTGACGCTATATCTGATATAATCGTATCTGTCAGAGGTTGTCGGATTATAACCGTCACAAGTAGCTTTGATTATATATAGTCCGCAAAGAACTCTCAAAAAATGATTGTCAACATCCAAAAATTTTTGACTTGCTAATAATCCGAACTCTATCGCCTCATCATATTTCTTGTTAGCTATCAAATCCTTAATTGGTTTGACAGGTGCTGTCTCATCAGTTAGCCCAGCAATGCATACCCTCAAAAAATCTGTCTCAAAAGTTTTTTTGACATTATCCGAAATCGGGGTATACTCCTCTTTTTCACTCTTGGAACTACCAAAAAACTTATGTAGAATATTAACCGTCGGAAATGATAATAGCAACGCAATAATGAGTGCAAAGCCAAAAACCAAAACAATATAAGCCCATTCTGTGTCGTCAAAAAGCGGGAAACTTGACCTAATAACATTAAATAACGGCTCTAAAAATTGAACCGCCAAAATAAAGTAAGCGATAACAAAAAGGAGTTTTATCCGTGCTTTTTTGAAGTTGATTACCCTTTTCTTTTGTTTCATTTGCTATCCTATAGTTAAACAGTTTGCAAATAAGTAAAGCCTAGCGGTGTCTTATTGCAAACTGTTTAACTATAATTCATTATCTGTGCAACGATTTTTTCTAGTCCTGTTTTACCGCTTATACCGCCGTTCTTAAAATCAAAGTCTGCTTGATGAAAGATTTTAACAATATCGTATAAGCGACGCTTAGAATAGTTTTTTGACTGCCTTTGACTTATACGCACCGCCATTTCTTTGACACCCAAGTGCTTGTACAAATCAGGGTCATCACCGCTAATTGAGGCGTGGAGCAACCGCCTATAATGATTGTACATAAGACCCAGTATTGCAATAGGCTGATTTTTATCAGCGAGAAGTTTACCAAGCACATCAAAAGCTAGGTCGGTATTACCCGCTGTCATTGCTTCGGAGAGAGCAAAAACCTTGTACTCCGCATCTGCAGTAACTAACTCCTCTACATCATTGGGTTCTATCTTGCCACCATAGCGATACGCCGAAAGTTTGGCTGTCTCGGTAGATATGCGAGACATTGAACTAAGGCAATAATCAATAAGCAAATTTGATGCATTATCGCTAATCTCTGCACCACGCTTTTCGGTTTCACGACTAATCCACATTGACATTGTACGCCTGTCGAGTTTGTTGCAGTTGACTATGGTAACACCACCACCGCCTGCAGTCAAATCCTTAGGGATAGTTCCCCCGAATTTAATCACAAGTACAGTAGTCGGGGGCGGATTAGTCAGATACTCGGCAAGGATTTTCATGCTAAAGTGACTAGGCTTAACCGCCTTAACAACCCGTCTCTCCGCCATCATCGGCAAAGTTTGGCACGATTCCAAAACTTTTTTGAAATCACTCCCCTCACCAAAAACCTCTATGTTAAATTCAGGCAAATTATCTACGGCACTATCAAACATTGACCACGCAGAATTAACCACCCAGTCGTCATCACCATGGAGCACATAACAAGGCTTGATGTCACCTTGTGCTATATGTTTTTTCAGTTGCGTAAACTGCATAATTGAAATGAAAATTGAAAAATGAAGGACTTAGTAAATTTTATTATCTTAATTACTCGTCCTTCATTTTTAAGTTTTCAATTTTTATTTATTGTTAAGACACGCAATACCCGGCAATACAAGTCCTTCCATAAACTCCAAACTTGCACCCCCACCTGTGCTGATATGTGTCATTTTGTCCTCAAAGCCCATTTGGATAACCGCCGCCGCACTGTCACCTCCACCGATAATACTTATCGCACTAGACTTAGCAAGTGCCTCGGCAATGCTCTTAGTTCCTTTGGCAAAAGCGTCAATTTCAAATACGCCCATAGGTCCGTTCCAAATAACGGTCTTAGCCTTAGAAATCACCTTAGAATACGCTTCGATTGTCTTAGGTCCGATATCTAAGCCCATAAAACCATCCGCAATATCACATCCTGCAGAAATCTTAACTTGACCGTGAGTTTTTGCACCAAAGTCAACGCTGTCGCTGGTTATATGGTCAACAGGCAAAAGAAGTTCTACCTTGTTTTTCTTCGCAAGTGCGATTAGTTCTGTGGCAAGTTCTAATTTGTCAGCCTCAACACGGCTATTACCTACTTTACCGCCTTGTGCCTTACAAAGAGTATATGCCATAGCGCCGCCGATAATAAGGCTGTCAACTTTTGTTAAAAGATTTTTGATAACACCGATTTTGTCACTTACTTTTGCACCGCCCAATACCGCAACAAAAGGACGCTTAGGAGTGCTGAGCGCTCCGCCCATTATGTCAAGTTCTTTTTGAATCAAAAAGCCCGAAACGCTAGTCGCTATAAACTCAGCAACACCTGCGGTAGAGCTATGTGCTCTATGAGCTGTACCAAAAGCATCATTGACATATATTTCGGCATGGCTAGCTAACGCTTTACTAAATTCTTTGTCATTCTTTTCTTCTTCCGGATGGCAACGGACATTCTCAAGCATCATCACTCCACCGGCTTTGAGTGTAGCAACTTTTGCCTTAGCATCAGCTCCGATTACATCACTAGCGAGCTCAACCTTTACACCCAAAAGTTCGGAAAGTCTGTCAGCTACAGGCTTAAGACTAACCTTAGGCTCAAAACCGTTTTTTGGCCTGCCCAAATGAGAGCAAAGAATAGTCTTTGCACCGTTACTCATCAAATGCTTAATGGTCGGCAACGCACCTATAATACGGTTTTCGTCAGTAATGCGCCCATTATCTAACGGCACATTAAAATCGCATCTTACAAGCACCTTTTTACCTTTGACATCAATGTCCTTAATTGACTTCTTGTTCATTGTGTTATTATCTCCTAATGTGTTAAACTATTAACTCAAATTATACCATAATCCAATGGCTAAAAACAAGTGTTTTGGGGTGTCATCCAAATTTATACACTGTCTTATGTCTATACACTTCACCAGCTTTTAAGATAGCATCATTGTCTCCGTGATTGATTCCGTCGGGGGCGAATTGTGTTTCTAGGGCTAATCCCGCATATTGATTATATACCGCACCGCCTTTTGCCCTAAATTTATCAAAATAGTTGCCTCCGTAAAACTGAATGCTTGGCTTAGTTGTCCATACTTCCATTACTCTGCCACTTTTTTGAGACTTGACAACCGCCGCTTTTTTTAGTCCTTTGCCATTAAGGATATAATTGACATCATAACCTTTGAATGGGGCTAAGATTGGGTCACCCACATCTTTGCTTATCTTTTTGGACTTGGTAAAGTCAAAGGCTGTCCCCTTAACAGCAGTTTTTTTGCCTGTGGGAATCAAGTCCTTATCTATCTCTGTTACATAATCTCCGTTTATCTGTAGTTCGTGCTCTAAGATATCACCGCTATTATGACCGTCAAGATTAAAATAATTATGCTGAGTCAAATTGCACAGCGTATCCTTATCACTTACGGCGACATACTCTAGCTCTACACCACCGTCATCGGTTATGTAATGATAGACATCAACCTTGAGCGTCCCCGAATACCCTTCTTCTCCGTCGGGACTTACAAGACTTAGTTTGAGTTTATCTACACCGTCGACCTTTTGTATAGAGGCACTCCAAATCCTTTTATCAAAACCAATCTCCCCGCCGTGCAATTGATTAGGCGGTCTATTAGTACTAACATTATAAGTCTTGTCCCCTAGCTTAAATTTTGCACCGCCTATCCGATTAGCGACACGACCTATAAGCGCCCCGAGATAAAAAACATCCTCACCCGATTGATACTCTGCGAGGGTGTCCAAAGACAATGCGACATCTGCTACCTGTCCCTTGCTGTCGGGTACTTTTAGCTCTAGCCATATACCGCCGTAAGTAACCACCTTAAGCGCAATTCCCGCATTAGACAGCGTATAAACATCTACCGCCTCACCACACTTGGCTTTTGCCCAAAAATCTTTTTGTATTTTCATAATTATAGTATACCATAACATTTGTACAACTGCAAGCAAATAACAATACTCGACGTACAATGTTCAATGCTCAATATCGGACGAGTGATTTGATAGTTGCTTACCCGACATTAAAATCTTGTCCGCTTTTATTCATTTGCCTTGCATCTTACACCCCTGCTCTCAACATTAACACATTGCTGAAAGACACTACCATCGGTCACCGTCTTTGCGAGCCGTTGCATTAGTCGGAAATAAGGAATTATTGTACGGCGAAGCAATCTAGCTAAGGAATAGACAGAAACATAGATAATGTACCCATATATTCCTTAGCTAGATTGCTTCGCCGTATATACTCATCCTCCACTATCTTGTGTAGCGACGGCTCGCAAAGACTGTACCCAATATAAGTATCGCTTAGTTGGGCATCCTACGAAGCACCAAAAGAATTTCGCAGAACACTCAAAAAAATCGTTTTTCAAATTATTACGACAGATACAAATCTTTACTTGACAAATAGCAACAACAGTACTACACTAGATAATGCGACACAACTTAATAAAGTTTGCGGACGAATTCTGCCCTCTAGGCTATTCTCCCCGCAAACTTTTGTGGTTGTGTCGCTAACAATTAGGAGATTATGCCTTTTGGGGTGTCGTCTCTTAATTGAGGCGACACTTTTTTATTTACGGAGGATAAAACAATATGTGGCTTTATTATCTATTACTAGGCTTTCTAGCACTCATTCTTTGCCATATTGCAATCTATATCTGTTTGACATCTGCAATAAAATACATAGACAAAAAAGACCGCATAGACTTGTATATTGCAATAGGTGCTTGCATTTGTTGTCTAGGCACACTAATTTCTGCTTTCCTATTCTTCCTGTCATCCATGGAAAACATTCACATTATTCCTATCGGAGCAATTATTGGCTTTTGCACAGGTGGATTGCATTGTGGATTACACTTTTATATTAACAACCATAAAAAAACTATTTCTCAAAATCCACAACAAAAGCAACCAAAAGCCGTCAACAATATTGATTCTAAAAATCAAGTCAACACAACCTCTAAGTGTATTGGTTGTGGCGGAAAGGGTGAGATAAAAAGAACTTTCCTTGACATAGACACTAATTGTACTGGCTTTAATCCCAATTATCTTAATCAGCCTTATCAAATAACAGAGAAATTTTCAAATTCTTATATATCATTTTATATTTGTGTTGGTTGCATTAAAAAATCTTTGCTAAATAAATGCCTAGCATATATATTATTGCTTTCATTGTGTGTTTTTCTTTTTTCTGTATGGCTTTTTGTTTCAATTGCTGGAATTGTCTCATATGGCAATATAGAGCCTTCTCTCATAATTCTTATGATAGCCCTTCTTATCCCCATGTCTTTATTAGTGTACGGCATAGTCAGAGCTACTGTCAAAAAAACTCAAAACGGAGCATATAATGTCGCTAGAGTTGCAGGAAAATATATTAAAAGAGTTAAGCATGGGTGGGGTGCTGGAGGTTATGCCGAAGTAAGTAGCTTTACTATGGGTGATGTAGGTTTATTTAATAAGCAATTTGAAACAAATTTGGGATGTAAAACATATCCATATGTAAATGCATTTTATGAAAAAGAAATTAAACCACAAGAATCAGGAGAACTCAAAAATATTCTTGATATACTTTTAGGCAAGCCTAGCAATATTTTGCCAAAAAAAATAATAAGCGAAATTACAAAAATCAATAACATCGAACACGATACTAAAAACGATACAAAAACACAAGACGACTTGATAAAAAAACTTAAAAATCTTTTTGGTGATGTTGGATTTGAAAAATTAAGTGAACAAGGTGTTTTTGATGGAAATTATAAAGAAAAATTCGGGACTGTTCCTGATATTCCAATTTGTGTTACTTCTCTTCCTAACAGTTATGCGTATATAAAATCTCTACGATGTGTATCAGATGACGAAACAATAGTAAATAGCGTTCGATTAGGCAGTACAAGCCATAAAGAAATTATACTAGATATGTGGGAGATTACAATTAAAAATACAAAATCTAACATCATTAGAAAAGTTATCCTATATATCGCCCCCTACTCTACGCATAACTCATATTGGCCAAACGGGTTTGCACCAAGCGGACTTATTACTGATTACTACGAAAAAAATATACAAAAAACAAATTATTACGGAGCAAAAGATATGACACCATTAGTATATGCACCCTTAGTACCCACAGCAAAACTATGTACACAATGCGGAGCAAGTTTTAAGGATGACTTTTGTGATTATTGCAACACCACCTACTTGCGTTGGGAAAAGCCTAGCAGTTTTTCTAAAAATAACAAATCTAAATTTATTACAGTTGGATATAACGGTGACGAGAAACACCGCTATTACCTGCAAACAGAGGGCAAAAAGCACCTTGTATGCGTGGGGTTTTGCCCGTCTACAGCTAACGAAAACGAGCCTGACCAAACAACTCTAAGAGTTATGAAGTATGCGGAACTACAAGGCTATGACGGGATAGTTATGATAAATTTGTATCCGTTGCGCTATCAGCACTTCGGCGGAGCAGTTCCGCAAGTTAAAGACGATAGTTTGATACAAAAAAATATTGAGGTTATTAGACAAGTGTTAAGTTCGTTAGACGGCGAAATCACAATGTGGGCAGCCTGGGGAGAGATTATTGACAGGTGGCGACATTCTAAAGAATGTTTGGCAAAAATCGTTGAAACCACCTATGATTTTGACTGCAAGTGGGTATTTGCAGGCGAACTAACAAAAACAGGTCATCCAAGAGTGCCGACATTTATGGGTTATGATTGGGTATTAAATGGTTTTGATATAGATGATTATCTGTAAAATAAGCAGATACATTATCTATGTTCCCATCTATTCCTTAACTGGATTGCTTCGCCGTACAACAATTCCTTATGCCCTACTATTGTGACGGCTCGCAAAGACAGATGACCAAATGATGTCTTTATAGTATACGCTAACTAAAACCCCATCTATTAGATGGGGCTTTTTTATTTCAATTCCACTACAGTCGCACCGGTGCCGCCGTCGTAGTGACCGCCGTAGTCGTAGGTGGATATGTGTGGTAGGGATTTTAGGTGGGATTGAATTCCTCTGCCTAGGGCACCTGTGCCTTTGCCGTGGATTATGCGGATGTTTTTTGTTCCGTCTAATATACAGTCAGCTAGAAATATGTCTACCAGTCTAATTCCTTCGTCTACTGTTTGTCCTATTATGTTGATTTCTCGGACGGTGATTTGTTTTTCTTCGTCCGCAACTCTTTCTTGCTTGTAGACTTTTGCTACTGTTTTTTCTGCTCTTTTGGGGCTAGTTTTATTCTCGGCAAGGTCTTCTGCTTTGACATTAAGTGTCATTATTCCTGATACAACTTGCACTAGTTTTTTGTTTTGGTTGATTGATTTGACTATGCCGTCACAACCTAGAGATATAACTGTTACTGCCATACCTTGCTTGATTTGTGACATTGTAAGAGGTTTTAGGTCTATTCTTTTTTGCTCTTTGACTGTGGCAATCTGCTCTAACTGCACGGCTAGTTTGCGTGCCTCAAAATAAGCTGATTCGTCACCTTGCTTTAAACATTCTTTAAGCTGACTGATTATACTGTCTGCTTTTGCTTTGCTTTTTTCTACTAACTTGTCAACTTCATTTTTTGCTTGCTTACTAAAACCCTCTCTTTGCTTGGTTAGCTTGTCCCTTTCGTATTCGACGGCAGTGCGTGCTTTTTCTGCCTCTAATTTATGCACCTCTGCTACCTCTAACTCTTTGAGTGCTTGACCTTTGAGTTTTTGTGCCTCTCTAAGAGCATTCTCAAAATATACATATCCCGATTTGAGATGCTTATTAGCAACCAAAGTTATTCGTTTATCAAGTCCCAAATTATCGGCTATTCTAATTGCGTTACTCACCCCCGGAATACCCATTATCAGCTTGTAGGCAGGACGCAAAGTCACATCATCAAACTGCATACTCGCCCCGATAATCTTAGGGTCGCCTGCCGAATATTTTTTGAGGTCGCCAAAGTGAGTGGTGATTATCGCCATTGCCCCTGCTTCCTTAATCCGCTCTATAATCCCAATCGCAAGTGCCGTACCCTCGTTGGGGTCTGTCCCTGCACCTAGCTCGTCAAGCAGTATAATGCTCTTGTTATTCATATTGTCGGTTATTTCTTTGAGCCTGACCAGCCTTGAACTAAAAGTCGACAAGCTCTCGGCGATACTTTGCCCGTCCCCAATGTCGCAATAGATGTTTTTGAATATGGGTAGTTTAGCCGACTTACACGGCACAAAAATCCCCACCGCACTCATAAAGCAAAATAATCCGACAGTTTTTAGTGTAACTGTTTTGCCCCCTGTGTTAGGTCCGCTAAGTAGCATAATGTGCTTGGTGTCACCTAACTCCAGGTCAATCGGCACAATTTTTTGAGGGTCAATAAGTGGGTGTCTGCCCTCTTTGATTTCGATTGTTTTGGCGTCACTTATTAGCGGCTTAACAGCACTAATTGACTTTGAGTACAAAAATTTTGCAAGAGTTATGTCTGCTCTAACCATATATTCAAAGGCTATTTCTACTTGAGCAGATTTTTGTGCGACTAAGGCTGACAATTCTTTGAGTATACGCTCAACCTCGGCAAGTTCCTCAGAGTATAATGCTTTTAACTCATTGTTAAGTTCCACCACAGCAAAAGGCTCAACAAAGACAGTTGCTCCTCCTGCTGACTTGTCATGCACCAGTCCCTGCACATTGGGACGAAACTCCGCCTTAACCGGCAACACATAACGCCCGTTACGCACTGTAACTATATTGTCTTGCAAATATTTGGAATGCTCTCCGCTCTTAGAATATGAGGAGAGTTTTTGCTTGAGTTTGTTGTCCTGTGCGATGATTCGCCGCCTGATTGTTCTTAACGGCTCGGAGGCATCATCACGCACCGAGTCGCCCTCTATCGCTCTACTAATTGCACGCTCTAGGTCATCTGTCGGCTCTAATGCGTCCGCCCAAATAGTTAGGTTGGGGATATTCTCTTGCTCCTCTTTGCTAACGGCTAGTCCAAAAAGCCTTGCAGTCCTAAGTATAGCGGCAATATTGGATAAGTTTTTTGGAATAAGACTTCCACCGATTTTTGCCCTCGCCACACTATCGGTTATATCCTCAAAAGTCGGTACAAAAAAACTATGTCTTTGACTAAGTAACCGCATCTCGTCAGTAACATCAAGCAGTAATTTTGCTTCGGCTATATCCGCACACGGCAAAAGTTGCAACACTTCAGCTTTAGCCGGTGTTGATACAGCATACGCTGCTACCCTATCTAAAATTATATCAAATTCTAATGTATTGATCGTATTTATCATATTTGTTTTTTAGATTTTATTTTAAGTAGATAATTAGTATTCGGGCGGTCAATGCTTGCCCCTACAACGGGTTTCCAACTACATATCATATCTACAACCCCACTCGAACATCCCCGTCGCAGACCAAGCGAAGCGTCTAGGGGCGGGTATTCCCGACCGCCCGAACCTCGTCATTCTACACCCCTATATAGGTGTCCTCTAGTACTTGGATAGGACGAGTCTAGTAGCTTGCTGTAATCCCACTTCTTTAGCTCACTTACATAATAAGAACAAAAATCATACAGTAGTCCGACTTTGCCTAGAACCTTTTTTTGCTTGAGTAACGGCAACACATTAATCGGCAAATTGTTGTACATATTGTAGTAGCTATTGGCTATCTTTGTCTGTTTGACTACAAACTTAGCACCGTGGTCATCGGTCAAAGACTTAGGAGCATGATGGCAAAACGACATAACAATAGGTCGCCCAAAAGCATAAACAATGTCAGTCGGCTCAAAAAAAACTTTGCTCTCAAGCCCTAATATCCTACACCCTTGCCAACCGTTATTAACCAAATTAAGTCCTGTGCCTAATATAATATTTTTACCCTTAGCTATCTCAAACCCATATGGATTATTGACAACATAATTATCGGCATCAATAACTGACAAAATATCTATGTCCTTACTCCTTGCGATATTAGGCAGATTAAGATACACAGGTAGCGGACATCTCTTGATAAAATTTTGGACATCAGCTATGGTGTATTCGAAAGGACTATATATAACACAATCCGCACCTAACGACACAAACTGCAACTGCTCAAGGCTATTTACGGCGATTATATGTTTCAACTCTTTTCCTCCCCGTCTTAATCTCGCAAATTGTGTCGGTATTAGCATTAAACAAATGTGCCGTACAGCCGCCGCCCCTAATGCGGTGCTTGCTAAGTTCCGTCTTGTCAATTTTTTGTCCGTCTAATATGCGGCGATAAACACTTGTCACACTCGCCGCATATTCGGGAGTCCTTAGCCGTCCCTCAATCTTAAAAGAAGTTATCCCCGCTGCCGCAAGCTCTCCGATAACGCCCGACATATCAATATCTTTTGCCGAAAGCCACCTAGCTTTTTGTCCGTTAGCAAAATACTCCTTGCGGCACAGTTGCAAGCACCGTCCCCTATTACCGCTCTGCCTTGTCAAAATTCCGCTAAGGTAACAGTTGCCGCTAAAGCTAACACATAACGCTCCGTGCGCAAAAAATTCAAGCTCTATATCGCTATTATCTCCAATTCTCTTGATGTCGTCAAGTGTCGTCTCTCTAGACAAAATGACTCTTTTTATCCCTAAGCTCTCGGCAAATTTGACTCCTTCAAGATTATGGATTCCCATTTGAGTACTGGCATGCAAAGCCAACTCAGGCAATTCCTCTCTTAACCTCTTAACTAATCCTAAATCCTGCACTATTATGGCATCAACATTTGCTTTGTGTAGTGTCGCGGCAAGACTCACCGCATCAGCTAACTCACGGTCATAAATAAGAGTGTTGATAGCAACATAAACCTTGACCCCGAAGGAATGTGCGTACTGTATCGCCTCTATCATTGTAGCCAAATCAAAATTGACCGCCTTTGCCCTTGCACTAAAACGGTCAAGCCCGCAATAGACGGCATCTGCACCATTTGTTATAGCGGCTTTTAGCATAGTCATATCACCTGCCGGCGATAATAATTCTAATGTTGTTGACTTATGTTTCATTGTTATTAGGAACGATTCTTTGCCCCTTACATCGTTACCGCTGTATACTCCACTCGTTGAAATATGATATACAATTGTGTTCCTAGTCGTAGGGGCGGTTCGCCCTCGACCGCCCGAACAATTCTATCATTTTTTTTGCAAGTTGATAATTATTATTCGGGCGGTCGAGGGCGAACCGCCCCTACGATTGTTTGCCCAACTTCTCGTCAATTTTCTTTCTTCTCTCTTTTTTCTTCTTTATCTCTAACTAGTCAATAATTCCTAATTTATCAATCTCATTTACCGCTTCCGCCAAAAATTGTCTAAGTCCTGTATGTCTTTCGGCGATATAATTGTTGCGTACCATTTTTTGAATATGCTGTTCTTCCCCTACTAGCACGACAAGTTTTTTAGCGCGGGTAATCGCCGTATACAAAAGATTGCGGGTGTTGATTATATAGCTACCCCCGATTACCGGCATTATAACCGCATCGAATTCTGACCCTTGACTCTTATGCACGGTTATGGCATACGCAAGCATTAGCTGACTATATAGGTCGGGAGTATATTGCGCAAGCCGCCCGTCTTCAAACTCAACTTCTATATAACCGCCGCCTTGTGCGATTGACCTTATCCGCCCTAAATCCCCGTTAAAAACACCCTCGCCCTCATCTCCCGCACCGCTTGCTTTACGCCATTTTAACTCGTAGTTGTTAGCGATATGCATGACCTTATCCCCCTCTCTCAAGAGCCTATCATCATAGCGATATTCGTTTTTACCAGCTCCTTGGGGGTTAAGAGCCTCTTGCATCTTGCTGTTAAGAATATTCACTCCCGCCATACCGTTCTTCATAGACGCAAGTATTTGGATTTTGAGAGGGTCGATTTTTAGAAAACTCGGCAAGCGCCTTACTGCCATATCTATGCACTGAGCCGCCGCATCCTCCGGTGTAGCGCATCCCTTAAAGAAAAAATCCTCATCAGTACGGGTAAGTATCGGCATTTTACCTTTATTAATTTCGTGTGCATTACTGACAATCAGACTGCCGCCCTCTTGTCTGTAAATATGAGTAAGCTCCACAACCGTGACGATATTAGAGCCTAATATATCTCCCAAAACATTGCCTGCCCCTACACTCGGCAACTGGTCTTTGTCACCCACCATTATAAGTTTTGCCCCCGGTTTGAGTGCCAAAATAAGCGAATGCATAAGGCTGACATCAACCATACTGACCTCGTCTACAATAACAACATCATCTGTGATTTTGTTGCAAGTCGAGAGTAATAACCTATGAATAGTAAATGCCTCAATTCCGGTTGTCTCACTCAATCGTTTAGCCGCCCGACCCGTAGGCGCCATTAGAGCCACACTACGGTTAAGTTGTCTATTGACCTGAAGTATCGCCCGCACTATAGTTGTCTTGCCCGTACCCGGACCACCTGTAATTACAAGAACGCCGCAACTTGCCGCAAGCTCTATCGCCCGTCTCTGTTGCTCATGGAACATTACCCTATTTTGCTTTTCAAAAGCTGTAATTTCCGAAGTAACATCATAGACCTCTTTGCTATCTGCACCCATCATTTTGACAAGCTGTACAGCAACGCCCTTTTCACGATAATACACTTGTTGCAACATAATCGCATTAACATCGCCGATTTTCAATTGTTTAATTTTTTTCTCGATAACCAGCAAGTCGATAATGTTATCAAAAGGGTCATCAGGTTGCGGCGTCATAATATCCAACGCCAACAACTCCGCTGTTTCTCCACGCAGAGTTTCATACGGCAAATAAGTATTACCGCTTTTATCGCCCGAAGTAATGAGGGTATAAATAAGTCCCGCCCTTAACCTAAAGGCGGAATTTTTGGCTATGCCTATTTTGGCGGCAATTCGGTCGGCTGTCAAAAAACCAATCCCGTGCACATCCTCTATAAGTCTGTACGGATTGGTCTTAACAACGGCAACTGTATTATCGCCGTACGCTTTAATAATTTTGAGTGCAAGCGGCAATGATATAGCATTACTCTGCAAATACATTACCGCTTCTTGCGTTGCTTTAATCTCTTGATATTTTGCGCCTATTTCCTGCGCTTTTTTTGCACTGATACCACGCACCGCCGCTAATTTATGCGGCGAAAATTCTATAATCTCTAATGTCTTATCGCCAAATTTATCGGCAATACTTCGAGCCGTAACAGGTCCTACGCCTTTGATAACACCGCTGCCCAAATAAGTTGCTATCGCATCATCGCTCGTTAGACCAGCACTCTCAAACCTCGTCACTTTGAATTGTTGTCCATACTTAGGATGAGTATTATACTCCCCTTCCAGCCGTACGCTCTCGCCCGTTTTGATAGGCGGAAAAACGCCCGCACATGTAACAACAATTCCACCCTCTGCGGCGACCTTGAGCACCGAATAACCATTGTCATCGTTGCGAAAAACTATTGATTGAATTACACCATTAAGAGTATTCATAAATGCAATTAGGAATTAGAAATTAAGGATTAGGAATTGTTGGCGAGTATAATGCAAAATGTATAACTCATATTTAACTAAGTCAACCATTCCTAATTCCTAACTCCTAATTCCTAATTGTTATTATTCCTAATTGTTATTTAGTTTGTCCAGCATAACATCTAAATCAACACCGTGAGATGCCGCTGCTTGCTCGACTGTCTCGCCTCTTGCTCTCGGACAACCGAAGCAATGCATACCAAACTCCATAAAAACTCCTGCGAGTTTGTTATCCATTTGCAAGACATCAAAAATTGTCATGTCTTTTGTAATTTCTTTTTTCATTGTTATACTCCTTAATTAACATCGCCCTATAAAGTATTTGGTCAAGAGATACCGAAGCCCCTACCCTTGTCATTGCGAGCCGTCACATTATTAGGATATAAGGAATTGTTGTGCGGCGAAGCAATCTAGCTAAGGAATAGTTGAATACACTATCTATGTCTCCATTTATTCCTTAACTAGATTGCTTCGCCGCAGATACTTATCCTTACTATCTATTGTAGCGACGGCTCGCAATGACGGGGACTGAGAAAAAATATTTTAGTATGCTTTAACCAATTTCCAATATAAGGCGGTTGTGGTTTTTAATTAGTTGTTTAATAGTGAGAGTCACTATCACATCATCTCTAAGATTTATAATTTTGTCCATCATTTGTTGTCGTTTCATCTTTTTTAACAAGCATTGGTATTACAACATTCCTTTCTTCTTCTCTTCTCTGCTCACTTCTTGCTATAAGTCTTGCTTTTCTTGCTAAAATTATTTTAATCATACAAAAATAATACAAGATTGAGAGATAGGCAATATAATAATACATGGGAATAACAACAATAAATATCCAGTATGAACTCAAAATCCCAGAAAACACAAATTCAAGCAACAACATTAGACCCACTATGGATAATGCCATTATAGGCATTACGATAAATATAAAGACATAAATTAACTTTGTTTTAACTTTACACATACATACCCAAATTATTACTACATTAACAATAGGTATACTCCCAAGTATTAACAATTTCTTAATTGTTTTTTTATAATTAGTTTCTTCCATAATTAGACTGTCTAATGCTCATCATTGTCTATTACCGTTCCGTCTGCCGAAACATTTTCTAGCATCGTCTCACCTACAGCAGCCGCTCGCTCGGCGTCATCTGCTTTGCGATGATTAGCAGGTATGATACTGTGCCCCAGAGGCTCTTTTGGTGTAGTGTGGGGTGCAGGACACAAAAAATACGGCAACGCACACATTAAAACAAGACCTATAATGACTACGATATTAGTATGAATAACTTGTCCGCTAATTCTACAATATCTTGTACCTCTATAAAGCCCGATAATAACATTAGCAGAAAGAGAATTGTCAATCCGAGCAAACATTACATATACAAATGCTCCGAACGCAAACGCAAAGACAGCCGCAAAAAACACCCAAAATGTAGCTCTGGCATTTTTTCCTCTAGTATCTTTTTTGAAAAACCCCTCCGCAGCAGCCAATCCCAAAAACCTCACATTAGCCGTCGCCATCGAAGTATTAATTTCCATATGATATACTCTTCTGAAAAATCCTAGCGTAGCACCTGCCGAAAACCCTAAAACAAAAAACGAAATAACCGGCGGTACGACATACTGCATCAAAATCGGGTACAATACAATAGGAAGAATGAATGCCGTCCAGTTATAAAAAAATTGCAATCTTTTGTTAGCGAATAATCTTTGTGTATAAAGTGCAAAGACCGCACCTATCATAAACCCAAAAAATAATCCTAGCGTCCCGATAAGGCGACCCCACTCCCCCCAGCCGGCATAAATTCCTAACCAAATAATAGCCCCTGATTGAGCCGAAATCATAGCTCTAAGCTCATAATTATGGAGTGCAAGGGCGTTTAGATACCCCATTATTACCAAAGAAGCAATAGTGAGCGCCGCCACTTTGAAAGTATTTATTTTTGAATTTGCATTTGCTGTAATCATTTTTTGCTATAGTACCTTATAAAATCTTTTGAATTGACTAGAATTTTCTGAATAGGTATTTAATAGCAAATAATATGCTACTAAAGTTGTTGTAGGGGACGATGGCAATCGTCCCGAGAATATGGGCTTTTGTGGTGTTTATGCAGGACGATCGCCATCGTCCCCTACGACAACTTTCTAGGCTCTCACAATTGTTTTTCACCGCCAAACTCGCTTCCTACAAACTTGATGCGGCTATAGACTGCCCCACTCTCTTAAAATTTTCGTCTGGCGTTACGACTTGTATTCCGCAATCGGGGAATTCTGTTTTGAGAACATCGATAGCCGTTGAAACAATCAAGTCACCGCCTGCACCGCTAAGAACTCTCCCTAACACAAGCGCATATTTGATGTCATAAAAAAGCGAATAAAACGGCAAAGTATAACCTAGATATATCCCTATTGTGCGATAAATTTCTTTGGCACGGGGGTCTTGTTTTTTCATAAGCTCTTGTACTGCACTAAGTTTTTCGGCAGGAGTTGCTTTTGGGTCAAGATTGATGCCTGCTTCGGGACATAACTTGATTACAGCGTCCTGCGAAAAATAATTTACTCCTGTACCAAAATCACCGCTCCATGGGTCCTCAACTGCTTTTGCACTTATATCACACGGAGCAAAAGCAAGTTCCGACAACCAACCGTTAAGTCCGCCGTCAGCATTAAGGTAACCTCCCGCTTGACTTGTACCCATAGCTATCCCCAATACTCCGTTTGACTTTAGCATCATTCCGCCGGCAATTGCCGTAACATCTCCGTCATTAGCCACCGTTACAGGGATATTTTTTCCTAAAGCTTCTGCCGTGCGTTCGTATATATTACGCACCAAATGAAACTGCTCTTTGGGGACTTCCTTAAACAATGAGGCAACGCAAGTACGATTGTTGATATATATCCCCGCACTTGACACGCCTATCGAGTCCACTTTGGGCATTTTTGCCGCCGCTGTCTTGAGTGCGGACAGAATCCCGTCAAAATGATACTGAGGGTCGGCATTTATCTTAGGATGCCATACAACCTCTTCGCTAAATACTACCTCGCCGTCTATCACCGCACTAACCTTACGGTCGCTGCCTCCCGCATCAAAACCTATGCGACAGCCCTTAGTATTACCGCCTGCCATAACAGTCCGACGCTTGAGCTTAGGCAGATGTTCGCAAGTAATAATCTCAACGGGTCTATCATAAACAGCCTTAACTATACCCGCATCAAATACTCTTGCGCCAATTTCGTAATCGGCTCTTATTCTTTCGCTAATTTCGCCATTACCTGCAAGATATATTTTGTAACCGCCTACAATCCATAACAAACTTTTGACTATACGCTCAATAAAAAAATAGTTCTCTCCCTTACTGGACCCTATCTTGCACTTAAATCTATAATTAAACCCGTCAGCGTCCTCTATTGCTATCCCAAACGGTTTTGTCGCTCTTTTTTGAAAGTCTTCCCACCCTAATATAATAGGAGAAAAGTCTTTATCTAATTCCGATTTGAATTTCATGGGTTTTTATCCTAACCTTATTTCAATATTTTTTGTATTTCTTCTAAGAACTCTCTTGTCTCGGCGACCCTAGGCTTTTTTCTGCCCTTGTACAATGATGCCAAGTCACCTGTAATTGTGCCTCGCTCAATAGTCTTTAGGGTAGCGGTTTCTAGCTTAGTTGCAAATTTGACTAATCGCTTGCTACCGTCTAACTCGCCCCTCTTACGAAGTGCACCACTCCACGCAAAGATTGTTGCCACAGGATTAGTCGAGGTTTTTTCACCATTTTGGTATTTATAATAATGTCTTGTAACCGTACCGTGTGCCGCCTCATATTCAAAGCAACCGTCAGGACTTACAAGCACGCTTGTCATCATCGCAAGACTGCCAAAAGCCGACGCTACCATATCACTCATTACATCGCCGTCATAATTCTTGAGCGCCCACACAAAACCACCGCTACTTCTCATAACTCTAGCCACGCTGTCATCTATAAGCGTATAGTCATAATTGATACCGGCTTCCTTAAATTTATCAGCAAATTCACTCTCAAATATCTCACCAAATATATCCTTAAATCTATGGTCGTAAGTCTTGCTGATTGTGTCTTTTGTGCCAAACCACAAATCTTGCTTGACTGATAAAGCATAAGTAAATGACGCTCTGGCAAAACTGGCAATAGATTTGTCGGTATTATGTATACCCTGAAGCACACCGCCGCCGTCAAAGGCTGCGATTTGTCTGCGTCTTTCGTTGCCGTCAGCGTATTTTAGTACAAGCTCGCCCACCGCACCGGCACCCTCAACCAAAAATTCTTGATTACGATAAAGGTCACCATAAGCGTGGCGTGCTACCGTAATAGGACTAACCCAACCGGGTACAAATGACTTGAGATTTTTTGACACTACAGGAGTCCGAAATACCGTCCCGTCAAGTGCCGCTCTTATTGTGCCGTTAGGACTAAGCCACATCTTAGACAGCTTATACTCTTCCATTCTCTGTGCGTTAGGTGTGATAGTAGCACACTTAACACCTACCCTGTGTTTTTTGATTGCCGCCGCAGCCTCATGCGTAACCTTATCATCTGTCTTCTCTCTCTCAGCAAGCCCCAAATCAAAAAAAGCAACCTTGAGAGTAACATACGGCTCAATAAGAAGTTCCTTAATCCAATCCCACAAAATCCGTGTCATTTCGTCCCCTTGCATTTCTACAATGGGCTTTTTCATAATTATCTTTTTTATTATCTTTTCCATATCCCTAACATTCTACTACAACCCCACACCAAAAGTCAATCATCTTACACCCCTCTCCCTCAAAAAAAGAGCATCGCCATGATATAGCAATGCTCCTTACAAAACACTAAAACGATTTGTTATTGATGGTATCCGTTCCTACAATTGTTTGCCTTGATTCTAAACCCTAACAAAATCTCTTGAGACCCAGCCTGTTCTGCCGGCAAAGAAGGTTTGTAGGAAGTTGCCTGAAATGCCTGTTATCGGAATACGAGTACCGTTTGGGATTGTGACCAACACTGCCGAAGTTGTATTTGGGGATGCTCTCATATTGAGGTTGCCGCCTGTGGTTGCTACTGTTCCTGTATCTCCAATTCGGACAAAACCGCCAGAAACCCAGCCGTCTCTGCCCTGAAAATTTATCCTTAACCAGCCGTTTTGTTCGCCTAGAATATTTATGGTTGCACCGTTAGGCAAAGAGCCTATGATACTTGCACCTGTATTAGGGGCACTTCTTACATTCAAATTTCCGCTAGTGGTCGAAATTGTGCCTTGCAAGCCTCCGCTCGGTGGTGGTGGTGGTGGCGGCGGAACTGTTCCCCCTCCGCCTAGGCAATCCTCTATACCATCCGCTGTTGCCGTAACAAGTCGTCTAAAATTTTGGTCATACCGCTGATTGTCCGAAACATTTGACAAAAAACCATACTCAACAAGCATAGCAGGTGCGTTGGTTGCATTAAGCACAACAAAATTACCCGTCTTGAGTCCACGATTAGTAAAAACACCCAAAGCATTAACTCTATTAAGCACACTTGTCGCACACGCTATCTCACGAGGCGAAGCATTTGGGCGGACAATATTCTCGAATCCGTTAGCGGTCGCCGTGGTATGTCCGTTCCTATGTATTGACACAAATAAGTCTGCTCTTGCATTGTTAGAGATTCTTGCCCGCTCATTGAGAGGGATAAAAACATCGCTTTCCCTCGTATAAATCACCCTATGCCCCCGCCTCTGTAGCTCACCGCCAAGCGCCATCGCAAAGCCTAGTGCGTCTGCTTTTTCCATACGGTTATCTCTCGTGATACCCCAATCTGAGCCACCGTGACCCGCATCAATTACTATTGTCGCCATAACAATAGTATATGCCTAGGGGAACTACAGCGTGATAAATTGAGAATAGAGATAAAAGAAGAGAGAAGAAAGGAAGTGGTCTGTTTTTATATAAGTTGTCGACACCCCTGTCCCTATATCACTATCATAAAGGAATCGCTGGTGCCCTAATTGGTCCAACTATAACTGGGTCAGAATTCTTGTGTACTCCACTTGTGCCAACAGCAATAATAGATACATCAAGAAAAGTTTGTCTTGGCACATAACCAGCTTCAAAAAGAAATTCAAGATCAATGCCACGCAGACCTCCACCCAAATAATGAATAAGTGTAAGGTAATAATAGAAAAATTCCTCATCCTCAAAGCCCTCAGTATTTACCCTTGTTATCACATCCACTCTCTCCGCATACTCATCCCAATACATAAATCCTACCCTAATACGCTCTGTCCTAGAATCCATATCGAAGGTCACTGATCTGCCTAAAAGCCGTGGATTTCGTATTGGATTTAGCTGCATCAGCTCTTGCCCGTTTTGATTGTCTGACCCTGACCCATCACCTAAATCGCAACCTGCAAAGGCGAAAACTGTCATTGCTAAGGCTATTGCCAAAGCGATTGTTAATAATTTTTTCTTCATTTTAATCTCCTTTTGCGTAAATAATGCAACAAAAAAAACCGCTTCCGCTTATATAGCAGAAACAGCCAATAAATATGAATTGCACTTAAAAAGGTTACAAGCTAGAAATGTCTTGCTTGCTTGCTTGCTTGCTTGCTTGCTTGCTTGCTTGCTTGCTTGCTTGCTTGCTTGCTTGCTTGCTTGCTTGCTTGCTATGCTCACCTTTAAGTGTAATAACCATTGTTATAAGTATACTATAATATGTGGCAAGTTGTCAAATGTTTTTGTAATGTTTTTTTGGCGAAACTAAATTGTGGATAAATAAGGATTTGAAAGTATTCGGGCGGATCACCATCCGCCCCTACGACTTGGTAAATCAATTACATATCATAGCCCGACAAACTGTGGGACAACAGCGTAAAATAATACGGATAATTGTTGTTATAAGGCGGTCGGAGACGCCCGCCCCTACGATTTGATATTAGTGGTCTAGCAAAAAAAGCACTTTAACACGCATTTTTTTTGTTGGACTATTATACATTGATTTTGATGTGGTCTACTGAGCCTATTTTTTTTAGTTCGAATATTGCTTTGCCGTTTTTATTTTTTAGGCTCTTAAAAAATGATGATGGGCTGCTGTTTGTGTGTCCGTATAGTGTTGGGTTGAAGTCGTTCATTTTGCGATAAATCTGTCTTATCAAAACCGAAAAATTCATATAGCCGTCCGATTCGGCTTTGTCTTCAATCATCTTTTTTGCCATATCAACAAATTTGTCTAGCTTTTTTTCTCTCTCAGCATCAGTCCCTGTATCTTTTTTGATAGCGGGCGTTTGCTTTTTGGCTACATTATTTACGGTGGCTTTCTTTTCTGTAGAGATTACTTCTTGCGACTGCTCTTGTCCGCCTGTCTTTGCCTTTAACAATTCATCAATCGGTATAAATCTATCACACGCTTTTCTAAAGGAGCTTGGTGTCTTTTTTTCGCCTGCACCGATTACAATTAGATTATCATTCCTAAATCTCATCGCAAGACCGGTAAAATCGCTGTCGCTAGTCGCAAGACAAAAACAGTCTACCTTGTCTTTGTACAAAATATCCATAGCATCAATTATCATAGCCGAATCAGATGCGTTTTTGCCAGATGTATATGCTACTTGCTGAATTTGCTCTATAGAATGCTCAAGCAATGCCGTCTGCCATCCGTTTGCTTTTGGCTTAGAAAAATCGCCATACAACCTGCGATATGTGACACGCCCGTATTTGCTTAATTCGTCTAGCAATGTCGCAAAATAATCCTTTGAAATATTGTCTGCATCAATTAGTAGTGCAATCGTTCTGTTTTCTATTTCCATATATTTTCTCTCCTAATGGGTCTATTCCATCTTACTCATTGCTAAGGCTGCCGCACCTAAAAAGCCTGCGTCGTTGCCTAGTTTGGCTGTTACTAGCTCGACTTTTGGACCTAACTCTTGTCCAAAAATTCTGTTATTGAGTATGACCCTAAGGTCTTTGAGTAGGTTTTCGCCTTGAGCCGAAACACCACCGCCTATGACTATTGCATCGGGTCTGAATATTGTCGCCACATTAGTAAGACCGTCTGCAAGGTAATCGATGTAATTGTCAACAACTTTTTTGGCTATGGGGTCGGTGTGTCTGTAGTCAAAGGCAAGTTTTCCGCCAACTTTGTCCTTATCCTTGACACCTTCCCACATCTTGCTATCCTTATGTGCCTCAAGCGCACGCAAAATATCTCTCTTGAGCGCATTGGCAGAACTGTAGACCTCAAAGCACCCCTTGCGACCGCAGTTGCATGGCTCGCCGTCCCTCTCAATCACCATATGTCCGACCTCTGCCCCTGCACCCTTATTACCCTCAAAAATCTTGCCGTCAATAACAATACCGCTACCCACACCCGTGCCAAGCGTGACCATAACAAGGCTGTTATATTTTTTGCCAGCCCCAAATTTGCACTCGCCAAGTGCGGCGACATTAGCATCATTACTAATAAAAATCGGCGGTACATCCTTGCCCCACGCTTTAACCACCTCTTTGACAATCGGAATATGCTTGATTGCCAAATTGTTGCTGTAAGTAATAATGCCTGCCTCGCTGTCTATAATCCCCGGAATCCCCATACCAATTGCTTCTATGTCAACTTTTTTGAGTCCTGCTTTCGCCAAAAGCTCCTCGCCAAAACTACTGACACAACTCGACAACTTTTGGGCATCTGTAGCTATACTGCCTTGCGACAACACCAAGCCGTCACTACTGACAATACCGCCTTTGATTTGAGTACCGCCGATGTCTATTCCTAAATAATACTTAATCATTTTTGCCATAATAATTTTGCTATCCTCTTGTAGTTCTATATCTTGACCAACTTGGACAAAAGTCGTTTGACCTGCGTTTTTGCCTTCGATAACGGTCAAAGCCGCAAAAGAATTTGGGTCACCCTTGAGAGTCATTTGATTTTTTGTAGTAATCTCATATGCCGTAAAACTTTTGCAACCGCTAAGTCTTTGTATGCCGTTGCCTGCTTTTATCTTGCTGTCGGCTCTTACATATTTAGTCAAGTCGGCTACTTTGAGTGCGTCCTCTATATGTAGCTCTCTAGGTTTGCCGTCCGCACCTACACGCCCATAATCATACAGCCTATAAGTAAGGTTACTGCTCTGCTGAAGTTCGTACAGCGTCACGCCCTTGCCTATAGCGTGTACAACGCCTGCCTCTATAAAAAAACAGTCGCCTGCTTTAACTTCAAAAAAGTTAAGGTCGTCAAGTATCGTACCATTAGTTAGGGCTGTCCTAAGTTTGGACTTAGTCATATCACGCTTAAAACCACAGTATATCCCCGCTCCTGGCTCAGCATCAATTATATACCACATTTCACGCTTGCCCAAAGACCCGACATTAGCGGCATAAGTATCGTCGGGATGAACCTGCACAGACAGATTATCAGCAGCATCGATTAGCTTAACCAGAAATCCCAAGTCAGGCAGGATTTGAGATAATGGTTTTCCGTCCTCTGTGGTCGCAACACCGTCCGGATGAATAGAAAACTCCCATGTCTCGGCAATAGTAGGAGAATCGGACACTTTGCCAAATTTTTCCTTTAGCTTAGTGCCACCCCAAATATAATTCTTGATTGCAGGTATTAGTTTCATAATAATTATCAATTATAAAAAAGCCGTCGAGGTCTATTTTTATTTTCTTACTAACTTTGCTGTCGACGGTTCGGCTGGTGCCCTTTTTTGTGTCACAGCTTTAGCGTAGGAACGATATCCTATGACATAAAATATAAATTATAAGTTGAAGCTAAAAAATCACTAAGTCAATCCTTTATAATTTATATTTTATAATTTATCCTTGAATTTTTTATTCATTACTTGACAAGTTCGTTTTTATATGCTATACTGTCTGTAAATATGAGCAAAGATGTACTAGAAGAACTAATATCCCGTGAATATACTAACGCACCCAGTGACAAACTTTTTAATGGTTTAGCATTTCTTTTTTGTGTACTCTCTGGTGTTATGATACTGGGCGGATTTTTGTCCTTTGCCGTATCCGAGAGAACCAGTGCGTGGTATTGGACAATTTGCATTTTTCCTATAGTTATAACTTCTATACTCTCAACACTCTTTGCTATCCGTCAACTTATACGGCGCTTATTTTTATCGTCTATGTTGATTTTAACTATCAATATTGTGCTTTTTGTCACAACTATTATTGTAATTATCGCCACATCAAATATACGAGGCGGATTCTTTCCGTTTTACTTCCTATGATATAAGTCTACTATACAACATTTTATAATGGAAGTCAATTAAAATGAAAACACAACTACGAAAATTCGGACCTGACTTTAACATCAGCACACTGGCAATGGGGACAATGCGACTCCCTTGCAAAGAAGGTGGCGAGGTCAATTACCCTCTTGCTATCGACCTAATCCGTTATGCTATAGATAACGGAATCAATTATGTCGATTGTGCGTGGTTTTATCACGGCGAGCATTCGGAACTTGTTACAGGGCAAGCGTTAAAAAACGGCTATCGTGATAAGACAAAAATAGCCGATAAGCTACCTATGTGGGAATGCAAAACGACCGCCGATATGGAGCG
>Ga0123355_10000494_pt1 | contig 52434 bp, 52 predicted proteins | sample TergutEmb28metaG_3_FD_89872 | JGI IMG/M metagenome (GOLD analysis project Ga0123355, IMG submission 89872) | Embiratermes neotenicus P1 segment gut microbial communities from Petit-Saut dam, French Guiana - Emb289 P1 | ecosystem: Host-associated > Arthropoda: Insects > Digestive system > Gut ... | reverse complement strand
TTTGCAAATTTTTGTGTGCATTTTTTTGCAAGGCAAGGCGTGAGGAGGGCGAATACCTATTGGTATTTAACTGACGAACAACGCAGCATTGCGAAAAAATACCGCAAAAATGCAAGCCTTTAGATGACACAGACCACTAGGTGTATGTTCTACAGCAACAACATTGAGTCACCGAATGAGAAGAACCTGTAGCGCTCGCGGATTGCTTCTTCGTATGCGTTCAATATATGCTCCCTACCTGCAAATGCTGAAACCAGCATTATTAGCGTACTCTCAGGCAGGTGGAAGTTCGTAATTAGCCCGTCAAGGCATTTAAACTTATATCCCGGATAGATGAAAATATCTGTAAAACCTGCAAAGGGTGATACAACACCATCCTCACTGGTGATTGACTCAAGGACTCGGCATGAGGTTGTGCCTACTGCTACAACACGTCCACCGTTTTGTTTCGTACGATTAATGGCTTCGGCTGTTTCTTCTGTGATTATAAAGTACTCGGCATGCATTTCATGATCTTCAATATTTTCTGATTTTACAGGCCTAAATGTGCCAAGACCCACATGCAGTGTAACATACTGAATATCTATGCCTTTTTCTTTAATCTCATCAAGTAGTTCCAATGTAAAATGCAATCCTGCTGTTGGAGCTGCAGCTGAACCGACTTCTTTTGAATAAACAGTTTGGTAACGTTCGTTATCTTTAAGCTCTTCATGTATATATGGAGGAAGTGGCATTTCGCCTAGTCTTTCTAAGACTTCAAGGAATATCCCCTCAAAGTGAAACTCAATCAGCCTGTTGCCTGTATCAGTAACTTCAATGACTGTAGCTGTTAGCTCGCCATCACCGAATGTAAGCTCTGCGCCAACCTTTGTTTTCTTACCCGGCTTTGTAAGACACTCCCACACTTGCGAATTTGCAGGTGTGTTTTTCGTATTTGAATCTTCTTTCACACGTTTTTCGTGTAAAAGCACGATTTCGACCATTCCGCCTGTTTTCAACTTGCCAAACAATCTTGCTGGTAAAACACGTGAATCATTCAACACAATGCAATCGCCTTTTTGCAAAATATTCGGCAATTCATAGAAATGATGATGAGCAACTTCGCCGGTTTTTCTGTCCATATGAAGAAGTCGTGACTGTTCACGTTTCTCCAGAGGTGTCTGCGCTATAAGCTCAGGGGGAAGTTCAAAACTAAAATCACTTTTTAACATACTAAAAATTACATCCTTCTTAAAGTCATATTTTTACTTTTCATGCCATTACAAGTCACATGTTAGCCGCAATCAAGCGGTATGTCATGGATTTTTCGCGTATGTAGGGCGATAAGACCCGTTCTAGCGAAAAATTCAGGACATATTGCTTGGTGGAGGCGAGTTATATGTATCGGTATTATTTGTAGCTTGCGCCCGCAATCAGTAGCGGTATTATGAGTTTTTCTTGTAAAATCTACCCTCGTATGCTACACTAAAACACAAGAATTTTCAAGTGTTACCTCAAATATTAAACACTGACAAAACATTAAGGAGCAAACGTAATCAAAATGAGAAAATACAAAGTTGGAATTATTGGAGCAACTGGAATGGTGGGGCAACGTTTTGTCGAGTTGATCGGCAAGCACCCTTACTTTGAGCTATCCGCTGTAGCTGCGAGTAGCCGTTCTGCAGGTAAATCATATGAAGAATCTGTTGATGGACGTTGGATGATGCCTACAGCAATACCAGAGTCTGCGAAAAAGCTGACTGTGTTATCCGCAGAGTCTGATGTTGAAAAAGTAACCAGCTCTGTCGATTTTGTGTTCTCAGCTGTTGATATGAAAAAAGAAGAGATTAAAGCTCTTGAAGAAATATATGCCAAAGCTGAGTGCCCTGTGGTTTCAAATAATAGCGCTCACCGCTGGACACCTGATGTCCCGATGATAATCCCTGAGGTTAACCCAGAGCACCTTGAAGTTATATCAAGTCAGCGCAAGAGATTAGGCACAAAGCATGGATTTATTGCAGTTAAATCAAACTGCTCCATTCAAAGTTATGTCCCTGCCTTTCATCCTTTAATGCAAAAATACACAATCACTAAAGCCCTTGCTTGCACATATCAAGCAATTTCCGGAGCAAGCAAAACCTTTGAAACATGGCCTGAAATGATCGAAAATGTTATACCATTCATTGGTGGCGAAGAAGAGAAATCTGAAAAAGAACCGTTGAAAATCTGGGGCTCTGTTGCAGGTAATGAAATTGTTACTGCAACCTCCCCTGCTATCACAACACAATGTATCCGTGTCGCTGCTCTGGATGGACATATGGCTGCTGTATTCATGAGTTTTGATGGTAAGAGTAAACCAGATATTGAAGAAATTAAACATATTTGGAAACATTACAAAGGTATTCCACAAGAACTAAATCTTCCGTCTGCACCAAAACAATTTTTACATTATTTTGAAGAAGAAAACCGTCCGCAAACAAAGTTAGATTGCAATCTCGAAAATGGAATGGCTGTTAGCTTGGGTCGTTTGCGTGAGGATTCTCAGTACGACTATAAATTCATATGTCTTAGCCACAACACATTACGTGGCGCAGCAGGCGGTGCAATGCTAATGGCTGAACTGCTTTGCGCACAAGATTATATTTAAACACACAACTAAACACATAACGTTAATTTAGAAAGGATAATACTGCAATGAAAACACCTGTATTTACCGGCTCATCAACAGCAATAGTCACACCGTTTAGAAACGGCAAAGTTGATTACAAAAAACTTGGCGAGCTAATTGATTTTCAAATATCAGCCGGAACTGCTGCCATTACAATCAACGGCACAACAGGCGAATGTTCTACAATGACCCTTGAAGAATCAAGAGCAACCATTGATTTTTGCGTAAAACATGTAAACAATCGCTGTAAGGTTGTTGCCGGTGCCGGCAGTAATGATACGCAATCTGCGCTTTTCCTCGCTCAGTCGGCTGAGAAATCAGGTGCTGATGCTTTGATGATGGTTTCACCATATTATAACAAAACCACTCAAGCAGGACTTGTGAAGCACTTCAATTTCCTTGCTGATAGAGTAAACATTCCAATAATCGTATACAATGTTCCTGCTCGTACGGGCATGACTTTTACTGCTGATACATATCTTGAGCTTGCAAAGCACCCTAATATCAACGGTGCAAAAGAAGCTTCCGGTAACTTCTCACTCATTTCTGAAACTCTTGCTTCATGTGGCGACGACTTTTTCTTCTGGAGTGGTAATGATGAGGATATCGTCCCATTAATGTCATTAGGCGGAAAGGGTGTCATCTCTGTTCTTGCTAATGTTGTCCCTGATGTAGTCGCTAACATGGTTAAGTATTGCTTGGATGGTGACTTTGAGCGTGGCGCTGAGCTTCAATTGAAGTACTTTAATCTTATCCAAAACTTGTTTATCGAAGTGAGTCCAATTCCGGTAAAAACAGCCCTTAATTTAATGGGCATGGACGCTGGCGAATTGCGTATGCCACTTTGCGATATGTCACCTGATAATCTTGAAAAGCTAAAAACATCTATGACTGCAATAGGACTGATTAAGTAGTTGGTAGCAAAACCACCCCGCTGCTACGCAGCACCCCTCCAAAGGAGGGGAATTTGGCTAGATGCACTCTTAATTCCCCTCCTTTGGAGGGGTGCCCGAAGGGCGGGGTGGTCTGGTAAGGACGAACTAGGAGTAGAAATATGCTAAACATAATATTGTCCGGGTGTAATGGCTATATGGGACGTGTTGTGACTGATATTGTCGCTTCTGACCCTGCTGTATCCATTGTTGCAGGGCTTGATGTGAATGCTGACAAGCTCAGTGATTATCCTGTGTTTGCAACTGTTGATGACATATCACCCGATTCTATTCTTGAGAGCTGTGATGTGATCGTTGATTTCTCAGCTCCCACTGCAATAGATGGCCTGCTTAAACTTAGCTTGTCCCACAAGATACCACTTGTTCTTTGTGCAACCGGTTACTCAGCAGAGCAACTTGACCAAATTGAAGAAACTTCTAAGCAGGTTGCAATGTTCCGAAGTGGCAATATGTCGATTGGAATCAACTTGCTTGCTGATTTAATTAAGCGTGCATGTGAAGTGCTGGGAGAGGATTTTGATATTGAAATCGTCGAACGCCACCACAGACGCAAAGTTGATGCGCCTAGCGGAACTGCTCTTTTGCTCGCAGACGCAGCAACATCTGCACTGGAGCATAAGCCGGAATATGTTTATGAGCGTGAAAGCAAACGTGAACCACGTGGCAAACATGAGATAGGCATATCCGCAGTACGTGGCGGTACAATCGTCGGTGACCATGATGTGATTTTTGCAGGACAAGATGAAGTTATTGAACTACGACACTCTGCAAGCTCACGGGACGTATTTGCCACAGGAGCAGTGAAAGCTGCAAAATTTATGGCAGGCAAGAAGCCTGGAATGTATGATATGGGCGACGTACTGGGCTAGGTTTAAAACAAGAGATCATAGTTCTCGCAACCAGTGCAACATTGAATCAAACGTTTTAACGAAGCGAGAGATTTAACTCACCGCTTGTTGAGGAAATTTGTACCCACCGCCTATGTAAGCTTAGAGGCGGGGGAAATCCTAGCTGAGTTATATAGACTTACGTTAGAAATATTATTTGTAACTTCGTTGAAACGCTTAATATAATGCTGCGCTCGGCGCAGGAACAAGGATCTCTTGTTTTAGCACATAAATATGACATGCGTTGTCACATTTATGTGCTATACTGTTTTTACTGACAAGGAGGTGATGTTTTGCAAGCTAGTCGTTTATTTGAAATTATTTACTTGCTGTTAAATAAGGATAGAGTAACTGCTAAGGAGCTGGCAGAGCGGTTTGGTGTTTCTACTCGAACTATTTACCGTGATGTTGATGCTATTAGCTTGGCTGGGATCCCTGTTTATACAGAAAAAGGCAAGGGTGGCGGAATTAGCCTGTTGCCTGATTTTGTATTGAACAAATCGATTTTGAGCGATCAAGAGCAAAGTGAGATTCTTGCTTCTTTACAAGGGCTTACGCAAATTCACTCAGTTGATGCTGACCATGTTTTAGAAAAGCTCTCTACTGTTTTCAATAAAACTGCAGCAAAATGGCTTGAGGTAGACTTCACTGATTGGAGTTTTGAGCAGCAGGATTTTTGGAGTGATTTCAAGTCTGCTATTTTGAAAAAATTAATTGTAGAGTTTGATTATTACAGCTCTTATAGTGAAATGACCCGCCGTCGAGTTGAGCCACTCCAGCTTTGGTTTAAGTCGAGGAATTGGTACTTGAAAGCATATGATTTAAATAAGTGTGATATTAGGGTGTTTAAGCTAAGCCGTGTGCGAAATATGAATGTGACTGACGAGGTGTTTACCGAACGAAATCTGCTTGTGGATGAAACGGTCAGCGGTTCTTTACAAACAAAAGATAAAAAAGCTGAGACAACCTCTCCCCGTCAAGAAAACAAGAGACCCGATGTAACCTTAAAGCTCCGTATTAGGTCTGAAATGGCGTATAGGGTGCTTGATGAGTTTGCCAGTGTCGTTGAGGAGGAAAGATCGGATGGCAGTTATATTGTTTCCCTCTGTTGGCCTGAGGACAATTGGGTTTATGGTACTATTTTGTCATTCGGCGAGTATATTGAAGTCCTCAAACCTGAGCATATTCGTGACATTATACGTGAGAAAGCGAAAAAAGTTTATGAAATTTACAATTAATATTTTTAATATGACGCAATGTTGTCATATTACGCGTGATATAGTGCGTAAAGTCAGCTCGTCATCCCGAACTTGATTCGGGATCCCATAAATCGACGCAATACTTGGGGGATTGCGGGTCAAAGCCCCGCAATGACGATGATGGTGGCAAGATTGCCGTCTCAATAAATATCGACTAAAACAAAATTATTAGGAGGATTTTCTTATGCAAAAAATGTTAATATGCCAGAGCTGTGGTATGCCAATGACTGAGGACTCTCATTTCGGGAAGAATGCCGACGGTAGCAAGAATGAGGATTATTGTTGTCATTGTTATCCAAAAGGCGCTTTCAACAATCCTAGTGAATCTATGGAAGAAATGATAGAGAGTTGTATTCCGTTTGAGATAGAAGCCGGTGCTGCTAGCGATGAGGAAAGCGCGAGAAAAATGCTCACAGAACTTTTCCCAACTTTGAAACGTTGGAAGCAATAGGGGCTATGAGCGAGAAAAACAGATGTTTTTGGGCTGGTGATTTGCCCATATATCAGGATTATCATGACTTTGAGTGGGGTCGTCCTGTGCATGATGATGATAAGTTGTTTGAAATGCTGATTCTTGAGGGCGCACAAGCAGGGCTTTCGTGGATTACTGTTTTGAAAAAGCGTGAGGCGTATCGCATCGCTTTTGATGACTTTGATCCAAATATCGTAGCTCGTTATGATGAGGCAAAAGTTGAGGAGCTAATGGCAAATGAGGGTATTGTCCGCAATCGCTTGAAAATAAACTCTGCCATCACAAACGCCAAGCTGTTCCTCGATATACAAAAGCAAAATGATAGCTTTGATAGTTTCATCTGGAGCTATGTTGATAACAAACCTATTATTGGAAACTTCAAGAACATTGATGATATGCCTGCCACAACAGAGATTTCTGATAAAATCAGCAAAGATTTAAAAAATATGGGCTTCAAGTTCGTTGGCTCAACTATTATCTATGCCTTCATGCAGGCCACAGGCATGGTCAATGATCACTTCACCGACTGCTTTGTGTATGAAGAGTTAGTACAAGGCACAAACTTGTATTGCTTTTAAATTCAGTAGTGATATAATGAGAGGGTAAGGAGGTGTTCACCATGGAAATTAATCATGAATATATTGACGTACAAGACGCTTTAAACCGCATTGGTGGTAGCATGGATTTATACAAAAAGCTTCTAAACCAATTTATGACAGGAAACTATATCGACCCTCTTGAAGATTCTCTCAAAGCAGGCGAATTACAAGAAGCCTCTCATTTAGTTCACACTTTAAAAGGTGTTTCTGCAAATCTTTCACTGGTAAAATTAGCTGAAGATGCACGTACACTTGAAGCTGATGTGAAAAATAACCTGGATCACACCAACTCATTTGCCGAACTAAAAAGCACATATTCAACAACATCGCAAGAAATATCAAAAATCCTCTAATTTCTGTCCTATATTATTACGATAATATATAGTAAGAAGGTGACGAATTAAGGATACCGATATTTTTGCGAAAGGATAGCCATGATGAGAAGTAATAAGAAAGACATCATTTTGGTTGTTGATGATATTGATATAAATAGAATGATTTTGCGAGAAATTCTGCAAAGTGACTATGACATTCTGGAAGCAGGAAGTGGGATGGAAGCTCTCAACATCTTGTTTCCTGATGGCGAAAAGCCTGCAGAAATTCTCCCAACGGCCATTCTATTGGACGTAATGATGCCTGGTATGGATGGCTTCGAGGTTCTTGAAATTATCAAGAAAAACGAAGCCACAAAAAACATACCAGTGCTTTTTATTACCGCCACAAACTCAGAAGAAAATGAAACTCGCGGGCTTATAACCGGAGCTGCTGACTATATTACGAAGCCATTTAACTCTGTTGTTGTAAGAGCACGCATTGACAACCACATTAACCTTGCCCGATATAGGCATAATTTGGAGCACCTTGTTGCAATCAAGACAGCAGAGGTCACCAAAACTTACGAGTCCACACTTGAAGTTCTGGCAACAATAATTGAGTATAGAAATCTAGAATCAGGTACACATATCCGTAGAACAACACTTCTTTCTGAAGCACTTGTAGTGAAAATGCTGGAAAGCGAAAAGTTCAAATCAGAGCTTAATGAAATTAATATACTTTCCCTTGTCAAAGCATCTGCTCTGCATGATATCGGTAAAATCGCCATTCCTGATGGCATTTTACTCAAGCCAGGTAAGTTGACTCCTGATGAGTTTAATATAATAAAAACCCACACTACCATTGGTAGTCACGTAATTGATAGTATTGCAACAAATCTCCCTGACACAGATCAATACTTGAAATTTGCAAAGGAGATTTGCCATTATCATCATGAGCGTTGGGATGGACATGGTTATCCCGCCAGCCTTAAAGGCGAGGAAATCCCTCTCGCTGCAAGGATTATCTCTATTGTCGACGTTTATGATGCACTAATAAGTCCACGTTGCTATAAAGAACCGTTTACCCACGATGTTTCTATGAATATACTAATTGAGGGCAGTGGCACTCAATTCGATCCTAAGATAATTGAAATCCTCCCTGATGTAGCCGATGCTTTTAAACAGATAGAAGAAGCACACAAGGACTAATACGGACTGATGTCAATCGTGATTTTTTCAAAGTCAAGTATTGAGATGATTTTATCATCTACCTTTGCAATTCCGATGACAACACCATCTTGCCCGCCATATACAATTGAATCAGGTTTTTCAATATCACTTAATGACGTTCTAAAAATCCCCTCAACTGCATGGACATGGAAAGCAATGTTCATGCAGTTAAAGTTTGCAATAATGAAAATATCCTTATCAGGAGCCTCTGAAGCACCAAGACCAAGATATCTTGATAAATCCACAAGAGTGTACACCTCCTTGCGAGGTTGAAAAACACCCTCTACACAAGGGTGTGCAAGTGGCATTTCTTGCACATCTTGAGCCTGCATAAGCTCTGTGATTTTTGCCACATTAATACCATAACTATTGCCTGATACGATAAATTCCAAGATTTCCAACTCATTAGTACTCAATATCATCACACCTTTAATATAATTTGAAAATTGCTAAGTAAGATAGGGCTGAATCAGCCCATAGTGGGCAGTTTTCAGCGGTTTTTTCGCGTATGTAACTTCGTTGATATTTCATATTAGGGCGATAAGACCCGTTCTAGCGAAAAAAGCGGGGGAAATTGCCCGCTGTGGGCGGAGTTTAGCTGTTAATAATATCTGTTATTCGCACGCCGTAGTTATCATCTATAACAACTACTTCCCCACGTGCAATCAACTTGCCATTTACTACAACCTCTACAGGATCACCTGCAATCTTATCTAGCACCACAATCGTACCCAAGCTAAACTCAAGAATCTCACTAATTTCTTTCTTTGTTTTACCCAGTTCAACAGTCACTTGAAGCGGTATATTATGGACAATCTCTATGCTCTTTGGCTCACCTGTATGACCGGGTGTGTCAAAGGGCTTAAATTGTGCTTGATGGACATCCACAATACGTCCCTGTCCAGCCATTTGTGGCTGTTGGGACATTGACATTGCAGACCCCTCTTTGCGTGGCTGTTTAGGCGGAGTTTTCGATTGTCTGTCTTGCGACCCTTTTGCACCGTCGTTTGACCCTGTGTTTTCCGCAACCCTTGCAACCTCTGCACTTTCCGAGCTTTCTGTAATACCTACGCTCCCTGCGGTCATGAATCTCTTTGCAAAGTCACGACTTGCTTCATATGGCATAAGCTGGATAAGTTCGCTTTCCAGCAAACCCTCAATTTCCATGTCGAAACTGATTTTTGTTACTTTGTCCAGATTGCCTAAGAGCTCAGCAACATCAAACCCTACGTTAACTGTTGTGCTCTTTGGTGGAGCAATGTCAATCGTTGTGCCTAATAATTGTGAGAGGGATGTGGAAGAAGCTCCCATCATTTGATTCATTATCTCGCTCATGGCACTTAAGTGCATCTCGTCGAGCTTAACAGGTTCTTCTAATGTGTCATTTCCATTTATTAAAAGATTGGTTATGAGGGATGCGTCTTCTGTCTTTAATACAAGAAGATTTGTACCGCTAATCCCCTTCGTATACTCAATCGTGGCGACTACAAAGGGTGTTTGATAAACAGATAGTACATCTTTTGACTCAAACACCGTAACACGTGGTGTTGTTATGCTTACACGCCTTTCAAGAAGTGTGTACATGGTTGTTGCAACTGCACCCATGCTGATATTGCCGATTTCACCGAGAACATCAACTTCCTCATCAGTCAACATCCCTTCGAGAACAGGAACGTCTTTGAGCACATTTTTATCTGAATCTTCTTTATCGGAATCTCCTGCTAATAGTGCGTTAATTTCATCTTGTGAAAGATCCATTTGTTTCCTCCTCTCCCTTAAGAACATCGACAATTTGCATAGCAAATTTATGTCCAAGCGTTCCGATAGTCGCTTGGAACTTCGGCATATGTTGAATATTTATTTTGAGAGGGTCATCCACAGCATGATTAAGTTTAATAACATCACCTATCTGCAGGTTTATTATATCTTCAACTGTTGCAGGTGTTGGTTCAAAATATGCCGTTAGAGGTATGGGGGTGTGCATTAGCATACCTGTCAGTGCAGCCACACGCTCTTCCCCTCTGCCGTCATCACGCACTCCACTAGAGAACCACAAACGAGTATTCAAATGCTGTGCAACAGGCTCAATAGCCGTATGGGGTATGCAAATACTCATAAGCCCGCTCTCATCACCTATTGTAACATTTGTAATTACAACGGCTACCGGCTCATTTGGTGCTGTTATCTGTGCAAACTGTGGACTGGTTTCTATTCTGTCCAGTTGCATTGAAAGCTTAATCACCTTATCCCATGCTTCGTCAAATACCGCACACTGCTGACGGAGTATTCGCTCTACAAGCGCCAGCTCTATTTCAGTAAATTGTTTTGAATTTTCTCCGGTGGTAACGCCACCGAACATACGGCTTATGAGCATATATGCAAGCTCCGGTGACATTTGAATCAGCAACGACCCATGCATTGGCTGAGCTCCCATGACTGCAAGGACTACAGGTGCAGGCAAAGAGTTGTTAAATTCACTATATGAAACCTCTTCAATGGAAAGCACTTCGCATTCGCATGACACACGCAATATACTTGACAAACTATTCGACAAAAGCTGACTATATGTTTCAAAAACCACGTGAAATGTGCGCATTTGCTCTTTTGGAAATCTATTTGCGGTTCTAAAATCATACTCTTTAACTTTAGACGTCGCACTTTCGTCGACACCGTCTGTCGATGGTTCTGAATCACCTGTCATGAGCGTACTTAAAAGTTCGTCTATTTCTGACTGTGATAATATCTCAGACAAACCTACACTCACTCCTTTACAGCATAAATTTCATCATGATTCATGCGGTGGTTCAAAAGATGTGTCATTTTTTATCCTTATCTTCTCTTCTCGTATTTTTTCTACGAGTTCAATCGCACTTTCGCTGACAGTAATTTTCTTGCCCGTACTCAATGTAACAATGGTGTCCGGTGTTTCTTCGATAAACTCAATCATTTCTTCATTTACGTAAAACTGCGAGGCTTTGTTAAGTCTGGTAACAAGAATCATAATGTTTTCCTCACTCTATCTCTTCAGGTTTACAAGCTCCTCAAGCATGGTGTCCGAAACAGTAATAATTCTGGAGTTTGCTTGAAATCCCCTTTGCGTTACTATCATATCGGTAAATTCATTTGCAAGATCGACGTTACTCATCTCAAGACCGCCACCATCAATCTTACCTGCACCGTCTAAGAATGCTTCTGTTACGGTAACAGGCCCTGATGACGCTGACTCAAGATAGAGGGAGTTGCCTGCTTTTTCTAAGCCTGATGCATTTGAAAAAACACCAATAGCTATGCGTCCGATAACAATTTTCCTGTTACCCATAATGACAGATATATCACCATTGTCAGCCACTGAGAAACCGGGAAGCCCAACTTCTTCGCTTGGGGAATTAGCTACAACGCCCTCAAGCCATGCTTCAAGTCTTTCTCTGTAATCATTGTTTGATTCTCCTACCTCTCGTGGGGGAGCACCATATGGTAGTCCTGTTGCCGGATCGGGGTCAGGTAAAATCGTACGCTCCGCTGTCACTCTGATTTGTGATAATCCTGGAATGCTCGGTCCTTGAACAAGTCCAAATATCGGGTCACGTGGAGCTACTGCAGTGAATAGCGGTCTGTTTGTTGCAGGCCAATCTTGGGTAAATGTTGCTGGAAGTTGCGAGTTCCACTCGTGCATATTGTCAATGGTTATGGTTATCTGGCCTTCCGGAACATTAGTCGGCTCAGTGCTGAAAAGTCCCGCAGGAATCACATCACCAGGACGGAAACCTCCCCCATTTTCATAGTCTGGAAACTCAACATCAGGGCCATATGCACCTCTATTGATTGCAGGTCTGCGAGATATCCCCTCACTTCCAGCGTCCACAACGCCCATTACCAACTCGTATGTACTGCCAAGCACATAAAGACCTGAACTTGTTGTTAAATACCCGTCATTGTCGATATCAAAATTACCCGCTCTTGTGTAAAATTGTTCGAACTCTCCTGTGTCAGGATTCACTTGTGCAACAATGAAGAAGCCATCACCATTTATCATCATGTCGGTTTCTCTATCTGTACGCTGAAATGCTGCTCGTGAATGTATAACATCTACTGTAGAAAGTCTTATACCTAAGCCAACTTGTGTTGGATTTGTTCCGCCAATCTCTCCTTGATTTGCCATACCTGCAGATACGTTTTGGCTGAATATATCTTGGAAAATTACACGACTGGTTTTGTATCCTGCTGTGTTGACATTTGCAATATTATTACCAATAACATCCATTCTTGTTTGATGGTTTCTAAGTCCTGATATTCCTGAATACAATGAGCGCATCATAATTGCGATTCCTCCTGCTCTGTGCTTTGTTCTGTATTTTGCGACTTGTCCCCTTCTGGTGCATGTCTTTCTGTTCCTGTTTCTCGGATATCTACGATACTATTTACAGGTATGAATTTTGGCTCATTTGTACCATCACTAACTTGCGCAAACATTGAGCCTTTATCAACTAATATGCGTGTTACAACGCCTTCGATTTCCTCATCGCCAACATTCGCAACAATGGTGCGCCCGATGAGATTGTTCGAAGCTTGTAAAAGCATTTCTGATGTTAAAATATTGTTTGTATCAAACACTTCTTTGATAGACGATACCGGTACTGTTTTTTCACCAATTTGAGCCATTGCAACACCACGTTGCATGAACACACTGTCTACAACACCTGCAATTTTCGCCATATTTCCATTTATAACGGTTTCCGCAACAACGAATCTGCCTACTAAGCTATATGACTGATAGCTCGCCATTGACTCAAGTGTGTGGTTTAGATTTTGCATTTGCTCAAGTGATGAAAACTGTGCAAGTCCTGCTGCAAAGTCTGAGTCATTTTGTGGATTTAGCGGGTCTTGAAAGCGCAATTGTGTAGACAAAAGCAGGAGAAAATCCTCTTTTCCCATAGTTCCGCCAACATTGCGACCATTGCCGTTATTATCCGATTCTCTGTTGCGATTTACAGATTGTTGCAGGGCTGTTTGGTTCTGTAGCTCTCTTACTGTATCTAACATTGACATAAAAAATTCCCCTGTGCGTCATTTGTGCAATCATGCATTATATTCCACTGAGCTTACTCCTGTATCAAGATAGTAATCTATCAATTCAGGTAATGGTGCAAAATATGCAACTTCATCATTTGAGATTGATTCACCATTTGTTGAGTTATATTGACGTGCTTGTGATTGATTGTTTTCCTCATGTTCTTTAAAGGCTCCGTTGTCGATACCTGTATATGCAACCTCAACCTCGACAACCTCAATCCCCTTGTTCTCAAGTGACTCAATTAGTGTTGAGAGTTGCGAGTTAATAATACCCCTAACCACATTGTCCTCTGCATTTATTTTGACATGCAACCCTAAAGTATCTACTGTTACTTCCAGAGCAACTTTTCCGAGTTTATCGGGATTGAGCTGTATGGTCATGGTACTTTTTGCGTCATTTTGCACCATTTCCACGCGAGATATCATTTCCTGAAGCAGGTTCTCCGCTCTGACAGGCGCACTTAATGACGATTGCGCCATTTGCTGAGTGGATTGAAACTGCTCTACTTTTACACTTTCACTTACAGGTAATTGAGTATCGCTTATAATGATTTCTGTACTGTTCGCTGTTGCTTTCACAGCTTCTGTATCTTGTGAATATGCTTTTTCTACCTGCTCTGCCTTATTGGCCTTATCATTGCTATTCTCCAAAGAACTCAGGTTGCCGTTCTCTGAAAACCTTGAAAATTCCTCATTGCTCTTCTGAGTTTCATGTGTCCTTATTTCAGGCACCCGTGCCACAGTTTCATCATCAGCTCTGACTATATTCTCTAAGCTATTCACTTCTGGTTTAGATGCAGTTTTCTCTTCTGTTGACATTGCTGCCTGTGTGTACTCAGATTCAGTCGTAAATAGTTGCGGATTAATTGGTTGCGGTTGTGATATGTGATTATACGCATTTTGTGCGCTCTGCAGGTTTTCAGGATTTTGGAGGGTTTCTGTACCTTCAATCTCCATGTTCAGCATTAGGTTCACTTGTGGTTCTACGGTGTTGCCCACAATTATGTCAGAGGAAAATGCAGATTGAGAATATCCCTCGACAAGAGGAATGATTTCTATTAGTTTTTCATCTTTATTCTCTTGTTTATTCGTGTTCTCTACAGTGGTTCGTGACTCTTGCTTGGCAAACTCTTTTTCAAATGTTTTCGTAAAATTTGCACTGTAATCATCACTTCCCGACTTCATTTGTCCTTGAATACTACGGTCTGTCCGAGAGGTCAGAGAGGTCTTTATCTCCATAGGTATATGCATTCTTTCACCTCCTCCATCTAGTATATCGGAGTTGTTAGATAGAAGATTAGTAGAAAGGCAAAATAAAAACGCACTGCTCACATTAGTGCAAAGCAGTGCATTTATGTTATTCAGGCGCCTAATTCAATCCCCTACAATATCCGCAACAATCAGTGATGTTTCGAATTGTTGCCTTAGGGGGTAATCGTTTTGTGAAATTACAAATGGCAAATATATTCTTGGCAAGCCGTGATGACTTCTGTTCCAAATGCCTCTGTTACCAAACACCATAATGTTTTCGTCAGCAGCAAGTGACCGTCCGAATATAAGTCCGTATCCCATGTGGGCAACCATATCTTGTCTATGGAAAATATTGAATATTCTATCTGATGCTCCTCTTGATTGTGCAAACTCATGTAAACGCCTGCTACCCACAAGGGGTGTTGCAAATCCATATGCCATCACGCGTTCAGGCTCTACTCCGTTCTCAATGAGATCCAATGTCAGCAGTTCAGCCAATGCTCCGCCTAAACTATGTCCTGTAATCCAGAACTTCAAGCTTGAGTCACGATGTCCGGCGTTCCGCAATATTGACAGTCCAAATTCTTCATTTATTTCAGACAGAATATATCTAATAACATCATTATATTGATCTTTGAATCCTCTATGCACTGTTACTCTCGGCATATCCTCTCTCCATGCTTGTGAGCGGATGTCCAAGTTTCGTCGCATATTTTCATGTGTTGTCACACTATCTAATACCAAAGGCACAGAACCTCTAAATGCAATAGCAACCAATGTGTAGCTACTGCCATCAGGTGCAACGATTTCCCTTATACCTGCGTCAGCCATGAGGTTATCTTTGAGTTCGCCCTCATGCTCAAAAAAGCTATACACACGTGTAGTTGTAAATCCGAGCGCTGTAAGTGCACGATTCTCAGAAGGATATGCATACTTCCCATATGTAAACTCAGAAATCATTGCACTCCAATATGCAATTTCCCAGTTTATTTCTGTATCAGCAAATGCTTTTATAAGGGTTTCATCGGTGGGAATGCTAACACCATAAAATGGGTCGCCAACGAGATAGCCTATATCTGCTGATAGCACAAAGCTTGTGATTACGATATAAGCGAGCACTACAAGCATAACCGCAAGCAATATCAATATTTTCTTTTTCATATTGCCCCATTTTCTAGTTTTTACCACAATAAACCTCTAAGTTGAAGAAGACCAAGCTCCACATATAATGAACTTAACATTTCTTTCCTGCACTTTAATCTCCAAATCTAACTCTTTTCTTGATGATGTTTATTAGTTTGATTGGTTTGCGTGGCAATCTTAATTATATAAGGCATAAGCAAATATGCTAATAAGATTGTAATGAAAGCTATGTAAGTATAAAAAACAAAAAGAACAATCCCATCGTCTGTATTAAAAAGATATGGCCACACATATTCATATTCATATGCATTTCCAAGATGCGATATTTGGACTATGGATTCCCGTTCCCACGCCCCATTATTTCTATAACATTCGTGTACAAAACAACCCGTCCCACCTACATAATACACTCGAGCCATGTTGCCCGTGTATGTAAGCACTCGAAATAAACGAGCTTCGCCTTCCATACGATACCAGTAATATTGTTGAAATTGATCAGCATATAAATGAGTTAAAACCACGTGCATTATGTAAGGTAATAGAAATGCTAACAAAAAGCATACAATAATTCCAATTGTTAAAATTAGTCTCCATAAGTCTATTTTTTCGTTCATAATAAACATTGCACTCTCTTTTTTAATCGAAAAACACTTATCATATACAAAATATGAAGTCCAAGACTTCCTAGTCCCACTAAAGCATCTAGACTAAACATCACCGCAATGTTAATTATAATAGCGACAGCTACCCATAACAGACAACGGTCCGAAAATTCAGCCCTTTTCCAATTTGCAACACCCAATATTCCAACAATCAGGTCTACAACTATCCAAAACAAAACCAAAAGATACTCTGTCATTATACGTGTCCAAGAAACCAACTCCAATAGGTATACATCTGCGACCATGTGAAATCCTTGAATCATTATGATTCCATAAGGCGTGATTTCATAAAAATCCGTTATTAGCGCATATATAAAGAAGCTTCCACGAACAACGCCCCAAGCAATTAGGACAATACCAACAATTTGGAGCATCCTTGATTGTTTTCTCTCCATTTTCACCTCATTGTATGATTTCGCATATTCTCTAAATTACTCTATGCCTCCTCGCCGACCCCTCCACCTGCTAAACCAATCCCAGTAGTAATACCACCCATCTTCTGTTATAGGTTCAAGCTCTATTACAAATGGAAGTAATCCAGTTCCATCATTTAAGCGTCCGTTGGGCAAATATGCAATACCGTGTCCTTGTTCTATTGCACGAACCCATAATAAAAATCTAACACCCTCATCTCCCATTGAAATAGTACCGTAGCCACGCTGATTTAGATGTAAAATAGCTTCGACGACATTTTCGTCGCTTATTGGAATACGTTCGCCTACCCTCACTAGAAACACGGCATCATTGGAATCATCTATGCGAACCCAACCATGGTCAAGATTTAAATCAAATAAGTAATTTGCAACAAGTCGAAATCCTTCTTGGCTTGTATTGAAGCTGCGACTTGCGCGACTTGTCCCCATGTGGTCAAACTGAAAATAAAAACAACTTCTCACTGCAATAATAATTAAGACAATTGCAATAACAGTAATAACTATTTTACGAGTTTCTCGCTTTGTTGAATTTGACGACATTCATATCCTCCACAGCAAACGCCATTATCATCAAGGGCTTTTGTCACACTTTACTCTAATGCACTCTCTCGCTCGATGACTTCGATTGTAAAGCTCCCACGCACACGGTCCAGCCATGTTATATAAATTTCATGTTCGCCCGGAACCGAAAAATCGATGTCGTAAACTACTCTATGTGGTGATTGCCTATACATTGAGATTTCCGACACAGGGTTCCATCCTTCGCGACATCCACATATACTTGGTACAGTTCTCGTTATTACAAGCACAGTTCCACCAGTCAAATCAATAGAATCCGATTCTCCGACAAAATATACTAAGTTATCTGGCAAGCTACCGATTTCAACTCTCTCAATTGCACGGTCGTCACAAATCATTATAAAGACATACATTCCCAGCAGCGACAATGGAATAATAACTATCGGTGCTATAATGAGTGTCCATCTTATTTTTTTCACAGTTCGATTTTTGCGGTTTTCGCGTTTAAAAAAAAGTGGCAAAATAAGTCCAACAATGAACAATATTATTGACAACAATAATAATATTGTTCCGACTATAAAAGCAGTTACAATCACCTCTTGCCTCCTTTTAATCACCTAAAAAGCTTCGATACACGTCTCTGCGAATGTGCGTGTCTCTTCTACAACTTCAGGTCTTGCGATATTTCCGTCGCCGTTGTCCTTGGCTGCAAGATATCCTAAATATTCAAGTTTGGCAAACTTTGCCATCCTGCGAACCGACTCGTCAAAAAGGTCACATGCTTCCTCCGTATCATCCCCGCTCGTTGCGATCATCGCCAACTTTTGCTTACTTAGCATGTTAAACATTTCAGCGTTTTTCGGATATTTTGTGAACGCAAAAAAGCGATCCATTACCGCTTTTTGTGGTGGCGTTGGCATCCATGTGTATATTGGTGATGTAAATACAATCAAATCTGATGCAAGAATTTCCTTTGCAATCTCTTGCATATCATCATTTTTGGCGCAACCAAATGAGTCCAAAACGCTGTGGCACACATCACACCCTATGCACGTCCTGACATCTTTACTTTTCAATGAGATCTGAACTACGTCAGCCCCTTTTGTAGATAATTCCTCCGCAAATAGTTTTGCTAATTTCTCTGTGTTACTTTGATTGCGAGTATTTCCATGAATAATTAATGCTTTCATTTTCTCCTCCATAAATTAATTTCATAAAGGAATGTTATCATAAATATTGTGAACAAATCTACCTATCGACCGTCTGTCATGTATATAACACCCAGCCAGTGGAATCCGTAAATTTCACTCGTATCCAATAACCCCATAACTTCCATTGCAATTTTGAAGAACATATCATCATCTAAATCGAAGTCAGTGCGCAAAGTTGCCTGCCCTGTTTGTTGAATTAAGTCTACCAATTCACTCGCAATGTCATCTCTCCCAAAGAAACGATCGGTAACGTAAAAATACTCGTTAGTAGTACCATCAGCTCTGTGATAACCTAAGAAATCATTTTGCATAAATGCACCATCTTCAATCAGAACAGTCCCTGCTACATCATCAGGTAGATGCATAAACACGTTAAACAGGAATTCATTTGCATTGTTTGTAACATCAATGGTGTACCACTGTCCATCAATATATACACGGTTCCAAGCATGTGGCAAGAAGCCCTCCAGATATCCTGTTACAACGATAGATTCGAGCCCTGCTTCGTCTGCTAAAAGTCTGAACGCTGCAGCATATCCTGCACAAACTCCAACCCTGTTTATGAGAATCCCATAAGCAGTAAAAGAGTCATTAAATTCTGGGTCTACACTTTGAAAATCAAACTGCTCTGCATTTTCTAACGCTCCCCAGTCGTACTCTGTTGTATCTACTAAGAACTGGTTGATAGCAATACTTTTTTCTAAATCTGTCATATCGTCTGTAATGATCTCTGCGATAATCTCAGGTACTATTTCACGAATGGCATTTTGCTGTCTGTGAATTACATCCACAGGCTCTTTATACTGTACAACTAGAATGTTCGTTCCGGGAATACTTCCAGCACCTGATACGTGCAGTATCAGGGGGTTTTGGTATATCGCTTCAAAAAACGCATCTGTTAGATGATCAAAGTTAGCACTCTCTGGAAAGTCAGTTAGATCTATCTTTTCATTTCCAGCTAACATATTATATGCTAAAAATGCACTCAATGCAGAGTTTGCAAATATACGATCCCCTGCAGGTTCAAGAATCTCGTCTGAGGGGTATTCCGTATAAGGAGTATCCTCGTCGTCATGCGGAAGGCGTTCTGTGAATTCAACTGTTATCGCACCGCCACCACGAAGTTCTGCTTCTTCCATTTGCTCACGTACAGCATCTAATTGCTCTCTGTAAGTATCTGGATCAATAGCTACAACTATCATATGACCTGTAAATACAGTGCCCTCAATTCTATACGGAATATGCAGATTTATCCTATATTCTCCACTGTCAATTATTGTATTACCATCCTCTGAAAAGTATAAATGCCGATCCTCTCTGACTTCAGCTAAATCAAAATCATAAACCACTCTTCTCTGCACTGTAACTCCATTCGCCATTGTAATCGGACGGTGAGTTGGAAGAAAGTTAATGTGTGGAATAAATCTCCTGTGCCTATCCATTTCCACTTCTTCTTGACGTAGTGCATTCCACGCTAAACTACGCGGCAAGCGTGCTGCAATATCTTCACCACGATGAATATTTCCCATTGCAGAACGAGTTTCACTATTTACAGCTATAACTGTAAAGTTATTAAAAGTAATCTCTCTGGCTTCTCCATCCCAGTATGGACTTGCCATTACATCTTCTGAAGCGCCGATACCTCGAAAAGCAAAGTTCATATTAATTTGAGGATCCCAATAATTTTCAGGATGTATCCACTGAGTCCCTGTCACTTTTGCAATCGGTTCCATGGTTAATTGGATATTAGTTTCATCTCGAGCCCTTACTATTAAGTAATAGTCTGCGCCCTCAACCTCTTTCCAACGAAATCCACCATATCCATCCTCAGTAACGAAGAACTCAGAATGAGGAGCATCCAAACTGTTTTCGATTGTAAAACTCGTTACCTTTGGTCTATCTAATGTTTCTGCTGTTTGTGTGTCAACATGTAACGCCAAATAAAAATGCCTTAAAAACCCCCACGATTCACCTTCCTCAGTTTCATGGAGGAAAAGCTCACCACTCTCGTCCAGCACAATATTTTGGCGAGTTCCGATATCAAAAAATGTACCCATAACACGACCCGGAGGATGTCTAAAAGGACGTATATATAATCTATTGTGTCCCTCTTGAACAGTTGGATCCGTTTCACTTGTTACAACTTCAAATGCCATTCCAACAGGCTGTGTCAGCTCAGCATTCGCATAAACAGCGAATACTTCTCTAATCCCTTCAAAATCGGTATCTTCCCTAACATCAAACTCAAGGTATATGTAAAATGTGTGATTTCTCGGCACATTCCATAGCCTCCCTTGATAATCGATAGTTTCATTTTCTCCAAACTGATCTCTCAGGTTGGACACAAGAGTGCTTATAGGAATAGTGTTCTCCAGTGGCAATTCCGGCTCGATTTCTGCCACTGGTGGATCAATCGTTTGCAGTTCTTCCATTGCTGGTGCTTCTACTGGTGCTTCTACTTGTTCAACTGTCCCTTGATCTCTTGCACATGCAACTATGCTAAGCAACATAATGAATGCAAGCAGTAATGTAAAAATACGATTTAGTTTGAATTTCATAAGTAACTCTCTTTTCCATTATTTAAAATAGATGCAACTTTCATGGCTTTGAAGTGCCCGTCAAAAATAACACTTCTGAGGCATAGAAAAAGTTGCATCACTCATAAATTTTACTGAGCATTCACCTTGCATGTAATAAAGTGAATCAGAATATGTATAAACTGTCGTTGATCCATTCCCTCTGCTGTTAGCACGTATGTAACCCCATCTATCATATATGCTCCGAAATAAATACCGTCTGACTCAATGAATCCAACAGCTAATGGTATGCCATTTATTTGAGATCCACCTTCTCTTCCCACAGGGAGAGCAATCAGCGTGGGTTCGTTTGTAAATGACACTGTAAGTACATTACCACAATCAGATTGATAGTACGCACTGCCTAAAATGGCCACCGGATCGCCTACGGGGTCATCATAGAAAACAGTTACTTCGCCCTCTGGCGCGGATAATCCCTCTGGTAATGTAGTTGGCAGTATATCTGGATATTCATCAAGAGATACATTTCGACGTAGCGGAAAGGCTGGTGCAAATCTCAACGGCGGTTGCAAATCATCGGTTGTAAGATTGATAAAGTTCAGTGCTCCCATTTGCAATTCAACGTTTTCTACATGCCCATTTTGAATCAGATCAGTTACAATCAGATCATCGCCAACTCCCATATTCAGCCAAAAACCGAGTCCGATAACCAAAATCAATGCTGCTGCAATTGCGCTTAAACTCCATTGCAACCGACGGGTCTTGTGCGCTTTTGTTTGCGACTGAGTCTGCTGTGATTGTGTTTGCAATACATGCACTGGCGCTTGTTGCATTTGTTGTACTTGCTGAGGCTGAGCCTGCTGTTGCTCCTGTGTTTGTTGTGCCTGCTGCATTTGTGCAATCAACATCTGGCGTGTTTTTTCCTTTAGAGCAGGGGGTGTTTTGATTTTATCAACTGCTTCATGATATTTATTCATTTCCATCAATATCTTCCTCCTCGCTCCAAACAGATTTTAGCTCAAGGCGAGCACGTCGTAATCGTGATTTTACTGTGTTTTCATTAACATCAAGTATGTCCGCAATTTCTTTGCTTGCATAACCTTCGTAATAGAACAAATGGATCACTTCCTGATGCTCTGGTGATAGGGAGCGCACAGCATCCAGAAGTGCAATATTTTCATAACTCATGTCATTTTGACCTGAGTATTCTTCAAAGCCAACAGTCTTTTTCTGCCAAGCACTTTGGTGCAAGCTGTTACAACAGTTGATTGTACAGCGAATAAGCCACGCTTTGGCATGCTCAAGACTTCTTAGTTTATCAATATGCTTAATCAAACGCAGAAATACATCTTGAAAAATATCATCTGCGTCAGATGGCTGATTTGTCCGCACACAAGCAATTCGATACACCATGTCTGAAAACATATCAAATAACCCTGTCGCATCAGGAATAAAATGCGGATCAATCTGCTCTATATTCGATATTTTTTTGTCGAAAGCATACTCCATTTTCTTTGTTGAGTATTATCAGTAAAGCATACTTCACTAATAACACCGTTCATCTCCTTTAAAAGTTGCATATGATTAAAAATTGTTTTTAAAAAGCTGATTTTTACAAGAATAAAAGTCAATCAAAAGTTTGAATCATCCGGATTGTCGTCATAATCCATTCTAAAGCACCATCGAAGCGATATCCAGAAAATCCTGCTGTTTTTAGAATATTAGCAACTTCATCTTTCGTGACCGAGATATCAATCAGTTCACGTGCATAAGTATCATCTCCGAATATTTCTTTAACATAATCCCAATATGTCCCTGAATAACCAAATGTTGTTGCATATTTAGCAGGCTCATTTATTGCTTCACGCACCATTTCTTCCGTGTCCTCGTAAAACAGGCTTCTACCATTGTCATATAATGGGTAAAAGGACTCCCCTGTCGCGGTTATCTTGATGGCAATGTTAGATAGATGACGATCATCTTGCCGTGTGATAAAGTCCAACAAAATCATTCTCGCAATATCACATCTATACTGTGGACGGACAGAAATAAGGTTTTGATACTCGTTATCCGATCTTACACCTTCAAACAAGCGACGAAAATGTACAATATACTCATTTGAAAAATCATATTGAAATGCAGAAAATACTGTGTCCTTGTCCACACGGTATGCAGGACAACAAGGAACGCCCAATCTATCTGCAAGTAAATATACCGCTACCTCAGATTCAACATCTGTCGTTAGCGGACTAATACGCTGTTTATATATACCATACTGTCCCTCATACACACCATAGCGCTTAATGTTATATCCTTCTGGTGTGTCTAGAGAATCTCCAACCAAATCAATTCTCTGATGAAACACAGAATCAAACACGTCTGTCATAGTGTCATTTAGCTTCTCGCCTTTATTATGTGCAACCCACAACAAATCTTTCGGATGAATACCTCGTGTGATGTCTGCAATCTGTAGCACATCATAATGTGATAACCCACAACGAAACAGTATTCGCTCAATGTCCCGACGATCTCGACTAACTACACGCTCTGACATAAACTCATGGAACTGCTCCGATGTCCACTTGCTTGCTCCTTTGGTATATAAAGATACAAGCTCGTTATAATGCGGAGATGTGAATGTCACTGAGTTTATATCATCGACTATACCAATAACATCATCATTCCATTTTAGATATCGAATTGAGGAGTCAGGTTTCATTCTTCCGTCAGCAGGTTTTGGAGCGTCTGTCGGAATTTTGTAGTTTCGGCCTTGTTTCACCACTCCTGATATTTTATTCTGTGCACACAACAAGCGCACGCGGCGATCTGAAATCCCCCACTGCTCCGCTGCCTGTTTTGTTGTGATATATTCCATTATCGTTTCATCCTTGTACTTATCCTATACACTCCTAAGAACTCGTCGCATATTAAATAGAATAACCCATTATCGGAACAATGTCAACACCATTGTTCCGATATGGTTCATATATGTATTTTATTGATAATACTGTGCTTGTGCGTTCCATAGTTCATGGTATTTCCCCTTTTCATCATCTAGCAAGTTGTTGTGACTTCCGCGCTGTACCAGTTCACCCTCGTGGAACACCGCTATATTGTCACAAAAACGACAGGATGAGAGGCGATGGGAAATAAACACTGCAGTTTTATCTCCCGCTATCTCATTCATACTACTGTATATTTCATATTCTGCTACAGGGTCGAGTGCCGCAGTCGGTTCGTCAAGAATGAGAAACGGCGAATCTCTGTAGATTGCGCGGGCAAGGGCTATTTTCTGTGCTTCACCACCTGATATTTCAACACCATCATCCTCGAATTCCTTATAAAGATAGGTGTCTAATCCCTTCGACATTGTTTCAAGTCGCTCATCAAATCCTACATCAACAAGAGATGACTTTGCACGCTCAGCGTCGTAGTCTACACATGTCGCAACATTTTGCCCAAGAGTAAATGGCAGTAGTTCAAAGTCCTGAAACACAACACTGAAAATCTTCATGTATTCATCATTATCATATTCCGTTATATCGACTCCATTAAGTAAAATCGTCCCCTCAGTCGGGTCATACAATCTGCACAGAAGCTTTATCAAGGTAGTCTTTCCGCTACCATTCTCACCTACAATCGCTAATCTCTTGCCCATGTCGAATTTCAATGAAATATTCTTCAGCACATATTCTTCAGTTCCGGGATACTTGAAGCTGACGTTACGAAACTCTATCTCGTGTACAGAGCTGTTGTCTACTTTCATACTCCCTTTATGCATCTTATTTGGAATATCAAGAAACTCAAACCAATTATCCATGAACGCATTATTATTGCGTAGTTGCCCAAGTGCGATCATCACTGCCGATATACCCATTCCAAACTGTGTGAGTGCTCCAACATATAGCACAATACTACCGACTCCGAAAGCACCCGCCATAGCTTTTAGCGCAATATACAAGAAAATTAAACCATTACAAAGAAATGTCACAGCCACACCCGCAGCAACATACCTTCCTTCAGCTTTCATAGTCCGCGACAAAACACTATCTCGCCAATCCCATTCAGGGTCTTTATCAATTTGCTTTTTTATTAGTCTGTTTTGGTTGTATATCCTTACATCTTTGCCCGCATCAGTGTTTCTCGGCATGCGGAAAAAGTAGTATACGAAGAACTTGTTTGCTTTTTTCCCTGCATCAGCATCCGCAAGCCAAACTTCTCCTCCTCGCGCGTTTAGATATGGAGTAAGCACTATCGGACCCATAAAAATCAACAGTATAACCGGAATCATCCACCACGCGCTAAGCCATGCATATGGCGAATCAATCGGAACTTGTAGCGCAAACAAAGTGACAGTAAATGTAATTGCCAAAGCCATTCTTATAACACCTTGAATTATCTCCTTTACAGGCTCTTCTAAAGACGTTAATCCAAAACCTATTGACCAACTATTGTCAATTACCAATGAGTGTAGCTTTAGCGTCGGCGGGTCAACAGCATCAGAGTAATCCATACGCATTAACTTGTTGGATAATAAATTATACCCAAGCTCCCAGCTGTTGTACTTACAGTAATCCTCCCAACGAATAAATAATCTTTGGACAAGAAAGCCTATTAAGTTTAACCCAATAGTAATTATTACCAGTAACGTCAGTCGCTCAACATCACGACTGCTTGCAAGTTCGTTGAGTATTTGTGCTGCAAAATAAATATTTATAAAGGGAACAGCTGCTTCAAAAATCGCCGACAGAGTAATAGACAACATAACAGGCTTAGGAAAACTTCGATAAATCTTCATGCCGCGCACGAATTTAGAGACGTGCTCTTTTAATGTGATTTTTTTGTCATTAGTCATCTAACTCAACCTCCTCCTGATAATATTTGCTCTGTAGTTCAAACAGCTTTGCATAGCTGTTACCTGCTTCAAGCAACTGCTCATGAGTTCCTGATTCAGCTATTTCTTTTCCTTCAATGAGTAAAATCCTATCGCAGAAGCGGGTGGATGCCAACCTGTGGGAAATGTATACGGATGTTTTGCCAGACGAGAGCTCATTATATCTCGAATACAAACGACTTTCTGCTATGGGATCCAGCGCAGCAGTTGGTTCGTCTAGTATAAGTATTGGGGCATTATTGTAAAGAGCGCGTGCCAACATGAGTTTTTGTGTTTCGCCACCCGATAGTTCCACCGCTTCAACGTGTACATTATTAATCAACAGTGACTCAACACCATCAGGAAGCGAGTTAATCTTGTCTAATATGTCTGCAAGTTCAAGGCATTCAAAAACACGGTTCATGTCTAGGTCAGGCTCTGTACAATCCAGTTGAGCAACATTTTCCGCAATCGTTCCGGGAATTATATTGAAATCCTGGAAAACTGCTGTAAACAGCGTGTAGTATTCTTCACGATTGAATACACGAATATCTTTCCCGTCAAGCAACACTTCGCCTTCAGTCGGATCGTAGAAACCACAAAGCAATTTAACCAATGTGGTTTTGCCTGCGCCATTTAATCCAACTATTGCCAGCTTCTCTCCTGCTGTGATTTTGAGATTAATATTTTGCAAAGTATCTTCATCCGCACCTGGATAGCGAAAGCTCACATTACGAAGTTCAAGTTCATGGGTTTTCCCAGTTTCAACAGCAATACTCTCACCCTCTTCACGCTTAAACGTATTCGGGAACTCAATAAACTCGCGTAGGCGACAAAATTGCAGGCTGTGGCGTTGCAATGCCGTGTACTCATTAAGTATACCCATGACCCAACCAGAAAACCCACCGATTGCCGCAAAGAGCAATACAAACTGATCTACAGGAAGGTCCTGAAACAGTACAAGCCAAATGAGATACGCATATGCTGCACCCTCACGCATGAATGTCGCTAAACAATCAACTACATCAGCGATATAGTGGCGTTTTTCCACTTTTTTTATCCAGCCATAACGCATTTTCAAATATGTGCTCTGTACATCACATAACCAGTCATACATAGCAAAGAGGCGAATGTCTTTTGCAAGTGACGTGTTTCCACCTACACGAGTAAGGTATCTAATCCGCTTCGAATATCCTGCTTCTTCGTCGTCGTTATCATGTCGCCACTTGTTTGCATTACGTCGCACGAAAAATCCTGCAACCGTTGTCACAGCTGTTAGCAATAGAAGTATCGGATTTACTTGTACGAGCAAGATTACATATATTATAAGGCCGAAAACATTTGCGCATACACTTTCGATAGAGTTGTATATATGCCTCAATGATTCATTCGAAGCTTGACTCGCTTTCTCTCTGGCATCAGTGAACGCCTTTTTCTCTAAATTTGCATAGTCAGCTGTAAACGACACACGAAGCATGTCTTCAATAATGATACTATGTCGAATAGAATTGCGTTGAGATCTGCTTACTGCCGACAGATAACTTTTTGTCGTCTGCAATACCACTGTTGCAACTGTAAAGGCTACAACTGCAATCACAAGGGTGCTGACACTCGCCTCACCTAATATCAACGCAACAACTGTTACAGGAAGAAACATTGCAACAGCTGGAATAATCGGCGTCAGCAAACTTTGAACCAAGAGTATCCATGGTGTAAATCTCATGCGCTCGAAGGCAAGGCGAATTACATAAACAGAGTTTTGCCACACACTGTATTTTGGTTTTTCCTTTATTTTGTTTTTCACTTTATTTTTTATAACAGCTTCCATAATTATTCTCCATTGTGCGTAAAACCGACACTATATTATCATAATATGCATGTAACCTCAAAGTCATTTGTAACATTATCGTATGTCACTCTACATTGCAGTTACTAGTCAGAGGTCATTTTGCGCTTGCACTCAGAGTCTGTCTTTTAGCGATTTCGTCGCTCAGACATTCCATTCATAGATGTTTTGAAAGCGACTTCCCTCTTTATACATGTCTGTCCATTCAGGTAGTCGTACTACGCTCACAAGATTTGCACCTAACTTTTCACAAACTCGCATTGAAGCATGGTTATTTATATGGTTAGTAATGAGTAGCACATCCATATTGTGCGCCTTTGCTATCGGCGCTAATAGACGGCAGGCGCGGACAGCATAACCGTTGCCTCTGTGGGCTTCGTCAACATCATATCCGATCTGACCACCGTAGTACAGGTTGCTATTGTAAAGGCCGCCACCATAACCAACCCTATAATTTATCCGACCTACTTTTTCCCCATCTTCGCAAATCGCAAAATCATATCCCGGCACATATTTCAGCTCGAAGTTAGCAGGTTGCTTAGCTAAACAAACCAGCTCGATAACTCCATCTGTAAGTGTCGGAACATCTATAAAGTCATCGAACACGTAGGGCAATGAATTATAGTAGTCAATTTCTTTGGCTACTTCTTCTTCGTTTTTGTACTGTGGTAAATTAATTATTTCATTTTCATGCATTTCCATATTTTCTGTTCTCCATTCTCAAGTCACTCTGCGCGCAGTCGCAGAGTCTAAAAATCTGTACTCCTTGGATTCTGCGACTGCGCGCAGAATGACTTTAGTTTTTCATAGACTATTTAACCGCTTTCTTCCGTCCTACGTACATTAGATGTCCTGCCCAGCTGAATAACTCTTCACGTTCCCACATTTTTTCACTTAGGTCGAGCCATAGATTAATTATTTCTTTTGGCTGATCTAGTATAATATCTTCACATGGGTACATGATGATTCCCTCTTGGTTGAAAAGATGTAGCTTTTCAAGCGGAAATTTCTCCATAAATGGCAAGATTTCACTTTGCTCTATAAAAACAGCTTTTGTAAAACCATCTCCAGCAAAAGTTTTACCGGCTACGACGCTTTCTAAATATTCAATATGGTGTGGCGCAGTTGACGCAATAATCTCAGGTGCGCTTTTCATCGCGAAAGTTACCCCTGCAAACAAATTTATAAACGCTACAAAAATAACTCCGCCCGGCTTTAACAACTTCAACGCGGATTCCATTGCCTTTATCCGATCAGATTCTTCTAGCAAGTGATACATTGGACCCATGAGCAATATGTAGTCGAACTGCCCATCAACAAGCTTATCAACCTCTCTTGCATCACCTGTTATTACATTTATTGAAAGCCCTTCACGCTCGGCTTGCTCCGTTGCAAACTTAGTGTTCACTGCTGATAAATCGAACAAAGTCACATCACAGCCCTTCTCCGCAAGGTATAAGGAATAGCGACCGGGTCCGCCACCAACATCCAATACGCAGTCATCCGACCTCATATAGCGGTCAAGCATACGGCAGGTCAAGAGAAACTCTGGGCGATCTGCTATGCGACTCCATTCGTATTCAACTGTTTCGTCGTAATAGTCGCGTACAATTTCTGTTGTTTTATCCATTTCATTTTCCTCATTTTCTTAAAATATATCTCCCGTCACTCTGCGCGTAGTCGCAGAGTCTAAGAAATTCAAAAAGCGACGAAGGTTCTGTTCTTACCTTAGTCGCTTTATGTTTTTATAGTATGTAATTATGATATCAATTCAATCAATTTCTATAAAATACAAAAAGGACTAAGCCTGTGCCCGGTTGGGTTGTCAGACTTGGTCATATTTTGGAAATCACAGATATGTATGAATTTGCTCACAGCGCTTGCCCCTTTCTTGATATTTGTATGAAATAATTAAGCGTAACTATAGCACATTTGAAATACGCCTGTCAATAAAAATTTTCTACCAACCTCTTCCGTCACCTCTGCCGTTGCGGTAAAGAGCACCTGGTTCCGGTGTGATATCGGAATAGTACAGCAGTTCTGAAATTGTTACAAGCTGAAATCCGCTATTGATTAAAGACGGTACTAAACGCCTTGTTGCTTGTTCCGAACGTTCGTGCAGATCATGTAGTAAAATTATATCTCTGTCCCGAATCCTGCTCATAACATTATAGTATATATCATCAGGGGTTATGTCCATAAAATCTCTCGTATCCAATGACCATTGTATAATTGGCATTCCGAGCTCCCTTGTAACGTTTCTAACATTGTCATTAACTCGTCCAAATGGCGCTCTCACTGTCGCAGGTGAAACGCCTATGGTAGCTTGGATAATAGCGTTTGTATCTGTAATTTGAGCACGAATAGCGTCATCTGATATTGTGTCAAATGCTACATGTGACCACGAATGATTAGCGATTTCAGACCCCATGTTGTGTGCACGCAGGGCAATCTCGCCATTTCTTTCCATTTGTGTTCCAAGCACATAAAAGGTTGCAACAGCACCATGTTGCTCCAATATGTCTAAAATTTGATTTGTCCGAGCGACAGGGCCGTCGTCAAATGTAAGTGCAACCATAGGCAGACTCGGATCAATTTGCCTTGCCTCCCCTGTCGCAGGTGGTGCAGGTGTTGGCACAGGTGTCGGCTCCGGCGTTGGATCAGGCGTCAGCTCTGGTGTCGGTTCGGGCGTTGGTTCAGGTGTTGGCTCCGGAGTAGGTTCAGGTGTCGGTTCAGGCGTTACCATTTCTTCAGGCACTAAAATAACCGACTCATAATCCGAAGGCTCCTCTTGTGATAATTGGACAGGTTCTCTAACATACTGATATCCATATGGTTCTTCGTCATATGGTGACGAGCCATAGATGAATATAATAAAAAAAGCCACAACGCCGAGAGCGATAACTAGCGCAGGTATAACGCTGCGTAATCCGCCTAATTTTTTTGATTTTTTCGGTTTTTTTGTCGCCACTGCGGCTCCTCCTAATTGCGCTTATCCACAATTTTTCTCTTTCAATGAATGTCTGTTGGTACCTTTTGCACATTCATTATACACTTGTCTAACATTGTTGTCAAGAGGGCTACTATTTACTAACAGCAAATCCCCGCTCTGCCCAACTACTGAACAAAGCGGGGATTTTTTATATGTCAATTAAATTACCTTACAAGCCTCAATGGAATGTGTATATCATCTCCGAGGAACTCTCCGAAAAGTGCTTTTGTTTCAAAAACGAGAGTTATGTATTCTGACGCGTCAAAGTAAACACTGGCGAGTTCCGTCCAACCTTCCACGATATCTCCGTTTTGTGCAAAACGTGACTCTCCGTCCGGTCTTTGCCTACCGGAATCCGAAATGACTGAAATCAAAACGTGCATAAACATATACGGCGTATCGAGTACATCCTGTTGTGTTACATATCTCAGCACCCCATCATCATCTGTTAATGTGTGTGTAGCCTCCTCCAGCACGAAATAATCAATATTCATCAGATTGTTTTTTGAATAATCTATACTCATTTCAACTCTGGTCGCTGTTGGCGTTACAGTTACACTGTGAATTGTAATGCCAAGCTGTGCAGCAGCCTCAACATCTACCACTTCGTAGATAAGTGCTGAAGCATCAATGAATCTGCTGTCAACATCTATGTCAAATTCCCACACACTATCAAGCCATATTCTCTGTGTTATCTCAGGATTATCGACACCTTCGACAAATAAATCCCACTGCGTTATACTAAACAAAAAGTTGCCAACTTCCAAATGGATGTTTTCACCGACTGGTGGATGTGGATAAGAGAAACTGATTATAATGACGATATCCAAAGAACCATCATCATTTAATGTGGCAGTATTGTTCGAAACAAAGATGTGGCTATTTTCGTCGAACACAGATCCGTGAGTATCATTTACTCGATCTATATATGTATACCCTCCCGGATAAGTCCACCACTCTGAAAGGTTTTCGTCTATAATAGACTCCCATTTTAGCTCAGTACCGTCACTCTGAGTCATGGTGAGTGAAAGTAATCCGGGTAAAACTTGATGTTCATCAGGATTCCAGCCGTCAGGTATGTCCACATATGATAAAGTGAAATCGAACCATATTTCCCTCTCATCAACAAAATATGCGTTGAGCTCAAGAATACTCCCGTCATCAGCCTCTATGGCTTGTGGCTCTGCTACTACATGGTCATGCTCCACAATTGCCCTGCGTGTATCTGTGCCTAAATCCATTTCACCACCTATGCCACCTGCGATTGCTGCAAAAATTCCTCCGAGTACCCCAGTATATGCAAGCGCTACGGTGCTAAACGTTAATAGTGATATTACAATAACTGCCGCAACAAAAGTGGGTTTTCTGAATCTAGGTTGCATGTACGTAACATTTTCCCGTTTATCTAAACTTTTGAGAACATTATCTACTTTATCATATGTAGAGCTCGGTACTTCAACTTGCTCTATATTTTTCAACGCATTTTCTATATTTACATTACTTTGCATTTTTCAATCCTCCCTTTTAGCTCTGGTGATGGTGCTTCTGTTAGTTTTTCTCTCAATCTTTCTTTTGCTTTTGACAGTCGCCATTTGACTGTGCCTTGTGGAATCTGTAGCACATCTGCTATCTCTCTTATCCGCAAGTCTTGGAAATAAAAAAGTGTGATTACCGTTCTAAATTCTACACTAAGGCCGGCTACAGCCACGCTAAGCTCGTCACTACCCAAGTTATACTCGTCGTACTGCATTCTTGGCTCATTAACTGCGTCATAATCATGCAAGTACAGAACCTTATTACGACTTTTGTAAATGTCATTTGCTTGGTTGATAAGTATGCGGATAATCCACGTTCTGAAAATCTTACTGTTATTAAGAGTGTGGAGATTTTCATATGCTTTCAAGACAGTTTCACAGACCGCATCATCGGCATCATCCTTATTATTCAAAATGCTCATAGCTATCCTGAACATCTCCGGAACGCATAATCGGATGATTTCGTCAAATGCAGGCTTATCGCCTTTTTTCGCTAACTTTACAAGTTTTATCAATTGTTTTACCCCTTTCTAGGTAAATTCGGTAAGTACTGATCAGTGTTGCCTATATATTAGACTGTTTAGAGAGCAAAAAGGTTGGCGAAATTCGAAATTTCTTGAAAATATTTCTTGAAATGATGAAAAAACTTAAGAATATCATAGATATTATCGAAATTAATAGTATACAGCATGGGTATGGTGGTACATAGAAGCGCTTTCGTATTTGGAGGTACATCATGAGAAAGTTGGACACATTTATTGTCATTGCTCTTCTCATTGCTACGGTAATATTGCTCGGTTTGTATTCAGCCGATCAACTAGGTGGCAATGCAACACATGTAGAAAATTATCTCTATGAATCAGGAGGTTTCACTTTTAGTGGCCAATTGGTACAAGGCCAATTTGACGGAGTGGGATCTTTAGATTTTGAGGATAATTCAAATTTTCAGGGAAATTTTACTTACGGCAGATTTGACGGTGATGGTCAATATGTTCATACGGATGAATCCGCTGGAACATATTGGAGATTTGACGGTCGCTTTCACGAGGGCTCAGCCATAGCAGGTACTTTCTATTTAGAGAATGGAAAAACCTTATCATTTGAACAAGGTGCCGAGTCACCCCGCATTACCGACACATCATGGGAGTTTGTTGGTAACTTACCTAATAATGATCAATCAGCAAATGGTACATTTACGTTTTCTGATGGAACAGTATATGAGGGCAATTTTTTAAACGGCTTAGCAAATGGCGAGGGAGTTCTTACCAACTCTGATGGCTACACAATTTACTCTGGTAGCTTCGTCGCAGGTTTGTTTCATGGACAAGGTACGTATTTCAGCCCTGATGGCTGGGTGTTTCAAGGTGGTTTTGAAAATGGTCAATTTCATGGAGAGGGCCAATTTCGTGAGGGCACTATCGTAATACAGGGTGTGTGGGAAAATGGTTTTCAAATAATTCCGAATGAGTAAACTTTTGCTCCCCATGCGTAAACCGTGTTGATTTGTGAAAAAATACTTCGAAAGCGATGGTCATTAAGATGAGCAGAATAAAATGGTTTGACGCTATAAGGGCCTTTGGACTTCTATTAGTATTAGGATATCACTTATTTTTCAATCTGCTACCAGGCGGATTCTTAGGTGTGGATATCTTTTTCACATTCTCAGGCTTCCTGATTACATCACTCATCATGAGCGAAATGCAAAAAACAGGAGGGTTTCGTCTGTTTAAGTTTCTTAAAAGACGAATTCAACGCATACTAATACCGCTATTTTTGTCTATTTTATTCACATTGCCTTTCGTTCTTCTTATCTCGTCTGACTTTACGGTAGGTATCGACAGGCAAGTTTCGTCAGCCCTTAGTTTTACAACTAACTGGTACAATATCTTCGCAGGCACAAGTTATGAAGCACAGCTCTTGCCACCACTATATATCCATACATGGTCTCTGGCTGTTGAAATGCAGTTTTACCTTGCTTGGGGCATTATCTGCGCTGTTCTTGCTCTTTGTGCTAAGTTGTTGTTTAGTCGTTCTCGTATGAGAAGATATATCTTTGTAAAGATGTCTATTCTGCTTCTATCTCTTGCAGCAGCAATTTCTTCATTTTTGTATATGCATGCATTGTTTACTCACGGTAGTGATTTGAATAATATTTACTTCAATACATTCTCACGTCTATTTCCATTTTACTTTGGTGCTTTTGCTGCAGCATTGTGGGGTGTGCAGGACAAGCAGGACGCACTTTTAAAGCAAGGTGTTTTTTCGAAAAATAAGGGTCTGCTTACTGTAATTTTTCTCATAATTACACTTGGCGCAGCAGCAATTATATTGTTCAATTTCTCTCAGCACAGATTTGAAGATGACTTCATGTATCATTATGGATTTCTGTTCACCTCACTGCTTACCGTCGTTATGATATACGGCACTCATGCGTTGCACATCCTCACTCCTGAGAAGATGAAAGAGCCGACGGCTCTCAGGGCAACTGCCGACATGTCATATGATATATATCTTGTACATTGGCCTTTGTACATTGTTTTTTCCGTTCTTATAATGAGTCATGTGGTTGCTTCTCTGGTTACTCTGTTATTTACTTTACTTTTATCAGCCATAATGGTTTATGCCTTTGAACGATTTTTGATTCCGCAAAACCATGTTGGCAAAGAGCCTAAGTATAAGCGTGCCACCCTTGTTACTCTGTGTCTTATAATGGTTGCTTTGATACCTGTTGGTGGTTTTGTAATCGCTAGTGCACCTCCCGTTACGAGCATTGAAGCGGACTTTGCAGCAAGCCGAACAGTGCAGGATGTAAGAAATCTAGAATCTATTAAAGAGCAAGCAGAGCTTATTTCTGATACACCGGTTATTTATCAAGTGCTTAGTGCGAACTTGTTGGATATCGAAGCGGATGAACCCTCTGACGTCGTTGATACGCCTGACACATCAGATACACCCGACACAAATGGCGCTAACAATGGAGCAAATACGCATAAGTCTGATACACATCAAACTGCTGCGAACACTCCTGACACCCCAGAGCCAAAGCCTCCGCCACCACCTCCTGATGAACCTGCACCTTCAACACCACAAGTGTCAGGTGGAGTAACCCTTATCGGTGACTCAGTGCCTTTGGGTGCACAAACAACTATGGTAAACACAATCCCTAATTTATATGTTGACGCTGTTGTTGCCCGACCTTTGAAAGCAGGGGTAGGCATAGTTCAGGATTTACAATCAAGAGGTCAGCTAGGCGAGTACGTAGTGATTGCACTCGGCACCAATGGTACAAATAGTTATGCAAATTTAATGACTCAAATCATTGATACTCTCGACTCAGGGCATAGGTTGATTTTTGTCACTCCCTTTGACGGACGCTCAAATGATAATGCAAAAATAACAAATGCAACTGCTGAGTGGTTGCGTGGCTTGCCCTCACAATATGATTTTATAACAATAGCCGACTGGAACTCCATAGCTTCATCAAATATTGATTCTCTTGCAGGCGACCGAGTTCATATGGGTGGTCAAACATCAATGTTATTGTACGCCAACATGGTTGCAGATGCAATTAATACTGCTTCACAACGCCCTGCGAAGTAGAACATGCTGTAATTCCACCATAAAAAAGGTCTGTCGCAAAACTACACGAGTTGCAACAGACCTTTTTAATTTCACGAAAATCAGAAGTTACACTACTTTAGCGAGAAAATCTTGCAAACGAGAACTTTGCGGATTATTAAAGAAATCGTTAGGATTGTTTTGCTCAACAATTACACCTTCGTCCATAAACAAAACACGGTTACCCACTTCTTTTGCAAAACCCATTTCGTGTGTAACTAACACCATTGTCATGCCTTCGGATGCAAGCTCGCCGATGAGATCTAATACCTCACCTACCATTTCAGGATCGAGAGCACTGGTAGGCTCATCAAAGAGCATAACAAGAGGGTCCATAGCAAGCGCACGTGCTATTGCAACACGTTGTTTTTGCCCACCCGAAAGCGTAGAGGGGTAACTATTTGCTTTTTCCAACAACCCTATTCTATCTAAGAGCCGATGTGCTGTCGCCAGTGCTTCTGACTTTGAAGCCTTTTTAAGCGTAATTGGTGCAAGAGTGATATTTTCTTCGACAGTTTTATGAGGGAAAAGATTAAACTGTTGAAACACCATTCCCATTTTTTGTCTGTGCAAATTTATATTTGTTTTTTTATCAACAAGGTTCTCGCCTTCAAACCAAATTTCACCCTTTGTCGGAGTTTCCAATAGGTTAAGGCAACGCAAAAATGTACTTTTGCCACTTCCCGAAGGTCCTACGACTACAACTTTTTCACCTTTTGTGATGTCTTCGTTAATACCACGTAAAACTTCTAAGTCCTCAAAACATTTCCACAATTCTTTTACCACTATCATCTTAACGGTTGTTCCTTTCAACTACGAAGAGCCACTTGTTTGTCGCTTCCTACTTACTTTTGCGACTATCGGACGGTCGCTTTTTCGCAAATGATTTTCCGCTTTCTTGACAAAAAACTCAAGAATAATTACTAAAATCAAATATGCAAGGGCAACAAATATAAGGGGTGTCGCATTGTATGTTATGCCACGCACAACATTTCCTGCACGTGTTATGTCCATTACGCCAATAACTCCGATAATAGACGTTTCTTTTATTAAGGTTATAAACTCATTTCCTAATGCAGGAATGCTGTTTTTTATCGCTTGAGGAAGTATGATTTTTATCATGGTTTGAAAAAATCCAAGACCTAAGCTACGCCCGGCTTCTGTTTGTCCTTTTTCAACACTCATTATGCCTCCGCGGAAAACTTCCGAAACGTAGGCTCCGGAATTTACTCCGAATGCAATCACACCTACTAAAATCAAATTGCGCGATGCGGCAAATACAATGAAGTTCATAATGAGTAGCTGTACCATCATAGGTATTCCACGAACTGCTGTGACATACATACTCACAATGCGATTCGCAATTCTTAGAAGTATATGTGGTTGACCAAGAGAATCACTTGTTACACGTATCACTGCAATAGAAAAACCTATTACAATGCCGAGTAACAGTGCAAAGAAAGTTATTTGCAGCGTATTCTGGATACCTGTAAGCCAGAGCAGATAACGGTCACTTCGAATAAACGAAGTGTATATTATGTCTATAATAAAATCAATCATTACTTTATCCTGTTAATTAATCCTCACTATAATACTTTGTCCTGATAGGAAATATCCTTGTGTAAAGTCAACTTGCTCAAGGCGCTCTTCAGTAATTGTCATTCCTGCCATACCAAAATCGACTTGACCTGTTTGGACTGCAAGGATGATTCCTGCAAAATCCATATCCACTATCTCAATCTGATATCCTAATATATCGCCGATTGCTCGTGCCAAATCAGGATCGATTCCGACTATTTCGCCATACTCAATAAACTCAAATGGCGGAAAGTCTGCGTTTGTTCCCATAAGAAGTGTGCCATTAGGGTGTTCAGTGCCTGGCGGTGTTTCATATCTTGTGAGATCTGGATAATCTGCTGCCCAATAGTTTATGATTGCATCTAAAGTTCCGTTTTCACGCAGTATGTCTATCGCTTCATTAAACAGCGCAGTATACGGACTTCCAAGTGGCAGTGAAATTCCATATGCTTCATGTGTGAGCATTTCATCGAGTTGCTGGAGTCTGCCTTCGTTTTGTGATACAAATTCTAATGCAGGTAAGTTATCCATAATTACTGCGTCTACGTCACCGCTCAAAAGAGCAAGAATAGCATCAGAGTTTGTGTCGTATGGGATAACTTCTGCTTCACCTAAGTTCTCAGTCGCAAACACATGACCTGTTGTGCCGAGTTGTACACCAATTCTGACACCCGAAGCTTCTAAATCCGACGGTGATGTTATTATGACCGCTTCTCCGTCACTTCCGCAGCCCATAACTGATAATACTAAAACAAGAAGTGCGATAAGTAATAATACTTTTTTCATTTTGAATCCTCCTAAATGTTATTGCATAAATATACAGCATTTTGGAATATTATTCAATTGGCAAAAGATACAAAAATGATTTATTTTTACTCAAGCTTTTGTTTTATACATATGTCGCTCCAAGTGACATGCTCTTGTTACTATATTTATCCGTAAAGAGGATAGCAGGAAAATAGGCTTCCAATATGAATGTGAAGCAACGCAAAAGCGAAAAGAATGATAGGTATTGAAAACCATTTCAACGTTGTTATTTGTTTCGCTACTATTAATCTCACAGTAAGAATAATTACTAAAATGATAGCAATAAGAATGTACCAAAAAGCGTGACCATTGTGTGCATCGATACGTGCGCTCGCTATTAATTGACCGTTTACATAAAAGAGTATTGCCAGCAATGTACATACAATGAGAACAATCGAAAGCCAAATCGCAAACCAAAATAAATTGCGGTCACGCTTTATCAAGTTTTTCACCATTCCCTCCAACTAAAAACACTTATATCATGGTCTGCCGGATACAAAATTAACATGTTCTACCGAAGACCAATCATAAACTTGATTATTACTCACGCATAAAAATTCCAATCTATTGAGATTAGACAACGGGGTTATATCGCTGACTTCGTTAATGGCTAATGACAATGTTTCCAGATTTACAAGATTAGCCAGTGGTGATATATCGCTAATTTTATTATACCTTAGCCACAAATTCTCCAAATTCGTAAGAGTAGCCAGTGGCGACAAATCGCATATTTCATTGTAGTCTAAGAATAAGGACCTCAAATATATCATATTTGCCAACGGCGATATGTCCATAATAGAGTTGCCTTTTAGTGCAAGGTCTTCTAATTTTGTAAGATTGGCAAGCGCCGATATATCACTGAATGTGTTAAATGACAGATCTAACGACACTAAATTAGTAAGATTCGATAGAGGTGATAAGTCGCTAACATCATTTGCGAATAGACTCAGCTCCTCTAAGTTAGTTAAAGTTGCCAAGACGGATATATCTGTAATTTGACCGCCATCAACATGTAGTATTCTAAGATTTGTGAACTCTGACAAAACAGTAAAATCAGTAATCGAAACATACCACAGACTAAGCTCTGTTAGCTTTGTGAGTTCTGTTAGTGGCGTTAAGTCATTGATTAAGTTGCCAGACAAATTTAAGTTTTCTAAGTTTGTAAGTTCTGATAACGGCGATATGTCACTGAGTTCATTATCCCATAATCTTAATGATGTTAGATTTGTCATATATCTCAACGGCACGATATCCTCATTTCGCAAATATCTTTGTAGCAATTCAAGTTCAGTCAACGATGTACAAAACTGTTCACCTCTGATTGTTATATACTCAGACTCAGGCTCAGGGGTTTGTTCAGGTGTTGGCTCTAGTTCTGGAGTCGGAGTTGGTGTCGGTGCAGGGGTCGGCGTTGCAATAATTTCCTGTTCCTGCTCGGCTACTTCGTTATCTGAAAAAATGTTCAAACCTAGAATCACTAGTGTCAACAGTAAAACAAAGCTTATAGCAAGTGCTAAAATAATAACGAATTTCTTACTCATTTCCAGTCACCCCTCCTATACTTTATATATTCTCATCCCTTACTCAATATACGCAAGCGGACATATGCTTAAGCACTTCCCGCATACGTCAACATTTTTGAATGCGGTTTTTTCAGTTAACTCAATTTTGTTTTTATGCAATTCTGCTTGGCAAACAAATCTGTCGATACTATTAAAGGACAACGCATTTACAGGACATGCTTTAAAGCAAAGACCGCATGTTCCATTTTTAATATATAAGCATTTTGGTTCTATGGCTTCGCTTTCTTTCGAGCTTTGTTCTCCCATCAAAGGAGCTGATGTTAGTACAGTACAAAAGCGACCTCCAGAGCCTTTTTCTGTAATAAGGAGCCTATTTGCTCCAAAAGTTCCTAGCCCTGCAATAGCTGCAGCACTTCTGTGTGACCAAAAGCACTTCATATCCTTAGGGTCATATGTATGTGTTGCAGGTATTGTTTTTACTGAGAAGCCTAAATCCGTAAGATAACTAGATACGGCTTCATTTATGTGGTTAAAATATCCGTTTATTACTTCATAAGCTTCTCCCCACAGGGGCGAAACATTTTCCGTATTTTGGGGTTCATATACAACCGGCTCTGTAAAAGGGATGAAATAGCTAATAATACTCTTGGCATTTGGCAGTAACTCGTGAGGTGTCAAATGCCATTCTCCAATTATTTCCTTTACCTCTAAGTACCTTTCATCATCAGCCGACGAAAAAGAAACTAATGGTTCTCTAAATAGATCCCCACGATTTAGCTCTGCTATTTTATCTGCAATAATCTGCTTTATACTTTCGTTTAACACATTGTCACATATCATACTTGCTCTCTCCGAATCAAAATCCCTTTCATGAATTCGCTACTATTATGCGATTACAATACAAGCTGTTTTTCATTTTCAATACAACTTATAAGTATATTGTTTTCTCATTGATTTACTCCCACGCAATTGGAATTACTTGTTTTCAGTAGTGGCGTTCGCCATACGGCATAATGACCAACTTAATGACGATTCTTGAACCAACCGAGCTAAGTGCCATAAGTTATCCACTATCCTTACTTCAACATTTCGCTCAAAAAGTTCTTTATATAAATCATCATACTTTTTTACAGAAATAGGTTCTTCTGTCTGCTCACTGACATAATATCCGGCAACTTCGTCTTGAAGAGAGAAGTTCGTCGTTTCAAATTCGTAAATATATAACGATGTTTCCAACATTTTTATATGCCATCCGTATTCAATGGCCACACAGTGGCGAGCAGACGATGAAAAATATTTGTCTACGTCCTCTTGTGTTGTTCTTTCATTTGCATGATATGTTACGCGAGGGCAATCACGGGGCGTCAGAAAGTTTGGCAAACACCGCTCATTTATAGCCCAGACCAGCCCCTTTGTCTTGTCCAAATCATCCCTACTTGGAGTGCGTGGAATGAATTTCTTTATATTTGACTCTTCACTAACATGAAATAATCTCATTTTCAAAATTTCCTGATAATGTCTATATTACAGCTCAAACAAGTTTATCTTCTCTATGGCTACACAGTCGCCATCTTCGAAAACCATTTTCACAACCCATGGGTTAATAAACGCCATCTCCATCCACTCATCAAACCCGTAATTTTTGTCGAAGAAATTGATTATTGTTGACAGTGCAAATCCATGTGTACAGATGACTATATTCATGTTTTTGTGCCGATTTAGCACATCATTCAATGCCGCTATATTGCGGTCTTGTACTTCTGCTAAACATTCTCCGCCCGGATGTTTGTACGAAAAGTCTGCCCATTGCTTTTCTGTATATGGTCGCATATCCTCCATCCAAGCACGCTCGCGCTCTCTAAAGTCCTCAATTTTTTCTATCGACATCTCCAAGCTCTCCGCAAAATCTGCGATAGTATCCACAGCTCGCTTGTATGGACTGGATATGATTACATCAATATTCTTGTTTTGCAAAAACTCAGTAACAAGCGCACAATCAGCTTGCCCTTTCGCAGTCAATGGACGGTTCCTGTCCTCAGTCGTACTGCGGTCCGCTTCCGCATGGCGTACAAAATATATTGTCGTCATTTTGTTCCTTTCTCAGCTAACACAAAATACAAGAGAGCCATCCCAATGCGTTAATCGCAATTAAAAACATATCTAATTACTGTGTGCTTTTTGTCGATTTCTAACTCTTTTGTGGCTCCGTCTTGTATGAATCCTGCTTTTTCATAGAAACGTCTTGCCCGTTTGTTGTCCTCAAGTACCCATATGATAATTTCTTGATACCCCGCTTTATTTAACTCAGACAAAGCAAACTCCAACATCTGCTTTCCATAGCCTTTGTCCCAATGCTCAGCGAGTAAGTAAATCCCTAGTATTTCTCCAAAATTAGGCTTGTCATCATCTCGACTTTTAGCAAATATGAGTCGCCCAATCATTTTATCATCTTCTGTAATACAGTAGTACTCGCAACCATCAGGATTCCTAAGTATTTGCTCACATATCTCCACACGTTGTTCAAGTTTTGCATACATGTTATTAATATACTCATCAGAAAGAATACTCGTATAGGCATCTCTCCAGCAATCAATATGTAAAACTGCATAGTCATATGCATCTTCAATTTGAACTTTACGAATTGTGATACCCATAGTTTTCCTCCATAAGACAAATAATTCACCGAACATCTTTTCTTCAAGGTGATTGTCTGTGTCATCATACTCGCTTTACTGACTGCGAATATAACCCTCGAAATCAACTTTAACCCTTCGCTGAGAGTTAGAGTAAATTGCACGGAATAATGCAGTTGCTCTCATCAATCGGAAGCAACTCTTCGCTCAAACATATAATTCCGCCTGATCCAATTTCTATATTTGCACTCTCCAAGACAGTAAACTTCCTTATTTCTCTGCGATCAGGGTTTGCTGATTTTTTAATTTCAAGTGGATGGATAAAGTTGCCTTTCTCAACAAATAAATCAACCTCTTTTGCATTTGAGTCGCGATAGTACGTCATATTGACTTTTGACGGCGAGTAGGAATAACCTTTTAACAGTTCTGCTACCACATAGTTTTCAAAATATTTTCCGCTTGCCGCTCCGTTTAACAGTGTTTCATATGTCGGCCACATTGAGAGAAATGCCGCCAAACCTGTATCACAAAAATATAGTTTTGAAGTTTTGCTAAGTCGTTTCAATGCATTGTTTGCATAAGGTTGGAGTAAATATATAACACCTAACCCTTCAAGTAATCTTAGCCATTCTTTTGCTGTTGGCTGTGATATGTTTGTAGCGTCTGACAAAGTCTTGTAGTTGACTTGTTCGCCAATCAAAGCTGCTGCGCAGGTCAAAAATTTTCCAAACCGCAATGTATCCGTCACACCACCCAGTTCGGCAACATCACGCATCAAATATGAGTTGATGTATCCTTCAAAATATTCATTTCGCTCTTCTGTATCTGCATGAATTACTTGTGGCATTCCACCTTGCCAAATATGTTCAAATACTTGTACTACATCATTTTTTGAAACTGTGTGCATTCTTTTTTGCAGTTCAACAAATGAAAAATCCAGCTCATCTGTGTAGCGAACTCTAAGTTTCTCACTTTGCGATAAGCTGTATAAGTTCAAAATGCCAATGCGACCTGCGAGGGTCTCGCGCACATTTTTCATTACATTATATTGTTGAGAGCCTGTAAGCCAAAATCTGCCAAGCTCTTCAGACTCATCACACATAATCTTTATTTGTGAAAACAGTTCCGGTGCATATTGAATTTCGTCAATTATTATGGGTGGTTTATACGCTTGAAAAAACATCACAGGGTCTTCTTTTGCCAACTCACGTGCCTGTAAGTTATCAAGGGTAACATAAGTGCGAGCGTGACCCTGAGCCAAATGCTTCAACATTGTAGTCTTACCGACTTGCCTTGCTCCCGTAACAAGCACTACTTTGAAAAAGCTATTCATCTTAAGAAATTTACGCTCTAAATCACGAGTTATATAATCCATGTGCGCCTCCGCTGTTACGATAATGTAAAGTCTGCTTTATATTATCATAATCTTTTGGGTGTGACAAGTGCCTAATTTTGTGTACTCTACTTAGGGAAAGCAGAGGAAGGCAGGGGAATGGTTCATCTGTTTTACAGCTTCCTCAATATCCAAATCACACCCTCAAGGTGGTTGTCAATATCATCATATTCACTTTGTTGACTGCGAATATAGCCCTCGAACATAGCTTTTTGTGCGGGGTGCTTTTCAATCAACTCATTGGCTCTCTTAGTGATAGCCGTCATGCCTGAGTCGCTATCCATATTTTCCGATTCTATCTCAAAAGCTGAAACGGTTTCTAGCAGCTCTAAGTCTGATTCTGTAAACAAAGCATTCCACTGCTTTTCTGTAAGGTATTCGTAATTGTTGTAGCCCACATCCTCCTGCTTACCGCCATCTTTCAAGTAGCACTCATCAATCAGGATATAACCACCAGTTTTGATGGTTTGCTTCAACTTCCTCAGAGTTTCAAAAGGTTTTCCCAATACATCACCTACACCACCTAAAATAACAGCGTCATAATCCTTTGCAGTTTGCACCACTTCGTTAATGTCACCGACTTTAAAATCACATAAATCGACAACATCATGCTCATGTGCTTTTTGAACGGCAAAATCAATAAATTCCGGAATTATGTCATATCCTTTCACTTTCACTCGTAGCTTTTTGGCAACCGCAACTGACACAGCACCTTTACCACAGGCTAAATCCAACACATTTGTAGTCGTTGATACTGTGATATGCTTTTCGAGAAGCTCTGCCATAGCCATAGGATCACTACCAAGCTCCCAAAAGTCTTGCAACAAGTACGGCAAAAAAGGTATTATATCCGTTGTTTCTGCTGTCAATGAGCCAGCTAATTTTTCTTCAACTTCTTTTTTCATTTTTCCTCCAACTGACACAAATGCTCTGTATCCGCCTATTCAGCACATTTTGTTTATTTTAGTTAATGTACTTCACATTTTATCAGAATGCGGTCTGTTTTACTATGAGTTTTTATCTCATCTATTGACAACACGACACAATACACCGTGCGATAAGTTCCATTACCACAAATTACTAAAACTGCGGATACAAAAAACATAGGGGAAGCGCAAGACGATTGCGCTTCCCCTATGCTTTTTTGTTCAATCAGATTAGTCTAACTCAGCGAACATTTTCGTTGGGTCAATGAATTGGCTTGCGTTTGTGATGTCAATTACTAGTGATCCTGCATCGATTTCACGAATGCCCACTTCGCCACGAATTGCAGCAAGTGCCATTTCAATTGCCAGTTGACCTAGCGCACTTGGATCGTTCATCGCTGTAGCTTTGAAGTCACCGCCTTCGGCGATAGCTTGTACAGCTTCCATTAGACCGTCAACGCCAACAATATAAATATCTTCAAGTCCGTTGTCCATAAAGGCTTGAAGCGCACCGAGTGCCATGTCATCGTTGTGACCGTAAACTAGTACGATATCTCTATGTGCTTGGAGAATATCGTTTGTTGCTGTGAGCGCTCTTGAGCGAATGTAGTCACTGTGTGGGCTTTGGATTACTGTGATACCTGGTTCTGCGTCGATTGGACCACGAAATCCGTCACTACGTGCTTGCATAACATTACAGCCAGCCGCGCCGAGTACTTCTAGTACCACACCTTCTGCATTTCCTACGCCACCAAGCAGATCAACAGCGAATTCACCGATCATACGACCCATAGCTTCGTTGTCACGACCAACAAAACTAAACACGTCTTCGTTGATTGGACGGTCAACAGTGATGATTGGAACGCCTGCTTCATTTGCTGCTTGAACTGATGGAGCAACACCGTCAGCGTCAACAGGGTTAAGAATCAGTGCATCAATCCCTCTAACTAAAAGGTCAGCTATGTCCATATTTTGACGTTGTACGTCATTTGCTGCGTCAACTACAATTAGTTCAACACCGTGATATGCGGCTACTTCATGTGCTTTTTCAACAAGAGCTGTGTAGAATGGGGAATCCATCGTTGGCTGTGAGAATCCGATGACAATGTTGTCACCATCGTTACCTGCTGGCGCGTCAGCTGCGTCGTCCCCACATGCGGCTACTAAGCTCACGACGAGAACAAGGACCATTAATAATGCTAGTAATTTCTTCATACTTTTTATAACTCCTTTTAAATTTACTGGAATATATGTAAACAGGGCATCGTCTTCCCTAGTTTTTCTTATCTCGCATGATGAAAAGGCTATTGAGCAACAACGCTGCTATGATAATAATTCCCATAAATATTTGCTGATAGAATGAGGGCAAGCCAATCAGGTTGAAAATGTTGGTAATAATCGCCAGTAGCAATACTCCACCAAATGTTCCAACTACGCCACCTGTACCTCCTGAAAGGGCTGTTCCACCAAGCACAACTGCTGCGATTGCGTCTAACTCTGCACCTGCTGATAAAGTTGGTTGTGAAACAGTCAGCCACGCTGTGAGAATGACACCTGAATATGCTGCACAAGCACCTGATATGACATAGGCTAGATTCGTGTATTTTTTCATCTTTATGCCTGAAAGATATGCAGATTCTTTGTTTCCACCTATGGCATATAGGCTTCGGCCAAATAAGGTTTTTCGTAAAATAAATACACCAATTAGTAATAATATGACCCATGTTATACCTGCAAACGGAATGCCAAACACTCTGCCTGCGCCCAAGAATCGAAATGCCTCACCAACAGATTCATTGGGTCCTAAACTGGCCAGACCTGATATGACTCGTCCGTTTGTTGTCAGCATTGTTAGTCCACGTGCAGACACCATAACTGCTAGTGACACGATAAATGCAGGAAGTTCAAATCTCGAAATAATAAATCCTGTAATACCACCAACGGCTGCACCACTTAATACAGCAATAAGCACAGCGACAGGTAGTGGCACATCGTTGGTAAGTAAGAGTCCCATAAGCATTCCGGCTAAAGCTGACATCGAACCTACCGATAGGTCAATGCCACCTGTGATGACTACAAATGTCATCCCCAATGCAATGATTCCAATAGAAGCATAGGATTGGAAGATATTGACCGCATTGCTGAATGTTAAGAAATTCGGCGATAAGAGCGACGCCACACCAATGAAAAGAAGCAGTAGTATTGCCAAGTTATATTTAATCAATATTTGCCTTAAATCGAAACGCTTTTCTTGCATTACTGTGCACCCCCCGCAATTGCGTATTTTAGTATCGCATTTTCCTCAATGTCGTCACCGTCGAATCGTGCAACTCGCCGTCCATGAAACATGACTTCAATGGAATCGCAGACTTGAATTAGCTCGGACAACTCACTTGATACAATAATAACGCTATTTCCATCTGCTGCCATACGTTTGAGGATTTTATATATCTCGTCTTTTGCGCCTATGTCGATTCCCTGTGTGGGTTCATCTACAAGCAAAATCTCTGCACCTGATGATAACCACTTTGAAAAAATCACCTTTTGCTGATTGCCCCCTGACAGGTTTCTGGTCATGGTGTGTACTGTAGGTGTTTTTATACTTAACTCACCTACATAGTCGTTGCACTCCTTATATAACTTGCCGAATTGTATGGAGAGCCTTTTCAAGAATTTGCGTAATGACACCATCGTCATGTTTTCCCATACAGGCAATCCAAGTACCAGCCCCTGTGTCTTGCGATTCTCAGGAAGTAAACCAATTGATTTAGCAATGGCCTGTCTTGGTGATTTTATCTTTACACCTACATTATTTATTTTGATTTCGCCACTTTGTATAGGATCTATACCATACACCGCACGAAGAATTTCTGTACGGCCTGAGCCAACCAACCCATACAAACCTAAAATCTCGCCCTTATGCAGCTTCAGCGATATATCTTTGAGCTTTCGTGTAGAAAGATTTGAAACTTCTAACACAACTTCATCTGTTCGAGATGTATCAGTGCTATCTTTTTTCAACACTTCCACTTTACGGCCGATCATCGCTTCTACTAGCTCGTCCATAGTGACATTACTTATTTCATCTGTCATAACATGAATGCCATCGCGAAGCACGGTAAGCCTATCTCCAACCATGTATAGTTCTTCCAGCCTGTGAGATATATAGACAACGGCAATGCCACGCTTCTTTAAATCGTGGATGGCTTTTACCAATGTATTAAACTCTTCCTGAGAGAGAGTTGCAGACGGTTCATCCATGACAATTAGCTTTGCATTGGAGTTGAGGCACTTCATCAGCTCCACAAGTTGTCGCTGACCAATGCTCAAACTTCGTACAGGTGCTTTTACATCAATCTTTTGATTTAACTCTTTTGCCAATTCCTCTGTACGTGAAAATACAGTAGCCCAATCGATAGTCCCATGCTTGCGTGGGAAGTTGTTCAGAAAAACATTTTCGCCCACAGACAATCCATCTACCAGTGATAATTCTTGGTAGATTACAGCAATTCCTGCACGTTTCACATCTAGAGTATTAACATGTTCTAAACGCTTGCCATCGAACTCAACAGATCCTTCGTCCTTTGTGTATACGCCTGCAAGGATTTTCATCAAGGTGGATTTTCCTGCTCCATTTGCACCGATTAAACAGTGAACTTCGCCTGGTTTTACACTGAAATCCACACTATCCAATGCGAGAACCCCCGGAAATCTTTTGCAAATGTCCTTCATCTCTAAAATATACTCGCTCAAGGCAACGCCCCCTTTAAATGACATTCAAATTGTCCTAGTTGTGCATCATATCTTTTAGATTTTTATATAATTCCTTATATTGTTCGTAATACTCCATATACGCATTAGTTGCGCTTTGGGATGGCTCAATTTCGTTTGTTGTTAATACCATATTGTCACAGGCTTCTGCAAAACTTGCAAAAACGCCATGTCCAACTGCTGCAGTTATTGCACCACCAAGCACACCCGCCTTGTCTGAACATTTAGTCAGAATGATAGGCTTCTCTGTGACATCCGCAATAATTTGCAGCCAGAGTTTGTTTAGTGTAACACCACCACAACCTCGAATCTCGTGAATACTCTGGGTGCCGCCCTCTATTGCGTCAAATACATTGCGTGTGCCGAATGCCACACATTCTAAAATTGAACGGTAGATATGTCCGCGAGTATGACTAAAAGATAGTCCGTATATAACACCTTTTGCCATCGGATCTTTGTATGGTGTGCGGTTGCCTTGAAAAAAGTCCAGTGTAATAAGTCCATCACTGCCGATTGGCACCTTACTTGCTTCTTCAGCCATAGTGTCATATGGATTGTCGCCACTAACTCCGAACTCTCGCAAGAACCACTTTGTGATGGACGCAGCTGAAATTTGCCCGCCTTCCAAGCAGGTTAGTCCTGGTATAAGCGCATCTCTATATGGTCCCCATATTCCATCTTGAAACACAGGTTTATCAACTAAAGCAAGATGGACAAAACTGCTTCCCATGACTATGCCTGTTTCACCTGAGTTGCATACGCCGAGCCCCAGCATGTTTGTATAGGCGTCTAAACAACCTTGATAAACTCGTACATCGGACCTAATATGAAACTGCCGGCAAAGTGTATCTCTCAACGTTCCAATCTCGTCGCCCTGTTGCACAATATCTAGATTTGCTTTATCGAAAAACTCATTAAACCCCATGCCATGGAAGAACTCTCTATTAAATCCGCCCATTTCTTTTACATAGTGAGACTTACAGGTTGCTTGATTGAGAGCAGAACACCATCGCCCTGTCAGGTAATGGTTAATATAATCCTGTTGCTCAACAATCAGCTTTGACTGTTCAAATACTTTAGGATTGTGGTTTCTCAGCCACATCATTTTCGGAACAATCCATTCAACTGACACTTCGCCACCGCAGTGCTGTAGTACCTCGTGCTTAGTTTGGTTTATCTGTGTCGCTTCGTCTTTTGCACGGACATCCATCCATAATATTGCATCTTCTAAAGGCATATCATCTTGCCCGATTGCCAGAACAGTTGATGACGTAGAACAAACGGATAGACCACAAATACGATTAAATATGTCAGAGCCTGCAGTTTCATGACAGTCTGCAATAACTGCATGTAGACCTTCTATCCAATCCGATGGACGTTGCAGTGCCCAACCAGGTTGTGGGTAATATGTATCATGGGTTTTCTCACTTGTCGCAATTAAGTTTCCCCTCGTATCGAATATGCCACACCTTAAACTCTGGGTGCCGTAATCCAATCCCAAAAAATACTTATCTGACATTAATACCATCTCCATAGGATTTATCATATGTTCCTGCAAACAATCATATGTTCCTTTAAATTATGTGGCATTATATCAAACCTTTAGGGCATTGTCTACGAAAATACTCTGTTTTCTTTAAATAAATTGTTGTAATTCAACAATTTGCTGCTTATTTAAAACATAGCAGTATGAATTTTTGTCAAAACTAAACACTACTTGTTTTTATGCCTGTGTTGAAAAAAATGGCTGTAGTATTTTAAATTGACTAGTTGTAGATTGTACTGTATTTTTTTGAACTCTGGACTAAGTCATCCATTTCTTTTGCTTCCTCAGATTTAATACCCTTTAACCATGCTTGATACTGTTCGTCACGTAGCTTTTGGTATGCCTTTAATTCCTTCATCGTCAAGATAAGCTTCTCCTGACATTTAAGTACTATTTCCTCCGCATTGACGATTTTTTTACGAATTTCAACCAACCCATCACGTAAGGATCTAAAATACGCATCATGTTCAATAAGAGCCTTCCCGATATCATAAACACTTTTTAATGCCCGCTCCAGCGAACGCTCATTATCTACCCACCCTTTCACAAGCCGAGCTTCTTCATCACGAAACTCACGCAAATCTTGCTGAGCGCTCTTGAGCTCAGCCATTTGTAGTTTCTCAACAGTTCGCTTGTAACTATACGGTGCTTGAAGTGTAAAATGAAAAATTCTCATAATGGCCCCATTCAAAAATTACTTCCTTCTACTGCTTCGTAATTTCTTTCATTAACGTTAGTGTTTCTTCAAAATCAAAGCGTTCCTTCATGCCTTGCTTCAAGAAATTTTGAATAGACTTATGCAACTTCACCGATCTGTCAATTTCAGGATTTGCTCCCTCATGATATGCGCCAATGTTTATCAAATCCTCAGCCTCTCGATAGACTGCAATCATATTCTTTAATGTGCCAAAATCATCTAAATGCTCTTTGCTTACAATATCGGGCATAACACGACTCACGCTACCGAGCACATCAATAGGCGGATAGTGATTGCCACTAGCAATATCTCTCGACAAAACAATATGCCCATCTAAAATGCCACGAACGGTGTCAGCTATAGGTTCGTTCATGTCATCACCCTCTACAAGAACAGTATAGAGTGCAGTTATGGAACCTGTATCGGACATCCCTGAACGCTCCAGTAATTTTGGCAAAATCGCAAAAACAGACGGTGGAAATCCTCTCGAAACAGGCGGTTCTCCTGTTGCCATCCCAATCTCACGTTGCGCCATTGCAAATCGTGTTACTGAATCCATTAGAAGCAACACTTTCTTACCCTTATCTCTGAAATACTCCGCAATGGCAGTTCCTGTCATTGCACATTTTAGGCGCAATAGAGCAGGTTGGTCAGATGTAGCAATTACTAGGACCGTCTTTTTAAGCCCCTCTTCACCAAGATCTTTTTCGATAAAGTCACGTACTTCACGCCCTCTTTCGCCAACGAGTATAATTACATTCACATCAGCAACAGCGTAACGTGCCATCATGCCGAGAAGTGTGCTTTTTCCCACGCCTGACCCTGCGAAAATACCAAGCCTTTGACCACGACCGACAGTTAACATACTGTCAATTGCTTTGACTCCAAGCGGGAGTACCTCTTTGATACGCTCTCGCGTTAATGGGTTTGGCGGAATATTATCTGCAGGATACCATGTTTCTATTTCAGGTTCCGGTAATTCGTCGAAGGGATTGCCTAGCGCATCCAAAACTCTGCCGATAAGTCCATCTCCCACAGGGACTTTGAGGGACTTTCCCGTATATGTGACATAGCTACCAAGCCCTATGCCCTCAAGACTTCCAAAAGGCATAAGGAGTGTCTTGCCGTCCCTAAAGCCGACAATCTCTGCCCACACCCACATACTCTGTATTCTTGTCGAATAAGGCGCTAGGGTCGGTGCTAGTGTGTGAATGTGGCAAATGTCGCCGATTTTCGATATAGGCCCCGTTGCTTCAACAGCAAGTCCCACTATCTTTGTGACTCGCCCTGCATGCTCAAGTGTATCGGACTTTGCAAGGGCATTTGCGTACTTAGTAAAATCGATTCGATTCATTGGTATGGTGCTCCATTTAATTCTGTGAGTCCGTCATCCCGAGCTTGACTGAGGCTGCTGAAAAAGCCCCTTTGAAATCCACCCCGGCACGACATTTCCCTCGCGGAAATGAAAACGGTGTAGTAAAACTCTAATTTCCGTAAAATACTCAGAT
>Ga0123355_10000493_pt1 | contig 52464 bp, 57 predicted proteins | sample TergutEmb28metaG_3_FD_89872 | JGI IMG/M metagenome (GOLD analysis project Ga0123355, IMG submission 89872) | Embiratermes neotenicus P1 segment gut microbial communities from Petit-Saut dam, French Guiana - Emb289 P1 | ecosystem: Host-associated > Arthropoda: Insects > Digestive system > Gut ... | reverse complement strand
GAAAAAATGATGGAGCTTGCGCCGAAAACCGCGATAGTCATCAAAGACGGGGAGGAAACGGAAATCCCAATTGACGCGGTGCGAATCGGCGATATTGTCGTCGTAAAACCAGGCGCGAAAATCCCAGTGGATGGCACGGTGATTGACGGGTATTCCGCCGTTGACGAGTCAATGCTGACCGGGGAGAGTATGCCTGTTGACAAAGCGGCTTTCGACACCGTATACGCCGCGACGCTGAACACAAATGGCCTGATAAAATTCCGTGCCGATAAGGTCGGGGACGATACAGCGCTGGCGAAAATCATAAAACTCGCAATGGACGCGCAGGAGGCAAAGGCGCCGATTGCGCAGATCGCCGACGTGGTTTCAGGCTATTTTGTCCCTGCAGCATGTCTTGCCGCTGTGATTGCCGGAGTTGCCTGGTACATCGGCATACGCGACTTTGACTTCGCCATGTCGGCGTTCATATCGGTGCTGATTATCGCCTGCCCGTGCGCGTTGGGACTGGCGACCCCGACGGCTATCATGGTCGGAATCGGCAAAGGCGCGGAGAAAGGGATACTGATAAAAGGCGGCGAAGCACTGGAAACGGCGCATAAAGTCGATATCGTCATCTTCGACAAGACCGGAACAATCACCGAGGGCAAGCCTGCCGTGACGGATATTCTGCCGGTAGGGGATATCACGCAGGAGCAACTGCTGCGAATCGCGGCGTCAGCCGAGGCGGGGTCGGAGCATCCAATCGGACAAGCAATTGTCAGGCGTGCGCGTGAAGAGGATTATGAACTCCTGAAAGTTGAGGGTTTCAAAGCCCTCACAGGACGGGGGATCGAAGCGGCTATCAATGGGGTGCCAGTGCTGATAGGGAATGGACGATTATTGAACGAGCGCGGTGTCCCTGCCGGAATCATGCCCGACGGCACGGACTCGCAGGAAGCAAGCTTGCGGCTTGCCGAAGCGGGGAAGACCACCATGTTTATCGCGGCGGAAGCGGAGCTTATCGGCATTATCGCTGTTGCCGACGTCGTCAAAGCGCAAAGTGCGTCGGCGATTGAGGCGTTGACAAAAATGGGGCTTGAAATTGCGATGCTGACAGGCGACAACGAGAGAACCGCCGCCGCTGTCGCCAGAACGGTCGGCATAACAAAAGTCTTGGCTGAAGTTCTGCCGCAGGACAAAGCCGCCGAGGTGAAGAAACTCCAGGAAGAGGGCAAGCGCGTGGCGATGGTCGGCGACGGAATCAATGACGCGCCGGCGCTCATCCAGGCGGATATCGGTATCGCAATCGGCTCCGGCACTGATGTTGCCATTGAGTCCGCTGATATTGTCCTAATGAGATCCGACATCGCGGATGTGCCGAGGGCGTTGAATTTAAGCCGCCGGACAATCCGCACAATAAAACAGAACTTGTTCTGGGCGTTCGGATATAACGTAGTCGGCATCCCGATAGCGGCGGGAGTACTATATCTGTTTGGCGGACCGCTGCTGAATCCAATGCTCGCGGCGCTGGCGATGAGTTTGAGCTCGGTATCGGTGCTGTTGAACGCCTTGAGGTTGAAACGTATAAAGATGGAGGGGGAAAGAATATGATCACCTGCCCGAATTGCGGAGAGATTACAAGAGATGAGCTCTTGATATTCAATGATGACTTGCGTAGACAGAACTTCAGCCTTACGCCTGTTTTGCCTACGTGCAAGCTTTGCGGCGCGGAGGCGGTTGTCACGCACAAATGCGGCGGCGGGAATATCATCGTGCTCACCGGGACATGCGGCAGCGGCAAGTCTACTATCGCTGAAATACTTGCAGAGCAAGGATTTCTTGCCATAGACGGCGACTGTGTAGTACAGGTTATCAAGCGCAATAATAATGATTTGCTTGATGAAATCGCATATGAAATAGACGTCCTGTCGCTATTAGGCGGGAATTTTGTCCTGTCCCATGTGATTGGGCCGGAAGATTTGGAAAGATGCGTGGAAATATTTCAAGCGCGCAATTTAAACTATTCGTTTTTCCTCTTGAAACCAACCTATCAAACTGCCGTTGAGCGCTGCCGCACAAGAACATGCCACGAAAGCGTCACGCCGGAAAAATGGATAAGAAAATTTTATGACGAATTAGTTTTCGATGACAGAGTTATGACTGTGGACAACACCAACATGTCGGCAGAAGAAACGGCGGAATACATATTGAAGAAAGTGTGAAAATATGGATATTGAAATTCGTGAAATTGAGGAGCGGGATTACCCCGCAGTAACAGCATTATTGGTCAATGAATTGTGGGCTAATAAAATTAGCGATGACAATGTTGTGCCATTTTTTAACAGCGTAAAAAACGATGAAAATTATAAGACATTTGTCGCGTTGCTGGACAATAATGTGGTAGGTCTTGTCTCCGCAGTGACGACGATTTGGGCTGCGTTTGAAGCCCCCAATATGATGATTCAGGGCTTTGCTGTTAAAAGTGAGCACCAAAATAAGGGAATAGGCACAAAACTTCTCAAACATCTTGAGGATTACGCTAATTCAAAAGGAGTGTCCGGTATCGGATTATGTAGCGGGTTTCATCGCACCGACGCTCACGCTTTTTATGAACATAATGGGTATGGTAAAATTACGCAGTATTTTGGTAAAGTGCTTACGTAGGGGCGGCAACCTGCCGCCCGTGGTTCCGGAATAAACCGGAAATTCCAAGCCCAACGACCAACGACCAGCGGGCGGCAGATTGCCGCCCCTACATACGCAACATGCCCAAGCCCTCCCGCATAGGATGTGTAGGGGCGCGCATTGCGCGTCCGACACAAAAAGCTCAGAAAGCGGGATGTTGTGTTCGTTATATTGGAAGCGGCCGTACTAGCTGCGTCAGTCTCACTGGACGCGTTTGCGGCGAGTTTTGCGTACGGCAGTGAAAAGATCAAAATACCGTGGCAGTCAGGGCAGATTATCAACCTAATATGCGTTTTCGTACTGGGGCTGTCGTTGACAATCGGTGCTGTCGTGCGGCGGTGGATTCCGGAGGGGTTGACAATCGGCCTGGCATTCGGCATACTGTTTGTTATTGGCCTTATGAAGCTGCTTGACGGTATTACAAAGTCAATTATCATGCGGCATAACAGGCGCAACGGAGAGGGTCTGAAAAAGGAACTGCGGTTTTCTCTGTTGAATTTCAGCTTCATTCTCGGACTGTATGCGAATCCGGTTGAGGCGGATGTCAACGTGGATAAAGTAATCTCGCCCAAAGAGGCGGCGGCGCTGGCGGTGTCGCTTTCACTGGATGGATTGGCCGTCGGATTCGGCGCGGCGATGGGCAGTATGAACGTGCCGGTTGTGTTGATCTGCGCGTTTGTAATCAATATGCTGGCGATTTTCTTGGGTTGCCGCATAGGGAAAAGACTTGCGCGGAAAATTCCGTTTAACATTTCCTGGATGTCCGGGGTGATACTTATCGCGCTGGCGTTTTCGCATTTCTTTTGAAAACGGGCGAATCAAAAATTAACGGGCGGCAAATTGCCGCCCCTACAGAGGTATACGAATGACACTAAACATCGTTATGGTCGAGCCGCAGATACCGCAGAACACCGGCAATATCGCCAGAACCTGCTCCGTAACCGGGGCGAGACTGCATCTTGTCGGGCCGATGGGATTCAAGATAGACAACACAAAGCTGAAACGCGCCGGGCTGGATTACTGGCACGCGCTGGATATAACGTATTACGACGACATCGCCGATTTTTTCGATAGAGTACCGGACACGTCAAACTTCTATTATTTTGAAACAAGCGGGCATTGTTTATACACGGAGATGCATTATCGGGACAACGCCTACATATTTTTCGGTAGCGAAACCAAAGGACTGCCGGAGTCGCTGATGGCGCAGAACCCTGAACAATGCGTCCGGCTGCCGATAAAACCCGGCGCGCGGAGTCTGAATCTGTCAAACGCTGTGGCTATTGGCGTTTTCGAGGTCTTGCGGCAATGGGGATTTCCGGAGTTGGAGTTTTGATATCAGCCGCCCGGCAATAAAGCCCGCGGTGAATACAAGCATCATAAGAACAAGGCTTGTAACCTGCCGCCAAACAGCAAGTGCGGGCCAGGCAGAGTTGGGCATCAGCACTTGTGTTATTCTCAGAGTGAGACTGAAAGTGGGGAGGGAGAACATCTGCGAAAGATGGGCAATCAATGGGCTGCTGTATAAAGGACTCCCGAATGGCGGGGTATAAAGCTGCCAAGCGTACAGCGGCACTGATATTATTCCGATGCTGTTGGCGACCAGGATTGCATAGAGCATAGGCGTTTTCCATTTCGCAAACAAATACCCAACCGCGCCCCAAATCAGCAGAGTTCCCCAAGCCCCAATATAAAGCAGTATCGGGAATGACAGCAGTGCAAAAAGTGCGCTGACAAATACAAAGCCGACGAATATAGGCACGAACGCAATTAGAATGTGAGGCAAACGTTTCATAAGCAGCTCCTATGTAGAATGCTAGTTTTGCGGATTGTATGTATGGGTTGTCAGTCTCTAGCGCACTCCCGCATATCATCTCCGCTGGTCAACTTTTCTGTATCGTTGATAAATAAATTGAGTATATCGCCTTCTCGCATCCCTTTTTTCTCAAATCCCAAATCTTCCCTTATCACATACAATAACTCCTCTAGTTTTAATATTTTTTCTTCTGGAGGCTTTTCAGGGTCTATGAGATTTACTCTATAATTACCCCATTTTGCTATGACTTCATTTGAGCCATATAGGATTACTGCGATATTAAATTCGGCCATTTTTTTGAATAATTCGCTATCATCCATTGTATAGTTCTGTTTAGAAAGATTCAACATTTCAAAGATCATACTTACAAGCTTATTATATGGGGTTATCATTTTCTTCTGCTTTTCTCTGGCTTCATTATGTTCGTACTCCTTGCGCTTTATGCGGTAAGATACTATTGAATTGACAAGTGATCCAATAATAGCAACTGCCCCGGTAATCATAGCTGCAATAACGACAGCGTCAATAGACGATGTTGCGGACAATGATTCAGCTATATACTCATACCCATTACTCATTTAAACATCCTCCTTGATAAGTTTCTCACACAACCCCATCAACCTCGCCACACAATCCGCCTCGGTGAAGTCCTTGATTGGAAACCCCTGCAGCTTAAAAAAACGCGAGGCAAAATGCCCCGCGTTTTGTACGTATTATCTTTTTGAGAATTGCGGCGCTCTTCTTGCGGCTTTGAGGCCGTATTTCTTACGCTCTTTCATTCTCGGGTCACGCGTGAGGAATCCTGCGGCTTTTAGCTGCGGTCTGTAGGCTTCGTCCACAAGCAGCAATGCGCGGGAGATTCCGTGGCGGATGGCGCCTGCTTGTCCTGTGACGCCGCCGCCTTTGACAGTGGCGGTAATATCGACTTTACCAACCATCTCGGTGGTGTTCAGCGGCTGACGGACGATGTACTTCAATGTTTCAAGTCCGAAATATTATCAATATCACGGCCGTTGATTGTAATCGCGCCGGTTCCGCCGGGGAAAAGATGTACCCTGGCAACGGAGGATTTTCTTCTGCCTGTTCCGTACAAATAAGGCTTTTTACTCGTATACATAGTCTATTCTCCTCCCTTAACCTTGAGTCCACGCGACGGGTTTTTGTGCCGCGTGCGTATGATCCGGCCCTTTGAAAACGCGCAGACGCTTTAACGCGCCGCGGTCAAGCCTGTTTTTTGCCAACATACCGCGAACGGCGTGCATCATGGCGAAATCGGGGCGGGTTTCCATAAGACGCTTATACTGAACTTCTTTCAGTCCGCCGACCCATCCGCTGTGGCGGCGATAGTATTTCTGTTCCAGTTTGTTCCCGGTTAAAACAGCCTCTGACGCGTTGAGGATGATCACGAAATCTCCGCAATCGACGTTCGGCGTATAATCGGGTTTGTGCTTACCGCGTAAAATGTTAGCCGCCTGGGTGGCCGTACGGCCCATGGGCTTCCCTGCGGCATCAAGGATATACCAGTTTCGTTTAACCGTTTCCGGTTTTGCCAGTGTAGTAGACATTGTTTTATGAACATTCCTTTCGGCGTTAAATTGACAAAGCGTGAAAACACGCGTAAAATATAGACGCTTAATGTTTATACCATAAGCGCAGGCAAGTGTCAATACTTATTTTAAACTATGCGCCGAGTGCTCTGGAATACTCGAAAATGCTCTGGAATGCTAACGTATACTCGGTTCCAAATTTACTTTTATGAGGCTTTATAAATGAACAAATTTACAGGATTAGTCCGCCGGTGTGTGGAAGATTACAAGATGATTGCCGATGGCGAGACGATAGCCATCGGCGTATCGGGCGGAAAAGACTCGCTTTCGCTACTGTGCGCGCTTGCGAATTTGCGCCGGTTCTATCCGAACCGGTTCGAGCTGCACGCCGTGACAATTGACATGGGATTCGAGGGGGTCGATCTTTCACCCGTGGCTGAGTTGTGCGATAAGCTGCAAGTCCCGTATACCGTGAAACGGACTGACGCAAAGCGGGTGATATTTGACGAGCGGCAGGAGAAAAACCCGTGTTCGCTGTGCGCGAAAATGCGCAGAGGCGCGCTGAACGACCTGATGAAAGCACTCGGCATAAAAAAGATTGCACTGGCGCATCATTTTGATGATGCGGTGGAAACATTCTTGATGTCGCTGCTGTACGAGGGGCGGCTGCATTGCTTTCAGCCAGTCACGTATATGGACAGGTCAGATGTTACGCAAATCAGGCCGATGCTGTATGCCACCGAGGAGACCGTCATAAGCCTCGCGCGGGAGCATAATCTGCCTATTGTACATAACCCTTGCCCAATGAACGGCGTCAGCAAACGAGAGGAGATAAAGACGTTAATCAAAACGCTGGGAGTTAGCCATCCGGACTTGAAAAACAAAATATTCGGTGCGATGCAGCGACTGCCGTTGAACGGCTGGGGGCCGGGGGAACGTGCGCCGCGTGAAAAGGATGAACTATGTTAAACGATTATCAAAAACAAGCCGCTGTTTGGGATTGGGATGGTTATGACAACACGCCGGAATACGAATACTGGTGCGAATATGCCGGGCAGTTTGGCAAAAATGTTCTGATTCCCATGTGTGCACTTGGAGAAGTGGGCGCATACATGGCTGAAAAAGGTTTTCACGCGACTGCCTTTGATATAACGCCAGAAATGATTGCAGAAGGTAAGGCGCGTTATGGAGCAACAATTGGCCTTGAACTTGTCGTAGGGGATATCTTTGAACTCGATTTACATAGAAAAGACTTTGATTTTGCTTTTATTGCCGGCAATGGGGACTTGTATTTGCTGCAATCTGTTGAGGATGTTGAGAAGGCGTTCATATCGATTCATAAGCACTTGAGACCAGGCGCTTGCTTGTCTTTGGAACTGTCCCTGCCGTCTAAGAAATCATGGAGTTATCCTAAGAAAGTCTTCCACCCTAGAGTGCCGAATTATACCGACAAAAAAGTCTGGAAAGAAAACGAAAGCAGGTATAACGCCAATGAGAAACGGCAGTACATCAACCAAACTGTGTATATAGAAGATTCCGGCGGCGTAGAGTCTTTTACACAATCTGTGCTCTTACAGTATTATGAGCGAGAGATAATTCTTGAATTATTGAATAAATGCGGGTTTATAGTTCAAAACGAATATTGCGATCATCAAAAAGCGCCTTGGAAGCAGGGAGATGATTTTTGGATTGTTGAAGCGATAAGGCATACGTAGGGGCGGCCAATGGCCGCCCGCATTATTGCCGAATTTCACTTATCCTTAAAATGCCAGCCTCATCACTTCATCACCATCGTCAATTTCGCCCGTGTATACAAAACCGAAGCTGCCGTAAAACTTAGGTGTTACTGTGCTTTTAGGCTCAGTACCGGTGTAGAAAGCGTTAGCTTTTCCGTATTTGGATGCTTTTGCTTCTGCAATCAGCAGTTCCATAGCCGCCCTGCCATAGCCCTTTTTCTGGTGCTTGTCATCAATCATTAAACGCCAAAGGTAATAATAGGGCTGGCCATTGTTATTGATAGTATCTTCCATAAATTCTGCTGGTGGATTGTAGAGTGCCATCACGAAACCGACAGGGGCACTATCATGACAAATAGCATACGCAATGGGGTCTTGTTTGTATTCCGAACGGTAAGCAAAGGCTTCTGCCAAGCTCCATGCATTAGGAGCTACGAGGTCAGGGTCTGCTTTCATCAGCCAAACTGAGTCCAGATTTTTCGATGTAATTGGTTGCAAGGTTATCATTAGTTACCTTCCTTTTTTAGGGCAATTATTCTTCAGAGCCTTTTATTGAGCAAGATTATCGACACAACCTACCACAACAAACAGCTTGAATCTTGTTTCAAGCTTACCTTCGTTGCTGTACTTTTCAAACAGTTGCCTTAATGATGTTACGTAGTCCTCAAAGATATCATCTTCGGTATTCGGTGCCGATGAAGCAGATAAGCAACCATGCAGAAACTCGTTAAAATCCTGGTAAAGAGTATAGTCAAATACTTTGTTTACGAATATATCGTGTTGAAACGGCGGCGAATTGTTTGGCGGTCTGCCTGAAACAGGCTTTGAAAATTTCTTGTCAATTTCAATCAACTCACCGGCGTACACATCTTCACCGGGGCCAAGCCGTGCAATTACAATGTTTTGGTGGTTGTCGGCCCGTATAATTCTTTTGAACTCGGGCACAACAACGCTTCTGTCAAACCACATATAGGAATTTCCGCAAAAGATGAGATCAACAGAACCTGCCGGAATGCCGGTGTCTTCGGCTGTGCGCCCAACAAAAAGGCAATCAGGGAATTGACTCAGATTGCTTCTTAGCATTTTCATCATGTCTTTATCAGGCTCTACAGCAAATACCTTGCTGCTTTTTTCGAGAAATTTCTTTGTGTTTTTTCCTGTTCCCGCGCCGACATCGGCTATTATCGAATCGTGCGGCAAACTGACTTCATTGTACAGATAGTCAAAAAACGCTTCCGGGTAATCCGGACGACCGATATGATAACTCTCGGCTTTATGTGCGTGAGTGTTGTTTTGTTTACTCATAGTATTACCGCCTGCGTCTTGATATCATCACAAACCGCAGCAGTTGTGCCAGCGACACCGCCAGTGCGCCGACGTAGGTCAATGCGGCGGCTGACAGGACTTTCTTTGAACCGGGAATTTCATCGGCTGTCAGTAATCCCGATTCGCTCAACGCGGTGATGGCTCTGCGGGAGGCATTGAACTCCACCGGAAGTGTAATCAACTGAAACACCGCAACAGTGCCAAACAGCAGGATTCCGATGTTGACAAGCTGCATCATTTCAAACAGGATTCCGATAAGCACCAGCGGCAGGGCGAGTTTGGAGCCAATGTTTGTAACTGGCAGGATCGCCATGCGGAGCCTTATCGGGAAGTACCCATGCGCGTATTGAATCGCGTGTCCGGCCTCATGCGCGGCAACGCCAACGGCGGCAACGGATTGGGCGTCGTGGACGGCTTCCGAAAGGCGGATGACGTTTTCGCGCGGGTCATAATGATCTGCTAGGTGGCCTTGCACACGTTCGATCCTGACATCATCAATCCCAGCGCGGCGTAAAACCTCACACGCGGCATCGGCGCCTGATACGCCTTTTTGCGTAATCTCCTGAGAATACTTTTTAAAACTGCTGGACACCCTGAACTGCGCCAGCATCGCAAGCAGCACAGCCGGCAGAACCAGGTAAATATATAACGGGTCAAAAAACATAAACGGCATTTTATATATCCTCCGAATTTATTATAACATAAATTATTGACAATAAGCATTAAACATGTCAAACTTAAATATAAATCAGTTTGAACATATTTATATGATCAATCCCCGCATCAAGGAAAACCTCGCCCTCTGGGGTGAATCCGAGTTTTTTGTAGAATTTCTCCGCGCTCAGCTGGGCGTGGAGGGTTACTTTTTTCGCCTGTCTTTCAACAGCGATGGCCATCAGCTCTTCGCAGATCGCTTTACCGACACCAAGCTTACGCTGACTTTGTAACACGGCGACTCTGCCAATTTGCGCATATTCGTCGAAAAATACAAGCCTTCCGCAGCCGACGGGTTCATCGTTATCGTACGCCAGCACATGAACAGCGGTTTCATCATGTTCATCAAGCTCCAAACCGATCGGGACGTTCTGTTCTTTAACGAAAACTTCCACCCGGATATTCCATGAAGCTTCAAACTCATTGTCGTTTTTAGTATGCCGCACTATTCTCATATTTCCTCCTTAAAGTAAAATAGCCGCTTTCGCGGCTATTTTGTGCTATTTCATCATGCTTGCGACCTCGGCCGCAAAGTCGTCTTGCTTTTTCTCGATTCCTTCGCCCTTTTCAAACCGTGTGAAGCCTTTGACCACGATCTTTCCGCCGAGTTCTTTCGCCACTTGCTGAACATGTTTTTCAACCGTCAGTTTGTTTTCTTTCACATACGGCTGGTTTAAGAGGCAAATCTCCTCATAAAACTTGTTTATGCGGCCCTTGACCATATTTTCGGCGATTTGCCGTGATTTATCTTCTGGAAGATTCTTCTCTTTGTTCTCTTCAAGCGCTTTGGTCATCTGAATCTCTTTTTCCTTCTCAAGTTCCGCCGGGTCAACCGACGACGTGTCAAGATACAACGGGCGCATAGCGGCTATCTGCATGGCGATGTCTTTGCCAAGCTCCGTCACGGCATCCATATTAGATATGCCGGACACTTCCATGTTCACAATAACGCCGATTTTGCCGCCGGCGTGAACGTATGGTATACTCGTGCCTTCTTTATAAAGAATAAACCGGCGCACGGATATATTTTCGCCGATTACCAAGATCATTTCCTGCTGTTGTTCCGCGACGGTTTTATCAGTTCCGGGGTATGTTGAGGCCATAAGCGCATCCACATCCGCCGGGGAGTTTTTTGCCGCGGCCTCTGCAACGCCTTTGACAAAGTCTACGAACATGTCGTTCTTTGCGACGAAATCCGTTTCCGCGTTGACTTCCACAGCGACGCCGATGTTGTCAAAGACATCGGCATAGGCCATACCTTCGGCGGTTACTCTGCCGGCTTTTTTCTGGGCGGCGGCGAGTCCGCGCTCGCGCAGGTATATTATCGCTTTTTCCATATCTCCGTCAGTCTCTGTAAGCGCCTTTTTGCAATCCATCATGCCGACGCCGGTGGCTTCACGGAGTTCTTTTACATTTTGTGCTGTAAATGGCATAGTTAACTCCTTTCTATTCAGCCGGGGCTTCCGCTGGTTGTGCAACAGATCCTGGTGCGATGCCTGCAGAGTCCGCCGCTGTTGCTGCCGGAACCGGGGATTCCATGGCGTCTTCACCCTCTTCCGCGTCGCGGCCTTGTCTGCCCTCCATAACGGCGTTGGCCATCGCCTGGGAAATCAGCCTGATAGCGCGGATCGCATCGTCGTTGCCGGGAATTATATAGTCAATTTCGTCCGGGTCGCAGTTAGTATCGACGATTGCGACGATCGGTATACCAAGCTTACGTGCTTCGGCTATCGCGTTGCGCTCTTTACGCGGGTCAATGATAAACAACGCGGCTGGGAGCCTTTTCATGTCCTTAACGCCGCCGAGGTATTTTTCAAGCTTATTGATTTCGTTCGTATGCTTGATAACCTCTTTTTTAGGCAGGATATCGAAAGTCCCGTCATCCTGCATTTTGCGCAACTGCGCCAAGCGGTCAATTCTTGTGCGCATGGTTTTGAAGTTTGTAAGCATTCCACCAAGCCACCTGGCGTTGACGAAGAACATGCCCACGCGCTCAGCCTCTTCACGGATTGCGTCCTGCGCTTGCTTTTTCGTGCCGACAAACAGCACGGAACCGCCGTTTTCACTGACTTCACGCACGAAATTGTACGCGTCCTCAAGTCTTTTGACTGTCTTCTGGAGATCTATAATATAGATTCCGTTCCGCTCCATGTAGATATACGGAGCCATTTTCGGGTTCCAGCGCCTTGTTTGATGGCCGAAGTGGACACCAGCTTCAAGAAGCTGTTTCATTGAGACTACTGACATTAATTTTCCTCCAATATTTTTTGTTTTTCCTCCGGCTCCATCGTCTTTTCAGCCAACCCCATTCCCCATGGAGCACATGGCAAAAAATCAGGAAACCGTGCGTAATGCATAGGGCATGTTTGACAATTATCAAACATGCCCCAATATTCTAGCAGAGTATTATAAGAAAAGCAAGGGTTTTTGTTAATCAAGTGCGAAAATTTTAATATCGCCGCTGACTGTTGAAAACTCAAGCCGCGCATTCTTCTGCGTTACGATAACAGGCAACTCACTTGAGAAGTTCCCCGACACAGATGAATGCCGAACGGTTGTTTTTCCGTCATCCGGAATGGTGACACGAGTGTCACCCGAGACCGATTGCGCCGATAGATTCGACGCGGCGACGCCGGTGAAAGCCATGTCACCGGAGACACTTTCCAAATCAACGCTGTCAAACAGGCCGGATATGCGGACGTCCGCGGAAACTGACTCGATGTCAAGCTCATACGCGCTGATATCAGTGATAAACACATCGCCCGACACCATGCTGACAAAGAGCTTGTCAAGCCCCTCACTAAGTCCGCGGGGAATCAGCACCTCAAGCTTTTTCTCCGGCATACGCCATGAGATGCGGCGTTTGCAGTAGCTTATCTTGACTTTGCTGTCCGATACGTCAAGAACCAGTTTCTCGCGCTCGGCAAGGTCGCGTCTTGCGAATTCTGTGATTTTTATACTGTTCCCATCGTATGGGGTGATGGAGCAATCGCCCGAAACCCATTCGATGGACATAGAATCCACGCCATCCGTCGGCACATTATAAACGCCTTGCTCCTTATGGTTCCCGACTGAAAAGATTGCCATATACACCCCTCCTAAACGTCTTATAACTTATCCCAGGTCAAAAATCTCAATTCTGCCGCTTGTGCTTGAAAGGTTGAACTGCGCGTCGGCTCCACCGCCTGTGATGATCGGTATTGCGCTTGTGAATCTGCCGGTCGTCGTTCTGTGGTGGATACTGACAGGCTCCCCGGATGGCACAGTGACGGAGATTCTGCCGGATGTTGTACTTGCGCTCAGGCTTGAGGGGACATTGTCACTTATAAACTCGATTCTCCCAGAAACGCTTCTGGCGGTGACGGTGTCGAATTCGCCGGACATATACAGCCTGCCGGATGTGGAGTTTGTACTCAGGGTGTCCGCACTAGAACTGAAGACCTCAACACGGCCTGACACGCTTCGTAACTCAAGCTCTGTGGCATGAGTGTCGCGCACCTCGACCCTGCCGGATGTGGATCTGGCCGAAATCGTCTGGGCACGAAGGCCGGTGAGTTCGATTCTGCCGGAAACTGTTGTGATGTTTATGTCGTCAAAATTCCCGGCAAGTGTGTACGGGACGAGCACTTCAAGGTTTTTTGACGGCATATTCCGGAGAACACGGGATTCAGTGTAATTCACCGTAACCGTTCCGCCGGAGACGCTGAGACGGAGCTGTTGACCATCGCGAAGTTCGCGCTGGCTAAATTCCGTTATCTGAATATCGTTGCCATGGTGAGGTACTATGGTCACCCTGCCCGCAGTCCAGTCGATGGACAGGGAAGTCACGTTGTCAATGGGAACATTATGAGTCTCCGCAACATCAAACGACCCAACGCCGAAGTTGAAATTAAAACCAAATCTACCTTCGCCGGAGTTGAACACGGGGCCGAAAATAAGCCAGGTGACGAGTCCCGAAAGTACAAGTGCGGTGATTACCAAACAAATAATTGTAACAATTTTAGTCTTTGACAAAAGTCTCGCCTCCTTATTTCTTTTTTAGCGTGAACAGGATATTGATAAGCGACTCAAGTGCACCGGCCAGGACGAAGATGACCCATGTTATGTGCCACATATGCGTCGCGAAGCTGACGATAATATACACAACCACAACGATAGACCACAACATACCTGAAACCGCTTTGCGCAAAGTCCTGCGCTCGTCCGTTTCTGACTGCCATTCAAGGAATTCTTCAACCATAGTGTCGGATTCTTTATTGTACTTAGGTTTTGACATGCTGTTATAGATAAGAAGCCCTGTTGCCACGGCAACCATGACAAACATAATAGGCAATCCAATGGTGGCTGAATTTCTGTTACCAAACAGAGAGAGCATAATAAGCGGGAGTACACTGAGTATGTACATCATTACCGCAATTGCTGTAAGCATGGCCGATTTGCTTTGGGCCTCCTGGTATTTTTCGATATCCGGCATAGTATTGTCCTCCAATTCTTTTATTAATGCACCAACGTCGCCAATGCCCGCGACTACGATGTTGTACGCTGCCTCCGGCGTTTTTCCCTCAGCTATCAGGTCCTTGTACTTGTCTTGCAGGTTCTGGATCATTTCTTCTCGTAGCTCAACGGCCTTTTTTGTGGGGGCCGTTTCCTCAAAAAGCCCTTCTACATATCTGCGAAGCTTATCTTCCATTTTAGTCTTCCTCCGTTTCAATCAGTTTGTTGATCATCTCTTTTGCCGACTGCCATTCCCGGATAAGTTTTTCGTAGGTATCGCGGCCGGAATCGGTAATGCTGTAATACCGCCTGCGGGCGCCTGTACGCTCGTTCCCCCAGTAGGATGAAATACACCCCGCTTGTTCCAATCGTCGGAAGGCTGTGTAGAGCGTGGCTTCTTTCAGCTCATATTTTCCATCTGTTTTCTGCTGTATTGATTTGTTGATTTCGTACCCATAATTGTCGCCGCCCATCAACCGGGCGAGAATTATGGTGTCTGTATGTCCCCGTATAAGATCGGACGCAATAGACATGGCACACCTCCTGTCTGATATATTTATAACACAACATACCTCGCCTGTCAAGGTATATTTGAAAATTATTTATAATTTTTTGTGCAGTATGTAAAAATGACGATGTAAGGAGGGCCATTGGCCGTCAGCGAAATAGGAAAATGCCCGCAAAAACGGGCGTAAAATACGTAGGGGACAGCGTCCTCGACGTCCTGCTGTGCGCAAAAATCTAAAACGGGCCGATTTTCTCGGCAGCCCTTAACGTACAACAGCGCTCCATAGGAGCGGTCGTCCCCCGACCGACCGCGGGCGACCGGGATGGTCGCCCCTGCACAGCGGACGGTCAAAGGCCACTTCTATTAATCTTTCTTATTCTCGTTATCGCGCAGAATTTTTTCCGTAAGCGGGACGCGGCCCAGCGCGGAATAGCTCGTCAATTCAAACTCCGTCATCGGTGGGGTGGGTTCCAGACCGGTCATGTCGCTTGATGAGGCTACGCCGCCCAGACTGTCCTCCATAGTGTTTAGATTCGCTTTTTTCTTCTTTTCCATCATTTACTCCTTAATATTATAGACTCGGGTGTAATCTTTTGTCTCCGGGTCTTTGATTGTTTCCGACCTGTAGCGGTCGAGGAATTTGACTATTTCGTACACATCAATCCAGATTTCGTTGTTGCTCTCTTTCTGCGACTCGTCAAAGATAAGCTGCATGCCAAAATGCAGGTGTGCCGTCTTGATGTTGTTTGTATCCTCTTTGCGGCTATAGCCGGTTCTGCCGAGATAGCCGATGACATCACCTGCTTTTATGACGTCCCCGACTTCAAGATCTAGTTTATACGGGAAGCCTTTACGCAGATGGGCGTAATAGTAGTATCTCTTGGCATCGTGAGAGCGGATGCCGATCCGCCAGCCGCCGTACATGTTCCAGCCCATTGCCTCGATTATGCCGCTTTCAACAGCTATAATTGGCGTGCCGACCTGACCCATCAGGTCGTTGCCCAGATGCGGACGTGAGAAACCATATGTTCGCTTGGAGCCGAAGTCGTCGTAATGACTATAGGGAAAAGTTTTTGCAATCGGCGAAAAAACTTTCACGCCGTATCGCTTTTCCCAGACAACGCCGTCTCCCGATTCGTCTGGAACCTCAATCTCATAATCGCCGACGAAGCCGCTGAGTACCGCTGCATATGCTTCCAGAAAATACGAATACTGCTTCAGTTTTTCGGTAAGCTCGGCCATGGTTTTGCCGGATTCGAGCTTTTTCGCGAGGTCGATCAGCTGGGACTTTTTATAGCCCTTGAAGTTATTGCCGTTTTTCGCAGCTAGATATGCCAGCATTTCTATAAAATTGAGCTTTATGTCTTTCTCCTGCGACTCAATATCCAGCGATATGGCTGTTACCATTGCGTCCTTCGGGACGTTGAAGTCCACCCATTTAATGTAATCTTTTTCCGCCAAAGCTTGAAGAGGAGCGCAGCGCATCACTGCCAACAGCAAGAGCGGGAATATGAACTTTCGCGTAATCATCACGTCCTGACATTTTAAGCTCTTTCTAGTATGACTTAATGGTTTTTTTGTATTCCCGCCAGATTTTAGATTGACATATATATATGAATATGTTAAGATACTAAAAGTTTTAGATATTTAAACAATTACGTAATAATTAAATTAACTAAAGACAACACGAAAGGAGGGGTTGAAATTGGAAGATTCGGCGATTGTGGTAGAAATGCTTAAATGTACAGGCGGATTATTTTTCGGAATGAAGCCTAGCCATAATCCGATGCGGTCGATGATGCGCGGTGAAATGTTTATTTTAGATTACCTAGCGCGAAAAAACGACACAGTAATGCCGGGTGAATTGAGCGCGATGATGCGCGACGGTTCCGCGCGGACGGCGATAGCGCTCAGAAACCTTGAGGAGAAGGGGTATATTGAGCGTGATATTGACAAAACAGACAGGAGAAAAATTCTTGTCTCGATAACAGAGGAAGGCCGCGCGTTAGCGCGTGAAGAGCATGAAGCCGCGGTGAAGAAAATGAGAATAATATTCGACGAACTCGGCAAAGAAGACGCTATGGAATATATTCGCATTGTCGGCCGTGTGGTTGATATTACAAAGAAACTTGAAGAGGTATAGTGTATGTTAAAAATTTTAAAGCGGCTTAAATCAAGGGAATGGCTGATGATTCTGGTAATCCTTGTGTTCATTGTCTTGCAGGTATGGCTTACCTTGAGGGTTCCGCGCTATATGCAGGAGATTACGCTCATCGTTACAACGCCGGGCGGAGTTTTACGGGACGTCTGGGTTCAGGGCGGAATGATGCTGTTGGCCACCCTGGGAGTTGTAGCCACACAGGTAGTCGGCAGTTACCTCAGTGCGAAGCTGGCGGCCAGCGTCTCATACAGGCTGCGCCGGGACGTGTTTACCCGGGTTGAGAGTTTTTCGATGGAAGAGATAAACGGTTTCTCAACAGCCAGCCTGATAACGCGGACCACCAATGACGTTACAGCAGTTCAACAGTTCATTGTGATGGGTATAAATGTTATCGTACAGGCGCCGATTATGGCTGTCTGGGCTGTCAGTAGAATGTCCGCCATGGACATGTCATGGACAATTCTTACAGGCGGTATGGCAGCGGCTATTGTGATTATGATAGCATCGCTGTTTATGTACGTGCTGCCGAAATTCCGCAGGATTCAAGAGCTGACCGATAACGTAAACCGCGTGACGAGGGAGAATCTTTCCGGAATCCGCGTGGTCAGAGCTTATAATGCAGAAAAATTCCAGGAAGCGAAGTTTGAAGAGGTGAACGATAATTTCACCGCCAATAATTTATCCGTATTCCGCGCTTTTCAGATTATGAACCCGATTATGCGCATGATTATGATGGGACTTGGCATCGGTATATTCTGGATCGGTGCGTTTCTGATTGACGCTGCCGCGCCGTATGCAAGACATGAGATTTTTGCCAACATGGTGGTATTCCAGCAATACGCGACACAGGTTATTATGTCATTTATGATGCTGACAATGGTGTTTATGATGATGCCGCGTGTCGTGGTGTCTATAAAGCGTGTGAACGAGGTACTGGAGACGCAGCCGACGATAACCGACGGGACTGTTACAGTGTCGCCCGAAGGAGTGCTTGGGGAAGTTGAGTTCAAAAACGTCAGCTTCAAGTATCCGGACGCCGAGGAATATGTGTTGCATAATATCAGTTTCAAGGCGCACAAAGGTGAGACGGTGGCGTTCATAGGCTCCACCGGAAGCGGTAAGTCCACGCTCATCAATCTCGTGCCGCGATTTTACGACGCGACAGAGGGGCAGGTGCTTATTGATGGTGTTGACGTAAAAGAGTACACTCAAGAGGCGCTGCGTGATAAGTTGGGATACGTGCCGCAGCGGGCTGTTATGTTTACGGGGTCAGTATCATTAAATGTCGCTTTTGGAAGAGATGAAGAGCTTGACCGTATAAAGAAAGCTGTCGAAATAGCACAGGGGCAGGAATTTGTTGAGAAGATGCACGATACGTACGATGCGCTTATCTCCCAAGGCGGCACAAACGTATCGGGTGGACAGCGGCAGCGCCTGGCAATCGCCCGCGCCGTATACCGGCAACCTGAAATATACATATTCGACGATTCGTTTTCCGCGTTGGACTATAGGACTGACAGGGCGCTCAGGTCTGCCCTGAAACGCGAGACTCACGGTACGACAAACCTGATTGTCGCGCAGAGGATCGGCACTATACGCGATGCCGACCGTATCGTCGTGCTGGACGAAGGGAAAGTCGTTGGTATTGGGACACATGATGAACTAATGGTCTCGTGCGAGGTTTATCAGGAAATCGCGTATTCGCAGCTGTCAAAGGAGGAGCTTGGGGCATGAGTAAAGAAAAACGGAAAAAAGAGAAAAAAGACTGGCGTGCCGAAATGGCCAAAAAAATAGAAGAAGAGAAGAAAAGGGAAGAGGAAGAAGCCAGGCTATCCGGCAGGCGCCCGCGACCGATGAAAATGCCGGAAAGAGGATTCGGCGGCGGCGGAGGCGGCCGAGGTATGCAAGGCGGAGATAGGGCGAAAAATTTCAGTGTATCCATTAAGAAACTGATCAAACATGCGCGGCGCTATGCACCGGCGTTGATAGTAGGCATGATCTTCGCATTCATTGGGGCAGCGGCTACGCTTTTTGGTCCTGGTGTATCAAGAGATGTTACCAATACTATCTTAGCGGGAATAGATTACACAATTGATGTTGACAGGATAGTGCGGCTCTGCGTTACCGTTCTTTGTATATTTGGCGTCGGCGCTCTTGCCTCATATGCGCAGGGGATGATTATGGTTACGGCGACGCAGCGGTTCGGCCAGGGTCTGCGGACGGAGATATCCCAAAAAATCAACAGACTGCCGCTGAAGTTCTTCGACTCGGCCACGTTCGGCGATATTCTAAGCCGCGTTACAAACGATGTTGATACAATAGCTATGTCGATGAACCAGAGTATAGGTATGATTGTGACATCTGCCACCTCAATTTTAGGTGCGCTGTTGCTTATGTTCCTGACAAACGTTTTAATGACAGTCACGGCCATAGTGGCGACAATAATGGGATTTTTCTTTATGAGTATCATTATGAAAAATTCCCAAAAACACTTTAGGCGCAACCAACGGCACTTAGGTGAACTCAATGGCCATATTGAGGAGATATACTCCGGACACAACGTGGTTAAGGCATATAACGGCGAACGCATGGCGACTGAGTTTTTCGACGAGATAAACGCCGACTTATATGACGCGAACTGGAAATCGCAATTTCTTTCGGGGCTGATGATGCCTGTTATGTCGTTTGTCAGCAACTTTGGATTCGTTGCCGTCTGTGTTGTCGGCGCGGTACTTGCGTTTAACGGAACTATCACGTTCGGCGTTATAGTCGCGTTTATGTTTCTTGTGCGACTCTTCACACAGCCGCTGGGGCAAGTGGCGCAGGCGATGACATCAATGCAATCAGCGGCCGCGGCGGCAGAGCGTGTGTTTGACTTCCTGGAGGCGGAGGATATGCCGGACGAAAGCGGCGTGACGGAGACGTTGACAGATGTAACGGGCAATGTTGAGTTCGAGAATGTGGTTTTCGGCTACAATCCGGAGAAAACGGTGATAAAGAATTTCTCCGCCGATATAAAAGCCGGGCAGAAAGTGGCCATAGTCGGGCCGACCGGGGCGGGGAAGACCACGATTGTAAATCTGCTGATGCGGTTCTATGACACCAACAGCGGCGAGATAAAGGTGGATGGTGTGCCGATATCAGAACTCACGCGCGAAAATGTCCATGCGCTGTTCTGCATGGTCCTGCAGGATACATGGCTGTTTGAAGGGACGATTAAAGAGAACGTTATCTATAACAAGAAAGACGTTACTGATCAAGCAGTTATAGATGCCTGTAAGTCTGTTGGATTGCACCATTTTATTAAGACGTTGCCGCAGGGGTATGATACGTTGCTTACCGACAACGTGACCATCTCAGCCGGGCAGAAGCAGCTGTTGACAATCGCCCGCGCGATGATAGAAAATTCGCCGCTGTTGATTCTGGACGAGGCGACAAGCTCCGTTGATACGCGCACCGAAGTGCTTGTCCAGCGCGCGATGGATAAACTTACTGAGGGCAGAACGTCGTTCGTAATCGCGCACAGGCTTTCGACAATCAGGAACGCCGATATAATCCTGGTAATGCGCGATGGAGATATAGTAGAAAGCGGCAGCCATAACGAGCTTATCGAAGCCGGCGGATTCTACGCTGACCTATACAACAGCCAGTTCGAGGAGGCGTCGTAAGTCCGATATAACGAATAAATAAGAAAACGACCGGTGAGAATTTTATCTCACCGGTTGTTTTTATTCATTATCGGCATGAAGCTTTTCGTTTTGTTTTCTTAAATATGCCAGCAACTCCGAAATTTCTTTTTCATACAAATGGTTAGCAAATTCCAAAAACATTTCCTCTATACCCAATATCCATGATGATAAAATGTTTTTCTTGTATTTAGCATCTATCTTTTGTCTATATAGTTTTGATACGCTCTCCAGAAATTCTTTGCGGACGATATGATCCTCATATGTTAAGTTGTATGTCTGCCTATGAGGTAAATCATTAATATCATCTGGTTCTTTTGCAGCGAAATGCATGTCTTTTATATAATATGTCAGTTGAAAAAAGTGCCTTCTATCGTCTTTTTGCATCAACATAAACAGAAGATAACAAATATTATCTATCAGATAGCCTTGGGCAAATAAAGTGTTGTCTGCATTATTCACCAAAATAGTTCTTTCTTTCTCGTCCATCTCTCCGATATCAGGAATTTCACACTTGTTATGCTCTTGATATTTTACAATAACTTGCCCATAAATATTAAAAATTACATCAAAAAAGTCCATTATCTTGGTATGTTCCTCTTTCTTTAAAGAGGTGCCATAGTCGAACAGCTTGCCTATAAAATCGTAAGTGTTGAATTTGTCATTATAATATGGAAACATAGTATAATAGTCCTTGATGCTTAGTTTTACTTTTTTAATTAATTTTTCATATGAAAATAAATATGTATGCAAGTGCAAAAATATTAATATTGAAAATACTATGCTTAAGGCGAAAAGCAAAACAAGCGTAAATCGAAATTGTAATTGATACATTGCAATTGAGGTCAAACTTATAATTACCAATACAATAAGTGAGAACATGGGCATAAAGTTCCGAATATACCCCTTTGTTAGAATGGATAAATATGAAGAAAATTCAACTCCAAAAGGTTTTTCTTTAAAGATAGTTGTAATGGCAATAACACTCAATGCTATGGGAATATAAAGCATCATAAATTGCATCAATAAGCTTACAGTATCGTTGTTAATAATTCTGTTGATTTGTTCTGGATAATAGTTTGCTTTTACAAATTTATCAATTCCAATAAATATTGTAACAAATAACACGCAAGACAACAAAAAAATACCCTTAATGCGGGAGTTGAGCGCAATTCTTCTTGACAATTTCGCCTGAAGTGATGGGAAAAAACCCAGTTTTATTTTAATAATATCGGATGCGAAAAGAATGAGTATTAAAAGAGAAGCAAGTGCTACGAATCTTAGATCGCTTTCTAAAAAATATCGGTAAAACTTTAACACAGTCACCTATACCCCCTATGTCGGTATAGAATTTGAGAATGTTGATACTATCAAATTCTATACCGATATCTCAGTTTTGTTTTCCGCTTAGCCGGAGTGCAGTCAATCACCACTTAGGATTTCTTGACGGGTCGATGTAATCAAGGTCTTTGCGTGCGCTGCCGAAGCCTTCGGCGCCGTCGGGTACGTGCCAGTCCTGTCCGCGTCAGGGTTATGCGGTCTGCCACCGCCTGATGCCATGCGTTCTTCTATTTTATTTTTTCGTTCTTCCTCCGTCAGCGGATAGTCCTCAATCGGCTGGTTAAGGCCGCGTATTCTGTCCACCCATTGGTCTATATCGTGATCCGGGAAGACAATAATTCGCCTGTTCTCAATGCCCTCTTTCAGTATTTCCGCCAGCTCCACAGGGTCGATACCTTTCGCGTGGACAGAACTCAGGTGCGCCATTGTCCCCTCGCTCACATGATAGCCCCTGTTCAACAGATGCGCGGGGAGGTATTTCTCCGCGTTACCGATATCGGAGTTGATGTTGGCCGGGCAAATAACAGTCGCCGCGCCGCCGCATGTCTGCAATGGTGACTTTCATGCCCGCTTTCGCGAACACTTTGGCCTGTCCGAGTCCCGCGCCGGAAGCCCCACCTGTAATAAATGCGATTTTCCCCGAGAAATTTTTCATTGCTTGCAACTCCTTTAGATTAATAATTTCGCTGTTGTTTGTTGTTAAAATTAGATTGTAAAAAAGATTGAAATGTCGTAATATGTGTATATTGAAACACTATTGGGGAGAGATATAAGATGACTATATTTTACTTCACCGCGACAGGAAACAGTTTGGATATCGCCAAGCGGCTTGGCGCGCATTTCGGCGCGGTGCTGCGCTCAATTCCTCAAGCGGATACCGCAACGGATTACACGGACGATGTGATTGGCGTTGTGTTTCCTGTTTACGCGTGGAATATACCCGCGATTGTTACCCGGTTCCTAAAGCGTGTAACACTTACGGCGCAGTATAAATTCGCCGTTGCCGCGCACGGCGGGGAACCGGGGGAAATCGGAGGCATACTCACAAAAATCGCGGCATTTGATAATGTATTCACGGTTGGAACATGGTCTAATTACTTGCCGTTCAACAACGACGTGCCGCCAGTCGCGGTCGATGTAGTGCCGGAACTGACGCAAATTGTCAGGAAAATTGAGGCCCGCGAAAAACGGATATTTGAGTTGGGAAACGCTGAACCGTTTGATGCTGCGCCGTGGGCAGGGATGGCCCTGGAATACAATTGGCGGGATAACTGCAACGCTTGCGGAGTCTGTTCCAGAGTATGCCCTGTCGGGAACTGCAAGCCGGTGCATAAATTCGCGAGTCACTGCGAGGGGTGTATGGCTTGTCTGCAAAATTGTCCCGAAGCCGCGCTTTTTATGCCGGGGGAACCGACACGGTATCGTTACCGCAATCCGAATGTTACGACGGACGAAATCATCGCCGCTAACGAACAAACGGCCGTACTGTAAAAGATATGCCAAAAAAAGCAATAAAAAAGATAGTTCAAAAAAAGAAAGATTCCGTTATAAAATTGGTGGCACCAAAAGTAGTGACAGCGTTCACCAACATCATCCGGATGGGTCCGCGCATGATCTTTCGCTCGACAATAGAGTTAATGAGGGCGAACCTTATAACCCGTATTTTGTCATGCATATCGCTTCTGTTTATTGACCTGTGTGACCTTGTGCGCAAACGCATTTCCGTTGCGCAGTTTGTGAAGAATGTGATTTTATCCGCGCTGCTGGTTGTCAGCGGGACAGTTGGTTGGAATTTCGGCAGTCGATGGATCGTGCTGGAGTTTTTCGGCGGATTTGTTGATATTGCCGGCGGCATATTGGGCGCGGGAATAATGAGCTTTGTGTCAAACCTCGTTCTTGACAAAATCAGCGGAAAGGTTGTTGAGAGTGATGCCCAGAAAATGTGGAAAATCCTCGACCCGCATATTGACGTGCTGCCGGAAGAAGAACAGGCATATGCCCGTGAGCATGTTACAGGAGTTTGTTTGAAGAAAATGTATGCAAGCACCGACAAAGAAGCGTACGCTGTTGAGCTTATAGAGAAGCTTGAAGCCCACGAAAAAGTGGGCGGTCACCTTCGCGCGGAATATCATAAGCATTAAACCGTTGCAAATATCGCAGGGAGTGCGCATGGTGCCTATTTACTGTATAACTCCCTAAGTTTTTTATGTTTGCGCCAAGATAGTAGTATCAACACAGCAATGACAATGATGATACCGAAAAATATCCAAAGCCACGGAGGTTCGGAGGCGTCTTCGCCGATGGGTGTGAACTCACTGGCCGGGATCCATTCTGCCGGACCATCAGTCTGCACCTGATGCTGCTGCCCTGATAACGTTTCGCCATCGCCGAAGTACCAGACTCCTGCGCGCCACATCAAATAGTTGCAGCCGCCCGCAATCACCACAGCGAGGACAAGGAACAGAATCATCTGGAGCAAATGAGATATTATGCGTTTTGATTTTTGTTTGCTCATATCAGGCTATCTCCTTTTCTTTTATAGCTATCGAGGCAAGCAGATTCCCGCCGCTCTGCTCCATCAATCGCCGCCCGGCACCCGGCCACGCCGCCGCCGATGATAGGCATATTGAGGCGCATCCCCTACGGAGCAACAGTACCCTGTAGGGGCGGTCGCCCCGACCGCCCGCGTGCGACCGAGACGGTTGCCCCTACGACCAAGCTGCTGTCCAGCCCCTAAAAATTACTTATAAAACTTATGCCCGTAATCGTAAACCTCTCTCTGTAGAACCTCGTTTTTATGTTGCGTCCTTGAGTCGTCAAAGGCGCTGGGCGTAAAAGATCCGGCGAACATATAGCCGCCGTTTGGTGCGTATGTATCAATAGCCAGTCGTGCAGATTCCCTGATTTCTTCGTCCGTAACATCATTATCTAGCAAACGTCCACGCCCTTCCCAGCCGCCGCCGATAACGAGACTGCGGCCGAATTTCTTCTGGATCGCGAGTATATCATTGACCAGCTGAACAGGCTCCCAAGCTGTTATGCCTATCCGCGTGAGGTCGTTGAAAAACACCTCGCTTTTGCCGCAGTTGTGGAAACTTATCGGTATGCCGCGATTCCTTGCAAGCCGCGCGAAATCGTCATAATACGGCAACAGCAATTCCCGGAACATCACCGGCGAAATAAATGGCGCGCGCTCTGCCGCTGTATCGTCGGAAAGTGCCAGTACATCGGGCTTCACATGATCTATATAATTTTCCGCGAGGGTGAGGAAGAACTCATGCATGTAGTTGAACAATGCCTTTACCTCTTCCGGGTCAGTCATCATGGCAAGTAAGCCCTCGTTAAATCCCATGAATGCCATAAGCAACATAAAGTAACCGCCGCCGGGATTATAGTATAACGCCACGTTATCACGGCTATAGGGAAGTTTCCCCAAGTCTGCTTTTGCAACTTTCTCCCAGTCGTAGCCTGCAATATCCGGCGCCTTTATCACATCCCGCCAATTGCTGATATCGTCAAGAATAAAGTGTCCCGGTTTCGGCAAAGCGTGACCGCCGGCGGCTGGTACGGATTCATAAGGCACGCCCCAGATATCCTTGAAGTCACTGCATGGAGAATTGCCCGGTGCTGGTCTATCTCCCCATGTTACGCTGTTGCGTATAAGCATGTTCGGCGGGTCTTCGTCCACGCCCGGAAGTGCGCCGTAATATGAGTACGAGGGGATCCATTCCGGAATTTCGCCCGACAAAAGGCGAAGCAGGTTTTCCTTCGGTGTCAAATGTGCCATTTTCTTTGCTCCTTTCTGATTATGATATTTTAGTTATAATACCATAATCAGAGAAGCGTTTCAACTTGTTTGTTGTACTTTTTGCCATGTGTGGTATAATGGGTGCCAGGAACTGTCGCTTGGCGGCTCAGTCACTCTCCTGAAAAGGGGGTGATAATATGGTTACATATGATATGCTATTTTTGTATACCATGGTAATCATTGCAATCATAACTCTCTGTTACAAGATATTCAAAGACAGAGATGAATGAACTGAGACGCCTTAAAAATTAAGGCGTCTCTAAACCTTTAACAAAGGACTGAGCCGCCATACGAAAAGCGGCAGTTCCTTCTTTATGTCGATATTATATCACACACAACCGCAAACTGTCAACCACTGTTGCACAGCAAAACAGCGATTTTTGTTTTGCAAAAAGCAGGAAATCATGTTATAATACAAACAAAAATTTACATAAGGAGATTGCGTTTAAATGAAAAACTATTTTGGTATGCCGATTAAAAAACTGGGCTTCGGATTTATGAGGCTCCCCGGATTTGCCGGGAAACCTGACAGTGAAATTGACATTGAGCGAGTCAAGAAAATGGTTGACCTCTATATGGAGCGCGACTTCACCTACTTTGATACCGCATTTGGTTATCACGGCGGCAATTCAGAGGTGGCGATACGCCAAGCTGTGGTAGAGCGTTTTCCGCGGGATAAATTCCAGGTTACAACCAAGCTGCCGCTTTGGGAGCAATTATCTATGGACGAAATGAAAGGCAGGACGCAGACATCGCTTGAACGCGCCGGTCTCGATTACTTTGACCTGTATTTTCTGCATGGGGTCGGGCCTGACCGGTTTGAAATGATTGAAAACATGAAAGCGTGGGATTATCTGCGCAGTGTTAAGGATTCCGGCAAGGCAAAGAATATCGGATTCAGTTACCACGGCGACGGCGACTCGCTGAATCGTCTGCTTGACGTCCATGCGAAAGATTTGGATATTGTCCAGTTGCAGATAAACTATCTTGACTGGGAAACTCAGGCGCAAAAGTGTTATCAGGCGGCGCGTGACCATGATATGGGCATTATTGTTATGAGCCCGGTAAAAGGCGGGTCTCTGTCGAACTTCACGCCGGAAGTTGCAGATATCTTCAAAAAAGCGAATCCGGACGCGAGTATTGCTTCCTGGGCGTTACGCTTCCCGATGAACCTTGAAGGAATCGTTACCGTGTTGTCCGGTATGTCAACGATTGAACAGGTTGACGACAACACTAAAATTGCCGATACCATGGGGCCGTTTTCGGACGCGGAAAAGAAAGTCATAGAAAACGCGATGGAAGCGCTGAAGCAAATCCCGACAATCCCGTGCACCTCCTGCCGTTATTGTGTAGAGGACTGCCCGTCGAAAATCAATATCCCGGGGATACTCAACCTTTTGAACGATCACGCGAAATATCAAAATCTCTCCGGGGAAAAACGCTTCTACGGCTTTGTAACCGGCGGCATGATGGGCGGAACCGCCGGAAAAGCAAGCGATTGCGTCGGGTGCGAAAAGTGCGAGCATATTTGCCCGCAAGATATAAAAATTGTGAACCACATGAAAGAAGCCGCGGCGTTGTTCGAGTAAAATCGCATGAAATATTTATTACCATACTGGCGGCGTTATCGGTTTAGGTTTTTCTTCGCCGTGTTCTTCGTGTTTATCGAGGCGGTGGGGGAGCTTATGCAACCGCGCATTATGTCGGTTCTAATAGATGACGGTGCGCTTGCCGGGTCATTGCCGACGGTTGGGCGTTATGCACTTATAATGCTTGGCGTCCTTGCTGTCGGCGCGGGTGCGGCGCTTGTGCGCAACTATCTGGCGTCAGTCGTGTCGCAGCAATTCTCTCGGGATTTGCGGCTTGACATGTTTAAGAAAATACAATCCTTGCCCGCGGATGAAATCGACAGATTCGAGGGCGGGTCGCTGATTACGCGGATGACGAATGACGTTATGCAATTGCAGAATTTCTCCAACGGCATGATGCGTGTGTTTGTCAGGGCGCCGTTTGTGTGTATCGGTGCGATAGTCATGTCGGCGACGCTTAATGTGCGGACCATGTTTGTCATTATCCCGGTTATAGTAGTCGTATTTTTCACGCTGCTGATATCAATGAAGATGGCATATCCGCGCTTTGCAAAGATGCAGCGGAGACTGGACACGCTGAACACAACAATGCGTGAATATCTCGCGGGGATCCGGCTTGTAAAGGCATTCCGCCGATTTGACGAGGAAGAGAAGCGATTCTCTAAAGCAAATGACGCGCTGATGGATGAAACCGTCGGCGCGAACAATGTACTTGCGATATTCTCGCCGTTTCTGGCGCTATTCGTGAATATCGGAATCACGGGGATTTTATTGCTCGGTTCAATATGGGTGGATACCGGCGACATGCAAATCGGACAGATAATGGCGTTCGTGTCGTATCTTACGCAGATTTTGATGAGCCTTACGCTGATAGCCAATCTGCTGAATATGTTTGTCCGTGTCCGTGCGTCGAATGAGCGGATAGCGGAGGTTTTTGACAGCGACGCCGAAGAACCGGGGACACGGCGAGAGCCTACCCGTACAACGGGTGCGTTTGATGAACTGCGTTTTGATAACGTATATTTCCGTTATCGCGGCAGTACCGGCGATATGGCACTTTCCGGGATTTCATTTAGCATAAAGCGCGGTGAAACGCTCGGCGTTATCGGGCCGACCGGCAGCGGCAAGTCTACGCTTGCCGCCCTTGCCATGCGGTTTTACGAGCCGACAGAGGGCGCAATCACGCTCAACGGAATCCCACTGTCTGACGTGGACGAGGGTATTTTGCGCGGTATCGTCGCCATTGTGCCGCAGACTCCGGCGCTGTTTACCGGGACAATTCGTGACAATCTGCTGTGGGGCAAGGAGGACGCGACGGAGGCGGAACTCCGCCGCGCGGCAGAGGCTGCCGAAGCGCTGCGGTTTATCGAAGAGTCTAAGGATGGGTTCAATCGCGTTGTTGGGCAAAGCGGGGTCAATTTGTCGGGCGGACAAAAACAACGCGTATCGATTGCCCGCGCGCTTATACGTGAGCCAGAGTTCTTGATATTGGATGACTGCACATCCGCCCTGGATCTCGTGACCGAGGCGCGGGTGAAACAGGCGTTGTTCGATATGCGTATGACGACGATGTTCATCACGCAGCGCATTTCAACGGTCAGTCGCTGTGATAAAATTTTAGTGCTGGACGCGGGAACTCAGGCGGGCTTCGGCACGCATGAGGAGCTGATGGAAAACTGCGCTGTGTATTATGACATTTATGTGTCGCAGATTGGGAGCGATTAGGATAAAACACCTGCCGACCGCAGAACCGGGTGTTTGTAATTGTTTTTCGTAGGGGACGATGGCAATCGTCCTGAATGCAGAATGGGAAAACGGGCGGATTACCATCCGCCCCTACGGGTTGTCCAAATAATTCATATTAGGCGGTGTCTGTAATGAAAATGATTCTAAGAGTATGCACGATTGTTGTCGCCATTGCGATTGTGGCGGTAGTTATACATTTTTTTATTTCAGGAGCCCTGCTCATTAGAGTGCTGTCACTGTTGGTAGCGGCATTAATGGGCGTTTTAGCATGTGAGCAGATACGGAGCGAAAGAGGAGACGGGCGCCAGAAATCAAGGCGATGGTTGTATTTTTGCATTTTCGTTGGAGCGCTAAACCTCGCGGCGGCTGTTGTAATGACTGTCTTGTTGCCATAAATTGTAATGTTCACAGTTCAATTGCGGCGACGCGTATAATTTTTATTTTGTGCAGGGGATTATAGATGCAAAAAAGAAATTGGGATGTTCTAATAATTGGCGGTGCTTCAGGTTCGGGAAAGACAAGTGTCAGTCTTCCACTTGCGCGATATTATGGAGTTGATCTTGTCAGAGTAGACGATTTCCAAGTGTTGTTAAAGGCGCTTACAACGTATGAAGTCCTTCCAGACTTGCATTTTGAAATTACCCATCCTAATTTTAAGGAATATGGAGCGGATGAAACCCTTGATCTCTTAATAAAAATCAGTCGTTCGATTAATTCTGGTCTCAAAGCAGTGATTGATGACCATATTTTGGAAAACATACCAATGGTTCTTGAAGGGGATTTTATTCTTCCCGAGCTAGCGGCGTCATACGATAATCCGAGAATTAAAACCATATTTATACATGAACCTTCAAGAGAACAGATTTTACAGAATTTTCTTGAACGCGAAGGAACGCTTCAGCATAGTCGTACAGACGGAAGTTATGCGTATGGAAATTGGTTGAAGGAAAGCTGTTCAGAATTCGGAATTTCAGTTGTTGAGTCGCGTCCGTGGGACACGCTTATGGAAAGAGTGATTTCTGCTATTCAATAGCCTAATAAGCATTTCCCACATAAATTCGCTGAAAGAGAGGTGGTTATAGTTGGCGGACACGAAACCGACCAAGGACGTCGTCATCCCGATGATGGGCGGGCGCGGGCCAGGACGCGGCATGGACAGATTTAAGCCCAAAGAAAAAGCGAAAGACGCGCGCGGGACTCTCCGCAAGCTGATGAGGTTTTATTTGGGCGAGGGCAAATTGCTGCTCATCGCGTTTGTGCTTTTGCTTGCGGATACTGTAATCACGGTGTTTGTCCCGCGTATAATCGGCTTGACGGTTGACGCGATAGCAAACGGCGTGACGATATTTACGTTCATCGCGGTTCTTGCTGGTGCGTACGCATTGAGCTGGCTTTTGAACATATCTCAAGGTGTGATTATGAATTTCGCCTCCCAGCGAATCGTGCGGTCGTTGCGGAAAAGCTTGTTCGACAAACTGCAAAAACTGCCGCTTACATATCACGACACGCATACACACGGCGAACTAATGAGCCGTCTGACAAACGATGTGGACAATATCAGCAGCACGATAGCGCAGAGTACGACTCAGCTTGCGTCATCAGCCATCACCCTTGTGGGCACGCTTACGATGATGCTGGTTCTGAGCCTTCCGTTGACCGCCGCGGCGCTTGTCACCGTTCCGATGGTGGTGATTCTGACGCGTGTTATAGCGAAAGCCGCGCGCAAATTGTTTTCCGCGCAGCAGCGCGCGCTGGGGCAATTAAACGGCCTTATAGAGGAGACGATTGCCGGGCAGAAAATTGTCAAGGCGTTCCATATGGAATCGAAGATTATTGAGCGGTTTTCCGTGACTAACGAAAATCTGGCCGAAGCTGCGACAAAAGCGCAAATCCGCGCGGGCATACTTATGCCGATGATGCGGATAATCACCAATCTCGGATTCCTAAGCGTGGCGGCTGTCGGCGGATGGCTGATAGTCAGGGGAGATGTCACGGTTGGTGTTGTCATGTCATTCCTGGCTTATGCGCAGGCGTTCGCGATGCCGCTGAACAACATCGCGGGCACGTTCAGTAACTTACAATCCGCGCTTGCGGGCGCGGAAAGAGTGTTCGAGGTGCTTGCCGAGACCGATGAACCGGCCGACCCGCCGGATGCTGTGCCCATGACAGATCCAAAAGGCGATGTGAGATTCGAGAATGTGCATTTTGCATACACCCCGGGCGTTGATATTCTGAACAATATCAACTTCACGGCAGAAGCCGGGCAAAAGATTGCGCTAGTGGGGGAGACGGGCGCGGGCAAAACCACTATTGCGAACCTTATCAGCCGATTTTATGACGTGACGGACGGCACGGTGTATATTGACGGCGTAGATATAACAAAATATCACCGCGAAGATTTGCGGCAGGCGTTTTCTGTCGTGCTGCAGGACACGTGTCTGTTCACAGGCACAATTGCGGATAATATTCGGTACGGCAGGCCGGACGCGACAGACGAAGAAGTCCGTGAAGCTGCGCGGGCAGGCGGGGCGTATGAGTTTATCGCAAGACTGCGCGATGGATTCGACACCATGGCCTCCGGCGACTCCGAGACGTTGAGTCAAGGCCAGCGGCAACTGCTGTCGATATCCCGTGCCGTGCTGTGCCAAGCGCCGATTTTGATTTTAGATGAGGCCACATCGAGCGTGGACACGCGGACGGAGCGCGCCATTCAGGCGGCGATGCTGCGGCTGCAATCAGGCGCGACAAGCTTTGTGATTGCCCACCGCCTGAGCACGATACGCGACGCCGACATGATTTTCGTGATGAAAGACGGCGAAATAGTAGAACGCGGCAATCACGGAGAGTTGCTGATGCTTGGCGGGGAATACGCGAAGATGTACGCAAGCGGATAGGCGGAAAAAGAAAGCGCGATGCTTTTATATTTTAAAGTAAATCAAGCGCAGCCCGGAGTGAAAAAACTCCGGGCTGCGCTTGATTTGCATGAAATTAATAAATATCTAAAAAATATAGAACTTTTTTCAAATTAGCTATTGCAATTTATGGGAAAGCGGTTTATAATCAAAATCAAAAGTGGTGAATAGTGGTGCGAAGTGCATGAATATCCCATAAAATGATGAAAGGTGAGAGGTTAGAAGATGACCGGTATCTATGAACATACAATTGATGCTAAAGGGCGTCTTTTTATCCCTGCGCGGTTACGTGATGAGCTGGGAGAATCTTTTCATGTGACGCTTTCAATGGAAAAATGCCTCACCGCTTATTCAAAAGACAGCTGGGACAAGTTCATGGAAAAGATCAAGGCGATGCCGAAAAGCAGGCAGATAAAAATGCGTCCGCTTTTCTCACACGCTCAGAAATGTGAACTTGACGGACAAGGCAGGATATTGCTGACACAGGCGCTTCGTGATTTTGCGGGGTTGCAGAAGAACGTCACAGTCGTCGGTGCGGGCGAATGCGTAGAATTCTGGGACGCTGAGGCTTGGACGGATGTCAATGCAATCGAAACCACGCCGGAGAACATCGCCGAAGTATATATGGAGCTTGATTTTTAATGGAGCATTTGCCGGTACTGCTCACAGAATGCATAGAGGGGCTTAACATCAAACCGGATGGGATATACGTGGACGGAACGCTGGGAAGAGGCGGCCATGCACGGGAAATCGCAAAAAGGCTGAGTTCTGGGAGGTTGATTGCGATAGACCGCGACGAAGAAGCGATAAAACAAGCGAAGCAGTATGACATTGATGGCAAGATGAATTTTATCCACGGGAATTTCAAAGACATATCACGGATTTTGTCAGAGGAAAACATAGACGCGGTTGACGGGATGTTGTTCGATCTCGGAGTTTCCTCCCCGCAGCTTGATAACGCAGGGCGCGGCTTTTCGTATATGCAGGACGCGTCACTGGATATGAGGATGGACAAGCAAGACTCCCTGACAGCGTTTGAAGTGGTGAACAGCTGGCCGGAAGAAGAATTGAAAAAGATTTTTTTCCAGTACGGCGAAGAGAAATATGCAAGAGAGATTTCAAGGGCAATAGCAAGATACCGCATGAAAGAGCCGATTAACACGACGTTTGAGCTAAATGACATTATCTTCTCGGCAATACCGGCGAAAGCGAGACGGGAGAATCAGCACCCGTCAAAACGCTGCTTTCAAGCGTTGCGAATTGCCGTGAATGATGAGCTTGGATCAATAGAAAAAATGCTCATGGAGGCCCCGGACAAGCTTAAAATAGGCGGCAGGTTGTGTGTCATCAGCTTCCATTCGCTTGAAGACAGGCTGGTGAAGATCGCTTTCAACTCCCGCGTGAACGGGTGCATATGTCCGAAAGACGCCCCGGTATGCATCTGCGGATTCAAACCTTCATTAAAACTGATAACAAAAAAACCGATTATCCCAAGGGAATTAGAAATAGAAGCAAATGCAAGAGCGAGAAGCGCGAAACTGCGTATCGCCGAGAAGATATAGGAGGGACAACATGGCAGCAGAAGCGGCAAGAACAACTGGATACGCGAGAACGGGATACGCAAGAGGCCTGGATTACGGTGGAACCTCCGCGCCTGCGCTTAATCCGCCGGCGATTCCTGCGCCGATACCGCAAGAACGGGCGATTCCTGTACCAAGACCTATAAGAAAGCCGCAGCAGAAGAACGCATACAGCGTATCTTTGTTTGCTATATTCGGCACGGTCATAATCTTTGTTTTACTGATATTTATACTGCTCGCGCATGTCTATCATACAGGAGTGCTGACTGAGACGGGCAGGCTTAACTCGCAAATGAATGAGCTGTTAGAGCATGAGAGAAGGCTTGAAATAGATTTTATGAGCCGCATCAACATGGTCGAGATAGAGCGGCGCGCCAGAGATGAACTCGGAATGTCTCTGCCCGATGAAGGCCAGATTATTGTTCTTCAAAGCGCAACGCCGCAGGGCAGGGCAGAAGTAATTGAGGCAGAATACGAAGAGAGCACGTGGCGTGGGTTCGGTGCGTTTTTATCCTCGCTGCTGGAATATTTCAGGTGAGAAATAATATTATTCTTACAAGAAGACATTGTCCTTGTTATGAAATGATTTCACGATTTTCGGGAATTGCAGAACGTTAATTAGGGGTAAAGTTATGTCAGACGGCGTGAAAAACGCGAATAAGCCGATTCAAAGGACGAATACGCAGATTCTCAGACGCACGCTGTTCTTGTTGGCAGTGTGCGGAATTGTTGCGTTTGCCATGCTGGTGGTGAGACTTTATCAGGTACAGGTAGTCAACCACGAATTTTATGAAAGGCGGGCGTTGGCGCAGCAATTGGGCCAGACGACGATAACAGCCTCACGCGGGACGATTTTCGACAGGCATGGCAATACGCTGGCGATGAGCGCCTCCGTCGAAAACGTTTTCATCAGCCCGCGTGAAATCATGGAGCGCGGCGAAAATCCTGAACTTATTGCTGACGGACTGTCAGCGATACTGGGCGTCAGCCGAGAAATGATCATGGAGCGAATGGCGAACACGCGTTCGCAATATCAGACGATCAAGCGGCAGGTAGAGGCTGAAGAGGCGGCACTGGTTCGTGAGTTTATAAGTGAACACCGTATTCGCGGCATACATCTGGAACCCGCGACGAGGCGGTATTATCCAAACAGCAGCCTGGCAAGCCAGATTCTTGGATTTGTCGGGACCGATAATACAGGGCTGGACGGGCTGGAGGCGCGTTATGAGAGATTTCTAACCGGGGTGGACGGCAGGGTCGTCCGGCTGAGAAACGCCCGGCAGACCGATATGCTGTTTGCAAATTACGAAGATTATTTCGATGCACGGGACGGCAACAATATAACGCTGACAATCGACACCATAATTCAGCATTTTGCGGAAAGACATCTCACACAGGCGATAGAAGACTACGGCGTGCGAAACGGCGCGGCAGCTATCGTGATGAACGTGCGGACAGGCGAGATACTGGCGAAGGCGAGCTACCCGAATTTTGACCCGAATAACTTTTTGGAGATAAGTGAAAGGGAGCTTGCAAGACTGGGACTGATAGAAGACGAGGATGAACGTGAGGCAGAACACAGGGCGGCACAGGATCGCCAATGGCGGAATAAGGCACTGTCAGACACGTATGAGCCGGGGTCGGTATTCAAAATCCTGACATTCGCGATGGCGCTGGAGGAAGGCCTTATCGCCCTTGAAAACAGTTTTCGCTGCGGCGGCGCTATGAATGTGCTTGGGCGCACGAGTCCGTTGCACTGCTGGAGAAGGTCGGGACATGGCTCAATTTCGTTGAGCGAGGCGATGCAGCATTCGTGCAATATAGCGACCGTGAACATCGGAATGCAGGTTGGGGCGCGGACGTTCTACAGATATGCAGAGGCTTTTGGGCTATTTTCGCGGACAGGGCTTGACAACGCTGCCGAAGGGCGCAGTATATGGTGGGATGAAAGAGTGTTCTTTAACACGAACAACTTATCGCAACTGGCATCCGCGTCATTCGGGCAGACGTTTAAAATCACGCCGATACAGATGCTTACGGCGGTTGCGGCGACAGTAAACGGCGGATACCTTATGCAGCCATATATAGTCAGCCAAATTACCGACGCCGGCGGTAATATTATCGAAGCGAGAGAACCGACAGTAGTGCGCCAGGTAGTCAGTGCAGAAACATCCGCGATAATGCGGCAAATGCTTGAAGCGACCGTGACAAACGGCACCGGCAGGAACGCGCAGGTGCCGGGATTCAGGATAGGCGGCAAAACAGGAACCAGTGAAAACATAGAAGCTCTGGTACGAGGCGATGAAGACGGCGAGACAGCCCGTATAGCTTCCTTTGTAGGGTTTGCTCCGGCGGATAATCCGGAAATAGCAATACTTGTTCTGCTGGACACACCGAGCCATAATTTGGGAATAACCGTTGGCGGCGGAACGATGGCCGCCCCTGTAGTTGGCAGAATGATGGCGGATATCTTGCCGCACCTCGAAATCCATCCGCAATTCAACGATGATGAACACAGAGACCGTAACGTATCTGTGCCGAGACTGATAGGCCAAAGCGTTGAGGAAGCAAGCGAGCTTTTGCAGAGACGCGGATTCGACTTCGAACTGGTGGGAGACGCGGATACAGTTACATGGCAGTTGCCGGTCGCGAATGCGTTTGTTGCGTCAGGAACAAGGGTGACGCTATATCTGGGTGCGGAAACGCCAAGGGATCGCGGGGATATTGCAACAGTGCCGGATCTTTCCGGAATGTCATATCCGCGTGCGCGGGCAGCGCTTGAAGAACGCGGATTGTTTATAAGAACAGTCGGCGTGCCAAAATCGGATAACAGTGCGATAGTCTCAATACAATCAGTGGCCGCCGGTTTGCAGACGAGTTACGGAACGATTGTTGAGGTAACGCTTATAGACAGAGCATCCATGGAGATGCAGCTGGAGACTTAAGATTGAACCATCTTTAACAATGGAGGCAGTGCGTGATGAGGCAACTTAAAACGGTTTTTGAATATCTTGACAAAATGTGGGTTGCAAGCTGTGAGGAGCTGAGAATAACATTAGAGGAAGGCTCTTTTGACGCATTAGTTGTACGGATGAAGATAGCCGTACAAGATATAGCGGAAGTGGAGCTGGGGCATAAAGGTGATATAAAACTGATAATTACGATGCAGGACAGAATCGAAGAAATAAAAGCGGTGGGATGATGGGGGACTATACGAAGCAAGTCAAAAGCATTTTAAAAGCCCATGGATGCACGTTTGTGAGATATGGCAAGGGAGACCACGAACGATGGTATAGTCCTATAATAAATGCGAACTTTTCTATTAACGGCAGATAGAAAGCCGTATAAGTGCAAATAAGCAATTAAAGGATGCCGGTATCACACAGAAAGTGAAATAGGGGCAACGGGAAATCTATTAAGGCAGGGGAACGCTCAATGATACTAAAGGATTTGCTTGAAAAAGTGAATATAGTGAAAGCTGAGGCTGATATGGATATAGAAATCCACGGTATTAGCTTTGATACAAGGTCGTTGAAAGCGGGGGAGTTGTTTGTCGCTATCAGGGGCATTGAGAGCGATGGGCACGATTATATACAGGAGGCTGTGGAAAAAGGTGCGGTGTGCGTGATTTGCGAACAGCCGCCTGATATTGCGACGCCGTATATCCTTGTGGAAAATGCCCGCAAAGCGCTGGCACTTACCTCTGCGAAATGGTTTGGTGAGCCGGCGCAGAAGCTGAAAATGATCGGCGTGACAGGCACTAACGGCAAAACGACGGTGACAAGCTTGATCAAAAACGTTCTTGAAAAATGCACCGGCGGCACCGTTGGACTTATTGGCACAAACGCCGTTATGATAGGCAATAAAGAATTACCAGCTGAGCGCACAACGCCGGAGTCTTATGAAATACAGCAGTTGCTGGCTGAAATGGTAAGTGCGGGCTGCGAATATGTGGTGATGGAAGTTTCGTCCCACGCGCTGTGTTTAGACAGGGTGCACGGGATAGAATTTGAGGTGGGAGTGTATACAAATCTCTCACAGGATCATCTTGATTTCCACGGGACTATGGAGAACTATGCGAAAGCAAAGGCGCTTCTTTTCACAATTAGCAAAGCGGCCGCCATCAATTTAGATGATGAATATGCGCAGATTATGATAGACAGCGCGACATGTCCGGTGATGACATACGCGATAGACAATGGGGATGCGGATCTCGTCGCCAAAAGCATAAGGCTCCACGCGGAGAAAGTAGATTTTTGTGCCCTTATGATAGGACACCTGCACAGGGCGGAGTTGAATATTCCGGGCATGATTTCGGTATATAACGCGTTATCTGCAATGTCGGCGGCGCTGCTGTTGGGATTTGATATTGAGAGCATATCAATGATTATGAAGACATGTGGTGGTGTGAAAGGTAGGGCAGAAATTGTGCCTGTGCCGCGTGACTTTACAGTTATGATAGACTACGCGCACACGCCGGACGCGCTGAAGAATATAATCAAGACAGTGCGGGGATTTGCGAAAGGCAGGGTCGTCACGTTATTCGGATGTGGCGGCGACCGTGACCGCGAAAAGCGCCCGCTGATGGGCAAAATCGCGGCAGAACTGTCGGACTTTGTGATAGTCACGTCAGATAATCCAAGAACAGAAGAACCGGGCGAGATAATTGAAGACATATTGGCCGGTATCGAAGGGAAGAAACCGCCGAGACGCGTGATAGAAAACAGGCGGGAGGCAATACACTGGGCGCTTGAGAACACGCAGCCGGGAGATGTTATAATACTTGCAGGTAAAGGACACGAGACATATCAGATAATCGGTAAAGACAAAACGCACTTCGACGAGCGAGAGGTTGTCGCGGAATATTTTATAGGCAATCCGTAAGATTGAGAGGAAACACGAATGAGTTTGGACTTGGCATTAGCATTTATAGTATCGCTGTGTATAACAGTCATCGCGGGACTGGTGCTTATACCGATATTGCGGCGATTAAAGGCCGGGCAGACGATTCGTGAGGACGGGCCGGTCTGGCACAATAAAAAACAGGGAACGCCGACGATGGGCGGGTTTATGTTCATTGCGGGTATTGCCGTATCTTGCCTTGTAGTGGGATTCCGTGAAATGAGAGAAGGCGAGATCAGCCATCTGCTTGTTCTCGCGTTTGGATTGATTTTTGCTGCAATCGGCTTTTTAGATGACTATGAAAAGGTGAAAAAAAAGCAGAATCTTGGACTGTCGGCTAAACAGAAATTCTTGTTGCAATTGGTCGTGGCTGTGGCGTTTGTGCTTCTTATGCGGTTGACCGGGAATTTGACGACTAATCTGTATATTCCGTTTCTCAACACAATCGTGCCGATTTCGGAGCCGTTGTATTTCGCGTTTGCCGCGTTCGTGATAGTGGGCACGGTCAATTCCGTCAACATAACAGACGGCGTGGATGGAGTAGCCACAGGCGTTTCTATTCCTGTCGCGGTATTTTATGTGCTGGTTGCGGCTATGTGGGGATATACTGCTCTCGGAATATTTTCAGCAGCACTTGTCGGCGGACTTGTGGCATTTTTAATTTTTAATTTTCATCCCGCCCGTGTATTTATGGGCGATACAGGGTCGTTATTCCTTGGAGGCGCTGTCTGTGCGATGGCTTTTGCTATGGATATGCCGCTTATTCTTGTCCCGCTGGGGATTGTATATTTTATTGAGACGCTGTCCGACATAATACAAATATCCTATTTTAAGCTGACAAAAGGCAAGCGGGTGTTTAAAATGGCGCCGCTGCACCATCATTTTGAAATGTGCGGCTGGAGCGAGTATAAGCTGTTCATTGTTTTCACAGCGGTTTCAGCGGTATTCGCGGTGATATCATATTTCGGCGTGTTGCACAGATATGCCGGATAGTAGCAATCCGAAAGAAAAGAGGGGGAGAATATGAGCGCGGATTTTGACAAATACATCGACGCTGGCGCGAATGGTATGCCACAGTGGCAGCCGCGTGAGCTTTCTTCTGGATATGATGCGAAGAGAGACGCAAAGACGCGCGAAAAACGCGGCAGTATTGATTTGCCATTTCTGCTGCTTACGCTTTTGATTCTGCTTATTGGTGTGGTCATGGTGCTGTCGGCCAGTTTTGCCAGGGCATATATTGTAACGGGGAATCCGTTGAGATTCTTCTCCCGCCAGCTTGTGTTTGCGGTAAGCGGCGTGGCGTTGATGATGGTCGTGTCACGCATACGCGTCAGTATGATGCAACGGTGGTCTATGCTGTTGTTATTTGGCTCAATTGCTCTATTAGTTCTGGTTCTCATATTCGGAGACGTGATAAACGGCGCGAGACGTTGGATAAATCTAGGATTTACAACTGTTCAACCGTCAGAAATAACGAAGCTCGCGGTGATTATGGCATATGCGGCAATGATTTGCGGCTTTGAAAAGAAAATGCACAAGTTTAAGTATGGAATATTACCGTTTGTGTTTTTTACCGGCGTTATCGTAATTCTGCTGCTGCGCCAGCCGCATTTATCGGCGTCGATTATTATTATAGCGCAGACGGCTATAATGATGTTTGCCGGAGGTGCGCCGCTGAGGTGGTTCGTGATACCCATGGTGCTTATTATCGCTGTCGTTGGTTTGATCCTCATCCCGGCGCACAGGCCCGTAGCGGAAGCTCCCGCGCCCGCGGGGCAGGAGATCGTGCAAGAACAGCCGCAGCAACGTGGCGGCAGATTCTCATACGCCGGGGGACGTATCGGTGCGTGGCTGGATCCTGAAGCTGACCCCTTGGGGCGTGGATTCCAAATCCGGCAATCACTTTATGCCGTTGGTTCCGGTGGGCTTTTCGGCGTTGGATTGGGGCAGAGCAGACAAAAGTTCCTCTACCTTCCGGAAGAGCATAATGACTATATATTTGCCATCGTAAGTGAAGAATTGGGCTTTATTGGGGCGATGATAATTCTTTCGCTGTTCGCGTTGCTGGTAATGCGCGGATTCTGGCTTGCGCTGCACGCGAAAGACCGATTCAGCTCGCTTGTCACAACGGGTATAACAAGCCTTTTAGCTATACAGGTGTTTCTAAACGTGGCCGTTGTGACGAATCTTGTACCGGCGACCGGGATATCGCTGCCGTTCTTCAGCTATGGAGGCACGGCGCTGTGGATTCAGCTTTTGCAGATGGGAATAGTTCTTGCCGTGTCGCGGGATATCCCTTTGACCAAAGCGGGTTAGCTTTGGTCAATTGAAAATTGAGAGTTGAAAATGGAGAATTAATTTAATGCCGAATTTTCTGTTTGTTTGCGGGGGGACGGCGGGGCACATTAATCCCGCGTTGGCTATCGCCGATGAGCTGCGCGGCGTTATGCCGGACGCGAAAATACTGTTTGTGGGTGCGGGCATGGATTTGGAGAACAGGCTTATTCCGCAGGCAGGGTATGATCTTGTAAATATCAAGATGACTGGGCTTCGGCGTGGATTTTCGCTTGGAAAGGTCGTTCATAATATAAAGACCGCGAAAAATCTTGTCTCAGCAGGTGCGGCGGCGGGGCGGATAATTCGAGACTTCAAGCCGAATGCGGTTATTGGCACAGGCGCTTATATTTGTTATCCCGTCTTGAAAAAGGCGGCGAAAATGGGCATACCGACATTTATACATGAATCTAATGCTGTGCCGGGTCTTGCGAATAAACTCCTCAGCGCAAAAGTTGATAAAGTGCTTGTCTCTTTTCCGAATCTTGAAAAGCAGTTCAAACGGCCGGAACGTGTGGTTTTCACAGGCACACCGGTTCGTAAAGAATTTATCATCGCCGCAGAACAAAAGGGCAGACAAAATACAAAGCCGCTTGTGGTGTCATTTTTTGGTTCCCTTGGCGCTGCGCGGATGAATGAATTCATGGCGGAGTTTATAAATTGTAACTTAGACGAAATGCCGTTCAATCATATCCATGCAACAGGAGGGGGCAGTGGCAATGTAGACAAGATGAAAGCCCGCCTGAAAACCCTAGGTGCACCGGCGGAACACCCGCAGGGCGTTGAGATTAGAGAGTACATCGACAATATGCCGTCAGTTATGGCTCTTGCCGATATTATACTCTGCCGTGCCGGGGCGATGACGATAGCGGAACTCACGGTGCTGGGAAAGCCCGCGATTCTTGTGCCGTCGCCGAATGTTACCAACAATCAACAAGAGGAAAATGCAAAACAGCTACAAAAATACGGCGGAGTTGTGATGATCTTGGAAAAAGACTGCAACGGCGAAAAATTGTATGATGCTGTTCTGGCGATTTTAAACGATAAAGAAAAGCTAAAAAACATGTCAGAAGCGCAAAAAACGCTGGGAATGCCCAACGCCGCGAAAAAAATTGTGGAATTGATTATTGATGTTTGTTGATGCAAACCCCATGTAGGGGCGAACATTGTTCGACCGCTGTACGCCGTACGCCAGGCCCGTATGTGGACGCAGCGGATACCACGGGTACACATTGTGTGCCCCTACATTGGAACCGTCAAAAACCGCAAATCACGATTAACCATGGACACCCCACGCACATAGTATACGTCATACGGACTTTTTCTTGCGGGGGTTTATACATAGTGAGTATATTGAGAATAACCGGAGGCCGCCAACTTGAGGGCGCGATCCGCATACACGGCGCGAAAAACAGCGTATTGCCGATCATGGCAGCCTCAATACTGGCACGGGGCGAGACGATAATACACAATTGCCCGAAGCTTGCCGATGTAAATGCGGCGATAAAAATATTGCGGCATCTTGGCTGTACAGTGGACAGAAGCGGCAGCAGCGTCGTAATTAACTCGGCACAGATGACAAGAAGTGATATTCCGCATGAACTTATGAAAGAAATGCGCTCAAGCGTGATATTTTTAGGCGCGATTCTGGCAAGATGTGGGGAGGCCGCGCTGTCAATGCCGGGCGGGTGTGAGCTTGGGCCGCGCCCCGTGGATCTGCATATTATGGCCTTGCATGAGATGGGCGCGCAAATCACCGACGAGGGTGGCAGTATCATATGCAAGGCAAATGAACTGCTAAGCTGCAAGATCAATTTTTCTATCCCAAGCGTCGGCGCGACGGAGAACGCGATGCTGGCCGCAACAGCGTGCCGTGGCACAACAACAATAACAAACGCCGCCCGCGAGCCTGAGATTGGGGACTTGCAAAGGTATTTGCGCTCAATCGGCGTAAAAGTCACCGGCGCCGGGACTTCAACCATCATTGTAGAGGGCGGGAAGATCAAAGCTAACGCGGAGCATCACGTTATACCTGATAGAATTGTCGCCGCCACATATCTGGCCTGCGCGGCCGCGTCATTAGGGAGAATTGAGCTGACAAACGTGATACCGGGGCATATAGCGACTGTTACCGACGCGTTTTCTGAAATGGGATGCAGGCTGAAAATATCGGATGACGCTATATACATAGATGCGGCGGGGAAGCTGAGAGCGATAAAGCCGGTAATCACGCGCCCGTACCCGGGATTCCCGACAGACGCACAGCCGCCGCTTATGGCAGCAAGCCTAAAAGCATCGGGCACAACAGTATTTATTGAGAGTATTTTTGAGAATCGCTATCGGCATATAGGAGAGCTTTTGAGAATGGGTGCCGATATTAAGACAGAAGGTAAAGTCGCAATGGTCACCGGAGTCTCAAGATTGTTTGGCGCCCCGGTGGAATCGACCGACCTGCGCGGCGGCGCGGCGTTATGCGTCGCGGCCCTCGGTGCGGAGGGTGTAACAGAAGTATCAGGACTGCACCATATCGACAGGGGATACGACGGTTTTACAGAATCCCTCGCTGCGATTGGTGCGGATATAGTCAGGGTAGAATGATAAGGCATGCAATAAACACCCTGTAGAGGCGGATTCTATATCCGCCTGATTCACAGAGTTGTACACAGGGCGGATATGGAATCCGCCCCTACGAAAGCGGAAGTATTGCGAAAGGAGCGCGCACCAATGAAAAAAAACCGAAAGGGCAGCCGGCCATCTATGTATATACCGATTGCCGCACTTCTTATTGCAATTCTTACAATATTCGGGATAGGCGTTTTCCTCGTAATAGCGGAGGTGGAAGTGACTGGGGCTTCGATGCATACTTACGAGGAGATAATCGAAATCTCCGGGATAGTTCCGGGTGACAATATGATTTTGTTGGACAGGAACAACATAGCGCAGAGGATAATTGAGGAACTGCCGTACATAAACGATGCGCGCATACACCGCGTCTGGCCAAATACTGTGCGCATAGAAGTGACAGAAAGCATGGCCATCGCGGCAATACCGTTCTATCGCGGCACGTTGATAGTCGATTCAGCCGGAAGAGTGCTTGAACAGAGGGACGAAGCCCCGCACGGGCTGGTGGCTGTCAGGGGGATATATCCCACCGACCCTGTACCGGGCAGAGCGTTGACAACCGAGCCAGACGCCGCGGCGTGGGTCAATACACTGATTACAATGCTGACAGCTATTGAGGAAGCAGATATTCAAGACGATGTGCTTGAACTGGATATAACGAACCCCATCAACATAACTATCAGATACTTAGGGCGTATAACTGTGCGGTTAGGCGGCATTGACGATATCCAGAACAAGTTGAGGCTATTGCCGGAAGCTGTTGAAGGATTACCGCCAAATCAGTCAGGAACGTTTGATATGAGGGATTCAAGCCCGGCTAACTGGAGGTTTCAGCATAATTAAAAGCCGCAAAACTGGGCAATATGCGAAAAAATTCGCGAAACTATTGACCTGAGAGGAAAATAAGTATAAAATGTTACAATATAATTGATAGTATGGCATATTGCGTTCATTTATGTGTTACATCGTTCAAATAGATTATATTTACGATACGGGAGGATTAGAACATGTCGTTTTCAATGGAAAGCGGGCCTGACAATGTTGTGGTGATCAAAGTAGCGGGTATCGGCGGTGCCGGGAATAATGTTGTAAACAGAATGGTCTCAGCCGGAACGCAGGGTGTTGAGTTTATTGCTGTAAACACGGACAAGCCCGCGCTCGCGGTTTCAGACGCCGATGCAAAAGTCCAAATCGGTGAGAAACTGACCCTGGGACAAGGTGCGGGGTCAAATCCGGAGATAGGCAAAAAAGCGGCGGAGGAAAGCCGCAACAATATAGCCAAGGCAATAGAAGACACCGACATGGTGTTTATTGCAGGCGGAATGGGCGGAGGAACTGGTACCGGTGCATCTCCTGTGGTTGCCGATATCGCGCGGGAAGCGGGGGCATTGACAGTTGGCGTGGTCACCAAGCCGTTCAGCTTTGAAGGCAAGCGCAGGATGGAACAGGCTGAAGAAGGGATAAAGAACCTTCTCGGAAAGGTTGATTCGCTGCTTGTTATCCCGAACGACAGGCTGAAGCTTGTATCCGACCAGAAGCTTACGTTCGCGAATGCTTTTGAAATCGCAGACGGGGTGTTGCATCAGGCGGTTGTGAGCATATCAGAGCTTATAAAGAACACCGGTTTTATTAATCTGGACTTTGCCGATGTTACTTCGATAATGAAGGACGCAGGATATGCCCACATGGGCGTGGGACATGCTGCGGGGAAAGGCAAGGCTGAAGAAGCCGCCCGCGCCGCTGTTACAAGTCCGCTGATGGAAACCTCAATTGACGGGGCAAAAGGCGTGTTGGTAAATATAACAGGCTCATTAGATATAGGGCTGGACGATGTGGAGGCGGCCGCGAGCTTGGTACAAGAAGCCGCGCACCCAGATGCGAATATAATCTTCGGCGCGGCGTTTGACGAGGATATGGAAGATGAAATCAGGGTAACGGTCATAGCGACACGATTTGATGATGGCAGACCGACTTACGCCAGCAGCGACAGCAAACAAGGGCTGTTCTCGGAAGCTTCGGAAAAACAAGAGAAAGATAAAACCCCAGAGCAGGATGCAACGCCGGAACCTCCGTCGGAAGAAGAGGATCCGTTCGACACTATATTCAAAATATTTAACTCAAAATAGGAGATACTAGGGCGTGTTTGTATGACTGGAAACACGCCCTAATCTTTGGGGATATGCTTGTTTGCCCGCGTAATGGTGCGCAGCGACGCGCGTTCTACACGGGAAATGCCTTGTAGGGGGCGGATTCCATATCCGCCTATAGGCAGGCAATGAGGGCAGATGTGGAATCCGCCTACGTGGAGGCAATTACATTGAAAGACCGCATTATATATATCGTCAAATCAATGGCGGATACGTTCATTAAACGGCGTGTCACCCGCGGGGCCGCCGCGCTTTCGTATTACCTCACACTTTCGGTGTTCCCGCTGCTTATTTGTGTGAGCGCGATTCTTGCCAGTTTGCATTTGCGTGCGCCGGATTTTATCGAGCTTTTGTCTGATGTAGTACCATCAGAAGCGCTGTTGGCGATGTCTGAATTCCTACTCAATGTCAGTGGGAACAGAACGGAGCTTATGCTGACTGTCGGCATAACCGCGATGGTTACCACATCGGCCGCGGTTTTCAGGTCGTTTACCGGGATTATGGGGGATATTCAGGGCAAAATGCGATTTTCCGGCATATGGGGTGGGATTTTCAGTTTTGTTTTTTCCGTCATCTTTCTCGCGGCGATATACATTTCGGGATTTGTGATCCTGTCCGGCGAGTGGCTTATGGAGATATTGGAAATAAATTTAGGATTCTTCGGCATTTTGGCAATGTGGCCGTGGCTGCGGTTCGTGCTGTTGCTTTTATTGCTTTTCGGAATCATTTACGGCATGTACATCATATCCGCGCCGAAAGAGACAAAGAAGACGCAGCGGCTTCCGGGCGCGGTTATCGCGGCTGTCGCGCTTGTGATTGCGAGTGTGATTTACTCACGGATGATATCCGCGTCTATCAGGCACGAAATTTTATACGGCTCGCTTGCATCAATTATAATACTGATGATTTGGCTGTACACATGCGGGGTCATTTTGATTATGGGGAACGTGTTTAACATTTCACTGCGGGATATGCATGAAAAATTCAGCCTGTAGGGGCGCACATTGTGCGCCCGCTGTCTCCCCGATGTAGTGGGCGGCATCCACTATGCTCCTACAATAGGCAGATGTAGCACTCAAAAATTCACGTAAACCAGGAGTATTGAAAATTGAACGATTATCTGCACCCAAACTTAAACAACGGCGAGCTTGCGGCCATGTCCGCCCTTGGTCTCGCCCATATCGGAGATGCTGTTTTTGAACTCATGGTGCGCACTTGGCTAACTACCCGCGGAACGGTTACGGCGAAGCGGTTGCACAGCAGAACGGTGGCGTTCGTGTCCGCAAAAGCGCAAGCGCAGGCGGCGGGGAGGATATTGCCGAATCTGAGTGAGGAAGAACTCGGCGTTTTCAAGAGAGGCCGGAACTCGCACGTCAATTCAGTACCGCGCGGATCTACATATGAAGAGTATCATACGGCAACCGGGATTGAGACGCTGTTCGGATACCTGTATTTAAGCGGGAGGATAGACCGCCTCCATGAACTCTTTGAAATGGTTACGGAAGAGGAGGAATAGCTAATGCCGCTTGACGCGATCTGCCTGTCGGCGTTGAAAGACGAACTTTCAGGGCAAATAACCGGGGCGAAGATAGACAAAGTCCAACAGCCGGAGCGTGATGTGATAATCCTTGCAATGAGAGGTGTGTCCGGATCGCATAAACTGCTTATCTCAGCGGGGTCAAACGATGCGCGGGTGCATTTGACGGGACATCAGTTTGAAAACCCAAGTTCACCGCCGATGTTTTGTATGCTTTTGCGAAAACACCTTGTCAGTGCGCGGATTCAGCGCATTGCACAGCCGCTGGTGGAGCGTATTCTGGAGATTGAGCTGCAATCTCCGGACGCGATGGGTGTTTTCAGTGAAAAACGCCTTATTCTTGAATTTATCGGAAGATCGTCGAACATCATACTTACCGATAGTGATGGGATAATAATCGACTGTTTGCGCCGTCTCGGCGGGGAGGAGAATAAGCGCATGGTGCTCCCCGGACTGAAATACCGTCGCCCGCCAGAGCAGGAGGGGAAAATTAATCCGTTTGAATTGACCCCGGATGTGTGGCGGACGTTGTTCAATTCTGCCGATGATGTCCCGGCGGACAACTGGCTGTTGACGCAGTTTTCCGCGCTGTCGCCGTTGATTTGCCGTGAGCTATCGTTCAGGGCTTACGGTGAAATTGATTTCCGGCTGAACTTGGCGCAGGACGAGGGGGAGGCTCTCCGACGTGAGTTCTTTGCGCTGATTGAACAATCCAAGGCAGGGAGGTTTGAGCCTTGCGTAATCTCAGACCAGGACAACACACCGAAAGATTTTTCGTTCACGCGGATAACGCAATACGAGGGAGCGTTATCTGTCATAGGTGAGCCGGGATTTTCCGCCATGCTGGATAGTTTTTACACGCGAAAGGCACAGACCGCACGGGTGAAGCAGCGAGCTTCGTCCACGGTGAAGACGATAAAAAATGCCCGCGACAGGCTCTCCAGAAAGCTTGCGATGCAACATGAAGAGCTGAAAAAAACTGCCGACCGCGACAGTTTCCGCGAGTGCGGGGATATTTTAACCGCGAACTTTCATCTAATGGAGAAAGGCGTGTCAATTCTCAAAGCGCTTGATTTTTACGCGGAAGATGCCGACACTGTGCGAGAGATTTCGATTGACCCGCTAAAAACGCCGCAGCAGAACGCGGCGAAGTATTACAAGGCATATACAAAGGCGAAGACCGCGGAAAAATATCTGACGGAGCAAATCGCCGCTGGGGAGCGTGAGCTTGAGTATTTGGAAAGTGTCCTTGAGGAAATATCGCTGGCAGAAGGTGAGCGCGACCTTGACGAGATACGCGGGGAGCTTATTGAGACGGGGTATTTAAAGGCCCAGAAGCAAGGAAAACGCAAAATGTCGGAGTCTAAGCCGATGCTTTTTGAGTCCTCCACCGGGGTGCAGATATTAGCCGGCAGGAATAATATGCAGAACGATAAACTCACGTTGAAAGCGGCGGTGAAAACGGATACTTGGCTGCACACGCAGAAAATCCACGGCTCGCACGTGATAATAGCCGGTGTGGAACCGGACGAAACGACACTTTATGAAGCGGCGGTGATTGCGGCGTACTATTCCTCTGCGCGGCAGGGCGGGAAGGTTCCGGTGGATTACACGCAAGTCCGGCACGTCAAAAAGCCCCCGGGCGGCAGACCGGGGATGGTGATTTATACTGAGTTTAGGACGATTATTGCAACTCCGGATGAAGAGTTGGTGAGGCGGTTGCGGAAAGGGTGAGAAAGTAATGAGCATTATCAAAACCCATAACATTACACTACATGGAAGCACAGGCGAACATGACATTACCCTGCGCCCGCTTTGTGATGAGCATTTGCCGCTTTTGTATAAATGGAACGCAGACCCGGAAGTGCTGTATTGGTGTGAGGGAGAGGACGTTCAGGAAAATGACGCGGACACGGTACATATCATCTATGGGAATGTATCTCAGGCCGCTTTCTGCTTTTTGGTGGAAGTGGACGGCTATCCCATCGGGGGATGCTGGCTGCAAAAGATGAACATGAAATCAATATTAGAAAGATACCCCAGCAATGCGGATGTTCGGCGCATTGATATGATGATCGGAGAGAAGGATTACTGGAATCGCGGTATAGGAGCTACATTTATTGGGATGCTTGTTGAGTTCGCGTTCAGCGTTGAAAATGTTGACGTTCTGCATGTATTTTCATTTGATTATAATGTGAGAAGCCAGCGTGTTTTCGAGAAAAATGGATTCCGGCTTTTTATGCGGGAGCGTTCAGAATCCCCAAAAGCCAAAGAGGACGTGCATTTCCAGTTGCTGCGAGAAGATTATGAAAATAAAGGCAGTTGACATGTCACTAACAAGTTGGTATAATTAAATTACAAAAGGCGCTGCCGGTAAACGGTTAGCCCAAAGTTAGGGTTAGAAAATAACCGCTACGTTTGGACGATGGGGCGGTTATTTTCGTTTGTCTATGTAGTCAATCAGTTTGAGTATTAACGCTACAAAAGCAACCATCAATATCAAAGCTTCATATACTGACAAAGAGCCTCACCCCCTTTCGGGTGGTGTAGCTAACCGCCTACCGTTGTGGCAACGCCTGCGGAGCAAGCTCCACGGTTACATTCTACAGAACGACGTGAGGCTTGTCAACGTCATATTCAGTCAATTAACCGTCGTAAGTACAAAACTTGCGGTGGTTTTTACTAATTCCACAGACAAATAACACTTGCTAATAAATTTATCTGTGCTATAATATATCTGGAAAATGTGCAAAATAGGGTTCGATACGTGAAGTGTTCGCCGGATGGGGAGTTGCCGGGGAAACGAAAAGCTGGCTGTTGCCAGTCTTGCGATATGGAATCCGCACCCGTTGCCGCAATAGTAGAGCTTTATCTCATATTGTGAGGGGTCGAGCGCCGATTTAGGTGCGCGTTTTCTATCGCTATATGAGGTTTTTTGTTTTGAAAGGATAAAACAATGGTAGATAAAGAGAAGGTCATGTCCGCTGTAAAGCTTCTTCTTGAGGGTATTGGCGAAGACCCGACACGCGAGGGGCTTTTGGACACGCCTGAGAGGGTTGCCCGTATGTACGAAGAAATATTCGGCGGTATGGACGAGGACGCCGGGGAGCACCTGTCAAAGCAGTTTTCCGCGCCGGGGAGCGAGATTGTCATTGAAAAGGACATCTCCTTCCACTCAACGTGCGAGCATCATTTGCTTCCGTTTTTTGGAAAAGTGCATATCGCGTACATCCCGAACGGGAAAGTCGCGGGACTAAGCAAGCTTCCGCGGACGGTGGAGGTTTTCGCACGCAGGCCGCAGATTCAGGAGCAGATGACAGTGCAGATAGCTGACGCAATTGAGCAACATTTGCAAGCTAAAGGCGTCATGGTGATGATCGAGGCGGAACACACCTGTATGAACATGCGGGGGGTGAAAAAACCGGGCTGTAAAACAATCACAACCGCCACCAGGGGCGAGTTTAAGGACAATATTGAACGCCAAAGGCTGTTCATGGATGAGGTGCGCCAACAATGGAACGTGTAAATGCGATTCTGCAACACCCGCTGTTTGTTGAGTCGCTGAGACGAGTGAACGAACTGGAAGAAAACAAAAACATTGATAGGGAATTTTGCAGACACGATATGCGTCATCTGCTGGATGTGGCGAGGCTGTCGCATATCTTCAACCTGGAATCCGGTGGTGGCACGGATAAAGAGCTATTCTACGCCGCTGGATTACTGCACGATATAGGCCGCGCCCGGCAGTATGAAGACGGCACTCCGCATGAGCAGGAGAGTGCGAGGCTCGCGGAGAAAATTCTGCCGGAGTGTGGGTTCAATGAGTCGGAATCCGCTTTGATCCTGGACGCGATTTTATCGCACAGAACGGCTGGCGGTGAAAAGCCCGGATTCGCGGGATACATATACCGCGCGGACAAGCTATCCCGCAGATGTTTTGAATGCGGGGCAATCGGCGATTGTGATTGGGACATAAAGAATATGCAGCTGGAGTATTAAAATATGGTTATAGGCGGAGTTGAATTCGACACGGAAAACCGATGCTATATAATGGGGATATTGAATGTTACGCCCGACTCATTCTCCGACGGCGGGGAGTGGAGAACATTTGACAACGCGCTCCGTCACGCGGAGGAAATGGTAGTCGCCGGGGCTGATATCATAGACGTTGGCGGGGAATCCACAAGGCCGGGGCATGTGGCGATATCTGACCGGGAAGAAATCGACAGGGTTGTGCCTGTGATTGAGGCGATATCGCGCCGATTTGATATTTCTGTTTCCATTGATACTTACAAAAGCACCGTGGCTCGTGTGGCGATTCGCGCTGGGGCGGTGCTTGTGAACGATGTCTGGGGATTAAAACGTGACCCGGATATGGCCGGAGTTATTCAACAAAGCGGTGTGGCATGTTGTTTGATGCATAACAGAGATAACATGAATTACGCGGATTTCATGCCGGACATGCTTGCCGATTTGAGGGAATCGATCGACTTGGCACAGAAGGCTGGCATTGCCGCTGATAAAATTATTCTAGATCCCGGTGTGGGGTTTGTGAAGACGTATCAGATGAATCTTGAAGCGATCAATAAGTTGGATATGATCAAGGACTTAGGATATCCTGTGTTGCTTGGCGCGTCGAGAAAAAGTTTTATTGGGACAACGCTTGACTTGCCTGTGACAGACAGAGTGGAGGGTACGCTGGCGACGACAGTGATCGGAATAATGCGAGGATGTTCGTTCGTCCGCGTACATGATGTCAAAGAGACACGGCGTGCTGTGATGATGACAGAAGCCGTTCTGCGGCAGGGTGTGGCATAGATGGATAAAATCAGTATAAAGAATCTTGAGATTTTCGCCAATCACGGCTTGTTTCCGGAAGAAAACGCGCTGGGGCAGAAATTTGTGATATCAGCCGAGTTGTTTGCTAATCTGCGTGGTGCGGGAGAGACGGACGATCTTTCGCTCTCGCTTGATTATGGCGGTATTTGCGGGACGATCAAAAGCTTTGTCGAGGGCAATACGTTCAAGCTGATAGAAACCGTCGCGGAGAGATTGGCAGAAAAGCTGCTTGTGGGGAATCCGCGATTGCAGAGTGTCAGGCTGGAGGTCAAAAAGCCTTGGGCGCCTGTTGCGATGCACTTGGATACTGTTTCAGTGGAAATAACACGCTCTCGCCACACGGCGTATATCGCAATTGGCTCGAACATCGGTGACAGGGAAGCGAATCTCAAATTTGCTGTCGATGCGCTTGATAAATCGCGCGGCTGCCGGGTTCTAAAAGTGTCGAACTTCAT
>Ga0123355_10000492_pt1 | contig 52493 bp, 49 predicted proteins | sample TergutEmb28metaG_3_FD_89872 | JGI IMG/M metagenome (GOLD analysis project Ga0123355, IMG submission 89872) | Embiratermes neotenicus P1 segment gut microbial communities from Petit-Saut dam, French Guiana - Emb289 P1 | ecosystem: Host-associated > Arthropoda: Insects > Digestive system > Gut ... | reverse complement strand
TTATCTCGCCCCCAAAGACCACCCCGTCAGGCTTCGCCTGCCACCCCTCCAAGGAGGGGAATAAAGTCAAATGTCAGGAATTCCCTCGACAGCAAAACCATCAGCAACACCCTGTAAGCTTGGAGTGCTGGGGTGTTACTAATGATTATTTGCGACTCGTGTCTAAAACGGAAACAAATGCTCGACAACCACTAAAAGTTCAGGGGCGAACCTAGGAATGATATAGAATAATAAGAAAGCACTGACAAACCAAAATACCAAAGCAATAATCCCAAGCACCACACCTGCTGTTGCCTTGCCTCCCGGATAACCAAGCCTTTTTGCTCGTGTGCCAAGCAAAATTGCAATCGTTCCGAATATCGGCCCCGCAACAATATTACCCAAAATTCCGGAAATCAAAGAAATAGTCGCAGCGACTCTTGCAGAACGCTCAACCCGCTCTTCGAACTCCTGTTCATTATATTCCATCCCCCAAGGAGGCATACTTTGATTGGAGTGTTGTTGATCAAAACCTTGCTCCGGCTTTGGCTGCTTTCCGGGAAATGCATCCCAAGGATTACTTGGAACAACAGGCTCGCCGCTTGTATCACTTGGAGGATGAGCCTCCGGAGCCTTATATTTAGCATTTGCAGCGCCACAATAAGTGCAAGACTTATCAGTGTCAGGATATCTGGCTCCACATGAACAAATCATTATTGACCTCCCGGCAGCTTTATTAGAAATCACTCCTATTTTATCATTGATAAAACAAAAGACAAGAGTGAACTCAATACTATTTTTTACCCAAATCCACTATATTATTGCCCGCTGCTTTCTTTATTCTGTTTGCCACGGCTCGCCCCAAACCATTTTCGTGCGGCGCTTGCGCAAAAATCGCAGTACTGTTCATATCATCCAGTTTTCTTAGCGCATCGAACAAATGGGCGGCCTGCGCTACATAATCTGTACTGTCGCCATATGTTACAACATTCGGATGATTGAAAGCATAATCATCAAACATGAGTGCGGCGAAATCAGCACACATATTTTCTCTTATATAATCTGCGGTAGTATCAGGTGCACCCAACACAACTGTGACCGGTGCGTTTGGCGCATAATGACGATACTTCATCCCAGGGGATCGAGGAGCATCAGTCGAAAGTGTACCATCTATTTCTATAGCACCCAAAAGCGCCGCCAATTCATCAGAAGTTACGCCTCCGGGTCTGAGTATACGCGGAACATCCTCCGAAATATCCAACACAGTAGACTCAAGACCTACTCGGCAATCCCCGCCATCCAAAATATATGGAATGACTCCGTCCAGATCGCTTTTTACATGAATGGCCTTAGTAGGGCTTGGTTGGCCGGAGGGATTTGCAGAAGGTGCGGCAATGGGGCATCCGGAGGCTCGAATTAGGGAAAGCGCTGCAGAATGCTCCGGAATCCTTATGGCAACAGTATGGCCACCCGCAGTGACATTGGACGGAACCAAATCGCTTTTTTTCATGATTAAAGTCAGCGGTCCAGGCCAAAACTTATTTGCAAGCGTCTCAAACACCTCGGGAATAAAGCTGACCAAAGGCTTGACATCATCAACAGATGCCACATGGACAATCAGTGGATTGTCCGGCTGGCGTCCTTTTGTCGCAAAAATCCCTGCCACGGCATTTTCGTCCAGCGCATTTGCGCCAAGGCCGTAAACGGTCTCTGTTGGTATCGCAACCAATCCACCGCTTCGTATCACATCGGCACAGCGACTGATACTTTCCGGATCATTTGCATTGAGAATTATTGTTTCCATAATATAGCCTCCTGCCAGCTCAATAACTTGAAAAGAAAGAAAAGCTCATAATATATGAGCTTTTCCCTCTTTTCCAAACTGGCACGCTTGGAGGGACTCGAACCCCCGACCCTCTGCTTAGAAGGCAGATGCTCTATCCTGCTGAGCTACAAGCGCATATGTCTGATTTTCAGACCGTCAGCAATTATACATTGTTCTTTGTCAAATATCAAGCAAATTATTTCAATTTTTTTGAATGTATTCTGAAATCTGTTGCTATCCGCCTCCGGATGGGGACAGCAGTGCAATCTCATCACCATCATTGAGCTTGTATGTACGCCTGCTATTGCGAACCGGGCGGTCATTAACGAAAATCAAGGCTTCCTTTAGAAGACTTTTGTCAACACCCATTGCTCCGGCTATTTTCAGTGCCTCACCTACAGTGTTTGCCTGAACCGAAACTGTGCGAGGCCCACCATAGATACTTAATAAACCAAACAACTTGATTTTCACAGTTGCCATCTCCACGTTACTGCTCCAAGCCCAGCTTTTTAAGTCTCCGTTTTGTTGGCTTGCCATGTGCATCCCAGCCGCGGATTCTGTAGTATTTTTTAAGCATCTTATCAAGCGCAACTAATTTTTGACCGGGCTTATTACGCAAAGGGGATTTCAGACGATCAGGCAAAGTGTCGCCATCAGTCAACCCCTGACGTATGTTTACCAAACGCTCGATGTTGTATATGCGCTCACCGGCACGGATAAACTGACCAATATTCATATTTCTGCGGGTAGCCAACTTAACGGCATAAGGATGCGGAAGCATGTGTGGAAGATTGAGCCCAAGAAGGCCGGCATGATTGTGTAGAAAGTGGAGGAGACCACCCATATATGGCAGCAAAAAGCAGGCAGCCCGAGTAAAGAATTTGTTTGGATTTTTGACAAGCGCTGCGGGCAATACAGCATAGGTTGTAAACAAGCAACTTCCGGCAGCCGAAGCAGCTTCCATGAGGTCTTGGAAAAAGACTGTTAAAGCAGCTTTGCCAATAGTTGTTGAGCCATTGACCCTCAAACCAAGTCCTTCCAAAACTACTGTGTAACCGCCGTTTAAATGACATCCACCGCGATTTGCCGTTGCATAACCAAGCCCCATGCCCTGTGCTGCGCGTGGATCATAAGCGGCAAGCTCCATGCCCTTAACATGCATGGCAAACTCCCGGCCGCCATATTTCTCTGCCATTTCTTTTACACCATCAGCAATATCATTACCGATGCCCTCACGAGTTGCTACGAGTTTCAGCAAATCTTCAAGTGAACTAGAGTCGCCAAAATTCAAACCATTATTCCAAAGTCTCTTTTCGTTAAGCTCCATCGCAAACCCAACAGAGCCGCCGAACGAGATTGTATCAATACCATACTCATCGCACAGATAATTGAGCTTGATGATGCTATCCATGTTATTGTTGCAAAGATTGCTACCCAAAAGCCCCAGTGTCTCCAGCTCAGGCCCCTTGACTTCTGCACCACCAAGTTTGACAACGCGCCCGCAACGAATAGGGCAACTCACACATCCGGAGTTTTTGACCAGATGATTTTCAAGTAATGTCTCGCCGCTGATGCTTTCGAAGTCTTTATATTGCCCGGAAGAGTAATTTTTTGTTGCAAGCAACCCATTGTATTGCATCATGCTGACCAGTGCGGACGTACCCAGTTTTGGCAGTTGCTTGCCGGTTAGCGGATGATTACGTAGATGTGATATCCATTTTATATTCAGTGCTTTTGAATCGTCACTAATCGTTGCAATAGTAGATTTACTGTCAGCAACAATGCCTTTGAGATTCTTATATCCGAAGACAGCCCCGACGCCGCCGCGCCCTGAAACGCGCTCTGCGCTGGCAACACATGCGTACCTTACAAGGTTTTCTCCGGCCTGTCCAATGACCAACTTGCCACCCAAACCCATCATCTCTTGAGCTTCAGATGTGCTTTTACCCCACATGGAACTGGCATCATAGAGCCTTATACCTTTATCATTTATCTTTATATATTTTGGTTTAGAAGATACGCCACTGATAATCAGCGCATCGTATCCGGCACGCCGTAACGACAACCCAAAGTCACCACCGCAATTTGAAGAGACAAGCAGACCCGTCAGCGGTGAGATGGTAGAAATATTAAATCGGGAAGAGCTAGGGGCATGAGCGCCGTTTAGCGGAGAAGTTGTTATGACAATCGGATTTTCTTCCGAGAATGCTTCAACCTTACTGTCAAGTGTGGAATATATTATTTTTGCAGCAAGGCCTTTGCCACCGACATAATTTTTCAAATCATCTTTTTGAAGTGTGAATTTTGAAACTTTACTGGTTGTAAGGTTGATATTTGCAATCTTTCCGGTATAGCCGGGGAATCCGGATTTGCCCATAAGACGGTAATATACACTGGCAAAGTCCTCTCGTTCAAATATCACGGGAACAGGATAAGTGGGGTTTGCTTCTTTATATGCATGATCTGACAAGGACGGAATATCTTCCTCGCTGATCCCTTCTAATGTTTCAGGAATGCCCATGCGGGTGTTTAAATTGCTAATTTCAGAAATCAAAGCCTTTGCTTTTTTTTCTGCCGTACTGCCGGGGATTTCCAAAAGATCAGCAAGTTCTGCCAAAGGTTTGTATACAGCTGCACCATAATCGTCAAGAACATACGGCAAGACTACGGCATTCGCAAGTCCATGTGCAATGCCCAGCTTACCGCCAAGTGCATGTGCGATAGCGTGTACATTACCCACATAAGCGCGAGTAAAAGCGATGCCGCCGTAATATGCCGCACGTTGCATGTTTGCACGGGCAGTTATATTCTTGCCGTTTTTGAATGCCTTGTAAAGATTTTCAAACACAAGCTTAACTGTTTCTTTTGCCATGGCACGGGTTTGGTTGGTATTGCTGTTTCCTATATATGCTTCAATGGCGTGAGTAAGGGCGTCCATGCCTGTTGTTGCGGTTACAATCGGAGGAAGCCCTACGGTCAGCAAAGGATCTAAAACGGCCTCGTGCGGAATGAGAGCCGGATCCATAAGTGCATACTTTTCCTGAGTATCGCTATCGACAACGACTGCTGCGACGGTCGCTTCACTTCCTGTTCCTGCCGTCGTTGCGACAGCATAGAGTGGGGGCAGACGAAAAATAACTTTAAGCAGACCTTTCATTTGCCTGATGCTCTTTGTGGGTCGCGCCACACGTGCGCCTACACCTTTTGCGCAATCCATAGGTGAACCGCCGCCGAATGCAATAATGCCCTTACATTCGTTTTCATGATACATTGTCAGAGCTTCTTCAATATTGATGATTGTAGGGTTTGGAACGGTTTTGTCATATACAGCGGTATCTATACCGGCATCAATCAAGTTGGAGATCAGTGTATCGGCAAGCCCAAGCGACATAATAGTACTATCTGTCACAAGCAGTATGCTCTTGATTCCCTTTTTTTCGATGCGTCCGGGCAGCTCTTTCAAACAGCCCTCACCCTCAAGAAGTACCGGTTTTCTCCATGGCAAAACATAAGCCGCATATTTCATAATAAATTGAAATGCTCTACAATATACTTTAAACAACATAGGAATCTCCATATTTTTGATTGTTACTAGTACTTCGTTCTTGAAATAAGTTTGCAAATTTTGAGAAGGGAGTACTAGTGTAGCGTATTTGGAATTCGTTACACTAGAATTAGTCAGCGTCGCCCCAGTTCATTCCCGCAAGCGCAGCACCGTTAGGGTCAACAACACATGAGCCTGAATCAACAGGCAGGACAGTGCCGGTAATGACTGCGGAATCATCGCTTGCAAAAAATACAACAGCGCCTGTGATTTCTTCGGGAGAGGCGGGGCGGGGAATAGGATTAAATCTTGTCATATGAAGCAGCGCCCCTTTGGAATCAGTGTCCAGAGTCTTTGCCAGCCCGGCCATTGCATTTTCAAGCATAGCAGTGGATGTTGCACCGGGCGCAACAACATTGCACCGGATACCGTCACAGCCATGATCCAGGGCAACAGTCTGAGACAAACCAATAAGACCCGACTTAGATGCACAATATGCGGGCATTGCAGGGATGCGACGCAGTCCGGCAAGTGAAGCAATATTAACAATAGAGCCGCCGCCAGCGTCTTTCATAAACGGGATAGCATATTTCATAGTGTAAAACGGGCCATACAGATTAGTTTCAATAACACTTTGGAACAACTCAACCGAAATATTTACGACCGTGCCGGGCGGGTCTATCGCGGCATTATTAACAAGGATGTCGATTTTGCCGCCAAACGCGACTGTTGCTTCGACCATAGCCTTTGCATCATCGGGATTTCTGATATCTCCGGCAAAGGGCAGCACAGAACCTTCAGGCAATGCTGCGACAGTCTCGGCAAGCGCCTCTTTACGTCTGCCTGTTATAACTATTTTTGCACCTTCTGCGACAAAGCGTTTGGCAATTGCAGCGCCTATTCCGCTACCGCCACCGGTGATCAGTGCAACTTTTCCGTTGAGTTGTCCGTTCATGTATATTCCTCCCAGTATTAACAAAATTATTGTGCTTGAAATAATAGCACATAAGCGGTTGTTTAGTCAAATGAATTGGGGTTTGAATACTCCTCAAGAGGCCTATGATATGGGAATCTGAGATTACAGAGGTATTGCCAATGTTTTTTGTTTTGCAAAGTGTAGGGCGACGAGACCCGTTCCGAGCAAAACAAAAAACATTAGCAATACTTAACTCGAACCTAACTAAAGCTGGCGAGCGTCAAACCGATGGGCGTTCGACTCCCGTCAACTAATACATACTCACTTCTTTGCCTTCTTCGCGCAGAGCTATGAAGATAGGAAATTGCAAGCTGTAATGGCCGGTTTTTTTGTCCATGCTTTCTTCCTTATACTTCACTTCAATAACACGACCAACCAGGCTGTCGCGTGCTTGCCAGAACTCATCCCGCTGCTCATCTGTCATGCCTGAACCTACGTTTACTGCGGTACCTTTATACGCTACTACAAAAGCGCCAAGCTTGCCGAGCAGTCGACCGGAGCCCTCTTCCGTTGCTGTAACTTGCAAATCTACAGTATAAAATCTCTTGACTTTGAGTATGCCATTATGCCTTTTGCGATAATATTTTTTATCACGATTGAGCATAAGACCTTCCTTATCTTGGCTAACCATTTGATCAAGGAAATGGTCAATCATCGACAGGTCGCAACCGGTATACAGAATCTCAACAAGCCTGATGGACTCTAGATTCAAATGATTCACCGCTTCGCCAATCTCCCTGAGTTCATTTAGGCGAAGCATATAAGTAAGCGCACTTTCAGCGGCGACAAACTCAGCTTTTGGCAAAATATCAAAGACAATAAATTGCATACTGTGCTTATCGGCATCATCCTGACTGAGCAGTCCTGTACCTATCCTGAAATTCTCGTTATCCGCAAGACCCTCAGTATTGTTGCGCACCAGCTCACCATCAAGTACCCAGTCATCAGAAACAGGGAAAAGTCGATTGATGTCTTCGATGATATGTTCAAGACCAATAAACTCCTTGCCTTGACGGCTGATTATTTTGCCTTCGAAGAAAGTGCCACGAACGCCGTTTAACTTCTGAGAGAGTGAAAACCACTCGTCTTCTTTTAACGGATATTTTTCAATATTATATCCCTGCTGAACTTCCCATTGCGGTATAAACTCCCGTCCCAGCGCTTTATTTACAGATTTGATATCGCAGCCGATTTTGGCGCTTTTTGTAATGATAGACGAATAGAAATCACGCAAATCCTGTTCATATGTTGACAAAAAATGTCTGATGTTTGCGATAACTTCATCATTTCCGGTGTTGTTTTGAAGTATGTACTGCATCAAATCAGAAAATGAGTCAAAGATCTTTGTTGAGGTCGAAGTTTTTTCGGTTTCTTTCGTTATCTTTTTTGTAGAGATGCCTGTGATGAGAAAGGGGTTGAGCAAATAGTCGAGAAACTTAAGAAAATGCTCGTTTTCAGCATTGGCAATAATGATATCTTTTTTTGCATTATTCGAGCTTGTTTTGGAGAGCAAAACAAATAGCTCCATGACCGCCCTGTCTTTTATAATGTCTTGCATATTAACGGATAGCTCCCTTGTTTTTAGTTCAGCTATTGTACTATAAATTTTCAGATTTGTACAATTATTACGATTTTCTATAAATTTTATGTTATAATAAGAGCTACTATAATCAGACGAAGTGAGCGTCGCGCCAAGCAAGCTTGCGCGCACGAGAGGACGAAGTGAGAGCTAAACTACAAACAAAGGCGTTAGGCCTTCCGGCACTGCCGGGCGTGTACATAATGAAAGACAAACAGGGCGGAGTTATTTACGTCGGAAAAGCCGGCCGGCTCAAAAACCGTGTCAGCAGCTACTTTACCGGAACTCATGATGCAAAGACCGAATCTTTAGTTTTGCGCATAGATGATTTTGACGTAATTATAGTAAATACAGAATTTGAAGCACTGGTTCTTGAAAGCTCACTCATTAAGCACCACTTGCCCAAATATAATATAATGCTCAGAGATGACAAAGGATATCCGTTCATAAAAGTAAACCTAAAAAGCGCATACCCTCAATTCAAAGTTGTTTCGAGACCCGAAAATGACGGAGCGCTGTATCTCGGCCCATATGGTGGCCGATCAATAACGACTGAAGCCATTGTAGCGGTGAGCAAAGCGTTGAAACTGCCTGCATGTGGAAAAGACATCAGCAAGATTTTAGGCAAGGACAGACCCTGTTTGAATTTTCATATAGGCGCTTGCCGCGCATACTGCCAGAGCGCACAGATGCATAAAGAATATAGGGAACTTATTTCGGCAGCTGTCGATATTTTTCAAGGAAAAACTTCAGGGCTGATTGATAAACTGACAAAAGAGATGAATGAGGCTGCCGAAAGTCTTTCGTTCGAAATTGCTGCGGAAAAGCGAGATAGGCTGCGTGCGGTCGAATTTCTGCAGAAAAAACAGTTAGTCATCGCAGGCTCGCTGGCAGACATGGATGTCGTTGGGTTTTTCCGAGGCCCTGCAAAAAGCTGCCTCACTATTTTGCATTTTATTGCTGGGAAGTTGATTTCCAAGGATTTTGAGCTTTTTGATACGCCAATTGAACATGACGCGGAAGCAGTGTCGGGGCTTGTCCGGCAATATTATGAAAAACGCGGTTTTTTGCCCGAGACAATATGCTTGCCGATTGTTACTTCAGACTCAGAGCTGTTGGCGCGTCTGTTTTCTGAAAAGGCAGGCAGGAAGGTACATGTGATATCACCTCAACGTGGGGATAAAGCAAAAATAGTAGAGACAGCTAACATCAACGCCAGAGAAGAAAGCGAACGTGCTTCAACATATGAAGAAAAGACTCTGAAAACTCATCAGTGGCTTGCGCAAGCACTAAAGCTATCCGATACGCCAAACAGAATTGAAGCATTCGACATCTCGAATACCGGAAAGTCTGATATAGTTGCCTCAATGACTGTTTTTGAAAAGGGCAAGCCATACAAAAAAGATTATAGGAGATTTAAGATAAAGACTCTGAGTGACCAGAATGATTTTGCGAGTATGGCTGAGGTCATTTCAAGAAGAATTGCGAGATACACAGATAAGGATGCAAAGTTTTCAAAATTACCGGATATTATGCTGATTGATGGTGGGGCGGTTCATGCTGCTGTTGCGCTAAAGGTTTTGGATGAATCCGGAGTCGCGATTCCGGTTTTTGGCATGGTAAAAGATGATAAACACAAAACACGTGCGCTTGTGACTCCGCAGGGTGAAGAAATCGGGATTGCTTCTAATCCGGCGGTGTTTGCACTCATTGGCACGATTCAGGAAGAGACGCATAGATTTGCAGTTGAGTATCATAGAAGTTTACGCTCTAAAGGCAGTCATAAGTCAAAGCTTGATGCTATAGAGGGTGTAGGGGAGAAGCGCCGAAATGAGTTGCTAAAGCGCTTTGGCAGTTTGAAAGCAATTGCTGCTGCTTCGGTCGAGGAGTTGTCTGCGGTTGTACCAAAGCCTGTGGCAAACAGCATATTTACGCACTTTAATGATAAAAGTTAAGTGCATCCCAGATTTCCAATGTATTTCTAATGATTTTACTTTTTAGGGAGGATAACTATGAGAATCATAAGCGGAACTGCCAGAGGCAGGAAGCTCAAAGAACCGATTGGAAGCGCCACACGGCCAACCAGTGACATGGTCAAAGAATCGGTTTTTAATATCATCCAATTCGACATTGAGGGCAGGAAAGTGCTGGATCTTTTTGCCGGTACCGGTCAGCTCGGGATTGAAGCGTTATCACGTGGGGCTTCAGAAGCTGTTTTTGTGGACAATAGCCAAGATGCGGTGAAGCTGATTTGGTCGAATCTAAACACCTGCGAGTTTTCTGATTCTGCCAAAGTGCTCGCCATTGATGCACTGCGCTATCTTGAAAGAGAAGAGCAGTTTGATATCATTTTTCTAGACCCGCCTTATGGCTCAGACCTTATTGAAAAAACCCTAGCAAAGATAATTGAATTTGACAAATTAAATGCCAATGGTATAATAATCTGTGAAATTAGAGCCGACAGCGTAACGCCGGATGTAAAATCGCCGTATTTTCTGCATAAAGAATACAAATACGGAAGGGTAAAAATATTACGCTACGAGCGTACGCTTTCGGATTAAAAGAGCATTACTTTCAGAGAGGTTTATATGAGTATAGCTGTATATCCCGGTAGCTTTGATCCGATAACACTGGGTCATCTCAATATAATAAGGCGCTCAGCAGCAGTGTTTAATGAGGTGCTGGTTTGTGTGATGGTAAACTCCGGCAAGAACCCGTTATTTAATATAGAAGAAAGAGTTGAACTCATAGAGCGGACTGTTGAGCGGTTTCCAAATGTCAGGGTAGAGTGTTCATCAAAGTTGCTTGTTGAGCTGATGAAAGAACGCGGAGCAAAGGTTATCATTAAAGGACTGAGGGCAGTTTCAGATTTTGATCGAGAGTTTCAGATTGCCTTAATCAACAGAAAACTCGATGATGGTATCGAAACATTATTTATGCCATCAAGTGAAAAGTATACATATTTAAGCTCGACTGCGGTCAAAGAAATGGCAAGATACGGCGCGGATCTACGGACGTTTGTGCCGATGGAAATAATAGATGATGTAATCAGGAAAGTTGAAAGCGAAGGGTGGAGATAATCATATGAGCAGCAGAATTCCGGAATTATTGGAAATGCTACATGCAATGATAACTGAGGCGTGGGCGTTGCCGCTGGGTGCAGAGAAATGCATTATTGAGCGGGACAAAGCGCTCGACCTGCTTGACGAAATCAGGGCACAGTTTCCGACCGAAATAGCGGAAGCAAAAAGATTGCTCGATGCCAGGGCTGATTTCATTGCTAATGCAAAAAGAGAAGCTGAAGCAGTGCGCAAGACAGCTGAAGAACGCGCAAGACAAATGATCGATGAACAGGAAATCATAAAGGTTTCAAAGACAAAGAGCAATGAAATGCTCTCTTATGCCGAATCAACGACAACAGAACTGCGCAGGGTAGCCAACGAGTATGTTGACGATGCGATGAAACGTACTGAGGAAGCGCTGACATCTGCACTGGAAGAAATCAAGCAATCGAGAGTGAAGTTCAGACAGGCGGCACGGAATGCAGATCAAGCACCGGTTCCATCGTCTTTACCTCCGGAGCTGGATATTGAAGAATAATCTCCGGCGATAGTGCAGCAAATGAACCCAGTTCAGTAAACGCTACACCAGCCGAGCAAACACAGAAAGGGCTGCGGCACTGACGAAAGTGTCGCAGCCCGAAAAATGATGAGCAGACAACAGAGAGGTTGGAGACACATGAACGAAATCCGGATTGGCTCGAAAGTCATTTCCCGGGACTTTTTATTATTTTTGATTGCAAATGCCCTTTTAGGCATCGCTGTGGCAGTGGAAAGCACCTCTTTTGCAAACAGGCTAATCGAGGATCTTAATTTTGATATGCAAATGAGGGCATTTCTTGAATTTCCTCGGGAGTTGCCGGGGCTTTTGGTCGTATTTATTATAGGCGCACTTGGTTTTTTGGGCGATATCCGGACAGCGGCGGTTGGTAATATAGTCGGAGGAATTGGGCTTTTTGCTTTTGGCCTGGTTCCGTATGGATTTTGGCCGGTTGTTGTCACAATGATGATATTTAGCATGGGTCAGCATATTTACTTGCCTCTTTCCGGAGCGATAAGTATGACCTTTGCGAAAAAAGATAACCTTGGTCGCAGACTAGGAGAGATACAGGCCGTCAACACGGCAATGCTCATTGTGACGGCGGCGGTGTTATATCTGCTCTACCACTTTTTGGATATGTCGTTCAGTGTGGCCTTTTCCTTTGGCGCAGTCGCCATGGTACTCGCCGGAGTGGTACTTTTGTTTATGAGCCCCGGGGAGAAAAAGCCAAAAAAAGAACGCTTCGTAGTAAAAAAGAAATATTCGCTTTTTTATGTTCTGGCATTGTTTTTTGGTGCACGCAGGCAAATCACTTTTACATTTGTAACATGGTTGATCGCCACAATCTACAACCAACCTGTCCAGACCTTTGTCATACTCTTTTTTATAACCAATGTTATCAGCATATTCTTTCGCCCAATACTGGGGATTTTTATTGACAAATTGGGAGAGCGGTTTGTGTTGGTTTTTGAAGGCGGACTTTTACTTCTGTCATGCTTTGGATTTGCATTTGCAAAAGTCCTGTTTTCACCTTCAGTTGCCTTAGTCGTAGTAGGCATCTGCTTTGTGATAGACAATCTTTTTTCTGTGGGCGCACAGATGGCTCGGACAACCTATGTGAGAAAGCTTGCAGACAATCAAAATGAGGTGTCCGGCACACTGTCGTTTAGCATTTCGCTTGACCATGTGCTGACCATGTCCTTGCCGTTTTTTGTAGGGATGCTCTGGGAGTGGAACGCTGAAACAGGGTACATCTATGTGTTTTTGGTGGGTGCGGTCATTTCAATAGTCTGTATGCTTCTTGCAAACGCCATACGCATCCCAGAACGTTCGGAACATAGTGTCAGCGGGTAATGCTTAATATGGAGATTACAGTACGCGAGCTGGAGCAAATGAATCCGGACGACTATGTTCTGATTGATATACGAAGCGAATGGGAGCATCAAAATGGGGCGCTTCCAGGTGCGCTGTTTAAGCTACGTGAAGATTTAGAGCACGAATTGCCTCGTGAAAAGCTAATCGTCATCTATTGTAGGAAAGGGCTTATCAGTGCAGATGTTGCATTGGAGTTAGGTGCGTTAGGTTTTGATGCCCGCCACCTAGGCGGCGGGTATGTCGCGTGGCTTTTAGAGCGTGTCCGGGAAGAGGAAAAAGCTCAGGATATTGAAAACAGTATTTCTAAGAAGTTTCGAAAATCAATATTCAGCAGATTTACCAAAAGCATTCGCACATATGATCTTGTGCAAGCAGGGGATAGGATTGCTGTGTGTATATCCGGTGGCAAAGACTCCATGCTTATGGCAAAGTTATTTCAGGAGCTGAAGAAACATAGACAAGCGCCTTTTGAGCTTGTCTTTTTAGTTATGGATCCAGGATATGCGCCGGAAAATCGCGCTTTGATTGAGCGCAATGCACGTATTATGGGTGTTCCAATCACTGTTTTTGAGACAGATATTTTTGAAAGCGTGGTAAATATTCCCAAGTCGGCCTGTTATCTGTGTGCAAGGATGAGACGAGGGCATTTATATAGTCAGGCAAAGGCTCTGGGATGCAACAAAATAGCCTTGGGGCATCATTATGATGATGTGATTGAGACAATTTTAATGGGTATGCTTTGGGGTGCGCAGATACAGACGATGATGCCTAAGCTCAAAAGTGATAATTTTGAGGGCATGGAACTAATCCGCCCCATGTATTTTGTACGTGAGGCGGATATTAAGCGTTTTAGGGACTATCATGATTTGCACTTTTTGCAATGTGCCTGTCGCTTTACTGATGCGTGCAGTGTGGATGGCAGCATGGCGTCAAAGAGGACTGAGATAAAGCAGCTTATTGCTGAGTTAAAAAAGACAAATCCCGGTGTGGAGAGCCATATTTTCAGCAGTGTGGAAAATGTGCATCTGGGGGCTGTTATTGCTTATAAAAAGGATGGGAAAAAAATACACTTTCTTGATGAGTATTAGGGCTGAAAACCCCACGCATCCCAGAGCGCAGACCGTCAAGGGGCTGGCTGATGGTTTTCTGTTTTGCGAAGTGTAGGGCGACGAGACCCGTTCCGAGCAAAACAACAAAATCATTAGTCAGCCTCCCGCACTCCAGAACGTGAGTTTTTAAGAGCAAGTAAAAGGTAAATTACAGATTCCCCAAGTGTCTGCTGAGCTGCTCATAGTTCGAAGCATTTTTGAGTGCGGTTTCTTTGGTGATTTCCCCATTTTTGAACAACTTCAGGATATATGCATCCATAGACACCATACCATCGTGAGACGAAGTTTGAATAACACTATCAATTTGATGTGTTTTGGCCTCTCGGATAATATTACTTATGGCATTATTGACACGCATGATTTCAAATGCAGGAACTGACTCACCATTTAAATTGGGCATTAATCTTTGAGAAACAACCATGCGAAGCACCATAGACAACTGCACCCTGATTTGCTGCTGCTGCTCAGGCGGGAAGATATCAATCATCCTGTCTATTGTGTTTGCAGCGCCCACAGTGTGCAAAGTTGATATGACAAGATGTCCTGTCTCTGCTGCGGTAATCGCAGTTCTTATGGTTTCATAATCACGCATTTCGCCCAGTAAAATGATATCCGGCACCTGGCGCATACATGCCCGCAAAGCAATAGAATACGATTCGGTGTCGGTCGAAATCTCGCGTTGACTGACCAGGCTCATGTTATCCCTATGCAAAAACTCAATGGGATCTTCCAAGGTGATGATGTGGCAGTTTCTAGATTTGTTTATAGCGTCGATGATACAGGCCAGAGTAGTAGATTTGCCACCTCCGGCAGGGCCGGTTACCAGCACAAGCCCATGACTCTCAGATGCAATTCTCATAACGCCTTCCGGTATGAGTAGGTCTTTATAGTCCGGAATGTTGAACAAAACAATACGAATAATCGCAGCGAATGTGCTGCGCTGCCTATATGTGTTGACCCTGAATCTGGCAAGTCCGGGCACAGTTATTGGGAAATCATCGTCGCCGGTTTCAAGGTATTTTTTCATTGAGCGATTGCCCAGCTCATATAGACCGGTTATGAGGACTTCGGCTTCAGATGGCTGTATGATACTATCCTCTTCAGCGACGATACGCCCGTTTTTCTTAATAGAGATTCCGCGGCCGGCTCCGATAAATATATCGGAAGCGCCATCTTCCACAGCGCGTCTTAACCAGTCAATTACCAATTTAATCCCTCCTTCAAGATACAAACACTGATACCTCACACGTTAGCCGACGGGAGTCGAACGCCCAGCGGTTTTACCGCCAGCTTTACAGGGTGGATATAATCAGCGCTTATCTGGCCTCCCACGGGTTTCCGGATCCAAACCCAAAACCATCATCACCCAAATCAATTCCGGGAGGCCCTGCCCAGACATTGAGCCCACCATCATACGTCCAGTCGGCCAAGTTATACATGTGCCAGTTGAGAATTTCGTAAGTGTCAAAGTAAATCATCAAACGGACAAAAATCGCTAACTCATCAATTACCGGTACTGAAAATGCAACGATTTGAGCATCAGTATAAAAATCTAATTCAGTATGAATATCGATACCCTGGACAATCGTTGGTATGGTGTCGCTGATGAGCATTTCGGCGACAATGCCCTCTGCAAGTGCATCAGCCTCAAAGAATCCAGAGACAAGCGCGGCTTCTCTTTCCACTAGGGTTTTATCATTCGAGGCGACAACAAAGGTAATTAGGGAAAACACAGTCAGGCAAAGCACGGCAAATACCAGCACTATTGAGGCGCTTCCAACGCCAATTCCACCCTTATTCATCCTGCTACCTCCTGACAGCGACAGGGAAGGCCACCAAGCTTTCTCCCGTAGCCATTCGAACTACCGACAGCTCACTGCTCAGGAGATTCGACAGCGCAAAATCATAGTCACCGGATAATTTAAGAAAGAAATGCGCGTCGGCCTCATCAGACACCTGCCATTGCTCGTTTATAAATACAAGCACAACCTCAGAGCCATCCTCCAAGACAGCCCTAGTACCGCCGGACATTTCTGCGGTTTTTTCAAAATCGCCAGCAAAAGCCTTGAAACTCTCGGCTACACGCTCTGCAACAAGCAAAGCGTTGCTAACATCTCGTGAATCTCTTGCGAGGAAAAAAGCATTAGCAAGGATGCTGATACAAGCAGCAGCACAGATGGCAAAAACTGCAATCACAATCAGTTGCTCAATTAAAAATAGTGTTGACTTAGATCGTGTTCTCATCCAAGGGTCACCTCCTCGGAAAGATAGCTGCTTGGCTGCAGATGTTGATTGCCGGTGCGCGGAAACAACAACAGGATTTTTGTGCCGGATGAAATTCTAATCAAGCCATTTTCCAGCTCTTCAAACTCAATGCTGGAAAGAGGTAGAATCCGAACACCATCCTCAGGCGACAACCCAAGCTCAACATCGCTAAAAAGCTCATAAATCCAGCCGTCATTATGGTAAATAACCGTACGAAACTGCGTACCAAAAAATAATTCATCATAGAAAAGCGCTGGCAAACCGTCAAATTCTCCAACGGAAATGCGCCCGGACTCATCATTATTTCTGATTTTTGTTCGAATGTAGGAAAGGGCGGTGCGCTCCTCTTGCTCCTCCCGAGAGATTTCGGTCATATTCTGATAAATGGTTGCGCCAAGCATAAGGACGATGAGCACAGAAACCGCAAAAATACAGAAAATAATCAATACAAAAACGGTGTCTATTCTCTGCCTTCCATGTCGTATTTTCATAATTCAATCACCGCTATATCGGGGAAAACATTTGAAGCAAAAATATGATAGTGCACTATAAATCTTGACCAGTCGATATGGATTTCAAAGTGCTCTTCTATATATGCTATGCTTTCCGGGTATCGGCCTTCAATTGCATAAGCCGTAACTACAGCACGGCGGATGCTATCCTCCAGAACTCTTTTTGCCTCTGCTCTGCCGGACTGCTCGGTTTGATGCAGCCCATAGACAATCACCAGCATTACCGCGACCGTAAAAAGCAGTGGCAAAACCGCACTGCGCAAAACATCCCAACCGCTTTTTTTGTAAATGCTTTTTTTCATATTAATGACCATTCCTTAGCATTCTAAATACAATGTACAGAGTGCATCCCGGCAGTGATTAACCTATTGCGGTCATTATGCCCATAAGCGGAAGCATAACAGAAAGCAATATGACACCGACAATAACCGAGGAAATGATTACTAACGCAGGCTCAATTCGCCCTACCAACCGATCGATATGATCCTGAACATCCAAATCGTTTCTTCTGGCAATTTCAGCCATTGCCTGATCGGCCTTTCCGCTACGGCTTCCTATCGAAAGCATTTTGCTATCTTGCCCGGAAAGAATTCCAGCACCGAAAAGCGCCTCATGAAGCGGTTTGCCTTCGGATATAAGTTTGATACAGCGCCTATGTTTTTCATCAACCGCCCTTGACCCTCCGCTGACTGATGCAGCCAAATCAATTGAATCGGCTGTGTCCAGACCACTTGCCATAGAAAGCCTCATGGCATAAATGAAGCGAGACGAAGCGATTTTTCCGAAAACACCACGGCTGCCCCATTTATTGGAAAACGACCGAAATAACCCTGTGCGAAGAGAGGGCACAGCGGCAACCAAGATGATAAAGATAAATACCAAAGCGATTATAGCAGCAATTACGACAGCAGCGCCGCCCAACCACTGACCAAAATCCATAAGGGCAGATGCCAGCGGTGACATTTGCGTACCCAGTCGGGCAAACACATCATTAAATATAGGCAGCACTTGAACAATTAGGATAAGAACCACTACAATCATAAGCACAAGCAATATGGCAGGGTAGAGAATCGAGTTTTTTATGGTAACAGACAGCCGAATCTGCCTTTCGTAGTATTCGGACAGTGCTTTGAGCGTCTCGACAAGCCGACCGGTTCTTTCGCCGATTTCCACCATATGAACCATATACTTTGGAAATACTTCTGATTTCTTCAAAGAAGTCGAAAACTGCTCGCCCAATTCAAGCTGGTTGATTAGGGCTTGAAGGAGTTCTTTTCCATCTTTTCCAGGCTCGTCGTCCAATAACACATGGACACTATCGCTGACTGTGAGCCCGGCGTCCAGAAGCATTGCAAGCTCGGCGCAAAGCATGGACAGGTAGGTGTTGGTTAATAATCTTTTTCCCACGGTACGACCTCATTTCTAAATTGAAAATGAAAAACCGAAAATGTAAATAATTATTTAACAATTTAATTATAGCCATTAAAACCCGATTTGGCAAGTTATTTGTGGTTTAAAAGGCTGCTAATTTGGGGTTATTTTTGTTGTGCAATTTAATAAAGGAATCTGGGAGAATAATTCTTCCCGTCTCCTATGAACCTCATCACTTCTGCATTTTGATTTCCTGTCGCGGCAAAAGTCGGATCCATCAAATTCCACTCTTTGCCGTTAAAGTGAATGATGTTGTTTATCCAACCATCTGCCTCAGAAAATACGTCTATCCAAGCATGATACTGATCGCCGGCATATCCGACGACCAATCGGGTTGGTATACCAAGGCTTCGGAGCATTGCAGTCATGAGTGCCGCATAGTCAAAACAGATGCCTTTTCCACGAGCCAATACCGCATCAACATCAGGCACGTATCCGGAGTGCTGGCCTTGTTGAACTTCACGAGCAAAGACCCTATCATAAGAGATATTGCCTATGACGAAGTTATATATGGCCTCTACTCTGGGATAAACACCGCTGATGCCACGGGTCAGTTCAGCAGCCTTTGATGTCACATTGCTGTCTTTGCTAAAGTTGACAAATTGATTGGGACGCAAAAAAGGTGCAAACTCATCCCTGAGTGTAACCGAGAAGCTGGTTGTGTTGACCGTTGCAAAACTGGTGCCCTGTACTTGCTCAAACACAGCAACGGTATAGCGCCCATTGCCATCTGAAAGTGGAAAGACTTCCCAGCGGCCATCAGGATTAAGTCTGTATTGGTATATCACGCCGCTTGGGCCGGTTATGCGAACCCTCAGTTGCATTGAAGTGCGAATAAGAAATCTGATCATGACATACCCATCGCGGGCATTTGAAAAATCTATTGAAGCCCTTGCGTTGGTACTGACCTGTGAGCCGGAAGCGGTTGGTACCGGAATAGTAAAAACGCTCGGAGAGGCAGTGAGCGGAATGAGTTCAGCGGCCAAATCCATGTATACAAATTCTTCAACAGATAAATTGTCTTCGGGCATTGCTATTGTGATGATGTCGGGGTTGCTACAGGCAAAAATACTCAATGTCATCATGACTGTGAGCATCAAGAAAATCACTCGGTTGCGCTTTTTCATTTCATACCTCCTGTGTACAATCCAAAACTCATTGCTTATTAAAACAAGTTTATACACTTTGCAATTACATTCAACATTTTACAAAATCAGCGTCACGAGAATGTCACGAAAATATAATCAAAGCAAAACAAAGCGAATGGTGGTGACGACGCTTGGGGGAGGTTTGGCAGGGTGATATGTTGCATGTTGTGCGACTCCTGTTTAACAGATGGTTCCGCCACCAAGCACAAATTCACCGTCGTAAATCACAGCTGCCTGACCGCTTGTAATAGCCCTTTGTGGTTCGTCAAACTCAATTACAAGGGAATCCATGCCTGTTTGATGTATCATTGCTGGTTGCTCTGCCTGCGTGTATCTTATTTTGACTTTAGCTCTGATAGGTGAATCAAGCTTATCGACCGAAATCAGATTAATATCTTGTACAGTAAGAGATTTCGAAAAGAGCATCTCATTTTTGCCGATAACAACGGTATTGGCTTCGGGGTTTATTTTCACCACATACGGTGGATGTGGCATAGAAAGCCCCAATCCTTTGCGTTGGCCGATTGTGTAATGTATCAGCCCTTTAGTTTCGCCGAGATCATTACCCAAAACGTCAACAAAACGTCCTTTTTCAGGCTGCTTTCCGGTACATTGCAAAATAAAATGAGCATAATCACCGTCCGGAACAAAGCAGATATCCTGGCTTTCTTTGCGTTTTGCGGCGCTCAGATTTGCTTTCTCGGCCAAAAGTCGAACCTCGACTTTTGTAAAGCGTCCTAATGGGAAGTGAATGTGCGCGAGCTGGTTTTGTGTCAGCGAATACAAAACATAACTCTGATCTTTCGATTTGTCAGCGCCCTTTTTGAGAAGATATCTGCCTGAAGTATCTTGTATGACCTGTGCATAGTGCCCGGTAACAAGCAAGTCCTTTTCAAGTTCGTGAGCCTTATCCAAGAGCCTGCCGAACTTTATATGCCTGTTACAATCCACGCATGGATTTGGTGTGCGCCCTTGCTCATAAGCAGAAATAAAGCGAGAGATAACCTGCTCGTTAAATGCACTTGAAAAATCTATAGAATAAAAGGGGATGCCAAGCTTCTGTGCGGCGCTGCGAGCATCAGGTTCCGCATCCTTAACACAAGGATGCAATTTCATTATTGCCCCTGCGCAATCAAAGCCTTCATTTAACATAAGCATAGCTGAAACCGTGCTGTCAACGCCTCCGCTCATAGCGATTAGGGCGCTTTTCGGCTTTTGTATTATTTCTTTTTCTGTATTTTCAAAATTCATTGATTCTTCTCTAATCTCAATTATAGTGTTTTAAAAATCGTTTCGGAAGCCCGCTTTAACACGGTTGCAAAATATTCGACTTCCTCAATGGTGTTGTATCGTGAAAAACTTACCCGAATGGCACCATCAATTATATCATTTTTGAGCTGCATGGACTCAAGTACACGACTGCGCGCCCCCTTTTTACATGCAGAACTCTTTGAAACGCAAATACCTTCGGAATCCAAAAAGCTCATCAGAACTTCGCTCTTATAACCCGGCAGCGACAGGCTGAGCAAGTAGGGGGAATCTCCGTCTCCTATCAGGACAGCCTCTGGGATATCATTTTTAAGTCGCAAAACAGCATGGTCGCGCAGTGTTTGTACAGCCTGACTGGTATGCGTTAATTCCATATGCCCCAGCCGGGCGGCTTCGCCAAATGCGACAATTGCAGGTAGCGCCTCTGTACCCGGCCTTTTTCCGTGTTCCTGCATTCCGCCAAGCAAAGCAGGTGGGAAATTTATGCCAGAGCGCACATATAGTGCCCCAACACCCTTTGGTCCGTGGATTTTATGCGCGCTGACTGCTATGAGGTCAGCACCAAGGGATTTGACAGAAATATCGGTTTTGCAAAATGCCTGTACAGCATCAGTGTGCAGCAGTGTTTTAAACTTGCGGCGCTTAATTTCCTGAGCATATTCATTTACCGGATTTACAGCGCCGGTCTCGTTGTTGACCAACATTATAGATGCAAGGGCAGTGTCTTCGCGCAGTGCATCTGCAAATGACCCAAATGAAATGCGGCCTTTTTTATCGGGCATGAGATAGGTTGTCTCCCAACCCAAACGCTCGAGTTTTTTTACAGAATCCATAACAGCATCATGCTCAATAGTTGAAGTTATGATATGTCTGCCTTTGCGTGCCTGAGCTTCTGCGGCTCCCAAAACAGCCCAGTTGTTGGCCTCTGTTCCGCCGGATGTAAAGTAAATGTGCTCCGAATCAGCATTTAGCGCACCCGCTATGTTTTTGCGCGAAGTTTCAAGCAAACCGGCTGCTTGTCGCCCCATGTGGTGCGTGGAGGAAGGATTGCCGTATTGTTTCCTCATCACTTCGACCATAATATCAATGGCTTCGTCGCGCACTAAAGTTGAAGCAGCGTTGTCAAAATATACATTCATATATGTAATTCTACATTACAAAAAACAAAATTTCAAGATGTAGGGCATTGCTTTTGTGTAATAACTGCAAAAAACCACAAGATATAGTTGAGTGGGAGGTGTTGCCGCACAATGGTGGTTACAAATATTACAATTGTGCGTGTTTTTTTATTTTTCCTGTTGACATCAAGATGGTGTATACGTATAATCAGTTACATAAAAGTGGTGGAAAGTGGTGCAAAGTTGAGGGAGGTGGGGCAAAATGATGATCGGCACATATCAGCACACAGTTGACGCTAAAGGTCGAATGTTTGTGCCTGCTCCGCTTCGCAAGCAACTTGGTGAAGAATTCTACGTGACGATCACCGGCGAAAGATGTCTGCAAATTTACTCGCTTGAAATGTGGCAAAGAGCACTTGAAAAACTCAGCGCTATGCCGCAGAAAAACCAGAGAACCCTTCGCCAGCTTTTTGCCAGCGCTGCTCATTGTGTTCCGGACGGACAAGGGCGTATTCCGCTGCCTCAGGATCTCCGCGATTATGCGGGGCTGTCAAAAAACGTGACGATAGTCGGCACGGGTCTGTATGCACAGATTTGGGATTCTGAAGCTTATAAGCCAATTCAGGATATCGAAAGATCAGCAGAGAGTATCAACGAAGCACTTGAAGAACTTGATTTCTAATGGAGCATTTACCTGTTTTGCTCGATGAGTGCATCGAAGGTTTGAAAATAAAGCCGAGTGGAACTTATGTGGACGGTACGCTCGGACGCGGGGGACACTCTGGGCAGATTGCAAAAAAACTCAGTTCTGGAAAGCTCGTTGCAATAGACCGTGATGCAGATGCGCTTGAAGAGGCGAGTGTGTTGTTGTCAGACTACAAAGACAAAATAGTTTTCCTTCATGGCAATTTCAGCGATATATCAGCGCTTCTGGCGAGCTCCGGCTATAATAATGTTGATGGCATACTCTTTGATTTTGGGGTTTCATCACCGCAATTGGACAATGGTGACCGAGGTTTTTCTTATATGCAAGATGCACCTTTGGATATGCGGATGGACAGAAGTTGCGGAGAAAGCGCATATGATGCGGTAAATAACTGGCCGCAAGAAAAACTTAGGAAAGTATTCTCCGAATATGGTGAGGAGCGATACGCCGGCTCGATTGCGAGAGCCATCGTCAAAAAGAGAGAATCACACAGTATAAAAACAACATTTGATTTAAACAACATAATTTTTTCTGCAATCCCGGCATCCGCAAGACGCGAACCGCAACATCCATCAAAAAGATGCTTTCAAGCGTTGAGGATAGCAATCAATGATGAACTTTCATCAATATCTGAAATGCTTCAACAAGTGACAAAGTTACTTAATTCGGGTGGGAGAATCTGTGCCATAAGCTTTCACTCTTTGGAAGACAGGCTGGTCAAGAGCTTTTTTGCATCCCAGGTAAGCGGGTGCACATGCCCGGGAGATTTTCCGGTTTGTATCTGTGGTTTTGCTCCGACACTGAAGCTTATAACAAAAAAACCAATTACACCCGGAAATGACGAACTTCATAAAAATCCGCGTTCAAGAAGCGCAAAACTCAGAATTGCAGAGCGCATATAAGCCCTGCGTGGGAGATAAAGAATAAACATCGCAAATAAAATTGCAAAAGAGGAGTGATGAAATGGCCGAAGCAGCAAGAGTTCTGGATTACGAAAAATATAACTGCGGATCAGCCGCGCCTGCAAAAGAGGTTTTTGTCGAAGAAGTGCCGCAGCCATTGGAAACTCCGGATTCACACCAACGCGCCAGGCAACGGCAAAATGCCAAAGCAGCCGCCAATGCAAAGAACGCGCCGGGTGTATCCTTGTTTGCGATTGTGGGCATGGTCGTTGTGTCCGTACTTATGATTTTTGTTATCCTTGCGCAAATCAGCTATAACGAAACAGCGGCTGAGTCAGCAAGACTCAATGCACAGCTTTTAACGCTCAATGAGCAGCATAGGAGACTAGAGATAACCTTTGAATCTGTTATTGATATGACAGAAATCGAGAGATATGCCAGAGACGTGCTCGGTATGACCAGGCCAATTGCAAGCGGTGAAGGTGTGATTGTTATTCAAAGCACTGCAAATGATAGGGCGGAGGTGTTGGCGCCTCCGGATCAGGATTCATTACGAGACTTTGGTTCGTTTTTATCATCACTTCTGTCACATTTCAGGTAGCGTCAGTTTGAATATCTAAGTGAAGAAACATCGTCAATTTGCGAGCGTCGCAAATGATGTGCAAAATGATCATTCGTTTTAATGGTCGTTTTGTGCCGAGTGAGATACGAGAGGAATGTTCATTAAGATGGGTCATAGGAAAAACGGTAAAAAAAATGTGTCAAAGCGGGGACTGCTCGTGCGTACGATGTTCCTGCTTGCTGTTTGTGGAATTGTTGCATTTGTAGCTTTAGCGGTCAGGCTTTATGATGTGCAAATAGTCAATCATAGTTATTTTCATGCGCGTGCCCTTAGCGGGCAGCTCCGGCACTCGACAATATCTGCCACCAGAGGGACGATTTTTGATGCCAGTGGCCAGATATTAGCCAAGAGCGCTGCTGTTGAAAATGTATTTATCAGCCCACTTGAAATGGCAAGAGAGAATCAGAATGTATGGCTTATCGCCGATGGACTGAGTGAAATCCTTGGGGTTGACAGGGATATGATTGTCGAAAGAGCATCCAGGACTAATTCTCAATATCAAATAATCAAGCTCAAAGCCGATGCGGATGAAGTCGCGGGGGTTCGTGAGTTTATTCGAGAACATGGGCTCAGAGGCATACATTTTGAGCCGAATTCAAGAAGATACTTTCCGAACGATAGCCTGGCAGGTCAAATCATTGGATTTGTCGGTACCGACAATACCGGCCTTGATGGTGTTGAGCGCAGGTATGAAAGATATCTGACAGGAGTCAATGGTAGAAATGTAAGGCTGACAAGCGCCAGAGGCACTCAGCTTAGCTTTCGGGACTTTGAGGACACTTTCGAGGCACAGGATGGCCACGACATCACACTGACCATTGATGCATCGATTCAGTATTTGGTAGAAAAACATTTGGAAGCTGCAATCGACCAATATACGGTGCTAAACGGGGCGGTATGCATTGCGATGAACCCAAGAACCGGTGCAATTCTTGCCATGGCAAGTTATCCTAATTTTAACCCAAACGAATTTCTTCAAGTCAGTGACAGAGATATGCAAAGGTTGGAACAAATCGAAGATGAAGAAGAGTTCAGGGCAGCATTGCGTGATGCGCAGTTTCGGCAATGGCGAAACAGAGCCTTGACAGATACATATGAACCGGGATCCGTATTTAAAATTATAACAATGGCCATGGCGCTTGAAGAAAACTTGGCAAACCTCAACACTTATTTTGATTGCCACGGCTCGATATCGGTATTGGGGCGTGTTGATCGCAACCAGAATCCTTTGAGGCTCAACTGTTGGAGAAGAAGAGGGCATGGAACACAGACGTTCGATCAGGCTATGCAAAACTCATGCAATGTAGTGTTTGTTGATCTTGCTGTAAGACTTGGGGCAAGAAGATTTTATAGCTATATTGATGCATTTGGTCTGTTTGAAAGAACTGGAATTGACAATGCGTCTGAATCAAGGAGTCTCTGGTGGGATGAGAACTTGTTCTTCAACAGGCACAACCATTCTCAATTGGCGGCTGCATCAATAGGGCAGACATTTAACGTAACGCCAATACAGATGATTTCTGCGGTTTCGGCGACGATAAACGGCGGTTATCTCATGCAACCACATATTGTGCAAAGCATTACGGACAGTAACGGTAATATCATAAGAGAACAAGAGCCTACCGTGATCCGGCAAGTCATCAGCGCAGGAACATCCGCGATGATGAGGGAAACACTTGAAAATGTTGTTGAAACCGGAACCGGCAGAAATGCTCAGGTAATAGGGTACAGGGTCGGAGGGAAAACAGGAACGTCAGAAAATGTTGTGCAAATTGTCACAAGCGGAGACGGAGCGTTAAAAGACTTGACCGCGTCCTTTGTAGGATTTGCTCCGGCTGATGATCCGGAAATAGTTATTTTGCTACTTTTGGACACACCTTGTCACAGCACCGGATTGTCCGTAACGGGCGGTGCAATGGCAGCTCCGGTAGTAGGAAACATGCTTGCGGATATTCTACCGCTTGCACTAGGGATAATGCCGCAATATTCTGAGGATCAGATGCAAGACTTAAGCATTATTGTACCGCGTGTTACCGAAGGGTATGTAGGTAATGCCATAGGAAGGCTTAGAAGCGTTGGGTTGACATATACAATAGTCGGTGATGGCAACAGCGTTACAGCGCAGCTTCCCGCACCGAACGCACAAGTTGCGCCGGGTACGGCAGTGTTAGTGTTTGCAGGTGTGGATGCACATGATAGCGAGGTTACCGTTCCAAACTTGTCGGGTATGACATTTGAAGGTGCAAGACGTGCGCTGGAAAACCGAGGGTTATTCATAAGGACAACCGGTGTGCCTATGTCGGATGTAAGAGCAAGGGTTTCGGTTCAATCAGTTTCCGCAGGAGCTGGAGTTCCACATGGAACAGTCATAGAAGTGACTTTGATAGATAAAGAAGTAATTGAGTTAATGCATTAACGCTGCACAAAACGCGAGGGAATAAGAGGAATCGGACGATGCTGCTAAAAGACTTGCTTGAAAATGTAGATATTACGGAACTTGCCACAAGTCTTGACCTTGAGGTCAGCGGCGTGAGCTATGATTCAAGAAAGACTAAGCCGGGTGATTTGTTCGTAGCGGTCAAAGGTTATGAATCTGATGGCCATGATTATATTTGTACCGCGTTAGAAAAAGGCGCAGTATGCGTTGTATGTGAAAAAAATCCCGGATTGTCTGTGCCATTTGTAATCGTCAAAGATTCGCGTAAAGCGCTTGCAGTGGTTTCGTCTGAATGGTTTGGCCAGCCCGCAAAAAAGCTTAGAGTAATTGGCGTAACCGGTACTAACGGAAAGACCACGGTAACAACCATTTTAAAGCAGGTTATTGAAAAATGCACAGGAGACAAAGCAGGACTCATAGGTACCAGCGGCAACATGATTGGAGATAGATTTCTGCAAGCAGAATATACAACTCCGGAGTCTTATGAGATGCAAGAGTTGCTTGCGGAAATGGTGAAAGAAGGATGTAAATTCGCTGTCATGGAGGTTTCTTCACATGCATTGTTTTTACACCGAGTTTTTGGAATAGAGTTTGAAGTAGGGGTATTTACCAATCTGTCGCAAGACCACTTGGATTTTCATGGTACGATGGAAGCTTATGCGCAGGCAAAAGCAATGCTTTTCGAAAACAGCAAGAAGTCCGCAATCAACATCGATGATGAGTTTGCGGAGATTATGATAAGTCATGCTACCGGAACGGTGTTTACATATGCGGTAAACGATGATAAAGCAGACTTGGTTGGAAAGAGCGTAAAGCTTAACTCTGACTCAGTCTCGTTTTGTGCCCTGACGATTGGTAGCCTCATAAGAGTAGAACTCCAAATCCCCGGAATGTTTTCCGTGTACAATGCACTTTCGGTGGTTTCGGCGGCTATACTTTTGGGTCTGGATATAGATATGGTTACAGAGGCGCTACCGTCTTGCAAAGGCGTTAAGGGTAGGGCAGAGGTTGTGCCGATAGGCAAAGACTTTACAGTCATAATTGATTATGCACATACACCGGATGCACTCTTAAAGATAATCTTGGCAATTCGTGGCAGTGCAAAAGGCAGGGTTGTAACGCTGTTTGGATGTGGCGGTGATCGTGATAATAAAAAGCGTCCGATTATGGGAGCAGTTGCAGTGGAACATTCAGATTTTGTCATAGTTACATCTGACAATCCACGTACAGAAAATCCGGGGGATATCATTGACGAGATTACTTTTGCAATGAAAGGAATGGAGTCGAAATACCGGGTGATAGAAAACCGCAAACAAGCGATTTTTTGGGCTTTGGAAAACGCGCAACCGGGAGATATGCTGATTCTGGCAGGAAAAGGCCACGAAACCTATCAAATCATAGGCAAAGAAAAGAACCATTTTGATGAACGTGAGATTGTCGCAGAATTCTTTGCGCAGGTTGGGTGAGGCGCTCACATAGAGGACAAGTTATAGTTTAAGGCCGGGGAGACGCTGTGTGTATATTGCGATGACCTGATGTGCCGGATAGAGAGATATGAAGATGATTTTGCAACTATTAATAGCATTCATAGTATCGCTGATAGTGACAGCAGCCGTGGGGTATTTTCTTGTGCCTGCGCTTTCACGTGCTAAGGCAGGCCAGTCAATTCGTCAGGATGGACCGATTTGGCATAGTGGGAAGCAAGGTACACCCATAATGGGTGGTTTAATGTTCATTGCTGGAATTACGATTACCTGTCTTGTTGTTGGTTTTCGTTCTATGTTGGCAGGCGATTTCAGGCATATATTCATACTCACTTTTGCGCTCGTTTTTGCGGCAATCGGATTTTTAGATGACTATGAGAAGCTCAGGAAAAAACAAAATCTAGGGCTTAAAGTAAAGCAAAAATTTTTGTTGCAACTCATTGTTTCATTAGCCTTTGTTGCATTAATGCGACTGACGGGCAATCTGTCATCAAGCTTATATATTCCATTCTTTGATATCTCTGCGTCTATACCTGAGCCGATATATATTGTTTTTGCGGCATTTGTGGCGGTGGGAACTGTCAATGCCGTAAATATAACAGATGGTGTTGACGGACTGGCAAGCGGAGTGACATTGCCGGTAGCCATCTGGTTTGGTACAGTAGCAGGAATATTGGGATATTTGAGTTTGGGTGTGTTTGCAGCGGCGCTGGCCGGAGGGCTGATTGCATTTCTGTTTTACAATTTTCACCCGGCAAAAGTATTTATGGGAGATACAGGGTCACTATTTCTGGGCGGAGCAGTGTGTGCGATGGCCTTTGCATTGGATTTGCCGCTCATTTTGATACCTTTGGGAATAGTATATTTTGTAGAAACCTTATCTGACATCATTCAAATCTCGTACTTTAAGATAACCAAAGGCAAACGTGTCTTTAAAATGGCACCTATTCACCATCATTTTGAAATGTGTGGGTGGAGTGAGTATAAATTATTTGCAGTATTCACAACAGTATCAGCGATATTTGCTGTGATTTCATATTTTGGTGTATTGGGTAGGTTTGCATAGAGCTCATATTGCAAAAACGAAAGCTGTGTTTAGAGAGGGTATTATGGATCGACGAACTGTTCAAAATCAAATAGATGAGTTTGAAGATATACATGCCGGTGTCATTTTGGATGGTATGCCTACGTGGAAAGATCGTGAGTTATCATCCGAAACCGTTGATGATGTAGAAAAAGGGCCGGGTGTTGACAAACCTTTTCTTGTTATCACTCTTGTGTTGTTGACGATTGGCCTTATTATGGTTCTTTCTGCCAGTTTTGTAAGTGCCAGCTATATGACTGGTGATCCTCTGGGATTTTTTATGCGTCAGGCCATGTTTGCTGTAAGCGGCGTGGCATTGATGCTGGTTGTGTCGCGCATAAGCGTCAGGTTTATCAGCCGTTGGTCAACCGCGCTGCTTTTTGGTTCAATCACCCTTTTAATTCTGGTTTTGCTTATAGGGATTAGGGTTAATGGAGCAACGAGATGGCTGTCAATCGGTGAAGGAACCGGCTCGTTTAGCTTTCAGCCATCGGAGATTGCAAAACTTGCAGTTATTCTTTCTTTTGCGCAAATGGCATGTAAATTCGGAGTTTCCAGAATGCGGACTTTCAAGTACGGCGTTTTACCATTTGTTGTCCTGACTGCAACAATAGTGATTTTACTTTATTTCCAACCACATGTTTCAGCAATTATCATCATAGCAGTAACCGCTGCGATTATGATGTTTGCAGGAGGAACAAGGCTCAGATACTTCCTGCTTGCCATAATCGGCGCTGCTTTTTTGGCAGCGATTGTAATGCTTCCTAACTTGGTTAGCTCGGTCAGAGATAGTGGTGTACAAGGCATAGCAACAGAGGTGGAAAATCCGCAGCTTGATTTTAGTGGAATGGGGCACTGGGGCAGAAGGATTGATATTTGGTTGGATCCTGATGCAGACCCACTCGGAGGTGGATTTCAAACACGTCAATCTCTCAATGCAATTGGTTCGGGTGGACTTTTGGGGCAAGGTCTTGGTCAGAGTAGGCAAAAACATCAATACCTTCCGGAAGAGCACAATGACTTTATATTTGCAATTATCAGTGAAGAGTTGGGTTTTGTTGGAGCGATGCTGATTTTAATGCTGTTTGCGTTGTTAGTTATTCGCGGTTACTGGCTTGCGCTTAATGCAAAAGACAGATTTAGCGCATTAGTTGTAATAGGTATAACCAGCCTTATGGCCATTCAGGTGTTTTTTAATGTAGCTGTTGTTACAAATCTTATCCCGGCTACAGGCATTCCTTTGCCGCTTTTCAGCTATGGTGGCACAGCGTTGTGGATACAACTCGTGCAAATGGGCATTGTTCTTGCAGTTTCACGTGAGATACCACTGATTAAAAAAGATGAGCCCGATGAGGACATGGAGGCATTATCATGAATTTTCTTCTTGTCTGCGGAGGCACTGCCGGACATATAAATCCCGCATTGGCAATTGCCTCAATGCTGCGCAGCAAGAGTGAGGATGCCAAGATTCTTTTTGTCGGGGCAGGAAAAGAACTTGAAAATAAACTGATTCCCGCAGCAGGATATCACATAGTAAACATCCGCATGAGTGGTTTGAGGCGCAGTCTGTCGCCCGATGATATATTTTATAATCTGAACACCGTAAGAAACCTTACAACTGCCGGGATAAAGGCTGAAAAGCTCATTTCAAGGTTTAAGCCCGCAGCGGTCATAGGTACAGGTGGTTATATATGTTATCCGATTTTGAAGAAAGCGGCGCAGATGGGGATACCAACGGTGATTCACGGCTCAGATGCAGTGCCGGGTCTGACAACAAAGATGCTCAGTGCGACAGCTGATAAGGTTTTAGTGTCATTTCCGGGACTGGAAAAACTTTACAGAAAACCTGAGCGAGTCGTTTTTACCGGCACTCCGGTGCGGACAGATTTTTCAGTGTGTTCGGAAAATCAGGAAGTTCCTGTGCGGCCTGACAGACCAATGGTTGTGTCATTTTGGGGCTCACTTGGAGCCGAGTGCATGAACGAGATGATGTCTGAGTTTATCAAACAAAATGCAAATAACCATATCTTTGATCATATCCACGCAACAGGCAAAAATGGCCTGGAAATAATGAAAACGCGGCTCGAAAGACAGGGTGTGCATATGCCTCTGCCAAAGGGCATTACGATTAAAGAATATATAGACGATATGCCTGCAATCATGGCCTCAGCAGATTTGGCCATATGCCGGGCAGGTGCATCAACAATAGCTGAACTTACAGCTTTAGGCAAGCCTGCTGTACTTGTACCTTCTCCTTATGTTACCAATAATCATCAAGAAGAAAATGCAAGACAATTAGAAAAAGCCGGTGGGGCAGTGGTGCTAACAGAAAAAGATTGCACAAGTGAAAAGTTGTATGATTTAGTATGCAACCTTTTGTCAGATAAAGAAAGATTGACGCGTATGTCATATGCCCAAAGGTCGCTTGCGACTCCGAATGCGGCGGAGAAAATCGCAGATATTGTTCTGGAGCTGGTTGAAAGCAGACTGTAGTTTGCAAAAGCAAGTGCATGAGGGATTGTGGCTTGCATAATATTTTACGGGGGGAGCGTTAGCATGGAATTCGGAAGTCAAAGACGAGTAAGTAAAAGCGCTGCAATTTATATTCCTATTGGCGTTCTCTTGGTTGTTGCATTTACACTATTGGGTATCAGCAGCTTTTTGAGCATAATGGATATAGAAGTTGAAGGCGCTGCCGGTTACACGGCAGACGAGATAATATACGCATCCGGAATAAGTGTGGGAGACAATCTGCTGTTTTTGGATACAGAGGCAGCGGAGCGTAGAATAACTGCTGCAATCCCATTTGTTAGGGAAGCAACGATTTCGCGGATGCTACCGGACAAGCTGCTGATAGAAGTTTATGAGAGTACCCCCATTGCCTGGATTGAAATATCTGATGATGAAATTATTGTTATTGATATAACTGCCAGAGTCTTGCAAACAATTGACTTTATACCCTATGGATTGTTAGAGGTCAGAGGGGTTTCACCTGCCGAAGCAATAGAAGGCAGACAGCTCAGAGCAGAGATAGGTGGTGATATGCAATTACAGCATATGAGGGATATTTTGACTGCATTTGAAAGAGAGGGCATGGCGAGAGACGTTTACTATCTCGACATGACACATGTCTCTCAAATAAGTTTCGGATATATGGGGAGATTCAGAGTGTTGCTCGGTGATCCAAGCAATCTGAGACAGAAGCTTAATGCGCTGCCAGAGGCAATTGTCACTATAGATGAAAGATCTGGCGAAGATGTAAGAGGCGTTATTGATTTGACAGACCCGACCGGGCGTGTAAGGTTTGACCCACGTGCGTAAAGGCTGTCGCCAGACGATGGGATTCGACGTCCAGCAAAACTTTGTATACAATATACATATCAAATGGTCTAAAACCGAACAAAACAAAGCCAAACAATTGGTATGAATTGGAAAAAATTGCATAAACTATTGACCTGAGCTAAAAATAAGGATAGAATGTCATGTGTTATGCGGAGTAATTGGTTAATTCTATTTATTACGGAGGGAATGAAACATGTCGTTTTCAATGGAAAGCGGTCCTGACAATGTTGTGGTAATCAAGGTTGCCGGAATTGGGGGCGCGGGGAATAACGTTGTCAACAGGATGGTCTCCGCAGGAACGCAAGGTGTCGAATTTATCGCGGTAAACACTGATAAACCTGCACTGGCAGTTTCGAATGCGGACACAAAAGTCCAAATCGGAGAGAAATTGACCGCCGGGCAGGGTGCAGGAGCAAATCCTGAAATCGGTAAGAAAGCTGCCGAGGAAAGCCGTAACAGTATTGCAAAGTCCATCGAGAGTACGGACTTGGTATTTATTGCAGGTGGAATGGGTGGAGGAACCGGTACCGGTGCATCTCCGGTCGTTGCCGATATTGCCAGAGAAGCGGGTGCGCTTACCGTGGGTGTTGTCACTAAGCCGTTTAGCTTTGAAGGCAAACGCAGGATGGCACAGGCCGAAGAGGGTATAAAGAGCCTTCTGGGTAAGGTGGATTCACTTTTGGTCATACCCAATGACCGCCTGAAAAATGTTTCAGAGCAAAAGCTGACGTTTGCCAATGCTTTCGAAATAGCTGACTCAGTACTTCATCAGGCAGTAGTCAGCATAGCAGAGCTAATCAAGAATACAGGGTTCATAAATCTTGACTTTGCTGATGTCACGTCCATTATGAAAGATGCTGGATATGCGCATATGGGTGTCGGTCATGCAGCAGGCAAGGGCAAGGCGGAAGAAGCTGCACGTGCTGCTGTCACCAGCCCGCTTATGGAGACCTCAATTGATGGGGCTCGTGGAATCCTTATAAATATTACCGGCTCACTCGATATAGGGCTTGATGATGTAGAGGCTGCCGCAAGTTTGGTGCAGGAAGCCGCACATCCTGATGCTAATATTATCTTTGGTGCATCGTTTGACGAGGATATGGAAGACGAGATAAGAGTTGTTGTTATTGCAACACGATTTGCTGATGCACAAAAAGCTGAAGTGCCAGAGAAGAAAGCAGATGTATTTGGTGACAGGTTTGCAGGTATTGATTTGGAGGCTCCAATCAAAACACCGGCTGTTGCTGTTGAGCCGCCGCCACCACCACCGCCGCCTGTTGAGGAAGATCCATTTGATACAATATTCAAGATTTTTAATTCTAAATAACTATTGACTGAATTCATTAAGGCGGCGAGGGGAGTGAAAACCCCCGCCGCTTTTGGGCTTACCGGTAGCCTAATCTGAGCTGGAGATGATTATTTGACAGAATATTTGAGACCGGAAATGAGTAAAGGATTGCGTGAAGTGTCTGTGCTGGGTTTGGCGCATGTCGGTGATGCGGTTTTCGAACTCATGGTCAGGACATGGTTATGTACGTCCGGAACAACGACTGCCAAAAACTTGCACAGCGGGGCAGTTTCATATGTTTCGGCAAAAGCCCAGTCGGAAGCTTTTCAAAGGATAAAGCCTTTGTTGACTGAGCATGAATTTGACGTGTATAAACGCGGACGGAATGCTTATATAAATTCGGTTCCGAGAAGCTCATCACATAAGGAGTATCATGCAGCTACAGGGCTTGAAGCGTTGTTTGGCCATCTTTATCTGAGTGGCAACGTTGAGAGATTGAGCGAGTTGTTTGAATATGTTATTGATCGGCCGCAGGGAGACGAATCCCAGCAGCCAGAGCAAGATTAAGTGGAAGGAAAGTCCAAATGCCGTTAGATGCGCTATGTATTTCTGCTGTCAGGGAAGAGTTATCCGGGCAAATAGTCGGTACAAAAATTGATAAGGTGCTGCAACCTGAACGAGATGTCCTTATACTTAATTTGCGCGGACGTAACGAAGCATTTCGCCTTTTGATTTCGGCGGGGTCGGCAGATATGCGTGTGCATTTGACACAGCACCGTAGTGAAAACCCAATCACCCCACCGATGTTTTGTATGCTTCTTCGAAAACACCTCACCGGTGCAAGGCTACTTTCTATATCCCAACCACCGGCAGAGCGCATTTTGGAGTTTGTTCTGGATGCCCCTGACGCTTTTGGTGTGACATCTGAAAAGCGACTTGTTGTTGAGTTGATAGCAAAGTCAACAAACATAATCCTCGTTGATAATGAAGGCATTATTATTGATTGCCTTCGTCGTGTTGGGGGTGACCTTTCGGAAAAACGATCGGTGCAACCGGGGCTAAAATACAAGAAGCCGCCTGTGCAAGAGGGAAAAACTGACCCGCTGGATTTGACAACCTCACAATGGGACGAGATTTTTGCATCAAACAAACCTGAAAGCTCGGTCGATAAATGGCTTCTATCGACATTTTCAGCCTTGTCACCGCTGATTTGTCGTGAAATTGCTTGGAGGGCTTATGGGGCTTGCGACATTAAGCTAAACGATATTTGTGATGGTGGAGCTGCCCTCAAACGCGAATTGTTTTCAATTGCCCTAACCGCAAGAAACAGTGGGTTTGAACCGTGGAGTATAAACGATGAGCATAATAGGCCGCGCGATTTTTCTTATACTCAGATCATGCAGCATGAAGGAACTTTAGATGTTTTGCGCGCAGAGAGCTTCTCAGAGATGCTAGATGCTCACTATACACGCGCTGCACAATCCGAACGTTTGCGGCAACGTGCATCTTCGATGACTAAAACTGTAAAGACAGCACGAGATAGAATACAGCGTAAGCTGATCACTCAAAAGGCTGATCTGGAAAAGTCGGCCGAACGTGATTATCTTAGAGAATGCGGTGACATTATAACCGCAAATTTTCATCTTATGAAAAAAGGGCAGCTTGTGCTTACTGCTCAGGATTTTTTTGCAGAGGGCGAAAGACGCATAGCGCTTGACCCACTGAAAACTCCGCAGCAGAATGCGGCAAAGTATTATAAGGGTTATACTAAGGCAAAAACCGCAGAGAAATATTTGATGCAGCAGGTGCAAAGCGGCACCGTTGAAGTTGAATATTTGGAAAGCGTGTTGGAAGCTATTGCAATGGCTGAAAGCGAGACAGACATAAACGAAATCCGCCAAGAACTTGTGCAAATGGGGTTTGTTAAGGAGAAAAGCCAAAAGGGCGCGAAAGTGAAAAAGCCATCAGCAGCACTGCCGCTCAAGTTTATGTCTTCAACGGGAATGCAAATACTTGCCGGAAGAAACAATATCCAAAACGATAATTTGACTATGAAAATAGCGGCCAGATCAGATATTTGGCTTCATGCGCAGAAAATCCACGGTGCACATGTTATCATATCTTGCGGAGGCTCAGAGCCTGACGAAACAACGTTAAGCGAGGCAGCGGCGATTGCAGCATATTATTCTTCGGCAAGGTTGAGCGGCAAAGTTCCAGTCGATTTTACATCGGTCAGGAATGTGAAAAAACAACCTGGCGGCCGACCGGGAATGGTCACATATTCGGGATTTAAGACAATAATTGCAATTCCGGATGAGGCGACTGTTGAGAGGCTACGCATTTACTTAAAATAAAGGGAGTATTATATGGGTGAAAAGACCATGAGTGTGGACAGGCTTGAAAACATAATCAGCGTGTTTGGCTCATTTGACGAAAATCTCAGGCTTATAGAAGATGAGCTTGGTGTAAGTATCACTGACAGAAATTCTGAACTGAACATTTCCGGATCTGAAGAAAATGTATATTATGCGGAGAAAGCTATAAACGGTCTGCTTATGCTTGCAGCAAAAGGTGAAGCGATTGACTCACGGAATGTTCGATATATCATTGGTTTGGTTAAGGATGGGCAAGAAAACAAAATCGGCGAAATTACCCGAGATATCGTATGTATTTCTGCAAAAGGCAAACCAGTCAAAGCAAAGACATTGGGGCAGAAAAAATACATAGATGCGATTATGAATAATACGGTGACGCTGTCAATAGGCCCTGCCGGAACCGGAAAGACCTACCTTGCCGTGGCAGCCGCTGTTGCAGCGTTTCGATCAAAATCTATTAATAGAATAATACTCACAAGGCCTGCTGTGGAAGCAGGGGAGCGCTTGGGTTTTCTTCCCGGTGACTTGCAAAGTAAAGTAGATCCATATCTGCGTCCTTTGTATGATGCGCTGTTTGAATTGCTGGGCGCTGAGGCCTATAATAAATATTTTGAGCGTGGAAATATTGAAGTTGCACCGCTGGCATATATGCGCGGCAGAACATTAGACGACTCTTTTATAATACTTGATGAGGCGCAGAATACTTCGCGCGAGCAAATGAAAATGTTTCTAACACGTCTTGGTTTTGGTTCGAAAATAGTCATTACCGGTGACATCACGCAGATAGATTTGCCGCCAGATAAGACAAGTGGGCTACGAGATGCTATGCGTATATTGGAGGGTGTGCCAGATATTGCAATATGCGCTCTTTCAGCAAAAGATGTTGTGAGACATGAGCTTGTTTCTCGAATCATTGATGCATATGACAAACGGGAAAATAGAGGAAAGAAACATTGATAAAACACAAAGTATATGCACAGCATAGCCGGGTGAGCGCGAAGGACAGGCTTTGCATAAAGTTAATAAAAACTTGTGTCATAACTGCACTAAACAGCGAGGGCGTAGAGACACCCTGTGAAGTTAGTGTGTTGATTACAGATGACGAAAGCATTCGTAAAATAAACCTTGAATTTCGAAACATTGATAAAGCGACAGATGTACTGTCCTTTCCCATGTTGGAATTTTCACCTCCGGGATGGACAGATCCGGGTTTTCATGCGGTCGATCCAGAAACAGGATTGATTGCATTGGGAGAAATAGTATTATCGGCAGAAAAGGTCAAGAAGCAAGCGCATTTATATAATCAAACAGTTGAGCGTGAAACAGCTTATCTTACCATCCACAGCGTTTTGCACTTGCTAGGCTACGATCATCTTGACGAAGCCAAAGGGAAAAAGCAGATGCGGGAACGCGAAAAAGAGATATTGGGGGAAATCGAATATGATTAACAAAACTGCTATGATAGCCATAATAGGCAGGCCAAATGTTGGTAAATCCACGCTTACCAATTTATTGACTGGAGATAAGGTAGCCATAGTGACCCCAAAGCCCCAAACCACAAGAAACAGAATTTTTGGCGTTTTTACATTTGGAGATACGCAAATGATTCTTTTGGATACGCCCGGTTTCCACAAGGCAAAAACAAGATTGGGTGACTACATGGTTGGTGTTGTTAAAGAAAGTGTTGCAGATGTTGATGCCGTAGCGCTTGTAGTGGAACCAATAGCTAATATTGGCACGCAGGAAGAGATGCTTATTGAGCATATAAGCAAGTCAGGCGTACCGGCGATTCTGATTATAAATAAAATAGATACTATTCAGGTAGACATGGTTCTGCCTATAATCGAGCTTTATTCAAACAGATTTAATTTTGATGCTATTGTCCCTATATCTGCAAGAAAAGACATGGGAGTCACAGGACTTCTTGAAGTTTTTGATAAACATTCAAAAAAAGGGCCGCAACTTTTTCCTGATGGAATGACAACCGATCAACCCGAAAAACAAGTGATTGCCGAGATTATTCGTGAAAAATTGCTTATATGTATGGATCGTGAGATTCCGCACGGAACGGCTGTAGAAATCACAAAATTTTCCGAGAGGGAAGGCGAAGACATTATAGATGTAGACGCAACAATCTATTGTGAAAAGACAAGTCACAAGGGCATGATAATCGGCAAAAATGGAGCAATGCTAAAGAGAATCGGGCAGATGGCCAGAGAAGACATTGAGCGCTTTATGGGTGTTAAGTGCTTTTTGCAAACATGGGTCAAAGTAAAAGAAAACTGGCGTGACAGCCAGATGATGATGAAAAACTTTGGCTATATAAAATAGGATTTACAAAAAATGTATGTGAACACATCGGGTCTTGTTCTTCGCGAAACACCATATAAAGATTCAAGCAAAATCCTGACAATTCTCACTGCACACGAAGGTAAGTTGACCGCATCAGCTCATGGCGCACTGAGAAAAAATAGCAAAATGGCGGGGGCAACTCAGGCTCTAGCCTTTTCAGAAATGACCCTATACTCAAATCGCAACAGGTGGACGCTTTCTGAAGCGCGTAGCGTAGAACAATTCATCGGCCTGCGCGCAGATATAAGTTTGCTATCGCTTAGTGCGTATTTTGCTGAACTGGCTGAAGCAGTGGCTGATGAAGACAGCCCAAACGAGCAGCTGCTGCCGCTGTGCTTAAATGCACTTTATGCGCTCAGCGAAGGGCTGAAAACGCCTGCTTTTGTAAAGCCCGCATTTGAATTTCGCCTCATGGCGATATCTGGATTTTCGCCGCGTGTTGCGTGCTGCTGTGTCTGCGGAAACGAGCAACCTGAGCGATCGGATATTGACCTTTCAGGTGGGACGCTAACTTGCGTTGCTTGCAACGCAAATGCAAATGCTTTAGGAATCGGCACACTCAAAGCCATCAGATACATAATCAATTGCGACTCAAAAAAGCTGTTTTCGTTTTCGCTGTCGGATTCGGCGCAGCGGGAACTTGCCATAATGGCTGAAAGATACTTGCTTGCGCATCTGGACAGAAACTTCCGTACATTAGATTATTACCATAAAATAGAGGGAATTAAGTAAAGACAATGACAACGACACTTTTTCAAAGATCATTAAAGGTGCTGGAAATGCCGGCAATTCTAGAGCTTCTGGCAGGTGAAGCAATCAGCGAAGCTGCAAAAGAAGCTTCGTTAACTTTGCATCCTTCTTCTGATGTCAGCATGGTAAAAGCCCTGCTTTCAGAAACGAGTGCGGCAAAGCATATGATGACGCTCAAAAGTGCACCACCATTTTCAGGAATTAAGGATGTTAGAGGTTCACTCAAGCGTGCAAACATGGGCGGCATGCTCAATACAAGAGAATTGCTTGATGTCGCGGCGCTGCTTCGTGCGTCTGGGGCATCTATTTCTTTCTATTCAGGAGATAAAGGGGAAGAAAAGACAGCAATCGACTATCTCTTTTTAGCGCTGAATTCAAACAAGTTTCTTGAAAATAAAATTTCCACTGCGATAATCGCGGAAGAAGAGATATCAGATAATGCAAGCAAGGAACTCTCGGACATCCGGCGATATATTAGACTTTCCGGAGATAAGATCCGCCAAACGCTCAACAGGATAATAACTTCACCTACCTATTCCAAAGCGCTACAAGAACCGATAATTACAATGAAAAACGGAAGATATGTCGTACCTGTCAAGAGCGATCAAAAAAGTGCTGTGCCCGGACTCGTACATGAAATTTCATCATCCGGAGCAACGCAATTTATCGAACCTATGGCTGTGGTTGAGATAAATAATGAATTGAGAGAGCTGCACGCAAAGGAAAAGCAGGAAATAGAAAGGATACTCAGTGAGCTCTCGGCCGATGTTGCGGGGTTTGCGGAGGATATCAGCAGCGACTTTGAGGTGCTTGTAGCACTGGATTTGATTTTTGCAAAAGCAAAGCTGTCATACAAGTTGGATGCCACCGAACCGGAAGTATCTGAGCAAATGCAGATAAAACTAAACCATGCCCGACATCCACTGTTATCGAAAAATACAGTAGTCCCGATAGATGTTAGGCTCGGCGATGAATTTGATACCCTTGTGATTACCGGCCCCAATACGGGCGGAAAAACGGTTACAATGAAAACGCTTGGATTGCTCTGCGCTATGGCTCAGTGTGGGCTGCATATTCCGGTCAGAGATGGCAGCAAAGTGCCGGTTTTTGAAAGGATTTTGGCTGATATGGGTGACGAACAGTCGATAGAACAGTCGTTATCAACATTTTCGTCCCATATGACTAATATCGTAGGGATTTTGAGTGAATGCGATTTTAAATCACTGTTGCTTTTTGATGAGTTAGGTGCAGGAACAGACCCTGTTGAAGGTGCGGCGCTTGCAATATCTATTATAGAACATGCACGCAGCAGAGGCTCGCTGATCGGGGCTACAACGCATTATGCGGAGCTGAAGACTTATGCTCTGAATTCAGAAGGCGTTGCAAATGCTTCCTGTGAGTTTGATATAGAAACACTCAGACCGACATATAAGCTAATCATAGGCATCCCCGGCAAATCCAATGCTTTTGCGATATCCAAACGCCTGGGTCTGCCGGAACAGATTATAGAGGATGCCAAAAATAGGGTCAATACGGAAAATGCCGCATTTGAAGATGCATTGGCCAGCTTGGAAAACGCCCGGCTTTCTCTTGAGGCAGACCGGGATGAAGCCGGAAAATTGTTGCGTGACGCATTGGAGGATCGCAAGCAGGCGGAAGTTTACAAGAGCAAGATTGATCAGCAGCGTGAAAAGGCCGCAGAAATCGCCAAACGTGAAGCAGCGCAGATAATAAATAATGCGCGTGCAACAGCGGAATTGGTCATGGAAGAGTTGCAAGAGTTGCGGCGCAAAGCAGCGAACAACAGCAACATGCAAATAAACGATCAGAAATCCGACATTTTCCGTACGTTGAATGAAGCTGAACACGGATTGGGAGCGCAGCTTGGTGTAGATGATTATGAGCCGCTGTCGAGAGCGCTTGTTGCTGGAGATAAGGTTCGCCTGAGATCTCTAGGGACAATTGCTGAGGTTGTCTCAGTCAACAATGACGGAATGTTGTCTCTTCAGGCAGGTATAATGAAAATCACGGCAAACAAAGATGAAGTCAGTCTTGTTTCACCTGAGCAACAGCCGGAGGTCAAAAAGCAGATTGCAAAATCTGAAACAAAATTGAAAGCACTTCAGGCTAAGCCGGAACTTGATTTGCGTGGTATGCTCACTGATGAAGCAATACCTGTTTTGGAACGGTTTCTGGACAGTGCCCGCATGGCAAAGCTCACGTCTGTAACTATTATTCACGGAAAAGGTACTGGGGCGCTCAGGCAGTCAGTGCATCAAAGTCTTAGGCGGGAGCAGAAAGGGATAAAGTCGTTTCGCCTCGGACGATATGGAGAGGGCGAAGACGGAGTTACCATTGTTGAATTGTAACTCATGCCGTGCACTTGTGAAAAGTGCAGTTATGTGTTATATTAATCGTTAAATTATATAAGGCAGGGTAATAATGAACAAGAAAGTAGTTGCGGTTATTTTTGGCGGGTGCTCACCTGAGTATCCGGTTTCGCTTATGTCATCTTTTTCAATCATCAATGCAATCAATCGAGATAAATATGATGTGATTCTTATTGGGATAACAAAACAAGGTCTGTGGTTTCGCTTCAATGGCGCTGCTCAGGCTATTTTAGAAGATAAATGGCAGGATGATGATGCGCTTTTGACCAGAGCGTTTATTTCCCCCGAGCGCGGCGGTGGGCTGCTGGAAGTAAAAAACGATATTACAACTTCGATTGCGGTTGATGTCGTTTTTCCTGTTTTGCATGGCAGATTTGGTGAAGATGGCACAATCCAGGGTTTATGTGAGCTCTCTGGGATTCCGCTCGTAGGTGCAGGCGCTGCAGCATCGGCACTGTGTATGGATAAGGATAGGGCACATAAACTCGTCTCTTTTGCAGGCATATCTGTACCCAAGTCGGTTTGTTTTGAATATGTACCGTCTGATGATGAAGTTATTTCTGCGGTAAGCGAGCTGGCTTTGCCTATGTTTGTAAAGCCTGTAAAAGCGGGGTCGTCTTTCGGTATTACCAAAGTGCATAGCCTTGATTGCCTGACTGCAGCTGTAAGAGAGGCTTTTAGTTTCGATGATGCAGTGATTATTGAGGAAGGCATTGATGGTATTGAGACCGGTTGCGCAGTTGTGGGAAACCATGAGCTTACCGTCGGCAGGGTCGATGAAATTGAATTGTCTGATGGTTTTTTCACTTATGAAGAAAAATATACTCTAAAAACATCTGAAATTCACATGCCGGCGCGTATTGATGCAGCGTTGGAATCGAGATTGCAAGAGGCGGCAAAGATTATCTACAAAACACTAGGTTGCAGAGGCTATTGCCGAGTAGATATTTTCCTTACAAAGGATAAACAAATCGTTTTTAACGAAGCCAATACAATCCCGGGATTTACGGCAAAAAGCCGTTTTCCAAAGATGATGAAAGGGATTGGCATAGAGTATCCTGAGCTGGTTGATATGCTGATTGATTTGAGCCTGGAGATCAGGAATTAAGAAAGTGTCGCTACGCACGAATGCAAATGATATAGGCATTGATGCCCAAACAGGCATCATTTGAGGATAACATTATGAACAATTTGAATATGCCGCCAGAGTACGGAGGGCGTGCATGGATTGAAATAGACTTGGATGCGTTGGCTTTTAATGCGGCTGAAATTCGCTCATATTTGCCGGATGGATGCAAGTTGATGGCGGTCATAAAGACTAATGCATATGGACATGGCATGATAAAATGTGTCGCGCGTTTGCATGAAGAGGGTATCGATGAATTTGCTGTCGCAACGGTCATGGAAGGGGTTTTGCTCAGGGAATCATTTTCCGACATAGAGATCCTTGTTTTGGGCTATACACACCCTAAAGATGCTCATTTTCTGCATACATACAGGTTGTCACAGATTATCGTTGATGGTGCACACGCAAAGGAATTGGACGAAAAAGGTTTTGCGCTACGGGTACATATAGGTATCGACACCGGTATGTGCAGACTGGGCATACTAGCACAAAATCTCGGGGAGATCGAAAGTGTCTTTTCTCGAAAAAACCTCATAGTTGATGGGATTGCAACGCATTTTGCTGTTGCCGATAGCCTTGATAAGGCAGATGTTGCATTTACAAAATCACAAATAGATAGTTATTATTCAGTAGTTGAGTCATTACGAAGCAAAGGACATGATGTTGGCAAGCTGCATATGCAAGCGAGCTATGGTATTTTTAATCTGCCAAATATAAAATGTGACTATGTCCGTGCCGGAATAGCGCTGTATGGAGCTTTAGGTAATGATAATGAAGTGCTGGTAAGACCGAACTTACGTCAGGTGCTTTCGTTGCGTGCAATAGTTGCTCAGGTGCGCTGGGTAGATTCAGGAAAGAGTGTCAGTTACGGACGAACCTTCAAAGCAGAAAGTCCGACAAAAGTCGCAACAGTGAGCATTGGTTATGCCGATGGTGTTCCGAGGCAGATGTCGGGTAAGGATGCGATGGTGATTGTTAACGGAAAAAAAGTTCCTATCATCGGTAGGATTTGTATGGATATGCTTATGATAGATGTCACGGAGGCCGATGATGTCAAAACCGGAGATATTGTGACCTTTATAGGCCGTGATGGGGATGAAGTTGTGTTGTGTGAAGACCTTGCAGCAGCTTCCAATACAATCACAAATGACATACTATGCCGCCTGGGTGGACGCTTGCCGAGGATATATCTATGCGGCGATGAGGGTGGAGGTTAAAAATATGGCGCTTGGAAGTTTTAACATATTTTCATGGAAGAACAAAGAGCAAAGGGAGAGGGAAGAGCAAGAGTACGCCCAATGGGCATTTCCTCATGGGCCCAAGCAGCGTGAAAATCTTGAAAAGCTTATGAGTGAGCTTTTTCCAAAGGAACAAATGCCATTTTTGATGATGGGATTTTTGACATGCAAAGAGCTCTATGAAAGATATTTAAAGCAGTTTGAGTCCAGTGAATTTACTGCGGAATATCTTGTGAATAAAGAAAAAAAGTATAAGAACATTATCAAAAAAAATGAGATGCCTGGTTATGTTGCGCTGGTCATGGCGGATTTGGAAGTCGATGAGCATTGTGCATATCCGAACGCAGAAGAAATGCGCAGACGAATAGACATTTTACAGGCATTGAGAACAAATAAAAAGCGTTAGCGAAAGAGGACTGGAGCCAGGCATGAAGGTTTTATTGATTTATCCTGATTTTTTGGAAGCAACAAAGTTTGTAAAAAATATTCCTGGGAACTACAGCGAGGGGCTCGCTTCGATTTCGGCGGTTTTGAAGCAAGCCGGGCATGATGTGCATTTATATCATCAGCTCTATATGCCTGATAAGCAGGAGTTTCTGAACACAGTAAGGAGTTATGCTCCTGATATCATAGGCATCAGTATAAGAACCAGTGCGCTGAGTTTTGCAAAAGAAATGGCGCAGTGGCTGGACGAGAGTATTCCGGATATCTATGTGTGGGCAGGGATGTATCATGCATCACTTGCGCCTGAAGAAGTGATTTCGCTTCAAGGCATAGACGCGGTATGTATTGGTGAAGGCGAGCATGTTTGTTTGGATTTTGTAAACCATTTTGCCGAGTTTGGCCAGCTGGATGTATCTGCCGACAGTTTTTGGATTAAAGATCAGGCAGGTGTAGTCCACAAAAACCCAATCAGACCTTTCATCACAGACCTTGATGAACTCCCTTTTCCGGATTTGGAGATTTTTGATTATAAAAATCTGAGAAGTAATGTACGACAGCATACTGCTGAGGTAATTTTGAGCAGAGGTTGTATATATTCCTGTACATATTGCGCCAATGCTCAGCTTAGAAATATATATCCAGAAAAAAAAGGATATGCGCGTTTTCGCAGTCCGGAAAATGCGATAAGACTTCTGGAAAGAGTTTTGGAAAAAGACCCCAAGATAGAGTGTTTTAGCTTTAATGATGCGATATTGAATGTTTACGAAGAGTGGTTTTATGAGTTTACATCTTTGTATAAACAGAGGATAAAGAAAAAATTCGTTTGTAATGTGCGAGTTGAGTTGCTCAATGAGAGAATGGTCAAAGAGCTGGCAGATTCCGGTTGTTATTTGATAACGATCGGTGTTGAATGTGGCGATGAAGAATACAGAACAAAATATTTGCACCGCACAATGAAAAATGACCATATAGTTGAAGTTTCACATCTGCTCAAAAATGCCGGGATTATTGTAAATTCTTATAATTTAATCGGGCTTCCGCATGAAACGCTGGGCTTATCGCTTGAAACCGTGAAACTCAATGCCAGAATGCATACAGATAATATTGTTGTGAGCTTTTTTGCGCCCTATCCGTCAACAAAATTGAGGGAGATTGCGGAGCAAGGCGGTTTTCTTGATCCGACGGTCAATCCGAAAGACCCGGTACAGTTACGTATGCCCGGATATAAGAAGAGCGATATGTTTTATATCCGCTATAGTTTTATGAAGCTGATGAGGCAATACCGCAAGATTTATACCGAGCATTCGGGTGAGCGCCTTGAAAGCGAAATTAGCAAACTGGACAATAAGATTTTATCCGATGGGCATCCAAGAGCACTTATCGGCACATTCCGCAGACAGAAACATTGGGCGCAAGTTAAAGTAAAATGGGCAGCCTCTCGTTTATTGCCTTCTGTGTATAAGGCACTTAGAGGAATGCGCGATAGAAGGGCAGCAGGGAAAGCTGCGCAGTAATTATTTTATCAATTGTAAAACCGTTGAGGGTTCGACTCTGGGCAGCTTAAGTGGACAAAATCTAATATGATAATCGCAAGAAGCACTCTTGATTTGGTGGAGTGCTTTTTCGCGCTATTATTTATTTTTTGAGTTTTGAAACATGTTTTAAAGTTTTGGTAATATGATTCTCTTGACATGTGTATGTATAAGGTCTATAATTGAAGTAATGCAAGATTTATACATAATTATGATGATTTTGGGGGTGTAAACCATGACCATGAGAAGGATTATGTGTGTGTTTCTTGCCATAATGCTGATTGTATTCGCTACTGCCTGCGGTGGTGGGACAACTGCACCGGCTGGAAGCGGCTCGGGAGCAACTGATGGAAACAGTAATTCAAATAGTGGTGGGAGTTCAAACAGCGATGTCCAAGAGCCACCTGCAACAGATGAAGGAAGTAAACTCTCCGGGACTCCGGTGGAAATTCTCAGTGCTTTGGTTCAGACCCTTAAAGCAGATGGAGTTGAAATGCCAATGTCTCTGGAACCGATGGATGTGACATCCGACCTGGCACATAATACACTTGGCTTAACCACAGATGAGTTTGATAGGCTTGTTGTTTCTGCTGCAAATAGTCTTGCGGCAATAGGTACTTTTGCGCACCAAATAGTTCTGATTGAAGCGAATGATGTGCGTGCGGCAGGTGAAGTAAAAAGGATTATTTCTTCCAATGGAGGGTATGACCCTCAAAAATGGGTTTGTGTTTGGCCTGAAAGATGCGTTGTAGTAGACTCTGGCGACTATGTTTTACTCGTTGCATCATACAATGAAGTTGTCGATGCTGCCATTGCGATCTTTAAAGATATGGCAGGCACAGTTGGTACGGTTGTTACTTTCTGGGAGTTTACTGGCGAGCAGTCAAATGTTGAAGGAGGCCTGGGTGGAGCAGCGCTTTTGCCAGAAGTTGTAGCCTAAAGTCGATGATATGAGTTTTCAAGGGAATAAATATTCTGCGTAGGGTCTGATGTCCACATCAGACCGCGGGACGATGTGGACATCGTCCCCTACGAGGTCGAATCAACACCGTAAACCCAGAGCACAGGTCGCCAAGGGGCTGGCTGATGTTTTTTGTTTTGCGAAGTGTAGGGCGACAAGACCCGTTCTGAGCGAACGAGAAAATTATTGCAAATGCCCCACCCCACAAGGAGGTGCGGTATGGTATTTTCCAATCCATCTTTTTTATATTATTTTTTACCCATTACATTGGTGCTCTATTTCATAACCCCTATGCCTAAAGGCTCACCGCGCCTTAGAAATGTGACGCTACTTGTGATGAGCCTTGTTTTCTATGCATGGGGTGAACCAAGATATGTATTTTTAATGATTGCCCAGTGCGTCTTTGCATGGGGATTGAGTTTGCTTATAGACAAAAACAAGGGGCAAAAAGCAGCAAAAGTATTCATGCTCATATCAGTCGTCATAAGCCTGTCCGGGCTGGTTTATTTCAAATACGCAAACTTCTTTATATCGAATGTAAACAACTTTACAAACAGCAACATCCCTCTGGTCGGACTAATCATGCCAATCGGTATCAGCTTCTATACTTTCCAATTAATAAGTTATACAGTGGACTTATACAAAGGACAAATAGTTGTGCAACGCAATATTCTGGATTTTTCTACTTACGTTGCATCGTTTCCACAACTGATAGCTGGCCCCATTGTAAGATATACTGATATTGCAGAAGCGTTGAGTAACCGCACACACAGCCTTTCAAAATTTGCAATGGGCTCCAGACGCTTTATTATCGGGCTTGGCAAAAAGATGTTGATTGCAAACTTATTTGGAGAGCTTGTTGCAATTTATAAAGTAAGCGGCGATGAAAGTGTGCTGTTTGTTTGGCTCTACTTGATTGCATATACATTGCAAATTTACTTTGACTTTTCCGGCTATAGCGACATGGCTATCGGACTTGGACATGTGTTTGGATTTAAATTTCCGGAAAACTTTAACTACCCCTATATAGCCGACAGCATAACCAACTTCTGGAGGCGCTGGCATATGACGCTATCAGGGTGGTTTAGAGATTATGTTTACATACCCTTGGGAGGCAATCGAGTTAAAATGTTGAGGTATGTGCTCAATATATTGATTGTTTGGATGCTGACCGGTTTTTGGCATGGTGCAGACTGGAACTTTATACTTTGGGGCGGATATTTTGGAATTGTGCTTTTGATTGAAAAGCTGTTTCTGGGCAAAGTGCTACTCAACGTGCCAAGAGTGGTGCGGCATGTATACGTCATGCTTATCGTGTTTATAAGCTGGGCGTTCTTTGATGCAGTTGGATTTGAAGCCGCCTTTACAGTGATTGGCCGCATGTTTGGTGCAGGTGGGATGTTTGCAAGTGATGCATCAATGTATTATTTACGCAGCTATGCACTTCCGCTAATTGTAGGAATAATTGGTTCCACCCCACTTGTTATTAGGGCAGCGCAGAGGATAAATGAGAAAAGGACTTTGACTACTGTGCTTGAGCCTGTTGTTTTGCTGTTGATTCTCATTGCGTCAACTGCAAGTATGGTTGATGGCTCATTTAATCCATTTATATACTTCAGGTTTTAAAATTCGGCCATCGGGTTTTATCCGCTGCAACAATACCGACAAGTGAAGCGAGGTAAGGGCAATGAATAAGAAAAAACCGACATTCAGAGAACGAGTAACCTGTGCAATCTTCATTGGAATGATTGGCATATTCTTCTTGCTGAACTTAATAATACCACCTCCGGAAGTCTTAGTCAGTGAACGCCGCTCACCGGCACGCTTTCCAGAACTCAGTGTGCAAACGATAATGTCCGGCTCCTTTATGACAGGGTTTGATGACTATGCTGCCGATCGGTTTGTGTTTAGAGATTCATTTAGAGCAATCAAAGCATTTTTTGTGCTGGAGATTATGAGAATGAATGACAAATCCGGGATATACAACAGCGATGCTGTTGGAGTGGGGCAGTTTCGAAGGGTTGATGCCACTGCATTTGGGCAGACCTCCGAAAGAATAAAAAGAGCCGCCCAAATCTTTGACGGACAGGAAATGAATATATTCTACTCCATTGTGCCGGACAAAAGCATTTTTGCAGAGCGATTTATGCCGGGATTTAATCTTGAGCTTGCTGAGTCAATTCTATTTGATGTCCTTGGGGATTACGAGTATATCCGCTTGTATGACAGTTTGAGTGCTGAAACATTCTATAAAACAGATTTACATTGGGATCAAGCGATGATAAGGGCCGTTACGAGCCATATTCTTACATCAATGGGAGCGAATGCGCATCTAAGCGATTTTCCAATCAATACGGTAGGTGAGTGGAGGGGAGTATACGCCGGGCAACTTGCGCTCCCTGTTTTGCCTGACCTGCTCAGGACAGTTGAAGTGCCGGGACTTACTGTGCGCTATTTAAATGAGAGAACCTTGGAATTTGAAGAAGGTTCTGTCTATGATTTAGGCCGTTTTACAGGGATTGACCCCTATGATGTTTTTCTCAGAGGGCCACAGCCGCTTATTATAATCGAAAACGATTCGGCTCCGAAGCGCAATCTATATCTATTCCGGGATTCATTTGGCAGCAGCCTTGCACCACTGATGATGGAGGCCTATTCAACGATAACGGTTATTGACCTTAGATATATAAATCTTCAAATTCTGGATCAGTTTATCGAATTTACCCCCGGCTCAGATGTATTATTTATTTTCAGTTCGCAGATTTTTAATAACCCTTCAGTATTGCAAGCATAGAAGCTGTCAGGGGAGTGGTAGGCTGTTGCAAAATGCGTTAGAGCTGACGAGAATCGAACGCACATCGCCCCTCGTCAGCCATAGTCAAACATCGGCATTTCAAGAAAGAAGTGCCGATGTTTGTCATTATTATAACTTCAATGCCTATAATGTTATTCTTTTACTACGACATCCTGAGCGCTGACTTCAACAACTTCCATTTTTTTTGCGATATAGTTTCTGAGCTTTTCAAGCGCTGCTTGCTTCTCGGTTGTGAATTTTTCATACAAATCCATGAGCGCCATGACTATATAAATTGCGCCAAAAATCATGCTCAAAAGCCCCAAAGCCAAAGATAAGATGCAAAACAGTTTTTTCACGATAAATACCTCCAATTAAAGTTTTGTTTTTATAAGTCGTTTGAGAACCTTATTCAGGTTATTAACAACAACATCTCCGGTCAAGCGGAAATGTTGTTTGCCGCGCAGGTTGTCAATATATCTGATTTTGCTGTAAATGTAGTCCACATCATCAATGCCGTTTTTGAAATACATATCAAACATCGACAGGCTTTCTTCATATCCAGATTTAATCATATATGAAATAGACTGTTCATCAAATGCCAAAGAGTCTTTTACAACCTTATTATCCATGAAGTTGAGCTTAATCAGTTTGCTGTTGAAATGATCATTTTCAAAAGCATAGCTGCTCTGGTCAAAGTGGACTACAATTGCATAGTCAAGCGGTTTAATAAGCAAGGGCTTGACGGGGATGTTGTCAACAAAGGCACCATCGCAATATTTCGTTCCTGAAATGGCCACAACTTTTGAAACTATTGGCAGCGACACACTTGCCTGAAGATACCCCCAAATCATCCCTGGATCTATGTCCTTCAAGTCAACATAATTGAGTGTTCTGGTGTTGATATTGAGCAGGGTAGTGTATAAACTTGAGCGGAAAGGTAAATACTCTTTGGTTACATTCTTGATAGCGTCGGGTACATATGTATTTCTGACATATGCATGTGTGAAAGAACGTATGTTTTCAAAATTATGATTTCGCCACAAATGATCAAGTTCAACAAGTTTGTTCTGAACAAAACAATAGGCGTTTAAGGTGCCGATAGATGAAGCGCTAATATATGCGATTTGGTCTGGTTTAAGGTATTCATTGAGTGCCTTTAACACCCCAACCTGATATGCACCTTTTGCAAACCCGCCGGATAGAACAAGACCAATGTTTGGCATTTAATTGACTCCATAATATTTTACAAACCTATTTTGATTCCATATTCTAACATAATAGGCATTCTTACGCAACAAAAAACTCCTCAGTGGAGAACCCATTGAGGAGTTTAAATTTACTGAAAATGGATGTATTAGCGCCTGCCAGCATTATAGGCTTCTTGAACTGCATTCCTTAAAGATGTTTGGTATCCTTGATTATTGGTTACTGTTCCTGCAAAGTGCAAGCAGAAGTGACCGCTTAATCCATTGCCTGAAACTGCGCTTCCGGCATGAGGCATTCCGTTGATTGAGGCGGCCAAAGTTCTGCCATTGAGATGAACCCAAACCGGTCTGGCTGCCCAAGACCATGTGCCGCCGCGGATATCAAATTTAATATCTGTATCTCTTTGAGTAGATGTGTCAACGTCTGCATGTCTGCCGATTGAAAAGGCTCTAACGTTAAAGGTTCTGCCTGTGCGGACATCTGTGATTGGGATGTCAACGCCTGTAGGGATAAGACGTCTGGCCTGTTCCCACGTCAAAAGTTCAACAGTTCTAGGGCCTGAGCCAAGCAGGTCAGTCCGTATGTAGCCGGCATCTCCATTTACGCGAACATTAGACCATCCGTTGCTTCCGTTACTCAGTATATCGACTCTGGTACCAGGATTGAGTACGCGAACGATTCTGGCATCAGTTGATGGGCTTTGCCTTAAGTTCACCCCGCCAACCGTTTGCAAAGTTTCAATTGGTTGTGCGGCTGCTGGAGTGCTTGCGGTTTGCTGAGTGCCTGTAGTTGTGGTAGGGAACATCAATAAATCTGATCTGATGAAGCCGGACGTGTCGTTTAGTCTGACATTTGACCAACCTGTCGGATCATGTGCAGTGACTTCAACCTCAGTGCCGACATTTATTACCCTTAAAACCTCTGCGTCCGTATTCGGGGCAGCCCTCATATTAACGCCTGCTGTTGTTCTGAATGTGGCAGGGGCATTCCTAGAAGGGAACGTAAGAAAATCTGACCTGATATAACCTTCTGTTCCGTTACGGCGGACTCTTGACCAACCGGCGGGATCGTGGTTAAGGATGGTGATTTCTGTGCCCTGTGCAACTGAGGTGATTATGCCTCCGTCTGTTGAGGGGGCGTTGCGCAGGTTGACACCTTCAGTTGTAATGAACACATTGTCTGAACCAGAGGCAGCTGCAGTTTGAGCGAAAGCAAAAACCAAGCATATAAAGATTGTTATAGTAAATATTTTGCGAATATAGCGATTCACGGATACATCTCCTTTTTGCGATTCAAAATGAGTGATAGCGCTATGATAGCAGAAAAGGTTTCATTTGTCAACCATGTTGTAATCAAATTGTAATTTATTTGTAACCGAGATTGTGAATACAGTTATAGGAAGCAACTCAATTCAAAATAGTCAGAGTTTGTGTAGTCATATTACTCAATAACTATTGACATTTATTATAAAGAGCGTTAAAATATCCGTCGGGTGTAGTATTTGATTGATAGTTCATCCTATTGTAGATTCCGCATGATATGGAGAAGTACCCAAGTGGCCGAAGGGGCTCCCCTGCTAAGGGAGTAGGCGTGTAAACAGCGTGCGAGGGTTCAAATCCCTCCTTCTCCGCCAAAACGAAAAAGCCTACAACTACAACCGTTGTGGGCTTTTTGTTGGGAGAGTTAATGTTTTAGCGGACACAGATAGTCCGAAACCTCGAGCAGTCC
>Ga0123355_10000491_pt1 | contig 52518 bp, 79 predicted proteins | sample TergutEmb28metaG_3_FD_89872 | JGI IMG/M metagenome (GOLD analysis project Ga0123355, IMG submission 89872) | Embiratermes neotenicus P1 segment gut microbial communities from Petit-Saut dam, French Guiana - Emb289 P1 | ecosystem: Host-associated > Arthropoda: Insects > Digestive system > Gut ... | reverse complement strand
GGGGGGGGGCGGGGGGGCGGGGTCTGCGGGGGTGGGCGTGTCGGCGCCTCGGGCGGCGCGGTGGGGGCCGGATAAGGGGTGGGCGATGCGGGGGGTGTTGCGGATCCGGTTGGCCTCCTGGGCTGTCTTCTGCTTGTGGCAGGGCTCGCAGGCGCTGGCGAGGTTGGAGGGGTGGTCGGTGCCGCCGAGCGCGCGGGGGACGCTGTGGTCGACGTGGGTGGCGGGTGCGCCGCAGTAGACGCAGCGGTGACTGTCGCGCTCGAGGATCCGCCGGCGCAGGCTGTTCGGGATCTCGGCGCGGCGGCCGTCTCGGCGTGCCTGCTGGTAGGAGCTCGTGGCAAACGGCTGCTCGCCGTGCTCGGGGCAGCGCTCGCCGCGTGCGAGGAGCCGCGGGCAGCCCGGCTCGGGACAGGTCCGGAGAGTGCGCCTACTCATCGGGCGTGAACGTCAGGAGGGGCGTCGGGTCGGCGCCGTCGTCCTGCTCGCACAGTGCTCGCACGTTCTCCCGGGGGATCTCGTAGATCCCCTCGTCGTGGCGGGCGTTCGGGATCGGCCACTCGCGCAGCATGAACGCCCTGTCGTGCCAGCCGAACCACTGCCGGTCGCGTGGGATCTCGGGGTCGTTCATGCTGGTCCCGTATTCGTCGGCGCGGTCGAGCCGCTCGCTCGTGTCCTCCTGGTGGCCGAGGCCTGCGGCCAGTTCCGCTCGGCTGCCGAACGTCGTCGGGGCGTCTAGGACGGTTGACCAGACGACGTAGAAGTCCTCGTCGGCCAGGGGCTTGACGATGTAGCTCGGCATCAGTCGGCGGCAGGCTCGTAGGTCGCCTCGAAAATGTCGGGCTTGCAGGGGTAATACTCGCCCTTGACGCCCCGGATGATCCAGTCGCCGGCCCGTGCGCGCATCTCGCCCTCGCTGGTCGCGATCAGCAGCAGGCCGTCGGGCGTGCGCACGATGTCTGGGTCGCCGTGTGCGAGTTCACACACGGCGACCCAGTCGCCGTCCCAGCGGATCGCCTCGATCACGACCGGCTTCTTGCGGAATCGTCGCGTCATGCCGCCCCCATGATCATGGCAGCGCCAGCGGTGAATCGGGCTGTCGTGCGCAACTTTGACGGGGCTGGGTTGCGCACAGGTTGCGCAGAGGCCCTTCGGCGGCGTCCCCGGCGGCGGCCCAAAAACCGCTCATTTGCAGGGAAGCCCTCTTGGGGACTCGAACCCCAGACCCCTTCCTTACCATGGAAAAAACGTGCCACCCCCTGTCAGTAAATGCCCTGCAAATCGGCACTTTCGGTCGGCACGAAAAGTCACGTTTTGACACCTGAGTTGCGCACAGGTTGCGCAGAGGCCGTCTGCCGTGCGGCGGCGTACAGCGCCTCCAGGTCGGGGTAGCGCTGCTCGGGTCGGATCGATCTGACGACGTGGGCGTAATGCTTCCAGTGCGCCTGCTGCCCGTGGCCGAGGCGGTCCAGGATCGCCGGCAGCGTCATCAGCGTGTGATGCAGCGCCGAGGCGTGCGAGTGGCGCAGGTCGGTGAGGCGCATGCCGTGCGGCAGGTGATGGCGGTGCCACTTGCGGCGCTGCTCGACCGTCAGCCCGCCGACGATCTCGACCTTGCCGCGACGGCCTGACTGAAGCAGCCACTCCTTCAGCTGCTGGCGGCTGAGGCGGTCGAGTTCGACGTAGCGGGTGTGAGCACGGCTGTCCTTGGTTCGCGACTTGTGGATCGTGAGCCGCTCGCCGTCGAAGTCGCCGCACTGCAGCAGCCAGATCTCCTTCGGGGACAGGCCGGCGCGGCCGCCCAGGATCGCGATCGCACGGTCACGGCCGGTCAGCCGGTCGATCAGCGCCTCGAGCTCGGCCGGCTGCGCGATGTTGATCTCATCGTCGTCGATGACCGGCGGGCGGCGGACCGCCTTCACCGGGTTGCGCTGGGCGTACTCGGGGATCGCGGTCTCGAAGATCGCCGCCGCCTTGGCCAGCACCTCGCGAACGGTCTTCGGCGAGGCGTCCCGCTCGTTCATGTGGGTCACCACCTTGCGCATCCGCTCGGTGGTGATCGCGATCATCGGCTCGTTGTCCAGCTCCGCCAGCCACCCGTCCAGGTAGCTGCGGTACTTGTCACGTGTCGGCTTCTTGAACGTCGAGGCGTGGTCGCGCCACGGCCCGTCCGGGCCGGTGTACTGGCCCCAGGTGACGTCCTGGCGGTCAAACTCACCCGCGAGCGCCGGGCCGAGCGCCTTCAGATCCTTCATTCTGCGGTCGAACGCGTCCGCCAGCTCCTTGCTGGTGAAGGTTCGCTGACGGTGACCGCTGCCGTCCTCCCAGCGCGTCAACCATTTGTCGCCGCGCTTCTGGACGCTCATCGTCTGTCCAGCCCTTCGCGGGTGTGGAGCTCCACGACCGCGAGGTGAATGATCGCATCGCGGTCCATTGGACGGCCGTTCTGTGCGAGGTGCGCGCTCAGTCGGTCGATCAGCTCGTCGGTGTCGTGCAGCGACCAGAGCTCGCCGCGCCTGGGTTCGATGGATTCTTTGTATTCGGCCGCTTCGGGCAGCGTGTCGAACGTGCGGCTTACGACTTTGCCGGTCTGCCGGTCGCGGTGGCGGACCTGGTAGCGGGTGCCGCGCCGGTAGATGCCGGGGTGCCCGGGCACGATGTGACGTGGCTGTTTAATGGGGTTGCTCATGGAGCTGTTGCCTCCGTGGGAAGTGCCCTCGGTTGCCGTGGCTGCGGCACCGGGGGCGCGATTTGCGTAGGCCAACATCTTAGCACTTCCCGTTGGCCTAACGTAGCCAGTCGCGACGTCCGGCGCCCGTGGCTATTCGCCGCCGGCCGGACGGCTGGCCGATCCGCTCCAGCCGGTCGATGTAGTCGCGGAGCTCGTCGGCGCGGATCATGGTGCGGTCGTGGTCGCGGACGGCGGGGAGGGTCCCGTCGTCGATCCGCCGGCGGACGGTTCGGCTGGAGACGTCGAGGATCTGGGCGGTCGTGGCTACCGTCAGCAGGGCGGGCACCTGGAGCACGGCGATCGTGTCGTGCGGCGGGTCGGTCATGGCGCGTCCGGCGGCGGGCGCTCGATCCCGAGTCGCCGCTCGAGATCCTCGGCGAGCCGGTCCATCTCCTCTATGCAGCTGCGCGCCAGGTCGCGTTTGAGCCGCACCTCGTCGAGCTGGGCCTGCAGTTCCCGCTGGTCTTCGTCGGCGTGCTCGGGGCAGTAGCGCCAGTGCGACAGTCGCCGGCATCCGGGGTGCGCGCATGGCGTCAGCAGCGGGAACTGCCGGGGGATCACGTCTCGTCTCGCCCCCGATCCGAGCTTGCGCTACCGCCCCGTTGCGAATGATCGATTGATTCTGTCTTTCGATCATCGGATTGCCCCCGAAGCGCCCGTCGCGCGAACTCGGCGACCGGAACGTCGTCAGGGGCCTCGCCATCCGCGATCTGCCGCAGAGCTTCGCCAAACCGATCGCGGTCAGACTCGGGTGGTTTCCGGCCGAAGAACCGCATCAGGGTGTCCCGCTCCCCAGACGGGGACACGTCCTCCCACGCCTCTGCGGCGAGCCGGTTCGCCTCGCGGGCGACTTCTCGCGGATCCGGGGCTCGACCGTCGCTTCGGCCCAGACGAACGGGGCCGGACGTTTCACCACCGCTTGCGCGACTGCGTTCAGGCTCTCGCCCTACCATCCGACCCCGCTCCCACAGCTTACGAGTCGGCCGTCAGGCATCGTCACGGTCCTCCCTCTCCGGGCATGGCCACGAGTACGGGCGTGGGAACAGTCCGAGCGGCGCGCCCATCCGCTGCGCGATCTCCAGCGGAACCTGTCCGTCACCGATGTACGCCATGCCGATCTCGAAGTCGATCCGGCAGCGGTCGGGATCGGCTTGGTCGGGGTCGTACTTGGCGCACTTGAAGCAGTTGCGGCACTGCCAATCGACGTATTGAGAGCCGCTGTCGAACGGCCTGACGGTTGTTGCACTGTGGCCCACCTCCGGCTTCTTGACGTGCCCGCACGGCGCGAGCACCTTGACGATCTCGTCGCCCCGGAAGGTCACGCGGATTGGCATCCCGCACGTCTCGCAGACGGCGATGGCTGACGTTTCGGATCGGCTCAGATGCTCAGTCATCGTCGGGCGCTCCTGCGAGGATCCAAGCGTCGTTCTCCAGCGCGTCGGCACGCAGCCTCTCGAAGCAGTCGACAGGTACCGTGTCGCCCGCCTCTACATGCCGCTCCAGGTGCTCGATCATCGCGTCTGTCGTCTCGAAATGCTCGCGAATCTCGGGGTGGAACCGGCAGGCGCAGCAGCTGAGGTAGCCGCCGACGTCGAGATAGATGTACACGTCTGAGCCGTCCCAGCCAAACCGCGCGTAGCTCATTCGGTTGCTTCGCTTCGGCCCATCAGCGCTCGACCTCCCGGTCGTAGAGCCCCGCTTCCTCAGACACGCGGGTCAGCTCGTCAAGCGCCTCCGCCCGTTCCCACGCAGCGAGCGCGTCGAGCATCGCTCGCACGATGGTTTCCTCAGCGTCGGGCTGCCCCTGGCTTGCACGCTCGAATATGTGCGCTGGTACGTGCTGGTTCAGGAAGCGCCGCATGTGCTCGATCGCCTCGGGTGACGTTGCAGATCGGCCCAGATCAGGCATCAGGCTGCCCCCGACTCGCAAGCTCGGATATCTGCCACCCGGCCGCTGTCTCCAGCCGCTTGCGCGCCTCCAGCACTCTCGGCCAAGTGCGTCGACTCACTGACGACACCTCGTGCATATAGAGCGCCTCGATCAGCGTAACGGCCGCAGATTCAAGGTCGCGATACGCCTCGGCGTTGTGCTGCAGCATGTCCTCGGTGACCGCAGCCCGGTCGGCATCGGTGACGCGCATCCAGCACCGTTCGTCGCCCACAGGCTCCCGATGCAATCCGCAACGCCCGAGCTGCTTCAGCGTGCTCGGAAGCAGCCCACACGTCGGACATGAAGCCCCGCTCTGGCCGTCGTTCGGCTTCGCCTCACAGAACCCGCACGGTTCGTCCTTCAGCCGGTAGGCGCCGCACCGACAGCGGATTTCTCGTGGGACGCTTTGGCCCACGCTCATGCCGCCACGCCTCCTAGCGCCTGGTCGCCGATTGGGTAGTGCCAGCCGAACCGGGCACGCCGCGCGAACAGTTCGGCGCGTGGCTCTGGCGACACCCGTTCGACCATGTCGAGGAAGGCGTCCGGTTTGACGCTGTGCGCCGGCTTCCCGTCCGGTCGATATGGCCGCTTCCAGTCGAACACCGTGCGGTCGATCCGGCTCAGATGTGGCGCGGTTCCGCGCCGCCCGAAGATCACAAACTCGGAGGTCTGAGCGAACGCGCCCCCGGGCCCGAGCCCCATCGGACTCTTGGCCCAGGTGAGCACCTGCCCGGGCGTGAATCCCCAGCCACGAACGATCCCAAACGTGGCTTCGAGGAAGCGGTTGATCGTCCAGACGTAGATGTGCGCACTGTCGTCGGCGAGTTGCTCGATGGGCAGCGCCGTGATCGCGTCCAGCGTCATCGTCGGGTAGGGCACCGGCCGGATGTCGTGGTGCATGTTCCACGTCCGCGAGGTGCTGCGGTCGGTGCGCTTGCTGCCGATCTGCAGCGGCCACGGCGGGTCGATCACGAGCGTCCGGTAGCGCTGATCTGACCAGGCGCTTTGGCCCAGATCAGGCATCGCGCACCGCCATCGGCTGAATCCTGCGGCCCCTTTCGCTGACGTAGACCTGCAAGACCTGGTGCTTCGTTCGGACCTCTAGCGAGTAGCCGCGACCTTCAACGTAAGCGAGTCGAGTGACGACCATCGGCCCCCACTCGAAGCCAAAGGAACCGTCGAAGAATCCCGCCGTGTCATCGCGCCGCGTTGTTGCACTTCGGCCCAGGTCGCTCATACGGCGATCTCCCACCGGACTCGGGGCGCCGGCGTCGACTGATCGTGGCGGCCGCCGTCGATCCGGTACTCGTCCTCCCAGCTGCGGGCGTCCAATAGCGCGACCTGCTCGAACCCGGCCGCTCGCGGTGACGCCCCGGTCTCATCCTGCCGGGTGTACGTGACCACGCGTTCGTAGCCCATCGCCCGCGCGACGCGGCGACAGCGGCCGTAGAGGAACGAGCAGGCGTTCTGTGTGCCGTCCGTCGCGACCCGCGTTATTTCGACCGTGCGGCCGTCCTGGAGGCCGCGCCCGACCGGCCGACCGACGAGGGCGACGCCAACGAGCTCGCCACCCTTCTCGACGCCGACCGCGAACAACGCACCCTGCGGCGGGCGGTGATGGCGGTGGTGGTGGAGCACGAACCGGTTCGCCTCGCGGATCGAGATCGGGCACACGCTTAGGCCCATCACCAGGCCTCCGCGTTGTGAAACAGGCCGCCCGGCGCGAGCGTGCGCAGCATGTGGACGTGGAAGCAGTGCTCGTGGACGTTGACGTACGCGTCGTCAGGCGGGAGCACCATCACGCAGTCCTTGAGTTTCGGTAGCAGCGCGTAGCGGGCAGACGCGATCTCCTCCCAGGTCGGATCGCGTCTCGGGTTGCTTATCGAGAAGTGCGTCTTGGTCGTCTGGATCACGTTGCACTCACCGACGCGGTAGTGCTCGCCACGCAGACCCGGCGCGGGGCCGACGTGCTCGACAGGCAAGCGTCCAGCCGACCTAGCGCTCTGCCCCATTACGCTGTCCCCCTATGGCTTGGCGAGAGGATTCGATCAAGGGCGTGCTGGACTTTTGCGAGAGCGAGGGGCAGCCTGCCGAGTCTGTGGAGCGCCTTGCGGCGGCGGCTCAGAAGGTCGTTGAGGCGGGACCCTTCTACGACGGGGTAGATGACGGGTTCTGCGCGGTCTGCGGTGCGTACTTCACGACCGGTGAGGATCACAAGCCGGACTGCGCGTATGTCGCCCTGCGCGAGGCCCTCACGGCCAAGCTGTGGGATCCACACGATCTTCGGTGAGCGGACGCTGAGGCCCATCAGCGCCGCCCTCCGATCATCGCCTTCAAGATCGCGGTGACCTCGGCCAGTAGTTGTTGTCGGGCCTGCTCGAACTCCGGGTCGTGCGACGGGCTTATGTCGCCCAGCGCGATCAGTAGAACGGCAAGCTCGTCGCCCGAGAACCACTCCCAGCGACCCAGTTCGGGATCGGTTGCCCCGCTTCGGCCCACGCTCAGTCCTTCGCCTTGACCGTCACGATCGCCGGGTTGCCGACCGGACCGGCGTCCTTGACGTACCGGACGATGTTGTGCGCCCAGCCGTACTGGAAGCCGGTGATCCCGCCGAGCCAGTCGTTGCCGTCCGGCCAGCGTTCTTTGAAGGCGTCCCAGAGCTTGCGGTTGTCGGCCGCCTCGTACCCGGTATCGTCGCGCTCACGCTCGGCGGTCACGTCGAGCAGTTCGGGGCGTTCGTCGGTGAGGACCAAGAGCGCGTGCGCCAGGCACTCGCCAGCGGCGGCGTAGCCCTCGTCGGAGCTTCCGTACTGCTCCCACGGACCCGGGCCGTCGCCGGGTAGCGGGCGAGCTTCAAGACGTTCACGCCACTGTTGCGGGGTGAGCTTGTCGTCGGCTTCGTCGCTCATCGCTTCCTCCGATCGGTTGCATCGAAAAGGCCCATCAGCGCGGCTCCTCTCGCGGTTCGACACGCCAGAACGGCTCGTAGGACCGGGCACGAATGGTGCATGGCACCCACCACGGAAACTCATGCCCGGCGATCCGCGCCTCGACCTCTGGGCATCTCGATCTCGGCCACGTCCTGTAGCGGAAGCCAGAACTTCCAGACGACGCTCAGATCAGGCATCCCGGCGCTCTCCCAGCACGGCTTCAAGAACGTCGCGGAGACGCTCCCGCATCGCCGCCTGCTCCGAGACGGACCGATGGATCGACGCCTCCGGCAGGTAGGTCGCCTTCATCGCCCCATAGGCGCGCTCGACCATTTCGGCGTTGAGGCGCACGCCGTTGCGGCCGGTCTCGTAGCCGTCCATGTACAGCGTCCGGGCTGCGTTGAGCCAGGTGCGCGCGGCCCGGCGGGCGTCGGCTTCGTGGTCAGCCCGGCCGCTCTGGCGGTGCGATCCGAAGTAGGCGGTCCAGGTGTAGGCGACGTCTGCAGGCTCCGGCGCCTGCTCGACGGTCCAGCCGTAGGCGTTGCCGGTGAAGTGCATCTCGCGGCGCTCGTTCAGATCTCCGGGAAGCTCGACCATCGGACTGGCTTACCCTTGGCTCCTGTGGACTGGCTCCGCGAGATACCCGATGACGCCCTGAACGTGCTGGCGGCGGCGATGGTCCACTACGTGTACGAGCTGTCGAAGGGCCACGCCGGCTCGGAGGAGGAGCGCGCGCTTGAACAGGCGGTGCTCGCCGAGGTGATACGGCGCGGGCGTGATCCGTATGAGCCGTGGAAGCCGCTGAAGTCGGCACACCCCTAGGCCCTGACTGCCGGCGGCGATCCGCCGGGCGGTGCTTGCAACATTTTCATGTGCCTGCGAGTCAGCGGGACGAGGCATCCGGCTCCTTGAGCTCGACCAGCATGTAGGAGGACTGCTCGTCGACCTGCACGATCCGCATCGTCACGAGGCCCTCGACCGCCAGGTCGTTGGCGAGCCTCGCCGCCGCCCCCTTGCGGTAGATCCGGATCGCGCCGTGCTCGCGGATCGCGTCGAGCATGTACTGGCGATCGGCCTCGGACGCCCCCGAGCAACTAGACATCGCGCCCGTCCCTCTCGACCGTTCTGATGACATCGTCCCAGGTCAGGTCCTCGGCGCGCAAGCGACGAAGGTGGCGCTGGAAATCGCGAATGTCGTCGAGGTCGCCGCCCGCGTATTCACGGATGAGATTGTCGAGACAGCGCTGATATCTCTCTCGCGCCGGCCTGGGTACACCCATCTCTCCATCCAGGGCGCCGACCTCTTCGGCGAGGACCTGGAGCACGGCCATTTGGACCAGGCTGAGCGGATGACACGCTATGACCCGGCTTGCGTATGCGTCCAGTTCGCTGCGCCGATGCAGGAGATCGGTCGGGATCTGCGGGCTCACTGCTCCTCCTCGAGCGTCGCGCCGGCCAGCGCCCGCGACAGAGCGATCGCCTCGGCGTCGGACAGGTACATGGTCAGCTGATCGACCTCGAGCTGGATGGTGGCGTCGTCGTCGGGGATGTCCGGGTCGGGTGGGACGCGCTCGACGGCGAAGATCCCCCGGCCCGAGATGCTGTAGCCGAGCCTGGTCATGGTCGGTCCTCGCCACTCTTCTCCTGGCCGACCGACCAGCTGCGGTGGCAGCGGTCGCAGAACAGGAGGATCGGCCTGGCCCCGGAGCCCGTGACGACGTCCCACGCGTGCCCGTCCGCCGCGCATTCCCGGCGGGCGAGCTCCCGGCGCGCCTCGTCGAGCGTGTACCGCCGCGACGGGGTGCCGTGGACGGGGCAGGCGGGGTCGAGCACGTTCCTCCACCCGGGCGGCAGGGTGCCGACGGCGCGGCATGTGCACTCGCCCTGATCGGCCATCAGCCGCGCCACTCGTGCGCCCACTGGAACGGGAACCCCGCGAGCCGGGCGCACTCTTCGTCCTCGGGCCGGTCGCCGACGAACAGTCCCATGTGCGGCGGGTAGATCTCGCCGTGGCGGTAGGCGATCTCCAGCGCGCTCTCGACCAGCAGCCCGGGCGACGGCTTGCGGCACCAGCAGCGGGCCATCTCGGGGTCGTCGGCCTTCGGGTGGTGCATGCACCAGGCGACCTTGTCGAACATCTCGAGGCACTGGCGGTGCGTCTCGATCATCGCCGCCGCGACCATCTCGTAGCTGACAAGGCCGAGCGCGATCCCGCCCTGGTTCGAGACGGCGATGATCCGGCCACCGCGGCTCTTCCAGCAGGCCATCTGCTTGACGGCCTCCGGGAACACGACGACGTCGCCGGGGCCGTTGACGAACTTCCCGAGCGGGTCGTCCTTGCCCTGGCGGACGGTGCCGTCGAGGTCGAGCACCAGCAGCGGGACTCGCTTCTCGATGGCGAACTCGCGGGCGCGGGCAGCAGCTGACTCCATCAGTCGGGCCTCCTGGGGGTGATCTCGAGCTCCAGCCCGATCTGTTTGGACAGTGAGCCGGCCATGCCGAGCAGCTCGGCGACGAGCTCATCGTCGTCGGCGAAGCCCTCGCTGGCGATGTGGCTCACAGGGTCGGCATCGCCGACGTCGGCCTCGACGGCGACGAACACGCGGACGGGGACGGCGCCGTCGAGCCTGAGGGCGGTGGTGCACGCCAGGATCGCGACCTCGGCGGCGTGCCTGACCGCGTCGGCCCGCGCGGGCGGACGCGTCCCGGTCCGCACGGACGTGGGCGTCAGGTCAATCACGGTAGTGCTCCCTTAGGTCGTCGGCGCTCTCGCTTACACGTTTGACTGGCGGGTTGCGGATCGCCCAGCGGATGCCCTGGGCGATCCCGTAGATGGCGAGGACGGCGGCGGCGAGCGCGAAGGGCCCGAGCCAGATCCCGAACAGCCATGGCACAGCGGAGCTGTTCACCTCGCCGTGCTTGTCCTGGTCGAAGCTCAGGAGGATCAACGCGGCGACCACGCCGGCGCCCGCCCAGACTATGCAGATCGCGAGGCACGTTTCGTCATCCCATTGCCAGCGCCAGCGCCGTCTCATCCGACGCCCCCGCAGGCCGAGCATGTCTCGTAGTGGGTTCGCTCGGGGGCGAGCCGCTGGCCGGTGCCGCGGCAGTCCGAGCAGCGCCTCAGGTGCCAGCAGTAGACGCCGGCGCCGCGGTCGTCCATGTGCGCGCCGTCGTGCCCGGCGGGCAGCTGGCAGACGTGGACGGCGTCGGCGGCCGGCTGAGCGCAGAGCAGCTGGTGCTCGGTTGCGATCAGCTGGTCGTACGGGGTGCCTTTCCCGGGCTTGAAGCGGGTCATGGGCCGGCTCCGATCGAGGCGGCGGCATCGAGCCGCCGGCGCTGCTGGGCGAGCTCGCGCACCTGGCGGGGGTGGTGCTCGGCGAACGTCCGCAGCCGCCCGGTCAGCCAGTCGATCGCGGCCTGGACGTCCTCGTCGGGCGAGTTGCCGATGATTCGCAGTCCGGTCGCGGCCGCAAGGTCGGCGGCCGCCGTCGACATCGAGTAGGCGGGAAACACCATCCGCTCGAGCGCGACCAGGGTGCTCATCAGGCGGTGCACCTGGCCGCGGCGGCGCTGGCGCTCGGCGGCCTGCTCGCGCAGCTGCCGGGGTGTCGGCGGCAGCTGCGGCGCGATGACGGTGACCGGCGTTCCCGGGACCGCCCGCCGTTCCCGGCGGGCGTCGATCGGCGTGATCGCCTCGGCGGGGCCGCGGGCGACGGCGTCGACGCTGCGGAAGTCCTGGCCGTCGAGCTCGATCAACGGGTCGTCCGCGTACGCTCTCGCGGCCGCGTAGGTCTCGCCGGCGAAGATGCCGTCGAAGTCGACGCCCGCCATGTGGCAGGCGTCGAACAGGGTCAGCGTGTCCGCCCAGCCGCCCTCCTCGCGCCAGCGGTAGACGGCCCGGGCGCCGGCCTCATAGGTCCAGCCGCAGTGGGCGCAGGCCGCCTCGAGCCCGATCGCGCGCTCGAGCACGGCGAACCACCGCACAAACGGCGCCGGGTCGATGTAGCGCACCCCGTCGCGCTTGGTTGCCGACGAGAACCCGCCCGGCCCGGATAGCTCGGGGTCGGTGGCGGGCCGTCCCGACCGGCGGCCGCCGTCGCGGACCCGGCCGTCGACGCCGCGCAGGACGGCGAGATGCTGCGCGTAGCGGGTCAGCCGCTCGTCGGCGGGCATGTGGATGATCGCCGGGAGCGCCGCGTGCTCGCCGCCGGCGCGCAGCGCGCGGCCGCAGACCTGGCGGACCAGCAGCTCGGTGGATGCGACGGTCGCCCAGACGATCACCCCGAGCCTCGGGATGTCGACGCCCTCGGACACCATCCGGACGCTGACCAGCCACGGCTCGGTGTCGCCGGCGAAGTTGATGATCGCCCGGTGCGCCCGCGGGATGTCGGACATCGCCAGCACCGGCAGGCTGCCGGCGATCTCGGCCAGCAGCCGGTCGATCTGCAGCGCGTGCGCCTGGTTGTCGGCGACGACCAGCGCGGCCGCGTCGGGGACCCGCTCGCGCATCCGCAGAAGGTCGGCGTGCGCGTGCCCGAGCAGCGCCGACAGGTACGGCTTGGCGGGGTCGAGCGCCGCCCGCAGCCGCGCGGCGCGCTGCAGCTTGGGGATCCGCTCGGAGAACGCGGCGGTGATCGGCCGGTCGTCGTCGCCGAGCCAGGTGACGGTGCCGTCGAGCGGCTTGAACAGGATCGTCCGGCAGGCGCCGTCGCGGACGGCCTGCGCGTAGCTGTAGCCGAAGTCCGGAATGCACCGGCCCTGCGGGTCATAGGCGATGAACGGGATCGTCCGCTCGTCGGAGCGGAACGGGGTGCCGGACAGCGACAAGCGCAACACGGCGCCGGCGAACGCCTCGCGCAGGGCGCTGCCCCAGGACAGCTCGGCGCCGGCATGGTGGACCTCGTCGAGGATCGCGACGGTCCGCCGGGCGGCGACCATCCGCCTGTAGGTGTCCGCCCGCCACGCGATCTGCGCGTAGGTGGCGCACACGCCGTGCGCCCACTCCGGCCAGCCGCCGGGGCCGAACTCGGTCTCCATCCGGAACCCGAGCCGGCCGAGCTCGCGAACCCACTGGTCGCGGACGACGACGGTCGGGCAGGCGACGATCAGCTGGTCGCAGCCGTGCTCTGCCATGCATCTGGCGGCCGCGACGGCGGCCGCGATCGTCTTGCCGGCGGCGGGGCACGCCACCAGCAGGAAATCCGGCCGGTCGTGGCCGGCGAGCGTGCTCAGGAACCGTGCCTGCCAGGCTCTGAGCTCGACGTTCACAGCCCGCTCCCGTACAGGTCGTCGATCGTCTCGCCGGCGCCCCACAGCTCGAGCGCGCCCTCGACGGTGGCGCGGCGGACGGTCGTCTGGCCGCCGCGGCGGCCGCAGCGGCGCACCCACTGGCTGATCGTCGCGTCGGCGATCGCAACCCGCTCGGCGAGACGGCGGAACGACCCGGCCTCCGCGTACCGGGCGGCGAGCCACTGGCGGAACGGCTCGATCGGGATGATCGCCCCGCCGATCGCCGAGGCGGCCTGCGGGGTGGCGGGGAGCTCGACGGCGCCGTGGCGGTTCTCGAGCTCGGCGAGGCCTTCGCCGACGGCGAGCAGCGCCTCGTGCCGGGGCCGTCGCCGCCGGCCGCCCGGCGATGCGGTCCATCCCTGCCGGCGGAACGCCTTGGCGAGCGCGGACTCCAGCCCGGACGGGCTCCCGAAGACGTCGCGGCAGCCGGCTGCGTTCAGCTCCCACATCCGCCGGGCGACACCGCGGAAGCTGGGGGTCTGCAGGTACGCGTCGGCGGCGAGCATCAGCATCGGGATCGATACGGACGAGCGGTTCCGGCGCGGGCCGCCGCGGCGTCTGGTGCGGCCCTGCGTCCGGCGGTCCAGGATCCGCCGGCACTTGTAGCAGTGCCCGGATTCATGCGCGGTCGGGACGCGGCAGCGCTCGCCGCGGAGGTTGACGTACACACACCGGGTCCTGGTCGCGTCCCAGCAGCCGCGGCAGCGCTTGGATCCGGCGGACATCCGCCCGCCGCAGTCGGGGCAGGTGACGGGGGTCAGGTCGCGCGCGGCCGGCGGGTCGTACCCGTAGATGTCGCGGAAGCTGGTGCCGCTCCGCTCGAGGTACTTGACGGCCGTCGCGGCCCGGATCCGCCCGGCGCTCATCGACAGCGTGCGGGTGGTCGTCTGGTGGCCGTCGATCACCCGGCCCAGCAGCGACTGGTCGACGCCGAGCCAGTCGGCCAGCAGCCTGCCGCCACGCTGGTTGGGGTGCGCGGCGCCGGCGGCGCGGGCTTCTGCCAGCAGCCGCCGCTGCTGGCAGATCAGCCATTCGCGCAGGGGCCCGACGTCGACGAGGTCGCGCAGCCGGGCGTATACGAATCGCTCGCCGATCTGCCGGCGCCGCTCGGCGTACTCGGGGCGCGGGTCGTGCTGGAAGCAGTAGTCGCTGTCCCGCAGCGCCGTCTGCGTGCACGGCCGACCCCTAGCGAGCGGTCCGTTGCCCGTACCGACGCCGGCGCACATCCGCTCGCCGCGGTAGAGCCCGCCGTCGCGCGCGTCGCGCAGCAGGATCGTGACCCGCGTCGGCCGCTTCGGCCACTGCTCACGATGCCACCAGGTCTTCAGCCGCTCGCTGATCACCGTCACCGGGTCGTCGGTGTCGAGCTCGCCCTGCAGGCCGGCGGCGAGGATCGCGCGGGCGCAGTCGCGCATCGAGCCGTGATGCAGGTAGTACACCTGCCGGGCAAGCTCGAACGCCTCGGCGGTCAGCAGCGGCATCGTCCCGGTCGAGGACCTGCGGACCTCGGTGACCGGCGGTGGGGTCTCCAGCTCGTAGGCGAGCGCGCGGTCCAACCGGTTGAGTGCCTCGACGCGCCGGCGGGTCGCCCCGTCACCCTCGACGTCGGCGAGCAGTCGCTCGAGGTCGGCGCCGGCCCGGGCGCTAGCGGCGCTCACGGACCCTCTTCTCCTGTTCCAGCAGCACGCCGTGTCGCATCACCGGCCAGCGGTACTCGCGGCCGTCTCGGTTGCGGGCGATCAGGACGACGTCGGACGCGGTGCCGACCAACGGGGTCAGCAGCACCGACCAGCGGTACGCCGCCGAGTGGTTCAGGTGCGGCCCCGGCTGCTCGAAGCCGGCCATGATCTCCCGGATCGCCCGGCGGGCGAGGGGGGGCACGGTTCGCAGCCACTGCTGCTTGTCGCGATTCGGGTTCACAGCCATCCCGTGACGTACGCGCACGTCCACGCGCCGGGGCCCTGGTAGCGCCAGATCCGCCGGGCGACGATCGACTGCGCAAGCTTGCTTGCCTCGTACGGCAGCGACGCAAATCTGAGGCCGCCGAATTGCGCCCAGGTGCTCGCCTCGATCTGGTACTCGCCACTGCTGCTGTACGGGTGGCTGTCCTCGTGGACGTCGCCGCGGCTCTCGCACTGCACGATCGGAGCGGGGATCGCGTAGCGCGACCAGCCGCCGAGCGCCGTCCACCCGCGGTACGGCTCGGCCCGGCGGATCAGCCGCCTGCGCTCCTGCGAGCGATGGTGCGCGTGGTCGGGCTTCGGGCTCGGCTTCGGGGCGAGCACCAGGCTGACGGCCAGGATCGCGGCGGCGGTGGCCATCAGCGGGCCTCAGCCTCGAGCGTGTCGAGCGTCTGCCGGATCTCGTAGGTCTCGGGATCAGCCATCGATGCCCTCTGGGATCCTGCGGGCGCGAATGTCGCCGTCGGGCCACGCGATCCGCGGGCCGAACGACACCGTCCGCAAGCCGTGCTGGTAGCGCAGGCCCTCGGCCCGGTGCAGCGTTGCCCAGCCGTCGCGGTCGACGACCATCAGCAGCATCCCGATGATCCCGCCGCCGCCGGGAGCGTCGGTCAGCGCGCCGGTCCACACGTAGTCGCGGTGGTGGCCGTCGACGCTGACGATCTCGAACGGCTCGGTCACCTTCGCGGGCCTGGTCGCCGCCGGCTGCATGTCAGTCCTCGCCCAGCAGCGAGATCGTCGTCCGCCGCGTCTCGTCAGTGTCAAACGCGACCGACCGGCTCGGCACCCGGGCAATCCTGATCCGGAACCGGCCGCAGCGGATCGTCACCGGCTCGTCCGGCTCGGGGTCCGGCAGGTCCAGCGCCAGCAGCTGCGCCTTCGCCTGATCGTCGGCCTGCTTGTAGTTGCCCTGCGCCGTCGACCGGGCGTCCTTGGCCGCCTGGCGGCGCTCGAGCGCCTTCTCCAGCACCTGGTTCTCGATGACGTTGTCGAACAGCCCGTCCTGCGGATCCTCGTCGGATCGTGCCGCGCTCATGCGCTCTCCTCTCGTGTCGAATCCGGCTCGTCTGCGATCTCGCGGAGATGCCGCTCGCCGTCGGCAGTCGCCGATGCGAGCAGCTCGCGCTTGGGCCCTCTCCAGCCGCACGAGCACTCCGCGTACGTGGTGCCGTCCATGAAGTCGCTGACCAGGTCGAGGCGGTGGATCACGACGCCGCCGCCTCGAAGTCGGTCGCCGACATCAGGCTCGCCCGGAAGCGCACGGCGGGAGCGAGCGCCAGCACCGTCTCGGGCCACTCGCCCCACCGGCGCTCGGCGCTGATCCGCGAGATCCGCACGTCATTGCGGTAGGCGCGCGTCTCGAGCGCATCCATCAGCAGCTTCACCATGTTGTCAAGATCGGGCTTCTGCGTGCGCGGCACCGGGTGCCGGCGCCCCTCCGCCGACAGGCTCCCGTCCTTGCGGAAGTGCCCGGCGGGCCGGACGACGAACACGACGACGTCGAGGGTGAGCGCCGTGTCGTCCGGGAGCCGCGGCTCGCCCGCCTCCCGCCACACGGCGCGGACGTCGTTCTCGGAGATGATGTTCGACGGCGGCGTGTGCACCTGGCCGGTCTGCGCGTTGAAGCGCGGGCGGCCCTTGGTCGCGGCCCGGCCGGCGATCCGCAGGGTGATGATCGGGGCGATCATCGCCTCTTCGTCCTCTCGAACTCCAGCAGCTGTCCGATCAGCAGCGCGCGCTGGCGGATCGACACGTGCTGTGACTCCTGCAGCGCACGCTCCGGGTTGATCCCAGCGCGCTCGAGCATCTGTAGGCCGATGACCGAGCCAATCCCAGGAACGGCCTCGAGCAGCCCACGGAATCGCAACGCACCCTCGCGATTCTCGATCGCCTCGATCGCACGGCGAGCGCCCCCGCCCGGCTCAAGGCTGGCGATCTCGGCGCGGAGCTGGGCGGCGTGCAGCCGAACCTCGTTCGCACGCTGGAGCGGCGAAGAGACCATCAGAACGGTTTCTCCGGGTCAACGTTGCGGACGATGAACTGGCCGCTGCAGCGTGCGCAGCGGCTGGGGTTGTCGTCATCGGGAATCCCAGCGTCGGCGCACGTGCACGCTGGAAGCTGTCCCCGGCCCTCGGACAACCTTCCGTTTGTGCCGGTCCCCGTAGCGGAGGTTGTCCCATAAGGCCCCCCTCCTACGGAGGGGGGGCCGGACAACCTCTCGTGGGTCCTGTCGGGGACCGTAGGAAACAGCCGAGGTTGTCCGGGTTGTCCCGAGCCCGGGACAACCTCTGAGCGGAGTTTGTAGAGCTTCGCCGTTGGATGCCGGCCAAGTGCTTTCGCGTCATCCCCGGTGAGCAGTTCCCAGACCTCCTCATCGTTGACGATCTCCTGCACCCTCTCTCTCCTGGTGCCGGTCCCGTCGGCGATCTCAGTGGCCGTGCAGGGACCGTGCTCAGCCGCCCACGCGATCATCTCGGCGGGGTAGTCCCGGTCGCTGTCGATCTCGAACCCCTCACCGTCGGTCCACGTCAACTTGATGGTCGTACCGTGCCTCGTGGAGTCCCACCGGGCCTTCTGGATGTAGACGACGGTGTGGCCGTTGCCGGCGCTCTGGACGTGCGCGAGCGTGTCGCCAGAGCCCTCCCACGCGCCGGATACCTGGCCGCCCTTGTTTTCGTGGTGGATCAGCAGCACGGTGAGCGGTCGGTTGCACCGCTCCCGGAGGTCGTGGACGAGTCCCATGAACGCGCGGACCTCCTGCAGGGTGCCGGCGTCGTTCATACCGATCCGGGTCAGCGGCCCGGCGATCAGGACGTCGATTTGGTGCTTGGTCACCGTCGTGGCGATCGCGTCGCGCCAGCTCTCGGGCTCCAGCGAGAACTCACCCCACGGTCGCTCGAAGATGCGCAGCCGCTCGGCGGGGCTTCCGCCAGTCCATGCCTGTCGCTTGCGGGCGAGCTTGCGGCGCAGCAGCGGTCTGGGGCCCTCGTTCTCGACCAGCAGCACCCGGACCGACTCGGGAATCGGGATCTCCAGCCAGTCCTCGCCGGTGGCGAGGTGAAAGGCAAGGTCGATCGTCAGGGTCGTCTTTCCAGCGCCGCCGTCGCCGTAGACCATCACGTCGCCGCTGGCGGGGATCAGGACGGCGTCGGGCTCGCCGAGTAGTGGGGTGGCGCCCTCCTCCTCAACGGCGATGAATTCGTCGAGTGTTGGGACGGCGAGATCGTGCGGCAGGCCGGTGCCGGGATCGGCGCCCAGCCCCGGTTGGAGTTCGTAGACGGTCTTGCCGGCCTGCAGGTGCTCGGAGGCGTCCTTGCCGACGGCGGCGTGGACGATCTCGACCCTCGCGCCGACCTGCTCCAGCGACGCGGTGACCTGGCGGGCGTGGTCGCGGCCGGGGTCGTCGCGGTCGGCGATGACGACGACGTGCGCGTCGCGCAAGAACTCGCTGTACTCGGGTCGCCACTTGCCGGCGCCACCGGGGTTGCAGGTCGCGACGACGTGCGCGCGCTCGAGTGCGAGCACATCCTTCTCGCCTTCGGCGACGTACACCGTCTCGCCGTCGGTGACTGCCTGGAGCAGCTGCGGGAGACGGAACGGAACGCGGCGGATGCCACCGATGCCCCACTGGCCGTCGGGGCGGCGCTGCCGGAAGTCCTTGGGCCAGAAGCGCACGACCTCGAACAGCGGCTTGCCGTGCTCATCGACGTACGGGTACGCGGCCTCTTCAACGCGGCCGTTGGTGTGACCGTCGAACAGGTCGGCTGGTGTCAGCCCGTCGGCGTTGAGGATGTCCGCGAGCTGACAGCCGGCGTGGCAGTGCAGCAGCAGTCGCCTGTCGTCGCCGGCGGTTACCGACAGGGATGGTGTGCGGTCCTCGTGGGCGGGGCAGGTGCACATCCACCCGCCCTGGATTCTGCGGACGGTCCCGCCGTGGGCCTCGCGAAGTTCGACGTACGCCTCCGCGTCCATCGCGCGTTCACGAGCGCCCGGTGAGGTTCGGCCCCGCCTCCAGGCGAGCGGTGACGGCCTCGATGAGAGCGAGCAGATTCGCAACGCATCTGTCGAGGTGCCGTACCTGGCGCTCGAGCTCTCCGATGCGGTCGGTCGCCGCGTCGAGCGCCAGCTCGACCTCGAGGACGGCCGTCGGCCAATCTGTCGTGGTGAGGCGGTCATCTGACACGGGCCGGGTCGGGCATGGCTCATGCCTCCTGGTCGGAGCCGTCGGGGATGTCCGGGTTCTGCGCGTGCAGCGCCGCGAGCGCTGCAGCTTCCTGCTCGAGCTGGTCGATCAGCCGGGAGGCCTCCTTGCCGGTAAGTTCTGTGGAGGAGACGATCGTGCGGGCCAGGTGGCTGTTGGCCCAGTCCAGGCGATCGTCGTGGTCACCCATCCCGCGCTTGGTGAACAGGGTGTGCAGCTTGGTGAGTTGCGCCTTGGTGACCGGCGGAAGTGCGCCGGCCTCGCTGGCGGTGGTTGGTTCAGCAGGCGCCGCGGGTGGTTGCTCGGCGGCTTGCATGGCGGTGCGCGGTTTGATGCCGGTGTCGGGGATCGGCGCGGCCGCGTTCCGGCGCGGCTTCTTGGCCGACGGGCTCTCGACGCGCTGGAGCTCGGCGACGAGCGACGGCGGCTGCTCAGTGGGGACGGGGGTGACGGCGGTCGGCTGCTGTGTCGGCTGCGGTTCTGTCGCGGCCGTCTCGATCGCCGGGCGCTGCGAAGGCTCGACGGCATGGGCTGCCGGGCCGGGCCCGAGCACCGCGGCCATGTTCATCTCCAGGTCAAGCACTGGCACCGCGAACTTCTTGGTCGGCTCTCCGGGGCGTTTGATCTCGCGCTGTTCGAGGCGCAGCCAGCCGGGCAGCAGCGTCCGCCCGGTTTGCTGGGAGATCATTTGCGCGACCATGAACGCGCCGGCGAGCTCCTCGGAGGCGTAGAACCCCTGGGTGTCAAGCCGCCAGAGTCCGGTGGTCGCCAGGTCGGCGAGCATCACCGACACGCGGGTGTGGCGGGAGCACCGCGGTGTCCTTTGGTCGTCGGCGTCCAGCGCGACGCAGAAGCACGGCTCATCGTTCTGCTGGCGTTCACCATCACAGCGGCGCTGGCACCCACCGCCTGACCACAGCTCATATGACTGTGTGAGCGCCATCCGCTCTGGCGGGACCGCCACCCGGATCTCGGCGGTGTTGGTGATCACCTCCCACTGCTGGCCGACGGGCGCGTCCTGCCACGGTGTGACAGCGCCGCCGTACAGTGACGCGACCTGGTCGAGCGCCCGCTTGTCCTGGCTGGTGATACGAAACGTTTCGAGCTTCTTTGGGCGGGTCTTGCCCTGGCCGGTTGGGACGGTGACACCTATCCGGATGCGTCCGGACTCGTGGAGGCGGCGCTGCAATTCGAGGATCGGGGACATCAGTTGAACCACTTCTGCGGGTTGCGGATCTCAAGCGTCGTGTCGGCTGCAAGCAGCGGTAGGCCTTCTTGCTCCAGTCGAGCGTCAGTGAAGCTCTCCTCGACCCCGAACTGGCAGGAGAGGTGCGCGACGATCCGCTGTCGGCAGCCCTGCTCGCGTGCCCATTCGAGGTCGAGCAGATACACCTCCTGCGGTTCGTCGAGACCGGGAAGCAGCGCCATGTGCGTGGCGGGTGACTCGACCGCCACTATGCGGGTGCCGAATACCTGCTCGAACGCGGCCGCGCGCTCACCGCCGATGTGCAGCCAGAAGTCCCGCGTGGCGGTCATGCCGCGCTCCTGTCCGGTGCGGCGATCGGGTCGCCGAGCACCGTTCGCTGCATCTCCAGCGACCAGCGGGCCCGCTCGATCGCGTACAGGAACGCTTCAAACACAGCGTGGTCGCAGCGCACCGGGTAGGCTTCACACCGCTCGGGTGTCAGGTAGATACACAGCCCGCCGTCCACCTTCGGGATCTCGACGGCGTCGGCGCGCTCGTCCTCGCCGAGCAGGTAGTACCGGCGGCGGTAGTACTCATATCGCCTGGTCTTCCAGGGACCTGCGAACTCGGCGTGCCGGTAGGCGGCAAGTTGCAGCGCGACGTCTGGCCACGGCGAGCGGGGCTTCCCGCGGTCGTCTTTGTCCTTCTTGGAGGACTTGTAGTCGGTGATCAGCGTCAGCTCGCCGAGCTTGACGATCGCGTCCAGCGTGCCGGCGTACCCGTAGGACGGGTTGTAGACGGTCATCTCGGCGGCCTGATAGTCGGGCTGGTAGATCTGACACCACTTGTCGAACTGGTCGAGGAACGGCGCGACCTCGGCGTCGACGTCGGGCTTGGTGCCGGTGATCGCGAACTGCTCGCAGGCGTGGTGGACCGCGGTGCCGAGCTCCTTGTTGGTTCGCTGGCCTTTGCGGGGGCGCTCGCGCGCGCCGACCAGCCACTGGACGGCGGCGTCCTCGCCGTCGTCGGCGAGGATCGCCTGGATGGTCTTCATGCCGGTGATCGCGGCGCGGGCGGTCTCCCCGGCGGCCCATTCGATCAGTCCGCGGTTGGACGAGGACTGGTTGATGATGGTGGTGACTGACCAGAGCCGCTGGTCACCCTCAGCGGGCTCGACAAGCTGCTCATCGCGCGGCAGATCGTCACTCACTGACACCACTCCTTTCGATCGCAGACTTGCTTGCCTCGTCGACCAGCTGCAGGCCGAGCGTGAGGAAGACGGTCAGATCGCCGAAGGCGATCCGCAGCCGGCGACGATCATTGGAGGTCCGCTCGATCACCGGCCGGCTGTCGGCGCAGCTGCTGATGACGTAGACGATGCCGGAGGTCCACTCGTCGTTCATGTGGTCGCGGCCTTGCTCTCGCGATGGTCGCGGGCGTCGCGCAGCGCCTCCTCGGCAATGCCGGCGCCGCGGACCCGCCCAGCCGCACGAGACGCAGTCGGCGTGGTAGACCCGCGCGGCGGGGACGTCGCGGCCGGGGTCGGAGATCAGCTGCACTACATGTGTCACCGTCGCCACTCCTCACTGTCGGGACACGTCGCGAAGTGTGAGAGAAACAGCAGCTCGCCCTCCAGCCGCTCCTCCGGCGGAATGACACTGACTGTTTCACCGTCCAGTTCGAGCCGCAGATTCCCCTTCACTGTCGGTTCGGCGTCGACGGGCATCGCCTTCCCGGTCTTGGTCCGCACCCATTGGGTCGGTGCTTTGCAGGTGCGGCACATGTCACTCACGCCGCCGCGTCCTCCTCGAAGGGTGTGCCGTTGCCGTTGGTCGGCCGCGGCGGCAGCTCGATCGTCTCGAGCCAGCTCTCAACGGCGTCGGCGCCGTAGATGTCGATGTGACGGCGCCGGCGGCGGGCGCGCTGGGCGTGCAGCGAGTCGGCGATGATCGCGCCGACGAGCACCCAGGCTGGGCCCGAGACGAGCGCGCCGAGCAGGAACGCGAGGGTGATACCGATCATCAGCCGTCGCCTCGTCCGATGAGGGAGCGGACCACCGCTTCGGGGATCGGTACGTAGAACTCATGGTCGTCGTCGAGATCGAGTGCCTTGCAGAGCCGTTCAAGACTCGCGGGGCTGATGCCATAATCCTCGTTCTCCCAGTGCACAATCTGCTCGCGGTTTAGATCGGCTCGAAGCGCGAGTTGCTCTTGGGTCCATCCGCGAAGGCCACGGAGACGGCGCAGGTTGTACGCGAGCTTTCGGTTCCGACGGCTTGTCGCGGTCTCTCTTGGCACGACCGGCAACCTTGCACGTGCGCCCGCGTTTGTCTGTGAAAGTCGGTTACACGTGTCACCAGGCTTGATGCTGGTAGCGGGAAGTTTGATCGGTGACCGAGCGGCTTTCGCGGGGCACAACACCGGCGCTCGGAACTTGACGGGGTCCATGAACGACAGCCACATCTCGCGGCCCCCGGGGAGCAGCATCCGCGTGCAGGTGCTGTAGATCAGCAGCGGATCGCCGCGGGCGGTCCTGAGCACCGCCTTGCCGCGCCAGAACCCCGCCCTGGCCAGCTCCGCCTCGCTGCGTGCCCGGATCCGCATGTCGACGGATGGGACGACCTCGCGAGCGGGCCGGTCAATCGAGTCCTCCGCCCCTCGATGGAACAGCTCCTCAATGGCCTGGTTGAGCGCCTCGACGATCCAGATCCCGTCCTCGAAGCGCATCCCCATTGCAGGGTTCTCGAAGCCGTCGACGACTCGCTGCATGCCGAACTCCTCTCCCCGGTGGAGCGTCCGGCGTTATGTCGTCCTGAGCCTGTCGGCGCCCCCCGGACGATTCAGCGCCGCCCGGCCCGCAGTCCGCCAATAGCCAAATTCCGCAAACTGGGAACTGCCAGGCGCTATCCTGCCAGGAGATGCCAGCAGATGCAATGCCCTTGTATGTAGGCTTAGGCCATTTATCGTCAACCGGGGTGACGGCGAAAGAGTTCCGGGTCTGGTTCGGTAGCCAGATGCGCGCTGCCCGCACCGCGCGGGGGCTGTCGATGTCTGCTCTGGCTCACGATTGGCCGGTCAAGATCGACCCGGGGCAGATCGGCGAGTGGGAGCGCGGCGACGTATGGCCGGGCCCGGACAAGGTGGCGATCTATCTCGAGGTGCTCGGACTGACTCCAGAAGAAGTGTTCTCCGGGAGATGCCCATGACCAGCCCGCCCAGACACTCGACGGGGGGTGAACACGATGGGGCATAGGACTATCAGGCGCGTCCCGATGGACTTCGACTGGCCCTGCAACAAGGTCTGGGACGGCTACCTACCCCCGGAATGGAGGCCCTGCCCGTCCGACGATTGCGAGCACGGAGCAACGCTCGCGGGAGCGTGGCTGCGGAAGATCGCCCGCCTGATCCTGATGCTGGGCGAGTACCACGCCGACAGCCGACACCCCGGGCACCCGTACCTCGACTCGGTCCCGTTCCGGCCCGACAAGCTGCCGGAGGCCAACGCCGTCGAGCTGACAACCGGGCTGGCGGGTCGGCCGCCACTGCTCGGACATCACGACAGTCTTGACGCCTGGCACGCGACCAAGGCGATCCTCAGAGCCGCCGGACTCGACGAGGCCTGGGGGACGTGCCCGGTCTGCAAGGGCCACGCGATACACCCCGACGACATCCCCGCATCGGAGACGTGGAAGGAAACGGAGCCGCCCACTGGCGACGGCTGGCAGTTGTGGGAAACCACCAGCGAGGGCAGCCCGCAGAGCCCGGTGTTCGCAACAGCCGAGGAACTGGCCGACTGGTGCGCCGGGAACGCGACGATGTTCGCGAACATGCGTGCGACCCGGGCGGAGTGGCTGCGCTCGATCAAGGGCGATCTGGACGCCGACTCTCTGCTCGTCGTGAAGATTCCCGCCGACGCCGAGTAGCCGCTTCCAGAGCCGCGCGTGTCCCTGGACCGCGACGCTCCGTCCGCGACAGGCGTAGTCTCGCCTCGCACATAGGAAGGCCCGGTCGCGTCACCAGCGCGCCGGGCCGAACCCACGAGAGAGAAAGGACCGAGGTCTCGTGAGCAACATCGATCCTACCGGCGACCAGGGACAGCCCGCAGCCGCCGCAGCCGCAGCCGCCACGGTCTCGTCGGTCGAGTTCAAGGCGATCAAGATGGGCATCCGGCCCGTCGTGCGGATCACCCCCGGCGGAGTGGCGTACGAGCGCAGGTTCGCGAACTGGCTGACATGGACGCTGGTGGTCCTCACCGGCGGCGCGGCGGCATTCGGCTGGCCGTGGATCCTGTTCGGCAAACGGCAGGTGATGATCCCCCGGGCGCAGATCCAGGGGGTTGAGCTTCAGCAGGGCACGAGCTGGGCGACGCTGGTGGTGCGGTCGATGACGGACACGGTCAGGTTCCGGACCGATGTGGCGGTCGCCGAGCAGGCTCAGCAGCTGCTGATGGGCTAGCACGGGCGGGAGGTATCATCCGAACCGGACCGGCGACCGGGATGCAACCCCGGCCACCGGCCCGCTCGGGGCTAGCGATTCCTGATGACGAGCACCAGGATCACCAGCAACGCGAGCGTCAGGCAGGTCTCCATGAGACCTCCTTTGCTCACAGCCCGCCCGGCCCATCCGGGCGGGCGTCGCTTAAGGTAGCGTCGCTCTTCTTTAGCGGGGTGTCGAGGCGACGTTCAACGGCTAGGCGCGGACGAGCCGGTCGGCCCAGCTGCCGTTCGGCCCGAGCTGGTGGATCCGCCAGGGCGTGTCGGAGTCGGTCATCGCGAACAGCTCGAGGCGCCCGTTGGGGTGCCGCGCGTACTGGACCGACACCCACGGGCGGGTGCGGCCGTCGGCGACCGCGACGCGCCGCCAGCCGGACCACTTGCCGTCCTGCTGCATCCACTGGTGCTCGATGTGGTTGCCCGTGCCGGTGCCGACGATCCGCGCCTGCTGCACGCGGCCGTCGGCGTTGTAGGCGATCGCGAGTCTCATCTCGTCCTCCAGTCGTTTCGGTTCCGGTTTCGCCGGCTGCTGCTGCTGCTGCGCGCCTCTGTCGTCGGGGCCGGGGTCCGGGCCCGACCAGTGGCCCACGCGCCACCTGAAGTGCCAGGGCTCACTGTTGCCCGTGATGAACACCTGGCCGTCCTGCTCGGCCGTCCATGTGCCCAACGTCGTGGTTGGGCACCAAACAGTGTCCGGCTCGAGTGGTTCGGCAACGAGGTAGTTGCGGAAGGGCGTCGGGTTGCACAGGTCGACAGTGCGAGCCCGCATCGCAATCCGGTGGCCCTTGAGGAATCCGGCGACGGCGATCGCCTCGCGCATGGGTTCGTTTCCTGCCACGTGTCGCGCCTGGGCGATCTCCAGCATCTTTGGTTGGGTTCCTTCCGCGAGCTGAACGGCTTCAAGCCACGCGTGGCGCTGCTCGCGGGTCATCGTGAGCACCATTCGCACCGGTCCGGTCTCGTCCAGTCTCGAGCGGTGCAAGATCTCCGAGAAGACGCCGCGGCCGACGTACCACATTGTCGTGAGCTCGCTGGCTCCTGGCGAGGCCCCCGTGCCGGCACCTGTGCGATATCCGTCGTCCCGACGGTGCGGGAAATGCTCCATCAGCTCATCGACAGCCGCAACCCCGATCGGCTTGCGTTGGTAGACCCGCGCGAACGCTCGACGTCCGCGGCTGTTCTCGAACCGGTAAATCGAGCCGTCGGTCATGGCCCAGCCGAGCAGAGCGCATTCCTCGATACTCAATTCGAGCCCTGGACCCTGGGCGCCGGCAGCAGCGAGCAGCAGGCGGTCCTGGGAGTACATGGCGTCGAGCGAGTGGATCCGGATATCGCCGTTGTACTTGCGGATGTGCACCCAGCGATGGTTGGGCGTGCACGTCAGCGCGAGCTGGCCCGAGGCGTAGCGAGTCAGCGGCGTTTCCTCGTGCACGTTGACCCCGGCGATCAACGTCCACTCGCTCTCGTCCGTCGCGAGGTTGTAGCCGACGGTCTCGTCGCCTGGCTGCAGCTCGTCGTACGGCTTGAACCCGTCACGGGTCAGGATTCGTGTGGTCAGAGGTACGCAAGGTGCGTCCGACCATGCCTTCTGCCAGCCGAACGGCGCGCCGATCCGGTTGATCATGTTCTGCATCGCGACCGTCGGGACGTCGACGGCGAGGCCCCACCCGTGGTTGGAGGTGCCGGGCCTGGCGGCGAGCGCGCCGCGGCCCTGCTGGTAGAGCTCCCAGAACCCGAGCTGCTCGGCGTAGGTCCGATAGCTCGACCGTGAGCCGGTGGGGCGCAGCTCGACCCCCTGCTTGCGGGCCTCGACGTTCATCGCGTTCCACGCCGCGGCCGCGTCCTTGCGCAGCCTCCCGCCGGCGATCGGCGCGAGCACCGAGTCCGGCAGCCGCCCGTTCCGGTAGGCCATCAGCGCCCCCCGGGCACCGATGGGTACGCGCCGGGCGGGATGTTCTCGGGCCACAGCGTCCCGGTCGGCAGACCTCCGTGCTCGATCCGCGGGGGCGGCGCCGGGGCCGGAGTGGGAGTTGCCGCCGGCGCCGCCGCCCCCGGGATCACGCGGGCGCCGAGCGCCCGGATCCGGATGTACCGGGCCTGGCGGTCCGCGAGGCCGTTCAGCCCCCCGTTGATCCTGCGGGTCGCGGCGACGACATCACCCGTGTCCGAGATCTGGTTGAGCCCGTGCGTCTGCCACCACCAGGCGGATACCCGGAACGCGTGCCGGGGCTGCGCGGCGAGCTCCGGCCGGCCGACCAGGTCGAGCCCGAGCGCCCTGCCGGCGATCGTGTAGTTCGACCGGCCGGTCAGCTGGATCGGGCCGCGTCCTTTGAACCTCCTTCCGTCTCCGGGTTGGGTGTTGCCGAGGTCGCGCCGGCCCTCGTAGGCGGCGCCCGAGGCGATCTCCTCGAAGTACCGCAGGCTGACACTCTCGTGTCCCACCTGTGCCAGCCACATCCGCGCCCGCGCCTCCGAGGTGATCTGGAACTCGCGCATCGCCGCTTCCATCAGCGGCAGGTACTCGGTTGCCAGCGGCCGGGACAGCCCCGGCATGGCGGCGAGGAGCGTGTCGACGTTCACTCGTCGTCCGGGGCGTCGGGGTCGTAGTGCGGGTCGACCTCGGGCGTCACCCGCTCCGGGTCGTCCTGTCCGGGCTCGTCGGCCAGCTCGGCCTCCATGTCGTGCTCCTGGGTGTTCTCGTCTTCGGTGCTCACTGCTGTCTCCTTTTCGCTGGGGGTCAATGTCGAAGGTTCTTGCGGGCGATCGCGACGACCTCGGGGCAGGGCGGGCCGTAGCGGTCCGCCGGCGGCGGGTGCCCGGTGCGGACGTACTCATCCAGCAGCGTCCGGCGGGCGTTGTTGGAGCCGCCGGGGGCGATCGCGATCAGGCAGACCATCTGGGCGTTGCGGACGGCGACGCCCTCGAGCGCCCGTTGCTCGCCGACCAGCCCGCGCTGGGTCGCGAGGGCCGTTTTCTGGGTGGCGCGGATCGTGTTGACGTGGTTTGAGAGCAGGAAGCCGAACACGATGAAGCCGACCGCCATGCAGACGTACCCGCCGGTGACGAACAGCCAGGCGCGCCTAGTCATCGTCCTTGGGGCGCGCCCGCGCGAGCGCCTCCCCGCCGAACAGCGCGCCGGCGGTGCCGATCCACTGCGGGTTGCCGGGCGGGATGAACGCGTAGATGAGGCATCCGAGGGCGGCGGCGAGCAGGATGATCGTGCGGGCGCTCTCGGTCATCGCCGCCCCGCGGCCGGTTCGGGTGAGAGCCACTCCCCGTTTCTCACCACCTGGTCGCGGTAGGCGCCGGGCAGCGTCTCGCAGGCCAGCAGCCGCTCGTGGCAGTCGCGGGCCTCCTCGATCGCCCCGGCGTAGAAGGCGGCGATCGACAGCTCGAACAGGCACCCCCACTCGTACACCCACCGGTTGACGAACAGGATGTCGTCGGGTAGCGACATGCTCGCGCCACGCTCGGCGACCATCTGCGCGGCCGCCCACTGCCGCCGGCGGCGGAACCGCCAGGACAGCTCGTACAGCGGCTCAGCGCGGTGCGGGCGGGCGCTCCAAGCTTCGAACAGGATGTCGGGGTCGCCGGAGAGCCTGCCGGCCTCCAGCAGCGCGCAGAAGCGCTCCTCGTCCCAGCCGCCCATCTTCGCGCGGCGCAGGTACGCGTCGATCGCCTCCTCGCCGCGGCCGAGGTCCCTGAGCGTGTTGGCGTAGTAGAACTGGGCGCGCGCGTTGCCGGCGTCCTCGTCGAGCTCTGCGCGCAGCAGCTGCAGGTCGCGCTCGAACTTCTCGGCGCGGTGGCCGCCGTCGCCGTGGTGGCGGATCGTCAGCCCGTGCAGGCGCCCGTGGCGGCCGTTCTCGCCGGCGAGGTATTCGTGCGCGGCGCCGACGGACCGCCACTGCTTGTCGCCGCGGATCAGGCATTTGAGCCAGTACTCGGGGTCGCCGGGGAACCGGATCATGAACGCGTCGATGTCGTCGTCGACGTCGTCGAGAAACAGGCGGTAGCGCTCGTGCTCGAGCGTCATGTCGGCGTCGAGCAGCAGCAGCCAGTCCGCCTTCCCGCGGGCGAGCGCCATCAGCTCGGTGCGGTTGTGTCCGAAGTTGACCCACGGGCGGTGGTGCAGCTGGCCGGGGAGCTCATGCAGCTGCACGAGCTCGCGGGTGTTGTCGGCCGAGCCGGTGTCGACGATCACGTAGCTGTCGGCGAACCCCCGGACGCTGTCGAGGCAGCGGCCGATCACCTGCGCCTCGTCTCTCACGATCATGCACAAGCAAACAGTCATCTCACCTTGCGTTTAGGTCCTAAGGTCACGGCTGGGCGGCGGCGTAGTGACGGGCGATCTGGTCGGCGGTCAGCGGGTAGTCGTACAGCGCAAACTCCTGAAGCTCACCCGAGTAAGGGTTCGGGTAGGTGCCACCGGGACCGCCGATCACTAAGCCGGTTTCTGTGGTCACATCGGGAGGGCGCGACCAAACGTTTCCCGCTGCCAGTGCGCCATCGATGTAGACATTGGCAGTGAGATTTCCCGGCCCAGGAGCGACCGTAAATACGAGGTGAAAGGCATCGGTCGTACCCATCGGCGCAGGCAAGTTCCGAACATTCACCGACCCACCGACCCATTGAAAGATCTGGGAGAGGTTCGTGCTCAGCGCGAAGCCATAGATCTGCGGCATCAGCACTGTCATCACGAGCTGGTTACGGCGCATCCACATCTCGATGCTGTAGCCCTCGCTCGGCACCAGTCGGAGCGCAGGACTGTCGGGAATGACGACGCCAGCCCCGTTGTTGAACCGGGTCGACGCGCCCTCGCCGCTCGGCAGAAGGCTCGGCTGCGCCTGCGCCGCGACCCCGGCATAGCTGCCACTCGGACCGCCGACCAGATCGGTCGCGTTGGCGCCGCTCTCGCCAAGCCGGTAGTAGGCGGTCGGGCGGTCCAACCAGACCGCGAAGGCGTAGGGTGACTGGAGAGCGTCGGGAAGCGCGGCCTGGTAGTGCGTCCGCACCTGCTCGGGTGTCAGCGGGTAGTCGTAGTAGGCGACCTCCTGCAGCTCTGCCTGCAACATGGTCTGCCCACCCCCGACCGTGACCCGTCCTGTGCCGGTCGGAACTGCACGGGTGGTGACAGCGCCGGTCACGTCCACGCCGTTGACATAGATGTGGCTGACGTCGTTATCGGTGGTCGTGCCGACCAAGTGGTAAACCTGCCCTGCCTGGAGCGGAACCTTGCTGACAGCTTTAGGCAGCACGCCGGTCCAGTTCATGTCGATATTGACGATCCCGGTCGGCATCACTCCGAAATAGACGCCGTGCGAACAGAAGTACGCAAAGCCGGACGGCAGCACGGTTAGCCGCGCCCATACCTCGAATGTGGACGCTGAGCCGTACGGCGCGATCCCCTGCGGGGTGTTGGCGGTCTGCGTCTGATTGGTGAACATCGTGCTGGCCCCGTCGCCGCTCGGGAGCAGACTGGGAGCGGTCGAGAAGAAACCAGCCGCGAGGTTCAGCGGTCGCCCGTTACCAGTCTCGTCGGGGACGGCACCGACTGCCTGACCCAGCCGCCAGTAGGCGGTCGGGTTGTCGGCCGTCACGACCTCGCTGTACGACGGCCGGGTCGGTGGTAGCACATCCGCCGCTCGTGGCCAGACCAGCCGCGGCCCGAGGTACACCGCACCGAGCGGCTTGCCGTTCAGTCGCAGGTCCCTGTCGGTCAGGGCGCTCATGCGGCCTGCAGCCAGACGAGCGGCATCGCCGAGTTGCGAGCGAGACCCGTCCTTGACGCGGTCTGCGGGAGCTGCTGGGCGTTCGCGCCGCCGGTCGCCTGTCCGGTCGTCAGCCACGCGTTGACGACCGTGTTCGCGACCGGGGCGTCGCCGGACGGCAGCAGCGGGTTCGCTCCGACCGCTGTCCGCAACGTCGCCGCGCCGGTGCCGACAGCACCGACCGCCATCCAGTAGGACCCGGCGGGGACGGACACGGCGCCGTTGACCATCGCGGCGGAGGAGCCGGACATCTCGGGGGTTTGGGCGACGAGCTGGTCGGCGAACCCGTCGCTGGCGCTGATCGTGTAGAAGCCGACGCGGAACCGGCCCTGCGCCTGCGCGCCGGACACGTCGATCCGGACGGTTGAGATCGCCTGCGCGAGGTCGACGCGGGTGTAGCGAACCTGCCCGTTCGTCTGCGCCGAGGTCGCAAGTCCACCGATCGGGATGGACGGCCCCCAGTTGCCGGAGGCGATCACGGGGGTGCCACCGGCCGCGCCTGGCGGTCCTGTAGCGCCGGTCGGCCCGGTCGCACCGGTACCGCCGGTCGGCCCGGTCGTACCGGCCCCGGTCGGTCCTGTCGGCCCGGTGTCGCCGGTCGGTCCTCGCCCGGCGGGCACGTCGCTCAGCAGGTACAGCACGCCCTCCTCGAGCTCGCCCGCGGCCTTCAGCTGCTCGAACTCGGCCTCGGTGATCTCCGAGTTCCTCGCAGCGGCTCCCGTCGCTCCGGTTGCCCCGGTCGGGCCGGTCGCCCCGGTGCCGCCCGTCGGGCCGGGCGTCGTCGACACGGGTCCCGTCGGACCTGGAACGACGGAGTCGGCCCCCGTCGGCCCGGTGCCGCCGGTGCCGCCGGTCGGGCCGGTCGCCCCGGTGCCGCCCGTCGGGCCGGGCACGATCGATGCCGGTCCGGTCTCACCACGGTCGCCCGTCCCGCCTGTCGGCCCGGTGGGGCCGGTCCCACCGGTGGGGCCGGTCCCGCCGGTGGGACCGGGGACGGTTGACGCGCCCCCGGTGGCTCCTGTCGGACCGGGAACGGTCGAATCTGCCCCGGTCGGGCCGGTGGCTCCTGTCGGGCCGACTCCGGTGGCGCCAGTGGCGCCCGTCGCACCGGTCGCGCCTGTGCCGGTCGGACCGGTCGCCCCGGTGACCCCAACTCCCGTGGGCCCGGTTGGTCCCGGAACGACCGAGTCCGCTCCGGTCGGACCCCTATCGCCGGTTGGGCCCGTGACTCCGACGCCGGTCGGCCCGATGTCGCCGGTGTCGCCGGTCGGGCCGGTCGCGCCGGTCGGTCCCTTGATGTTGCCTATCAGGTTCCAGCTCATCTTTAGCTGTCGAACTCCTTGATCTGCTGGGCCTCGACGGACGGTTCGGGCGGCGGCTCGGAGTGCGGCGGTGGGGTCGCGGGCGTGACGAGCTCGCGGATCCCGAGGCTGGCGAGCAGCGGCGCGGCGATCCCGGCGATCGCGGCGGTGTCGAACGGGTCGCCGGTCGCAACCGTGATGACCGCCAGCGCGATCGACGTCAGCAGGCCTATCGCCACCGCCGGCTCGCGATAGGCGCGCGTGATGATCTCCCTCATGTCAGTCCTCCGATCGGCCGGATGCTGAGCGTGCGGTAGTAGACGTTGACCGGGACGTTCCCGAAGCCGGCGAACCGCAACGGCCCGGCCGGCAGTTCCCGCCGTATGCCGGATCGCCCCGCGGTGACGGGGGTGCCGCCGCCGAGGTGCGACGCCGTTCCTGCCTGCGGCTGGGCGAGGTCGTCCGGCGTGGCCGCCCCCCCGAACACGTACGTCGCCGCGATGAAGCCGGGGTTGGCTCCGAGGCCGAACATCCCGGAGTACGCGAGCTCGTAGACGCCCGCCAGCGGCACGTTGATCGTCGGGTCGCCGACGGCCCAGGTCTCTGCGGGAAGCGTCCAGGGCCCGACTTCGAGCACCTGCGCGATGATCGTCCCGCCGCCGAGGAAGTCCCAGGTGGAGCCGTTGTACCGGAGCCGCCACCAGATCGGCGGCGGTCCGGCGGCGGCGCGGAAGTAGACCTCCTGGTTGACGGTCGGGTTGGCGGGCAGGGTGGTCTCGGTTGTCGCCGACGGCCGGACGACGGCGTCGAGCCGGTCGATGATCGCCCGGGTGGCGGTGATGTAGTCGGGCGGCTCCGCGCCGCCCGGAAGCGGCAGCTTCAGGTTCTCGGTCTGGTAGGGCGGGCGTGGGGGGATGACGCTCAAGTCGCTCTCCTTGTCAGCTGAAGCCCAGGGGGACGATTACTGCGCCGAGGCGCTCGAGCAGTGCCGCGAGCCCTTCCGGTGGGGCGTCCAGGTCGACCGCGCAGGTCTTGCTGTCGCTGGTCTTCTCAGCCTTCACGATCCGCCTTGGCGACGGGTCGGCCGCGTCGACGACCGACAGCGTGTCGCCGGCGCGCATCCGCCAGTACGGGTGGATGACCCCGTGGTCGTCCTCGATCAGCCCGGTGACGGTCGCCTGTCCGGAATGGTCGAGCTGGCGGGACTCCTGCAGGAACACCTGGCCGACGCGGGTCGCTCCCGCGGTGGTTGAGGTGCCCATCTGCAGCAGGTCGCGGCGGACGATCCCGGCGCGGTTCGCGGGGTTCTCCGGGTCGTCGTCGCGCAGCGCCGGGGTTTCCGCGTCGGCGCCGGAGCCCGGCGGCCCGACCATCCGGCTGGACCCGTCGGCGTCCTGGTACTGCACCACGATCGAGTTCCACACCCGGTCGATCTGCGGGCCTGTCTCCTGCAGCTGCGCGGGGCGGGTGCGGGTCCGCCAGCGCCGGGCCGGGGTGCGCGTCGGATCCCACCGGAACACCTTGCCCGGCCATACGGCCCAGTCGGCCAGCTCGAACCGGGACGCCTGCTTGACCATCTCCGCCGGCGTCGTCGGGTCCAGGAACGCGAGCTGCGGCACCGGGAAGCTGGAGTCGGTGATCTCCGGGGTCAGGTCGGTGAAGCGGGTGATGATGTCCCGCACGACGTCGGAGGCGTACAGCCCGGCGTTCGGCTCGGCACCGCGGATCGGCACCTGATGGTCGCCGTACGCGGCGAGGTTGGTGAACCAGACGGGGTATTCCACCCCGTCCGCCCCGGCGGCACTTGAGAAGTTGAGTCGCACGGCGCCGAACCGGCGGGGGGTCTGAAGCTGCAGGGCGCCGGCGCCGGGGCCCTCGGCGCGCAGGTCCGGGGTTGCCTCGTAGCTGCTGAAGATGTCGTCGTCGGAGCCGAGCACGAACCAGCTCCAGTCCGGGTTCCACCAGCTCCAGTTGATCGTGGCGCCCTCCGTCCACGCGAATGAGATCGACCGGATCCGCGCGGACCGGGCGTCGTAGAGCCCCTCGCAGGTCGCCGGGCGTGACCACGGGCCGGTGATCGCGACCTTCAGCGCGGGCGCGCCCGTCACCGGGTTCGGCTCGGTCGCGACGTCGGCGACGTTGATGGTCTCCAGCAGATCCGCCTTGCGCCGCGCCGACATGCCCGTCCACCGGGACAGATCGATGTCGCGGTACAGCATCACCGCGGTCTTGTTGTCCTCCAGCGCGGCCTGCCATCCGACGGCGGACGGGTTGATCGCGAGCGTATCGCCGGTCGACGCGGGCGCGCGCTCGAGCCGATACTCGCCGGCGACATCGCCGCCGGCGCCGCGCACCCGGAGCGTCGAGAGCCGCTCGAGGTCGGGCCAGTCGCGGCCGGGCTGGCGGCGCAGCTGGCAGTCCATCGACTCGCAGCCGCCGGGCATCGTGTCGGAGAACCGCAGCCCCTGCGGGATGTAGGCGCCGTCCGGCTCGTCGGGGCCCCACCGGCGGTGCAGCCGGCCGTCCGGGGTCTCCGCGGTGACGTGCAGCCGCAGCGGCGGTCTCTCGCGGACGGCGTTCACGTCACCTTCTCGGTGTTGCGGGTGACGTCGTCCCAGGTCTCGAACCGCTCCATCTGCTCGTCGAAGGAGGCGACCTCCGCGAGCAGGTCGTCCCAGCTCCAGACCAGGATCATGAAACCGGCGAGCGCCGGGGCGGACAGGTTCCCGGCCGCGTCGACCTGCCTGGCCTCGAGCGTGCGCCCGCCGAACAGCAGCGCCTGCTCGACCGGGACCTGGTACTCCCAGGTGCCGTCCGGCGCGACCGGGATCTGCAGCGGCCGCCCGGCGCTCACCGCGTCCGCCGCTCGCCGTAGCCGATGATGATCGCGGCCGCCAGGGTGAGCATCACGGCGGCGATCGCGAGGGCGTCGAGGACGTCAGCCATCGCTCTCCCCCGTCCACTCGTAGACGTCACCGGTCAGCAGGTCCAGGTACGGCCGCTCGTCGCCGACCCCGGCCGGCGGGCCCTCGCCGAACCGGAGCGGCATGCCGCCGCCGCCGCCTCCGCCGGTGACGACGACGCCGACCCGGGGGCGGTCCGGGACCGCCACCGTCACCCTGGGCCTGCTCGCCCCGTCGGCGCTGACCGTGAACGGGTGGCCGCTGCTCATCCCGGCACCGTCCCCGACGTTCTCGTGACCCGCGCGACCCCGGTCACGGTTCCGGCGGCGAGGGTCAGCAGCCTTGGCCCGTCGATCTGCAGGTCCCAGACGCCGCTGCCGGGCAGGCCCATCGCCTCGCTCGAGCGAAGGTGCACGTACACGGTGCTCTGCGGCACGTCGATCTCGCAGTCGATCGTCGCCGCGATGTCGACGGCGTTGGCGTTCGTCCGCACCTGCGAGGCGGCGACGTACCCGGCCAGGTCGACCGGGTTGCCGTCCTTGTCGGCGACCGGCAGCTCCATGAAGAAGTCGTCGCCGATGTACAGCTTCATGTTGATCGTCTGCGGCAGCGCATCGATGTTGATCGGCGCGGTTATCGACATGTCAGCTCGGCTCCTCCTCCGGTTGCGAGTACACCGGCTTGCCGTCGATCGTCAGCTCGACGGCGAGGCCCGGCTGGCCGGTCCCCTGGATCAGCGGGATCTGTTCCTGGATCACCTGGCCGTGACGTGGGTAGGTGATGACGGGTGCGCTCACCAGCAGCGGCGGGACCGGGTTGAGATAGGACGGCCGGTAGTAGATGCGCGCGGTGAACGCCGGGTCGGGAAGGTCGGGGTCCGGGCGGGTGTCGAGGTCGCCGCGGCTTGAGCGCAGCAGGATCTCGTTGGTGCCGGGGAACAGCCGCGGCAGGTCGCCGATCACGTGCGAGACGGGCTGGTAGGCGGGCGGGTCGGCGCCGAGGTTCTGTTCCTGGCGGAACATCCCGTCGGTCCGCAGCTCCGCCTTCCCGTCCGCGGGCAGGACCGCGTCCGGATCGCGGCCCGGCGGCACCCACAGCAGTCCGCTGCCCTCGAGCGACTGCAGGTAGAGCTTGTCGACGTCGACGGTGGCGGTGCCCGTGTCGGCGCGCGTCTGCAGCTGCGCGAGCCAGTGGTGATGGCCGATCGGCGCGGCGTCGAGGCGAACCTCGCCGAGGTCGAGCATGAACCACGATCCGGCGGTCGGGATCAGGCGCGGCTCGTTGATCGTCGGCGCGGACAGGTCGCCGAGCCCCCATGCCAGCCGGCATCGCACCCCGGCGCCGGTGGCGCTCGCTCGCGCCCACACGCGGTAGGAGCCGCGGTGCGTGGGGCGCTTGCCCTGCGGCGTCTGCCAGTTCAGCAGCGCCGTCCAGCTCTGCGCAATGCTCGCATGCCGCACGACGTTTCCGTTGACGGCGGCGGGCGCGACCGGCTCGAGCTCCTGCGCCCGGTAGATCGGCTTGGCGTCGCGGTCGTAGCTGCTTGAGCGGATCGCCCACAGCAGCCCGTTCTTGGGCTGCCCTTCGGTGTCGGTGATCTCGATCCGCAGCCGCCCCGGGTGGTCGCCGAGGATGCCGTGCTCGGTCAGCACCAGGTCGGTGCCGGTGGACGCGCTCGTGTGCCGTTCGGTCTCCTCGCCGTAGAAGTCCGGCAGCGCGGCGAGCGTGAGGATCACGTCGGGCTCGGCTTCGAGGTGCGCCCACCGTTCGGGAAGCTTGAGGGCGGCGTCGACGAGGTCGGCGTACAGGCCCGGCAGGCCGGGGCCGCCGCGCCACAGCACCCCGCCGTCGGTCTGGATGCGCGCGACGGCGGCCTGCAGGTGGGCACGCGCGAGCTTGAAGTGCTCGGGCCCGTCGGCGCCGAGCAGCAGCGGGATCGAGATCGGCCGGTTCGGCAGCCGCTGGTCGACGGGAAGCTGGCCGCGGGCGGCGTCGGCCATCGCCTGCTCGACGGCCGCCTCGCCCCAGTCGGGCCCGTCCGGCCCGACCCGGATCGGCCCGGCGTTCAGGTCGAGCTCTCCCTCGGCGGTCGTGAGCGTCAGCCGCTCCCCGGCACGGCTGGGGGCCGGTGGCGGCGGCGGTGGCGGCGGCTCGACGTCGATGGCTGCCCTGAGGGCCTCGACCTGCTGGATGGTCAGGGCACGGTCATAGATGGCGACCTCGTCGATGACCTCGACGGTCGTGGCGTTCCAGTAGCCAATCCGGAACGTGGGGCCGAGACTCTGTGCTGCTGCTGCGGAATTGGATGTGATCGACCCGTCCGTACGCGAAGCGAAGAAGCGATGGTTGGTTCCATCGGACGTGGCTACGAGCAGGTGCGTGGTTCCGGTTCGCCAGCTTGGGTTGGGGGCGTTGGCGAGGCTTATCTGCGGTGAGTAGAAGTTGAGCGCGCCACCGGGGCCGATGAAGACGGACGGGCCGGTGCTGACCCAGATATGGCTGCTCAGACCATCGCTCCGGCCGTCGCGGTAAAGACAGGCGACCGACCAGGGGGGAGCCAGTATCGGGATGGTCGCCAGGAGCTGTCCGTCGTTGGCGAACCCGAGCGCTCCGTCGTCGTCGGCGACCAGTCCCGCCACCGGGGTCAGGGATCCGCTCCCGGTCGCCGTTGCACCCCCGACCGCATCCCGCCAGGGCCCGTGGCCGCCGAGCCGCCAGTAGTGCCGCAGCCCGGAGAGGGACCGGACGGCCTGTGGGTAGGTGTGACTCATCGCCGGACCCCTCCGCCGGCGCCGGGCAGCACGCGGCCGCCGGCCCGCGCCTGGCGGCGGACGACCACCTGCGCCTCGCCGCGGGCGATCGCCTGGATCCTCGAGGTGTCGACGGCGGCGTCCTGGACGATGATCTGCACGATCACCGGCTCGGTCTTGCCGGCGGGGGTGATCGTCTCGCCGCCGTGGACGGTCGCCAGCCACGGCTGGCCGGCCGGGCCGGGCACTCGCGGCAGGCCGGACTGGAACGACCCGAGGTACGGCGGGAAGTCCCTGAGCACCTCGAACTGGCGTTCCGCGATCGCGGTCCGCTGGTTGGCCTCCCTGAGCAGCTGCTCGAGCAGCCGGCCGCGTTCGGCCTGCTCGCCGGTGTCGCCCGCCGAGGCGTCCGCGGCGGTCGCGTCGCCCGGGGTCGGCGCCTGCCCCGACCACTTCGGCGGCACCAGGCCGCGCAGCTGCATCTGCACCGCGAAGATCTGGCCGCCGAGCGCCCCGAGCGCCGGCAGCTTCTTCAGCCGGGTCATCGAGGAGCGGAGGCCCTGCACGTCCTTGATCCGGTCGGTCACCTCGCCGCGCTTGTCGCTCGAGGCCTTCTGGCGCTCCTGCAAGGCCGGGATCAGCTTGCCGGTGATCTGCGCCTTCTCGGCCCGGCGCTGCTGCTGGTTTTGCGCCAGGTCCTTGATCCGGTCCTGCAGCGTCTGGCGCTGCCTCTCGCCCTGCGCGATCCGCTGCTTGTTGGCCTGGGGGTGCTGGCGCCAGGCCTTGAGCTGGCGGTTCAGCCGGTCGATGTCGTCCTCGGCCTGGCGCTTGCGGCGCTCCGCTTCCTCGATCTTGGCGTTGATCTGCTGGACCTTCTTGCGCTGCTGTTCGAGCTGGCGGGCGATCTGCCTGAGCGCGTCGGCGAGGATCTCCCGGGACCGCAGCAGGCTGTTGCGCAGCTTGAACAGCTCCCCGAGCCGCTTCTCCAGCCACTGGCGCTGGGTGCCGCCGAACACCCGTCCGAGCGACGCCTGATACCGGCGGGTCAGCTCCGCCTGCGCCGCCTCGGGCGACAGCTCGTCGAGGCCCTCCTCGCTGGGGTCCTCGTCCAATGCGCCGGCGCGTTCGGCCCAATCGCTGTAGATCTCCGCCCAGATCGTCTGCCCGGAGACGTCGAGCCGCAGCCGCTTGGGCAGCACCCCGAGGTCCTGGATCTTCTTGATCTGCTTGGTCAGCGCCTGCGCCTTGCGCTGCTCGGCGAGCTGCTTGGCTCGCTGCGCCGCGCGCGCCTTCGCCTGCTGGATCTGGGCGTTCAGCTTCTTGATCGCGGCGGCGTTCGCCTTCGGCGTGATCCCGCCGGCGGCGAACAGCGCCCTGACGATCCCGCCGCGCTGGTACCCCTTCCCGGTCGCGCCGACCACGTAGCCGTACCGGGAGGACATGTAGTTGATCGCGGCGGCGATGTTCGCCAGCGGGTCGTAGATGTTGCGCGAGGTGCCCGGCTGGTGGTAGGCGCTGAACGTCGATCCGATCGTCTGCATCAGCCCGCGGGACGGGTCCCCGCGCTTGGCGTTGATGTCCCAGTTGTTGATCGCCCTGGGGTTCAGCCCGGACTCCTGGCGGGCGCGCGACAGCAGTGCGGCGACGTTGCCGGCGGTGACGGGGAACTTGCCGGTCAGCTCCAGCGCCTGGCGCGCGAGGCCCGAGAACTGCGCCGGCGACAGGGTCCCCGGCGCGGCGGACACGTCGCCGATCATCCCGGCCGAGTCGATCGCCATCGACTGCGAGTCGAGGTATTCCTGGGCGGCGTCGTGCGCCTTGTCGATCGCCGCCTGCCCGAGGTCCTTCAGCGCCCCGGCGGGACCGGACAGCGCGACCTTCTCGAGCTCGTCGACGACGCTTTCCATCCCGCCGGCGCCGCCCGCGCCCTTGATCAGCTCGATGTGCCACGGCTCCCAGCTCATCGGGAAGTGCAGGCCGAACTGGCGCTCGCGGCCGCCGTAGGCGGGGCGTTGCGGGCTGATGTCGGCGGCGTCGCCGAACCCGTGGCGGGAGCGGCCGGGAGCGGCGACCATCCGCCCGGACTTGTCAGAGCGGTTCCACAGCGCCGTCTGCTCGGCGATCGACCGGTAGCCGGAAGTGACGCTGATCGGCCGCCCAACCGCCTGCGCGAGCTTCGACAGCGCGATCCCGAGCGCCGGCAGGAAGTCGGTGTCGCCCGACAGCCGCGGGTAGCTGCGCAGCACGCCGACGCCGCCGCCGGCCTGGAACCGCGGCCAGCGCTTGTTGATCTCGTCGGCCTCGCGGGGCCCGCCGAGGTGCTTGACGGCCTCGCGGTTGAGGACGACCTCGCCGGGCTCAAGCAGCGCCGGAACCTTGTCCCCGGACCCCTGCCCGCCGACGATCCGCCCGCCGGCCTGTTTCTTCTGGGCGTTGAAGGTGACCTTCTTGACCCCGAGCGCCGAGAGCGCCTTGTTCAGCGACCCCTCGATCCTGCCGAGCCCGGAGTTGACGCCGCGGCCGAGCGCGTCGAAGTTGCCGGTCACGTCGGTCCTGGTGCCCTGCGAGGCGCGCGCCATCCGGGTGCGGGTGCTGTCGGCCTGCCGGGTCGCGTTGGCGCGCATCCGGTCGGCCTGCTGGCTGGCGCCGCGCTGCATCCCGGTGAAGTCCGAGACGACGCCCGAGCGCATCGCGTGCGCGCTGCGGGTCACCCCGTCGCGGGTGGCGGCCGCGGCGCGGGTCGTCGAGACCCGCATCCGGTCGGCGTGCTCGGTCGCGCCGCGCTGCGCCTGGCGGAAGTCCTCGACGGCGCGGGCGCGCAGCCGGCCGGTGGAGCCGGTCGCCTGCTGCTGCATGCCGGCGAACTGGCCGGCGACCTGCTTGTGCTGCTGGGTGGCGACGGCCACGGTCCGCTGGGCCATGCCGGCGAAGTCCGCGGTCGTGCCGCGGCGGATCTGCTCGGAGAACCGCCCGACCTCGGCGCTCATCCCGCGGTAGGCGGTCCCGACCGACTGCGTCAGCCTCGCCGCCTGGCGGGTCGTGTCCGTCGCGGTGCGGGTGAACCCGTCGACGGTCTCGCGGCGGATCGCCGCGATCTTCGTCTTGGTGCCCCGGGTGGCGGCGTCGAGCTCCTTGCCGTAGTCGGCGACGAACCTGGTCGTCTGCGCACCGGCGTCCGTGTAGCCCTTCGCGAACTCGTCCTGCAGCGCCTGCATCGCATCCGCCCCGGCGCGGCCGGCCTCGTCGGCGAGGTTCACCCCCTTCGGGATCACCAGCTCCCCGGGCTCGAGCATCGCGGGGACGGTGTCGCGCGGGCCGGGGCCGGCGGCGCCGGGGATGATCCCGCGGCGGGTGACGCGACCGCCGCGCTGCCCGCCGAACGGGTTAACCTGGTCGACCAGCCAGTCGACCCCCTTCTCCGCGAACCACTTCGGGAAGTCGGTGATCCACTTCGGGATCGCACTGGTCAGACGCGACACGATGTCGTTGAACACCTTCACGGGGTTAAAGCTCTTGACCGCGCCCCACGCCTTCTTGGCGACCCCGGAGATCGCCTTCGCCGGCGCGGTCACGACGTTTGCGGCCTTCTTCAGAAAGCCGCCGAAGCCACGCCCCTCGACGCCGAGGTCGGCGCCCGCCTGCCGCCACAGCTCGACGTTGCGCCTGCGGTACGCGGGGTTGGTCGCGAGCACGTATTCGGGGTAGCGGGGGGCCTGCTCGCCGACCAGGAACGTCGGCCGGGTGACCCGCCCTCCGGCCTGGTAGCCGACCCCGTCGCGGTCGATCTTCCCGCCGACGGCGATCGGGGAGATGTTCACGAACGGGATCTTGTTGAGGATGTTGCGGATGACCCAGTTGATCCCGGTCTTGAACCCGTCGCGGACCTTGTCCATCACCCGGCCGCCGAAATCGCCGATTTTCTTGATCCCCTCCCAGATCTTGTCCGGGAGGCCGCGGACGAACGTGAGCACGTCGTCGGCCTTCTCCCGGACCTTGCTCAGCCACTGGTCGCCGAGCCGGGCGAAGAACTCGCCGATTGACCGGATTCCGGCCCACACCTTGCCGGGGAGCCCGCCGATGAAATCGAGGATGTCGCCGACGGTGCCGCGCATCGCGCGGTCCCAGGCCCGGGCGATCCGGCCGAGAAACTCGGCGGCATCCTTGATCGCTCGCCAGATTTTGCCCGGCAGGCCCTTGACGAAATCGACGATCTCGCCGACCTTCTCCTCCATCGCGCGATACCACTCCCGGCCGAGCCGGGCGAAGAACTCGCCGACCCCCTTGATCGCACCCCAGATCTTGTCGGGCAGTCCCGAGAACCACTCGACGATGTCGCCGATCGCCCGGCCGATCACCCGCGGTGCGTCGAGGATTCCGCCGACGAAATCCGCGAACACGCCGATCGCGCCGACGACGATGTCGATCAGCGGCGGCAGGATCTTCGCGGCCAGCTCCGCCAGCAGCTTCAGCAGCGGAGCCGCCGCCTGGACGACCTCCGCGAACAGCGGCGCGAGCTTCTGAAACGCCGGCATCAGCGCGTCGATCACCCGCTTCGTGAGCTCGACCAGCGGCGGGATCAGCGGCGCCGCCGCGTCGACGACCGCGGAGAAGGCCGCGGCGATCGGCGGCAGCAGCGGCGCCAGCGCGTTGACCGCCTTGACGAGGATCTCGCCGAGCATCGGCGCGACCTGCGCGAGCACCTTGCCGATTGTGGTCAGGGCGGGGCGCAGCGCCTCGATCGCCTGGCCGATCGCGGCGAACGCGGGGCGCAGCCCGGTCAGGACGTTCGCGGCGACGTCGATCAGGACCCGCAGCAGCGGCCCGGCCGCGTCGACGATCACGCCGATCGCGCGGCCGAGGATCGGCAGCGCCTGCTGGGCGAGATCCTGGAACAGCCGGAGGGCGGGGCCGATCAGCGGCTGGATCGCGCCGAACACGCCCTGCAGGAGGTCGCCGAACTGAGAGCGCAGCTGCGGCGAGGTGCTGATCAGCGCGCCGATCGCGCCGACGACCGGGTTGATCCCGCCGAGGAACTTGCCGATGATCGGCAGCGACCCGCCGAGCTTGGCGCCGAACGCCGTTCCCACGGCGGCGACCGCCGGGCCGAGATCGGAGAACCTGTCGGCCAGCTTCCCGATCTGCTTCAGGTCGATCGCCCTGCCGACCTTCTCGAGAACCGGCGTCAGCTTCTCGATGCGGTCCCTCAGCAGCTTCGCGCCGCGGGTGACGACCGGGATCGCCTTCTCGGCCAGGTTCGCGAGGACCGGGACGACCGCCGATCCGACCGTGATCTTCATGCCCTGGAACGCCATCTTCAGGGTGCGCTGGTGCTTGGCGAGCTCGAGCGCGGCCTTCCCGGACTTGCCGAGCGGCGGCACCAGGTCGCTGGCGAGCTTGAGCTGCTCGCGCATCGCGTCGCCGCCCTCGTTCAGGATCGGCAACAGCGCCTGACCGGACCGGCCGAGAAGCTGCTGGGCCGCGGCGGCCTTCTCGGGCCCGTCGGCCATCTTCGAAAACGCGTCGGAGATCGACGCCATCCGCTCGGCCATCGGCATCGCGATCAGCGTCTTCTGCTCGATCCCGAGCGCCTTCAGCGCCTTGGACGAGGTCTCGCCGTCCTTGCCGACGGCGGTCAGGTTCCGGCCGAGGGTCGCCATCCCCATCTGCAGCTGCTTGACCTCGATCCCGCGCTGCTGCGCGGTCACGACCCATGCTTGGGACTCCTTGGTCGACAGTCCGGACGCGCGGGAGAACGCAGACGTTTCCCTCGCGAGCTGGGTGACGTCGCCCGCGGCCTTGACGGCCGCGCCGCCGAGCGCGACGGTCGCGCCGACGGCGACCGCGGCGCCGGTCTGGACGGTCCGGCCGATCTCCCGGACGGCCGAGCCGACCCCCCTGCCCATCGAGGAGGCGATGTTCCTGCCGACCGGCTTGAACGCCCGCTCGGACTGCGAGGCGGCCTCGGAGACCTGCTTGTGCAGCTTGCCGAACTGCCCCTCGAAGTCGATGTATGCAACGCCTGCGCGTGTCGCCATCAGCTCACCTGTTGCTCGCGAACCAGCGATGTAGCTCGCCGGCGTCCGTGACCAGCTTCCGCGGCTGCGGCGGCGGCTCGCCGTGCTCCGCCCGCTCGGCCTCCTCGGCCTCGATCTCCGCGAGCGTCCGCCACGCGAAGAACTCCTCGCTGTCCATCGTCTCGATCAGCTGTGTCGCGGTCATCCCAAGCTGCCGTGCGAGCTGGAAGGCGAACCTATGAACGTTCCCCGGGTCCCTGAAACTCGGCCTCCGTCTGGCGGCGCGTCTCTCCCCCGAGCCCGGCGAGCTCCATCGCCTTGTCCTGGAGGTGCTGCCAGTCGCTGAACGTCATCTGGTCGACCTGCTCGCGCAGCTCCTCCTCGGTCAGCTCCGGCTCGACGAGCATCCCGGCAACGAGCGTGATCGCGCTGGTGAACATCTCCCCGGCGGTGGCGTTCTCGCTGTCGACCTGGGCCTGCATCGCCAGGATCGTCCTGACGGTCGGCTTCTGCAGGACGAGCGACGCGCCGGCGTCCGGCAGCTCCACCTCGGTCGCCTTGACGGTGTACTTGACCTGCCCGAGCCGCGGAAGGCGCGGCTTGCTTCCGTTCGCGACGGCCTGCGCCGACTGCAGCGCGAGGTGCGAATCGATGTCGGGGTCCGGCAGGATCGAGCGCATCTCGTCCTCGCCCGTGGTCGGCTCGTCACGCGCCTCGGCGTCGGCGACGATGACCGGGTCGTTGTAGATGTGGCTCTCCATCTGCTTGCCTCCTCGGAGGTCGTGTCATGGCTCTGCTGTGACCCGCCCGGGGGCGGAGCTACTCCTCTTCCAACCTGAGCCCGGCGGCTCCCACGGCCCGCCGCAGCGGGGCGTGCGCCGAGTTGTTCCTGCTCCCCCACTCCTGCAGGTGGGCGCCGTGGTTGTGGTTTGCGACGTACACGTCCTCACCGCTACCGCCGACCTGGATCGGCTGGCGCTTGGCGTCCCTATTGGGCATCCACCCGCGGCCGGACTGGCGGGAGAACCGCTCGGCGTGCCCTGCGACCTCCTCGGCGGCCGCCGGCAGGAACTCGCGGGCGAGCTCCGTCTCGAACGCTGGGTCGAGCTCGAACCTCACGGCTCACCGACGCTCTCGAGAACGGGCGCGGCGTGCGCCCAGATCGTGGTCGTGATCACCCGCCGTTCCCGGCTCGGCTCGAACGTGTCGTCCGGGACCCGGGTGTCGCCGACGATCCGCACCCCGGTCACCACAGCGCCGTCGCGCATGCCCGGCAGCGCGATCAGTCTCGCGCGGACCAGCCGCCCGAGAGCGTTGGCCTCCGGCTGCCCGCCGTCGGCGCCGGCGTAGCAGTCGAACTGCATCAGGAACGGCACGAGGTGATCGGCGCGGCTGCCGGGCTCCTGGGGCGCGTCGACCTGCACGACCTGCACCCACGGCGTCGCGACCTCCGATGGCGGCTTGCCGACGACCCTGACGTCGTCGAGGCCGTCCCGCAGCCAGCCAGAGGCGATCCGCTCGAGGTCCGGGATCACGTCGCCTCCCGGGCGATCAGCTCGATGTGGCTGTAGGCCTCGGCCCACGGGTTGTGAACCGGCCACGGGTCGCCGATCACCTCGAGCTCCGAGCCGTCGTCGAGCCGGATCGCGTCGGCGATCGTGACCGCCGTCTCGATCGGCAGCACCACCAGCCAGTCGCTGACGGCCCGGTCCCCGACGCCCGCCGGCTGGGCGGAGCGCCGCTGCTCCGCGTAGCAGCAGGTGTCGACAAAGACCTCGACCGGGACCGGATTGCCGTACTCGTCCTCGTCGCCGGGGGTCCGGCGGACGATCGAGCAGTCCCGGACCAGCAGCCGGTCGGCGTTCACTCGTCGCTCTTGCTCGCGCCGACCAGCGGGGCGTTCAGCGGGGCGTGCAGCGGGCCGGCGCCGCCGCCGATCCCCGGCGCGAACGCCGCGTCGTCGGACAGGAAGTACCAGGCGCGATCCTCATCCTCCGGGGCGAGCGCGTTGAACGTGACCGGCAGCACCGCCGCACCGGTCCGGATCAGGTTCGTCTCGACCGCCTCGGTGACGTTCGCCCGCATGATCACCCAGCGGAAGTTCTTGTCGCCGTCCTTGGCGGTGATCACGACCGCGTGCTCGCCGAGCGCCTCGACGTCGGACGGCGGGTCGTACCGGTAGGAGACGTTCGGGCTGGTGCCCGTCGCGGTCCACTTCCCGCCGCCGAACGCCAGCACGAACGAGTCGTTGTTCCACTGCTGGAAGCTGGTCGAGGCGGTCAGCTCGCGGGCGGTGACCAGTCGGCGGACCGGCGTCGACTTCTGCCACGCGTTGATGTCCTCGACCGACGGGGTGGCGGTGAACGTGACGCCGTCCTCGGTCACGAACCCGAGCTCGGTGAAGTCGGTGGGAAGGGCAGCTGTGGCGCTGACTGGCAGGGTTGCGTCGGTCGGCCCGATGGCGATCTCGCCGTAGGCCGCGACGGTGATCTGTTCGGCGTTCATGCTCATGTCGGTGTGTCTCCTGTCCCCTCGGGGATCGATTGGTTCATCGCGTCAGCCACGGCAGTGGGTCGACACCGCCGGCGACGGGCACGAGCACGGTCTCGACCGCGTCGTAGCCGGTGGTCAGTTGGATCGAGCTGAGCGCCACGCCGTGACCGGCGGCGCTCCGGATCAGGCGGCGCTCCTCGTCGGTGATCGCGACGCCGGTGTCGGCCGACGCGAACGTCGTCGAGAGCTGCCCGAGGGACTGCTGGCGCACGCCCTCGGGGTTGTGGTAGGCGCGCACCGCCATGTTCAGGCAGACGGTCGCGACGATCTCGGGCACCGGCTCCTCGAAGCCGCCGCCCGCGACGGTGCGGATGATCGTCGAGGCGTCGTGCAGCAGCGCCTCCGCGCGGAGACGCTTGGCGTCGTCAAGCGGCTTGCCGCCGAGACGGGCCTGGAGGTCCTCGACGGTCGCGTACGGCGCCGCCGGGGTGCTCTCCGCGACCACCTCGGCGAACGCGCGCGGCGGGTTGACGCTCACTCGGCCTCCTCGAGCCGAGCGATCAGCTCGGCCTTCGTTCCGCCGGTCGGCAGGCCGAGCTCGTGCAGTTCGTCCCGCAGCTGGGTGACGGTCATCGAGTGCAGGTCGATGCCGTTCTCATCGCCGTTGCCGTTCTCGTCGCCGTTGCCGTCGCCGTTGTCGCCGGTGCCGATGCCGCCGAGGCCGGGCTCCGGCCAGGGCCCCATGTCCGCCCACCGGCCGTTCGGCTCGGGCAGCTCCACGCCCGAGCCGAGCTCACCGGACGGCGGCGGCCCGAACCCGCTGGGAGTGGTCGCGCTCACTCCCCGATCCCCTCGAGCTTGACGACGCGGATGTTCTCCTCGTCGTGGTCGCCGCGCTCGGGACCGGTCAGCTGCGCCCCATCGTCCACCGACGAGCAGCCGATGAACGAACTGAGCACGGAGCGGTCCTGCAGCGTGCCGGCGTCGTAGTCGCGGATGAAGCGGACCGCGTAGCCGTCGTAGGTCTGCGACTGGCCGAACGACACCCCGTCGGGGACGACGGGCGCCATGTTCGCCAGCCCGAACGCGGAGGTGTGCAGCGCGTAGGCGTTGTCCGGGTCGATGAACATCGACACGAACGTCGGCATCCCCGCGATCCGCCCGATCTCCGCGTCGCGGAGCGCCGAGTCCGAGCCGCTGGTGTCGGCGCGGACCAGCAGCGGCGAGGCCAGGAACTTGGTCTCGACATCGGCGCCGAGCAGCAGCACCCGGCCCGCCATCGGCACCGCCGCCTTGTTCAGCGCCGAGCGGGCCTTCGCCGCCGCCAGATACGGGTCAGCCTCCTCGACCGTCCACGCGTGCGGGGCGTTCTCGATCGTGTCGGCGACGAGCTGCTCCATGTAGCGGACGATCGCCCGGGCCTGCACGGACAGCACCTGCTCGCCGAACTCGCGGATGTCGAGCGTCAGGTTCTCGTCGGTCAGCGCGACCGCCGAGTACGGCATGTGATCCAGCTTCACGTCGACGCCGACCTCGGCGATCTCGTCGATCACGATCGCCGAGCGCGGCGAGTCGCGCCAGTTGTACTCGCGGGCCTCCAGGTAGCTGGGCACGCGCATCGTGACCGTGTCGCCCTTGGCGCCGACGAAGTCGCTCTCGGCCAGCCGGGTGCAGAACTGCGGCAGCACGACCTCGCGCTCGAGGATCCCGAGGAACCCCGCGACGATCTGCTCTGCCGCCAGAAACTCGTTGGGCACAGCGCCCTCCTATGTGACAAAGGCTTAGAAGCTGGACCGCGGGATCGACGCCGCGACCTTCGCGGGATCGGTCTCGACCACGGCGGCGTCGGGGACGGCGCCGGGTTTCAGCTTCGGGACGGGTGCCCTGTCGGCTGAGCCGTTACGCGACCCGTTGTTCGCCCTGTCGGCGCTGGCCTTGTCGGCCTGGTCGTCATCCGGCTCGTTCTGCTGCTTGGCTGCGAACACCTGGAGGAGCTTGTCGGCGTCCGCCTCGAGCTCCTCCTCGGTGTCGCCCTGCAGTCGGCTGCTCAGCTCGAGGTCGAGCTTCTTGCGGGCGGCCACCTCAAATCGCACCAGCCGGGCCTCGGCCTTGTCGGCTCGGTCCTTCTGCTGGCGTGCTTCCTGCTGCGCCCGCTCGAGCTCGGACTTGTCCTTGTCCTCGAGCTCCTGCAGGCGCTTCTGGGCGGCCTCGCCCTCTTTCGCGCGGACCTCGTGCTTGCGCGCCATCGCCTTCCACTTCTCGAGCTGCGTGGCGAGGTCCTGGGTGTCGCCCGTGTCGGGCTTCGACCCCTGCGGGTCAGGACCGGGAGTGCCGCCGCTCGTGCTGCCAGCGTCCGGGGCACCGTCGCCGTCGGGCTTGCCGTCGTCAGGCTTGACGTCGTCCGAATCGGCCATGACGGGTGCTGGTGGAATTGGTTGCCACCGGCGCCCATGTCGGAGCCGCCCGGGTCACTCGCGAAGCCCCCTGTCGGAGCTCATGTGCAGGGAAAACGCACACAGCGCGAATAGTAACGCGCCGTCAAACAGGGGCCTCCGCTTCGCCGGCGTCGGGGCCGTGAAGGTGGGGGCGCTCGAGCTCGCGGCGGAACGCGTTCATCTTGTCGTCGTTGGTCTCACCCTCGGCGCGGTCCCACATCTGGCGGAACTCCCGGGCCCGTCCGGGCCACGCGTCCGACTCGCCGTAGACGGGCGCCGGCAGGCACTGGCAGTGCGCGTGATAGCGCCGCTCCTCGCCGCCGGCCCGGTACCGCGCCGTCCGCTCGCTCTTGTAGACCGGGCCGCGGGAGCACAGGATCGCGCAGAACGCGCACGGCCTCGGGCCGGTCACACGCACGTACCCGAGCGCCCGCGGGTCGGCCTCGACCGACCCGGTGATCGTGTCGCGGCCGCCGTCGAGGACGTTGCGGGAGACCGTCCCGGCGGTGACGACGAGCGTCCGGTCCGCGACGTCCGGCAGTCCCCGGGCCGTCATCGCCCCGGCCCACCTCGGCGCGACCTCCAGCCAGTCGGCGAGCTGCTCGGCGGGCTTGGCCGCCGCGAGCACGGGAGTCGGGTCGCCCGGAACGCTGCGCAGCTCGCGGAACGCCGAGTAGTACGCGGCGCCGAGCTCGGCGGACTGCGCGTACCCGCCCTGGATCGCGTCGATGATCGGCGCCTCGAGCGCGGTCCAGGAGGCGGCGATGTCGTCGGCGTCGAACAGCGCCCACAGTCCCACGAGCCGTTTGAGCGCCCGGGCCTGGACGCCGAGCTGCGCCCGGCGGAAGGCGTCGGTCAGACCCGCCGCGGTCGGACGTCGGACGCTCGCCGCCATCGCCGCAGGCTCACGCGGCGGCCGGGACGACCACCGGCTCCGGCGCGTTCTCGCCCGCCTGGCGGTCGAGCAGCTCCATCAGCGCCGTCAGCGAGTCGCCGCGCGCGGCCGCCCGCTTCCACCGCGCCACGTCCTGTTGAGTGAATCCCGGAACCCGCTCCCACAGTTCCTCCTTCGGCACGTCCAGCATCTCGGCGAGCTTCCCGAGCCCGTCGATCATCGCGGCGAAGCTCCGCGCCTCGGTGTCCGCCCAGCGCACCTGCGCGGAGTCGGACACCTCGACCCCCGCGATCTCCGACGCCAGCCGGAGCTCCTGCTCGTGGGACTCGCCCAGCAGCTTCTCGCGCAGCATCCGCTTGCGGCTCTGCCCCTGCTGGGCGGCCACGAGCGCGTCGGCACTCATGTTCACCAGGTTGCCGAGCAGCTCGTGGTTCGGGGTCTGTGACATCGCGCCGGCCTGCGCGATCGCCGACTCGCGGCTGTTCAGATAGCCGGACAGGTCAACCTGGCCGAACTCGCCCGCCTTCGTGTCCGGGTCCTCGAACGTCCACAGCCGACTGGCGTTCGCCATCGCCTTCTCCTTCTCGGAATCGGCGGTCCAACCCATGATGTACCGCTGTTTGAACGCCTGGAACTGCTCGGCGACGGCGAGGTTGAAGGTGGTGTTGTTGATCTGGTCCTGCAGCGGCAGCAAATCCTCGACCTCGCCGCCGGTCGGCGCGGGACAGTACGGCCACCCGGCCGGCGGCGGCAGCGGCGGCTCGTTCAGCGTGTCCATGTTCCGGAACCGGACCACCGGGCACACCCCGACGTCGTGGCGCCTGGAAGACACGAACCTCGGGGTGCTCGACCGGATGGACGTGTCGCGCGGGACCAGCGTGATCTCGGAGTCCGAGTCGTACAGCAGGTACTCGGCCTGGCGCCGCCACGGCGACTGCTTGACCTCGAGCGCGTAGTACGGCCAGTCGCCGCCGTCCTCGTCGTACACCGCGACCAGCGAGCGCGGGCTCTTGCCACGGATCACCGGCACCGGGTCGCCGGGCAGCACGATCGAATACGAGGTGCCGAACATGATCGCGCCGCGGTGGATGCCGGTCTGGTGGGCGTCCATCCGGTTGGCCTGCCAGATCTCCCAGCCGGGCGCGTCCTCGTCGGAGTTCTCCGGGTCGGCGCGGTAACCCTCGACGAACAGCGCCTGGACCATCACCTCGACGACCAGTTTGATGATGTTGTTGCGCGCCTGCTGCGCCAGGCGCTTGACGTCGCGCGGCGTGTCGCGTGGCATCAGCGGCGCCGGCTGGCGCCCGGACCAGTACCGGTAGACGAGGTCCAGCGACCGCATCTCCGCTCGGTGGTAGGCGAGCAGCTCCTGCGCCTTCTCCTCCGCCTCGGACGGGCTGAGCAACGATTCCTCCGAGCGAACTCGACGACGTCGTCTCGGCGCCCATGTCGGAGCCGCCCGAAGCGCCCTGTCGGCGCTGCCCGAAAGATTACCCCGTCAATCTACCCAACGAACACGGCGCGGTTCTTGGGCCGCACGGCCGCCAGCGCATCCGCTCTAGCCTCGTAAGCAAGCACGGCGGCGACAGCAGCGTCGATCTTGTCACTTGGACCATCACCCGGCTTCGCAAGCCAATAGCCGCCCCTGACCTCTCTGATCTGCACATTCAACGCATGCCGGGTCAGCGTCGGGTCGCCGGTGTGCTGCAAGCGACCAGCGGCAATGTCGGTGCGGAACCGCTCGACCGCGTCGATCATCCTCGTCCGCCGAGTGTGGAACCGCACCACCTGCTCCTCACCGAACTCGCCGGACCATCGGTCAAGCTCCGTCTGCCACAGCGGCGGGTCGAAGTAGCCGCGCACCACCCGGAAGCGCTCCATCGCGTCGGCCAGCGCCGCGTCGACCTCATCGCTCGGCACCTCCCAGTCCTTCCGGTCGCCCGGGTCCTCCCAGACCCGCAGGGGCTCGATCAGCCCGTCGTCCAGACGGCACGCAACCAGCGCGGTCGCATCGCCGGTTCTCGCGCCGTCGAACCCGATCGCAATCCGGTCGCCGTCCCTGAGCCGCTCGTCGGTCTGTGCCTCCTGCCAGCGCTCCGGGTCAAGCCACCATGAGTGTGAGGACACCCACAGCCCACAGGTAAACCGCTGCCATGCCCATGGGGTCATCGCCGGCGAATCATGCAGCCGCTGCAGGCTCTCGAGCGTGTGCCACGGCGCCGGATTGCACCCCTTCACTACTCGCATGTCGTGCACGTCCTCGCCAGGGTCGAGCGCCCACTCATCCATCACGAACGAGCCGTCGGCGCTTGCGCAGTGGCGGTGCGCCCCGTCGCGCTCCTGGACCGGCAGCCGGTAGGCGGCCGCGCGCATCTTCCCCAGCGGCGAGGACTCCCGCTCGCCCGCCGTCGAGATCGCGAGCATCTGCGCGCCGCGAGCCTCCAACGCCAGCAGGATGATCGTGTACAGCTCCACCGACCGGGCGCGGTGCAGCTCGTCGACCAGCGCAACCGGCCACGGTGTGATCCCATCCGCCGTGTCGACGTCCGCCGCCAGCACTCGTAGCCGGCCGCCGTGCACGTTGCGCAGCTCCCGGTAGCCGCGCTTGGGAACGACATGCCGCTCGAGCCCGGGCGTGCGGCGCACGAACCCGATCGCCTCATCCAGCAGCAGCGTCGCCTGGTCGCGAGACGACGCCACCACCGGGATGTCCGCCTCAGCGCCGCCGCGCATCAGCCACCACAACCCGACCTTCGCCAGCGACGTCGTCTTGATGTTCTTCTTCGGCAGCAGCAGCAGCGACTCGCGAGCGCCGGCGAAGTGGCCGCGCATCATCACCCGCTCGTGCGGCAGCAACTTGGCGTACCTGCCGTTGGCGAGTATCAGCCGGGAGGAGAACCCCCCGTAAGCGTTCAGCTCAGCGCGGCCGGCGCCGTTTTGCGATGTCGACGACATCCGCGAATGGATCCGGCTCGTCCGGCTCGAGATCGCGCTCCGGCGCCGGGGTCGCGACAGTCCTCGCCGACGGCTTCACCCACCGCTCCGGCCAGCGACGCTCGAGCAGCCACGCGGCCGCGTTCCAGGATCCGGCGCGAGCCGACGCCTCCACGACCGCGAGCAGCTGCGACTCCGACATCGGCTTCCGACGCCGAGCTGGCCTAGCAGAAGGCGACTGAGGCACGGCTCATATTTTGGCCGCTGGTGCACCATTTTCGGAGCAGGTTTTTTTCGCGACCGCT